>Ga0247720_100248_pt1 | contig 24025 bp, 21 predicted proteins | sample MSEWel2015_12_15_FD_189078 | JGI IMG/M metagenome (GOLD analysis project Ga0247720, IMG submission 189078) | Subsurface sediment microbial communities from gas well in West Virginia, United States - MSEEL Well Study Marcellus 3H_2015_12_15 | ecosystem: Environmental > Terrestrial > Deep...
GCATTGGGCGACACGGCTACAAATTGGCTGGAATACTGCAATCTGGCTATATTTGTTTATGATTCTAAAGATGATGTGGCGTTTAGATCCAGAACACATCTTAGAACGGGCAAAGCAACAAGATGAAGGGAAGTGGATGATACTTACGGTTGCTTTAATCGCAATTGTTGTTTGTTTTATTTCGATTGCTGTGCAACTCAGTCATGTTCCGAAAGATCAAGCAATCATTAAAACGATTCTGATCTTGCTAACGATAGGAACTATTTTCTCATCGTGGCTATTACTGCATACCTTGTTCGCTATTCATTATGCACATGACTATTATCTTGCGAAAAGCCGTCAAGTCGATGGGGGATTGGATTTTCCAAAAACAGATCAACCTGATTATCTCGATTTTGTCTATTTCAGCTATATCATTGGCACTTCTGCACAAACCGCAGATGTTTCTATTACTAGCTCACAGCTTAGACATCTGAATATTTTTCATTGTGTTTTAGCTTTTATTTTTAATACCGTGATTTTGGCGGTTGCAATCAATGTGGCAGCGAGTCTGATCGGTTTTGGCTAATTAACAATGCTTAATGAATCTATAAGGTGATTTTTATTATTTAAAATAGTGAAATAGTGGAGTAAATACTTAATCTTTTAGCAGGTTAAATAAGAAATGTAGATGGGTGGTTTTTATTTAATAGTTCATCTTGGCTCTGTATTTTTGATGGTTTTTTTATATAAGTTATTTGGTTTTTATTATTGTTTTTAATTAATTTGTTGAATTTTAAGATTTTATCTATGCACTGTGGTTTGTAAAAAATAGTATCTTGTATGAGTCTTTTTCGCATAAAATATTTGCTAGAAAATTATTCTAATTTTGAGGTTTATCTTGGAATCAATATTGATTTTAGGCTCGATTACATTGGCATTGATGTTAGGTGCGATTAGCCCTGGTCCGACATTTATTTATGTTGCAAAAAACTCGATTGCGATTTCACGTAAACATGGTTTATTTACTGCGCTTGGCACAGGTACGGGTGCAGCGTTGTTTGGTTTTCTAGCTGTGATGGGATTACAGGCGATCTTACTTGCAGTGCCTTCAGCATATTTGGCTTTAAAAATCTTTGGTGGTCTGTATTTACTTTGGCTCGCATATAAAATTATTAAACATGCTAAAGAACCAATGGCATCAACGGAGGGTGCTGTTCATAACATGAGCTATGCACAAGCTTTTCGTTTAGGTCTCATCACTCAGTTGAGTAATCCTAAAATTGCGATCGTGCTTGCCAGTATTTTTACTGCTTTATTACCTAAAGAAATTCCAACTTATTTCTATGTTGTGTTGCCAATTTTGTGTTTCTTTATTGATGCAGGTTGGTATTCTCTAGTGGCTGTTGCATTGTCAGCAGAAGGACCACGTAAAGTTTATTTAAAATCTAAAGCTGTTTTTGATCGTATCGCAGGTGGGGTAATGACCTTGCTTGGATTGAAGTTGATCTTTGGAATGAAGTGATAAATGAAGCGACCAAGAAGGTCGCTTTTTATATGGGCTAATTCTAAATAAAAACATTTAATCTTTGAAATGAGTTGGAATCCATTGATAGCTTTTTCCATCGGTTGAATAAATGTGTCCAATGCCGGGGAAAGGTAAATGTGGTGCAGCAATCGTTTGTCCGTTTTTAGCAAAATCAGCGAATTGCTTTAAACGCGTTTCAACGGCTTTTTTGGGGTCTATATCGTATTCAATTGCCGTTTCAGGTTTATCAAATTGCACAGTATGTGAATGTACGATATCTCCAATAAACACCACGTTTTCATCTTTGGTTTTTAATTCATAACTAAAATGCCCAGGTGTATGTCCCGCCGTGTTAATGACTTTAAAACCTTGAATGTCATCACCGAGGTTATAGGTTTTAAAGCGTTGTTTGGCTTGGTAAGGCGCAATCGCTTGTTTAATTTTCTCAACCGTACCTGAGTAATTGGCTTGTTTTTCTTTCGGTAGTTTTGCTGCTTGTTTCGGATCTAACCAATATTTTGCTTCATCATTCGATACGTATACGGTTGCATTAGGGAAATTGGCAACGCCATCTTTACTGATACCACAGACATGGTCTGGATGTAGATGTGTGAGTAAAATGGTATCAACTTGTTCAGGTTGATAGCCTGATGCTTTTAGATTGCTTAAAACTGAACCTAAATGTGAGCCGAAACAACTCGCTGCACCGCTATCGATTAATACCAGAGATTTTCCTGTATTAACGAGGAAGGCATTCACTGAGGTCTGTATACCTTTCTCTTGATCAGCATAGTATTTTTTTAAGATTTCTTGGACTTGTTGTTGCGGTATGTCTTTAAACAAGCTTGGTGACATAAAGTTTGTACCATCTAGCAGGGCTGTGATTTGTACGTCACCAGCTTGATATTGGTAATAACCAGAGACTTGTTTTTGTTGTTCAATGATTGGCAGAGTTTTACTTGTTTCTGCATGGCTGAGTAAAGGGAAGCTGCTCAAGAATGAGACAGAAAGGAGGAGGGCAGTTTTTTTCATAGAATCATTACATTTATTAGAGAAAAACTTTTTTACCATGAATTCAAATAAAATTGGGTGTTTGAGCGCAGAAAAAAATCCGCTTTTGTAAGCGGATTTTATCGGATGTTCTTGTCTTAGCGTATGGCTTTACTGCTGAGGTATCTTGGAAAAATCCACCATTTCAAACTCTTCAAGATCACAATTTGCCAGTGCACATTTCTGCTCAGTATAGGTCGCCTCACCTAAATTCTGTTTGGCCTTATTTGCCCAAAACTCAGCTTTTTTGGCGTTTTGCTGTTCAAGGGGCAGTCGAAATCCATATTCATCTGCAAGTGTCATTTGTGCAGCAACAGAACCTTGCTGTCCTGCTTTTTCGAGTAAGGGGATGTATTGTTCAGTACTTGAATAGTATTGCGCCAGCAAATAACTTGCATAAGCATCCTTTTGATCGGAAAGCTTTTGAATTGGCTTAAGATCGATTTGTTCTTTTAACGCTGAATCTTGTGAAAATAGAGCAAATTCTAAAAGTGCAACAGATGCAGTTGAGTCTCCTTGTTTGATATAGCGATTCATCTGCTTTAAAAATAAGTTTTGTTGTTGATCGATATATTTTTTTGCCTTCTCCTCATTATTCTCTGAAAGTAGCTGTTTTAATGTAGGATCAACTTTTATATTTTGATTCTCGTCATCCGATTGAAATAAAGTATTGAATATTAATTGAACTTGATCTTTAGCATGTTGTACTTGAGGGCTAAATTGAGATTGAATTTCCTGAGCTAAAGCAATTTGAAAAGAAAAAATGCTGAAAAAGAAGATGGTGATTATTCTCTGGAACATGTTTTACCTAATGTATTTATCGTTCATTTAATATTTTGGTTGAATTATAGAAATAAAAAGAGGGCTTCCGAAGAAACCCTTACATCAGTTTTATATATTAAGACACTTTATCACCAGCTTTAGCACCAGATTCAGGTGAGATCACCCAAACACCTTCACCATTACCTGCTGCAAGTACCATACCATTAGAAATACCAAAACGCATTTTACGAGGTGCAAGGTTCGCGACCATCACCACCAATTTGCCTTTTAGGTCTTCTGGCTGATAGAACTCACGAATGCCACTAAACACATTACGTGGTTCAGCTTCACCAACATTTAACGTGAGTTGAAGTAATTTATCTGAACCTTCAACCGTTGAAGCTTCTAAAACTTCAGCTACACGAAGGTCAACTTTCATAAAGTCTTCAATACCAATAATTTCAGCTTCACCCACTTTAGGCTCAGGCTTCTTCTCGGCTTTCTTCTCTTTTTTCTTTTCCACTTTTGGCACTTCTGCTGCAGCAGCTAATGAGTCTTTCGATGCATCCACCATGGCTGCAACTGCTTTAGGATCAACACGCTGCATAAGCGGTTGGAATTGAGCAATTTCGTGTGCAACGAGGATTTGCTGACGTGATGCAAAGTCAAAGCTTTCAAGTTGTAAGAAAGACTGAACTTGAGCCGCAAGTGTTGGAAGCACTGGAGCCAAGTAAATTGCAAGCTGACGGAATAAGTTGATACCAACTGAGCAAACATCATGAACTTGTTGTTCTTGACCTTCTTGCTTCGCAAGCGCCCACGGTTTTTTCTCATCAATATATTGATTCGCTTTGTCAGCAAGAGCCATGATTTCGCGAATAGCAGCAGAGAATTCACGTGCTTCATAGGCTTGAGCAATTGAATCGCCCGCATCAATAAAGCTTTGAACCAATTCAGGTTCAGCGCATGTGTTTGAAAGCGTATTATTGAAATTGCTGTTAATGAATTTTGCACAACGGCTGGCAATATTTACCACTTTACCGACAAGGTCAGAATTCACTTTCTGAACAAAGTCATCCAAATTCAAATCTGAATCTTCAACTTTGTCTGAAAGCTTAGAAGCAAAGTAATAACGTAAATATTCAGGATTCAAGTGCTGTAAATAAGTTTCAGCTTTGATGAATGTTCCGCGAGATTTTGACATCTTCTGACCATTCACTGTCAAGAAACCATTTACGAATAAACCAGATGGCGTGCGGTAGTTCGCTCCTTCAAGCATTGCAGGCCAGAACAGTGCATGGAAGTAAACAATGTCTTTACCAATGAAGTGATAAACTTCTCTGTCGCTGTCTTTTTTCCAGAAATCATCAAAGCTTAGATCAGGACGTTTAGTTTTGATGTAGTTTTCAAAACTCGACATATAACCAATCGGAGCGTCTACCCAAACATAGAAATATTTGTTTGGTGCATCTGGAATTTCAAAACCGAAATAAGGCGCATCACGCGAAATATCCCAATCTGATAAACCCGATTCAAACCATTCATCTAGTTTGTTGGCAATAGACAATGGTAAACGACCTTGATCACGTGTCCATTTCTGTAAGTATTCTGAGAAATTCGGTAGTTTAAAGAAATAGTGATCTGATGATTTCTCAACTGGCGTTGCACCACTCAATGTTGAGCGAGGGTTTAATAACTCAGTCGCGTTATAAGTTGTACCGCAGACTTCACATGAGTCGCCGTATTGATCTTCTGCTTTACATTTCGGGCACGTGCCTTTAATGAAACGATCAGACAAGAACATGCCTTTTTCAGGATCAAATAATTGTGTGACAGGGCGAACAGCGATATTGCCTGCTTCACGGTTTTTAATATAAATCTCAGATGCACGTGCTTTGTTTGCATCGCTATGAGTTGAATCATAATGATCGAAATGCACACCAAAACCATCAAAATCACGAATGTGTTCTTTCTGAACATTGGCAATTTGCGCTTCAGGGCTGATGCCATTCGCTTCAGCACGTAACATGATCGCTGTGCCATGAGCATCATCCGCACATACGTAAGTCACGTCATGACCCATTGCACGCATCGCACGAACCCAAATATCTGCTTGGATATAACCGAGTAAGTGACCCATATGGATAGGACCATTGGCATAAGGAAGGGCATTGGTGACTAAAATTTTACGCACGGATATTGTTCTCTCATTCGTATTTACAAGGTGGATGATTTTACATGACTTAAGAGCGACTTGCACAAGGGAATCGGTGAAATCTTTTTAGCCTGAAGGGAATCTTATTTTGAAACTTCATACAAGCTTCACTTTGGCTTCAATCAAAGTACATCTGTTTGATCGAGAATAATCACAATATCAAAGAGAGGAAAATAAAAATGAGGTCTTGGTCATTAGTTTTTTCATCAGTCTCAGCCAGTTTAGTTTCTGTTTTTAGTTTTGTGATTCCATTTTGTTTGTTCTTAAATTATCGACAGAATCATCTGCTTCATGTAGTCAGTGATGGCATGGAAGTTATGATGTATTTGACCCCAATCCTCATCGTTTTGGCTTTTATCTTTTATTTGATTGTTTTAGCGGTATTGAAATTACCCACTCAGATTTTTGATTTATTGCAATTTTTAAAAATAAGTTTTGTGATCTTAATTGCTTGGGCTTTACTGGTCTTAACGATTCTGTTCGAAGATCAAGTGAACCACATTGATTTCTCAACACTAAAGATCGGTATTTTGATGTATTTCATGATGCTGCCGATTTTGGCTTTGGGTTGTATGGGGCGAACAGTTGTTATTTTGTGATGAATAAAGTAAATCAAAAGAAGAACGTGATCTTATTTTGATTAAAAAAGTATGAATCCCAAAGGATTACATACTCTGCATCTGCTTAACGGTAACACTTTGCTTAGCGTTCTTTCTTAAAGAGATGATTTTCCCTTTAGACAAGAAATGGATGTGATAGCTTTTTAAACTATTGGTTTTGGGATCAACTGTAATTTCGGCAAAGAGTGGCGTTTGCCAAAGTTCATCACTTCCTAAAGTACCTAACCAAGCCTGAGCTTTAATTACAGCGGTAAATTCATCTTTAACTTGTAGATCGCTAATACTTAATTCACTGCACCAATGAACAGTCTTTGGGAATTCAACTTTTGAAAATTTCCAACAAATTGAAAGTGCCAAACTTGTTGAGATTCCAGCATAATCGTTGCTTTCATTATGAATGACAGGAAGTAATTGTTCTGCCAAATCACCTTCAAAAGAATCAATCATGCTTTGGATTCTTCTTTTACTCGAAAGAATATAGTTCAGGCGCTTTTGTTGAGCTTGCAGTTCATTTTGAATTTCTAGAAGTTCATTTTCATTCATATATAAAGCTTTATAAGTCAGGTTAATTTCACGATAGCGCAAAAGTATATCTGATCTAATTCCCTATATTGTGAATAGTTTTTAATACAAATTTAATGGTTCTAAAAATGATCGAAACACCAAGACTGATTTTACGCCAATGGCGAGACACGGATTATTTACCTTTTGCAGAGATGAGTGCTAATCCAGAGGTTATGCGGTATTTTCCAAAAGTTTTAACGCGCGCTGAAAGCGATGTATATATAGATAAATTAAAGGCAATTATTGAAAAACAGGGTTGGGGCTTTTGGGCAGTAGAATTAAAACAGACTCAACAATTGATAGGCTTGGTAGGATTACATGATCAACCCACACAGTTTTCATTTTCGCCTTGTGTTGAAATTGGCTGGCGCTTAGATCAACCATTTTGGGGCAAAGGTTATGCAAAAGAAGCAGCAAATGCAGCCTTAGATTTTGCTTTTAATCATTTGCAGCTTGAAACTGTTGTGTCTTTTACCACTTTAGAAAATCTGCGATCACAAGCGCTTATGCAAAGCTTAGGGATGAGGAAATTAGCAGAATTTCAACATCCTGCTCTAGCTCAAGATCATCCATTAAGTTGGCATGTATTGTATGAGATTCAGCAGTCTGCTCGTATCAAGTAATTTAGTTGTGTTATGCATTTATATGATTTTTATATATGAAAATTCAAATGGTTATTAATCAGCAATAAATTTGAATCATCCTGTATCCCATTTGTTTCAATTTGCAGCAAACACGATAAGTGTAGGCAGAATCTTGTATAACTGTAATAGAAATCAACGACAGCTTTTATGAAATAACAAGAGGAACAAGACATGAGTAATGACAAAATTGATCAGTTAAAACAGTTCGCAGCAAAAGATTTAGAGCAAACCAAAGCAGACTTTCAGCAGGCTAAAGATAAAGTCAGCGAGCTTGGAAGTGATATCAAACAAAAAGGTCAGGAAACTGTGGAGGATGTAAAAAACTTTGCAGCGAAAGATATTGATCAAACTAAAGCTGATTTACAGCAAGCTAAAGATAAAGCCAATGAGTTGAAGCAAAAAGGCGAGCAAGCTTTAGATGATTTAAAGACCAATGCAAGCGATCAATACGGTGAAAGTAAAGCTGCATTATCAGCTAAAGCAGATGAGTTAAAAGAAAAACTGGCGGATACTCAACATGCTGCCAAAGAGAAATTAGATCACTTAAAAGAAGAGGCAACGCATAAATTAGAAGATGCAAAAGCCAAAGCAGCTGAGTTAAAAGATGAGGCAGCTGCAAAATTTGATGATCTGAAAGCTCAAGCTAGCAGCAAGTTAGATGATTTAAAGAAAGCTGCCACTGATACGATCAATAAATTCAAAGGCTAATCACGATAAAGCTTTAACAATCGACGCTGATAGGCAAAGATAAATTGCGACATAAAATTGAGCAATTACGGTCTTTGATGTGAGCGTCGAATCTCCAATACTGCTAAACTAACCACATTCAGTGAGTATGATCAGTTTTTGGAGTACAAAATGTCGTGGCTTTCTTCCTTAAAATCCGTTTTTTCGCCTGCGCAAGAAGTGAAGGAAGATGAAATCCAAACAGTCCTTCAAAATTATATTCTTCCAAACTCTGAAAATGCCTTGAAAGACCGTATCAGCCAAGTCAATGTTCAAGGTCGCATCCTACAGCTCACGATTAATACATTTCCTGAAGAAAAAGATCATTTACAACAAATCCATGATGAACTTGCAGATGCCTTAGAAAAGTGTGGTATCCAAGAACTCAATCTGCATATTATTCAGCAGAAACATGCTGCCCATGGCGAGACGGGACATAGTTGTTCATCTAAACCAAAAGCACAAAACACCAAGCTTCCTCCAGTAATGGATGCATCTCCGAAAGCTGAAGCAGACCCAAATAATCCTCCGATTGAGAAAGCTGCGCCACAACAACGAGATGTTGCTCCACATCCACGTATTCAAAACGTAATCTTGGTTTCATCGGGTAAAGGTGGTGTAGGTAAATCAACCACAACTGTGAATCTTGCGCTCGCATTGCAAAAACTCGGTTTAAAAGTTGGGGTGTTGGATGCAGATATTTATGGTCCAAGTATTCCAACTATGTTGGGCAATGCTGGTCGCACACCTCAGATTGAAAATGAACATTTTGTTCCTTTAGATGCTTATGGTATGGCCGTGATTTCAATCGGACATCTGATTGGTGCGCATAACACTCCTGTAGCATGGCGTGGCCCTAAAGCCACTGGCGCATTGATGCAGTTATTTAATCAAACTCTGTGGCCAGATTTGGATGTATTGGTTATCGACATGCCACCAGGTACTGGCGATATTCAATTAACGCTTGCACAGCGTATCCCGGTGACTGGTGCGGTAATTGTTACTACACCGCAAAATGTTGCCTTAATGGATGCTGTAAAAGGGATTGAATTATTTAATAAAGTGAATATTCCTGTACTCGGTGTGATTGAGAATATGTCAACACATGTTTGTTCTAACTGTGGACATGAAGAGCAAATATTTGGTACGGGTGGTGGTGACCAGCTTTCTGAACAATATGACATACCTTTACTAGGTCGTTTACCTTTAGATGCAAAAATTCGAGAGAATGCCGATAATGGTAAACCAAGTGTCATTGCACAAGATGTCGCTTCTGAAAGCTATATCAATATTGCGGAAAGTGTCTTAAAACAGATGGAAAAACTTCCAAAACGTCAGAGAGATGACAAGCGCATTTTCTAATTGATGGTTATTTTTAAGTTCGGCCCAACATTTCGTTGGGCTTTTCTTTGTTTGATGTTGTAAATATATCGTTTGGTAAAATATGGCATGAGAGTTGCTTCATCACTATTTTATTTTCGAGTGATGATATGAAGTTCATCAAAAGAGCTGTAAGTATTCTGAGATTGTGTAGTGCATTTTTACTGAGTGCTTGTAATGGTGATGATTCTTCTAAAGAAACTGAGCAAGCACAAATTAAATTACAACCCATCGTGATCCAAGGTGCTTTACCTGTTGAATCTGAACGTATGGCATCAAAATTAGATAATGTCAGTGTTGAAACAGTGGGTGGATGGAAGTTTTGGAAAGGAACTTATAAAGGTTATCCAGTGATCGTTTCCAAGACACGTATGGGCATGAGTAATTCTGCCGCAGCTACAGCACTTGCAATTGAGCGATATCAACCCATTGCAATTATTAACCAAGGTACATCAGGCGGGCATGATCCTGCTTTAAACGTGTTTGATATTGTATTAGGCAAATACACGACAAATATTGGTGCGTTTAGAACACCAAGATTACCGATAGGAGGCGGTTCAAACTCATTGGCATGGACAGAGGCATTTGATGTATTACCAGAAGATGAGTCTGACCCTGAACCGATTGCGATACGCAAATTTGAAGGTGATCAACAGTTACTGATCGCTGCACATACAGCAAAAGCTTCTTATAGCAAAGGGAATGTGGTTGAGGGAACGATTGGTTCAGCAGATGTTTGGAATAATGAGCTGGATCGAATCCAGTTTTTCCATACTAATTATCAAACTTCTGTAGAGGAAATGGAGGCAGCTTCCGTCGCACAGATTGCACAACAGTTTAATGTTCCATTTTTAGGTATAAGAATTTTATCTAATAATATTACTAACAATGGTGCATATAATCCTGCTACGGGTGAGGCATGTCAGGACTATGTGCTTGATGTGGTTGAACAATACATGAAACAACAATTGGATAAAAACTAAAGACCTAGAAGAAATCAGCTACATGATTTCTTCTTGATTATTTTGAATTCTATTTTTCCAACTTTTTATAACAAACCAGCGCCATAAGAGGTGAGTTGCACAATAAAACAGTAAAGCAAACAGAATGGCTTCTATGACTAAACCTGAAATTAAGATTTTTGCCAGACTCAAGTCTATATGCCCATGCCCGAAGTTCTTCAACCAATTGATGATTTGATGTAGCACACCCAATAGCATCTCTTGATCAATCATATTGACATGATAAATCTTAGTACCAAACCAAAAGCCTAAATAAAGTATAGGAACTACAGTGAGAGGATTGGTCAGCCATGCCATACACAGCCCAATTGGCAAATTAACCTCAAACCAGAGGATTGTCAGAATAATAAATAAACTATGGAAAGGTACAGGTAATATGCCCCAAAAGGTACCAATAAACATCGCTTTGGCGATAGAGTGACGATTCACATACCAAAGTAAAGGATTTAAGGTACTTTGCCCAAAAATGCGCATAAACTTGAGTTGAGCAACTTTCTCTGATGAAGGAAGCCACTTATGAAAAAATTGCTTAGGCATAAAATATTGGCGAGTAGAAGAATGGAAATAGTGTGATCAACTGATTATAAAATAGCACTTTTTGCTTAGGTTTAGCTTAAATTTCATGCTACATCTTAATCTAATCAGTAAAATGTTATTCAAAAATTCACGGTAATCGTACTTTAAATATACACAGATATCTAGGTGACTGTTCAGTAGCGAGCTACTTGAAATTTATAAAGATGAAATAAAATAAATAGTTAAATAATTGTAGGGAAATTAACGTTATAAGTGCTTACAGTTGTTTTTTTGCTATAAAATTGTAATTGGATTAATCTCAGAGAATCATTTAGTGAGGTCATTCAATGATTTCATGGTTTTTCATTGGTTTAGTTATAACCATATTATTTACTCCTGGTCCAACCAACACATTATTGGCATCATCTGGTGTTCAGGTTGGTGTACGCAAATCACTTTTACTTATTCCAGCTGAAGCATTGGGTTATATCGTTGCTATAACAGCTTGGGGGATGTTGATTGGCAAAGTATCAACAGCTTTACCATTACTTCCCACCTTTTTAAAATTAATGAGCGCTGGCTATATTTTGTATTTGGCGATTAAGCTTTGGCGTACAGCGAATCAACAAGTGGCATTAAATCAACCAACTATTCGCCCACGTGAATTATTGTTTGCTACGCTTTTAAATCCTAAAGCGTTGTTGTTTGCCTCTGCAATTTTTCCAGCAGTTGCATGGAAGAGCCAAGACATTTACTTAGTACATATGAGTGTTTTTGTTGGTTTGATTTTGCCGATTGCTCTGTTTTGGATATCTGTTGGAGCAATGTTGGCGACCAATAAGGTTAAATGGCTTTCACAATCAAAATTACAACGCACAGCATCTGTCGTGCTTATTAGTTTTTCAATCCCGATCAGCTATTCTGCATTAATCAATTTATAAAGTATCTTTGCTATTCTGCCTATTGGGATAGCAGTCTTATTTTCATTAATGATGATTTACGTTAAAGTACCTGCCAATCATTAATTTAGATTTTGGAAAAAAGTCATGGCAATAAAATCTGATCGTTGGATTCGTGAAATGAGCGAAAAACACGGCATGATTGAACCTTATGCAGAGAATCAAGTTCGTTATGGTGAAAATGGCGAAAAGTTGATTTCTTATGGGGTGTCGAGCTATGGCTATGATGTTCGATGCGCACGTGAATTCAAAGTATTTACCAACGTTCATTCAGCGATTGTTGATCCTAAAAACTTTGACGATAAAAGCTTTATTGATATCGAATCAGACGTTTGTATCATCCCACCAAACTCATTTGCCTTAGCGCGTACCATCGAATATTTCCGTATTCCTCGAAATGTACTTACTGTTTGTTTGGGTAAGTCGACTTATGCGCGTTGCGGTATTATTGTAAATGTGACGCCGTTAGAGCCTGAGTGGGAAGGTCACGTTACTTTAGAATTTTCCAATACTACAAACTTACCTGCGCGTATCTATGCGGGTGAGGGTGTCGCACAAATGCTTTTCTTTGAAAGCGATGAAGTATGTGAAACATCATATAAAGATCGTGGTGGTAAATATCAAGGTCAGACAGGTGTGACTTTACCTAAGACCTAATAAAAAGCCCATCTATAACATGATGGGCTTTTTTCTACATATCATTTCTTACAAAATACTTTATCGTTAAAAATAGTTCAGATGAATGAAGCTAGTATTTTGATAAAAATAAGATAGAATGAACATAATTTGGTTTGTTTTTGTACAGAATCACTATAAGCTCATTTAAAAGCCGAGTTGTGGTTTGGCATAACACCTATAAAAAAAATACGGATGTTTAGAACATGGAGGTCGGTTTCATGCGACAGTTTAAGTCTCTTCATTTGGCATTGTTGGCTTTGGGCGGATTGTGCTTGAATACTACTAATGCTACTTCTACTTTAACAAGCTTAACTGATACTGAAATGTCGGCTACAACTGGTCAAGCATTAATGAGTTTGTCATATATTGCTCCTACTGATGCTGCGAACTTGGAAAGAGCTAGATCTGGTGGTGATCAAACGGTCGGGTTTTATAAGTTAGGCATGGAAGCTGAGCTAGAACTTAATGTGAATATTAAGAAATTACAATTAGGTTGTGGTGGTCGTAATGGGCCTGGTTGTGATATTGATTTAGATAATGTGAGTTTGAGTGGTAACCCTGGCATTACGGGTAATCCAGCAACAGATGCTGGCAGTGATCAAAACCGTACAAATCGTGTTGGAAGCTCTGCGAAATTAACGAATCCTTTTATTGAGTTTGCAATTAAAAATCCCGGTTCTGCAGCTACGCGAGAAATGGTTGGTTTTCGTGTCAGTTCAGAAAAAGCACAAGGATTATTAACGATTGGAACAGAAAACTCTGCTGTTCCAAATGGTATTAATGCTTTATCTGGTTATATACCTATCCGCTCGGATAGTTCTGGTAAAATTAAAGGTGTAATTGAGACTGCGCCAAGTTATTTTGATGCTTCTGATCATCCTTATAACAGAATTTCAGGTTCATTAAATGCCCCTTTAGGTACGGTTGCTAAATTCACTTTAGATCAAGGTGGATTTTGGGTACCAGGATTTAAAAATGTTGGTTTTGAAATTCCTGGATTTACGATTAAAGGTAATCGTATGCCTACGGTTCTATCTCTCAATCCTGTGGTGCAACTACCAGATTTAGTTTTGGGACGTGATTTCAATAACAGTAACTGTGGTGGTGGAAGTAGTCAATGTAATAGTTATGGTCTGTCTTCTAATGGTAGTACTTTCCCTGTGAAACCAACATATACGATTGGAAGTACAACAATTTCTGATGGAGCTGGTGGTAATATTGTCTATTTGAATCCAAATAATATCTCTGCAGTAGGTACACAAGGGGGTGTTAATGATCCAAATCAGGCAAATAACAATACAAATGTTTTAGCTTCTATAAGAGCTAGAGTTGATAGTTGTAGTGGTATTGGTTGTGTTGTTGCGGGTAGTAGTTATTACGTAAACTTGTATACAAAAGTGAAAAATATTACTGCGAGTGTTGCTGTTAATCAACCATTAGGCTTGATTCACTCTTTACCTCTTAATTCTGGAGCATCTCTAAGTTTACAGTCACAAAATCTTCTATGGCCAGGCCAACCTTTAGATGATATTACTTCACCAGGTTGGTGGTTGAGTGTTAAAGATGGTGTTGATTTGGGAACTATTGTTCCAACAAATCCAGTTAATTTGTGTGAAGGTACAACTGCGGTACCACAACAATGTATTCATCCACAAATTGCTCAGCAAGTAAATGCTTTCCTAGCAAACAACCCACCATCAACAAATGATTTAGGCGGATTGATTAGTGGTAATGAGGCATTAGGTATTCAGATTGGACCTACGGGGGCAACAGGTGGCTTTGCATTATCTAATTTGGGTTTGACTGTAAACGGTCTAACTTTAGGTAATCAATATTTTACACCAAACTGTTATGGTAACTTGAAGTTCTGTTGATTTTTAATATTTTAAATTTAAGCAGCTTATGCTGCTTTTTTTATTCTTAGATTTCTGAATGATGTTAGAAAATACTTAATAAGATAGTGGCGATTTATTGTTATCAATGATGACTTTATTTGTTTTTTTGTGTCTCAATTATAAAAATTAATAATAAAATTATGATGGTTTTCCCATCTAAGAATATTAACGATTGATAGGAATGATATTGAGATATTTGTTAAGTATACGATCTAATCAATAGCAGACATGTTTTAACACGATAAGCAGCACTTTTTATGTGAGAATCTGAGACCTGTAGGGAATACTTTTAAAAATTAGTATGTTGATAAGTGAGCTGATTTTAGTTGTATTTTCATCTATCGGAAATATGTAACATTTGACAGCTTTGTTTTGCTTTTGTGTAATTATTCGGCATAATAAAACTGAGATTGCTTGGGTGAAATTTGCCCTTTATCTCGAGTGAAGCTCGAAAGTACTCTTTGTATAGCAGTTAAATCACTCAAAAAAATTGAGAAAAATAATGATGATGCGGAGCATCGTGGAATAGGAAGGTCAAGATGACTACACTTTATACGGTATCATTCAAACGAACTGTGCTAGCAACGTTGATTGGTCTGTGTTTAAGTAAATATGCTTTTGCACTGGAGGAAATTTCTGACGATGCTTTAAGCCAAACGACTGGTGAAGGTGTTGCAATTTTACCTACAGACTTTTCTTTTGTCTTGCGTGGAGATAAAGCAGGTAATGAAACATCTCTAACTGATAGAAGTAAAGATACCGGCTATATCCATTATGTTCCAGTAGGTGGTTTAACCTCTATGGTTCAGGATACGGACAAAGATGGGTCAGTGACTACAGCTGATCACTCTGTTGGTAAAGCAGATCTATACTTGTATGGTTTGGCTTTATCCAAAAATGATAATGACTCAAATAACCGATTTGGTTCCAAGATTGCAAGCTGGGGAACAGCAAATAACCCTTGGGTGCTCAAAGCTGCAACAGCAACAAATGTTCCTGATTTTTCTGGTACAAACGGAACGGTTACATATCTAAACCTTGAAGCACCATTATATGAAACTGGGACAAAAACAGGTGTAGATGCCTATAATTTAAAGCTTGCACTATGGGTTGATGCTTTTGTACGGGATCAAAGTAAACCTGAAGGTGACCCTAATCAATTTAAACTCGGAGAATTATTTAGCTCCACACAAACTGCTGCTGAGGCTTCAGCTGGCGATCGAGCGAATCGTTTACGTTTGCAAGCAATAGCGAATGGTTTTGGAATAAATGGCAGTAATTTGCAAATATTTCAAACCTTAGGTGGCTCGAGCAATAATAATGGTATGAGTGCCTTTTATAATAACACTTTAGGCGTCTCAGGTGTTTTTCGTATAAATAGTGGTGACAGTCAAAACTTCAAGGCTGTCTACAATCCCGGTACAGCATCTCGTACCTATAGTATAGATGGTGGTACAAACTACTCTACAACAGCGGGTTGGAGAAATGCAACGACAGGTTGTGGTGACGCTTCAATAAGTTTTAGTGATGCTAATTGTCAATTCAGATTCAGAGATCGCAAGGTCCAAGATACTGTATCAGGTGCATCGTGGAATTTACCTACTGGATTCCAAGCTGGTGACAAAGTATTGCGTATAAGTACAAAAGAAACGACATCTGCTGCTAACCCAACAGTACAATCAAATTTATCAACACCAGCTTTAAATGGAACTGTTGCACCAACATTTGAGGCTAATGAAGGATTGTATCTCTATTATCCGAATATCAACCTTGTATTAGGAAGTCTATATCAACCTTTAATTCTAGGTTCGGATGGTCGTAACTTCAGTTTGGAGATTGCTCGTATTCCAAATAAACCTGAAATTTACAAGAAAATTTACACAGACTATTCTGGCTTAGATACTAGTTATTTAGGTTCGACTTGTAACGTGTATCAATGTGGTGATTCTACTATCTCTGGTTACCAAGGTGGTTCTGCGCGTACAAACTATAATTTGGCAAATGGTACTAAATTAGCAACACACAGTAGTATTAGTATTGGTACAGCTTATAGCCCTGATGGTGGGAAGACGTTGCTGGCTTATGATGGTGTTGAGTCCATGGGGGTGTTTTTTGGCCAACCTGTTTCAAGAACAGGAATATCAGGAACAAAGACTTACAATGAGGTGCAGTATCAACAGCGTCGCCAACGTGTAGATACGAGTTACTTGGTGACAGACCGATATGTTTTGAGATCAGAAGGTGGTTTATTATCTGATGGTTCCACAGTAACCGATCCTTATGATGGGCATACAATTACGGCTGGACCGAGACGTACAGTAGAAGAGTTCCGGTGGTTTACAACTCAAGGTTACCATGAGGACTGGATATACTTGGATAGTGTAAATGCAGATGGGACAAAAGTATTTGGTAATACTGATGGAGCATATGCAAGGTACTGTACTACAGCATTTGCTTGTTTAGGCGGCACGCCTGTAAACGGTGGCAGCGCTGTGGCTGGTCAAAAAGGTAGCGTCATAAATGCAACAGATTTAAATAACTTAACTCTAGGTGGATTTATTGCGGGTCTTGAAGAGTGTGGGCCAGGTGAGACAGGTAATAATGCGTGTGCAGGAACAAGCCAATCCGGAGAAGGGGTTAAAGGTTTAAGTCGTTTAACGAAATTGGACTTTACAGCGGCGAAAGCAGAAAATAGACAATGGGCATTTGGTACACGTAATAATGAGGCAAGATGGTTTAATGTTAATGGTGGTTTAGAGAAAATTTTATATGGCAGCGCTAATGATCCTGCTCCAGCAGTTCCAACTGGTGGTGTGAACCCTTCGGCAATGAATAACTATGGTTCAGCAGTAATTGATGGGCTTTTAATTCAACATATGAAATTAACCACGAAAGGACTATAGGAGTATTAAGATGAAAAAAATAGCGATTTTACTCCTATTATCCATAACTAATTTATCTCATGCTGAATTACAAGCTTTGGATAATCAAACACTTCAGTCTATACAAGGACAGGGTGGGGCAGATTTATCATTTAAACTCTCCTTAAACCATAATATCTTAAGTGATAGCGATTTATTATCAGGAACTACACCAACATTTAACTGCGATCCAGCACGCTTAGAGTATTGTCGTCTAGCAATTTCTGTAAATAAACGCTTTGTACAACAGGGTTCAGCTGGAGCAAATGATCCAGTTTGGTCGATGGCAGCGAGTGATCCTGATGTAAATAATAAAGGACGTAAACTTTGGGTGGTCTTCAAAGGATTGCAGGGTACTTTGAATATCCAGAAATTAGGCTTAGATGGAGTTGATTTAGAATACCTTCCAAAAACTGGCACTGGTACGGTAATTAAGCCTGCTATGCAATTTACTTTTGATAGTAGTAAGCCAATTCAAATTCGTAATTTTGGCTTTAATGCATTATCAATTGAGCAAGATACGGGCTCTGTCCTTTCATATTATGATACTAATGGTAATCTGATAGAGGGTACAAGCACTAACCCGCAAGATTATGGATTCTTAAAAACAGGAACATTTAGTGCAGTTCCGCAAAGTACAGGTGTAATTGGGACTTCTTCACCTATTACTGTGACAACAGCAAATAATTATGATACTGGTCGAGAAAGAGGCTTTGTTGGTTTACAAATGAATGGCAATCTTGCAATAGATGGTAAGGTACAAATTTTTGCATGTAGTAATCATGCTCGTTGTTAAATTTTATTGAATTCAAAGGATTGAACAATGGAAAAGAAAAATCAGAAGCTACAGACACGATATTTTGTACTTAATACTCTAGCTGTAAGTATTTTATTAGTTAGCAACTCTACTTATGCTTTACAAGCATTAGATGATACATCTATGCGCGACGTTAACGCACAAGATGGGTTAAATGTTAATTTAGATTTTAAAGAGTTAAATGTTGGGACTTTCTTTTGGCAAGATAATGCAGGACGTGGAAGTGCAGGAAAAGCAACTGACACCACCTTAAGAGCTGAAGCTGAGAATTTCAAAATTGAATCGCATAGCTCATCACCAACAGTAAGACCTAATATCAATATCCAAATGAATACTGGTAGTGAATCCAATAAGGCAGGATTAGACTTCAATTTAAAAGTTGCGCCTGTTTTAATCAGTATGAATAAGTTTAAGGTTTGTGACTCAACAGCTTGTGGCAGTCCAGTTGGGGACATCGCGATACAAACTAACTCAGATACAAGTATTAGTTTTAAAACCCGAAATGGTCTTTTTAGTAAAGCTGATCAGAGTGAATTAACGCTTGCTTCGAAAAATGCAAGTATTTATCTTGGACAAACAACTGGATTATCACCAAGCCAAACACTCAATCAATTAATCCTGAAAAATTTTAATTTTAATTTTTTTGCTAAAGGCGTAATGTACATTGATGATACAGAAGGATTTATTGTTCGAACTAATGCAGCTGGAGTACCAGATGCAGTTATTAATTACAATGCAGATGGTAGTGTAAATACTTCAACAAGTACCACGCCTAATACAACATACGGTTATGTCGATTTTACTCGTGTAACTGATCCTGCGAATTCTGGAACAATTACAGGAAATACATATTCTTCTACAGCCAGCAATTCGGGTTTAAACTTAGAATTTATGCTGAATAAAAATGTAAATCCAAATAACCGTTATTCTGTAGATACCACTAAAACCCCAGTAAATGGTCAAGCCACACCTGAAACTGCAAAAGGCCTCATACGTTTGGGAGCAAGTGGTCGTATGGTCAATGGTTCAATTCAGGTTCGGGGAACAAATGCCAACAGTAACGATGGATTCACTCGAACAGATCCAGTTTATGATGTTACAGCGAATAAATTTGGTAACCCTGATAATACGAATATTTTAGGTAAGGCCAATAATGCGGTCAGCGCTACAGGGACACAAAACATTATTGGTAATACTGGTATTGCTTTTCGCATGAAAGCAGACTTTACCAAAAAGAATGATCCAATGTTAGAAGGGGATAATACGAAAGCGACAGCTTTGGAAATAGGTGGAGCTGGATTTAATACCTACGGATTTGAATTCGGAGAATTAACGGGTTTGAATTTGAGAAACAGAGGTTCGTTTGATACAGGAAATGTTTATCTAAATTTAGTAGATACAAAAACTGTTTTATTACCAGCCAATAAGGCATTGCAAACAAGTCGTTATTGGAATGGTTCTAGTTCTACAACATTAACCACTGATGCTGATTACGTTCAAAATATTCATAATGGAACGACTGATCAAAATCCTTATGCACTTCTGGCAGCTATTCGAGGTGCAGAGTTTCAGGCATTTTCACGTAGCGGTCGTTTTACCAATAGTGCAAGAACGACAGGAACAACGATTCCTAAAATCAATGATACTGCAGGTAATACGTGGGGTTTAGCATTACCTTTCTATGATTTAAATGCAAATTTAGCCATGTATGGTACAACTGCTCCAGCAGATGCTTACTATTATGATTTAGGTGGAACAAGATACACAGTTGTAGCTGGTGCGGAGCGTTTAGGTTTTTCACTTGCCATGAGTACTACGGGTATGAATGGAAGTACAGATACTACTAAGCAAAAGACTACTTCAATCTTGTTATTAGATAATGCAGACATAAACTCAGTACGTTATATTGGTTTGCGTAACATCGATATGTTATTGCGCGGTACGGGAACAGTTGGGCTTGAAAATGGAAGTTTTAATGCTAGTTTAAAAGACATTTTGATTATCTTATCTGCACAAATTGCAGCAGGTTATTTACCAGGAGCATTATATAAAGGGACATCTACACCGGCATCAGCTTCATCAGCGGACTTCTCAAATAATAATGATGTTTTGTTGTCTACTAAATTACGTTTAGATGGTAAGAAAATAGATCTTTCTTTAATACCAAATAGTGAATATACCAGTACTGACGGTAGTCGCTTGAGTGTTGTTGGTGAGTTAGAGCTTAAGGCTGTAAAAGATGGTGGGAAAAGCGCAATTCAGTTAAGTGATCCATTAGATGGTTCTACTGTAGGTTTCGATAATATCGATGGTAAAGTTGCATTTAATAATGCAATTATTATTTCACCAGATACTCGAGAGACATGTCCTACAGATGGTTGTGATGGTATGGTTTCCTTTAAAGCAGGTCTAACTTTCAACCCAGCTGGAACAACAGGTATTGGAGCAACTGGTGGAGCAAATAGTGCAACAAATGCTGAAAAGATTGCGGGTGTATTAAGAGTTCGAGATATAAATCTTTATCCTCCAACAGTGGGAGCACAGCCACAACGCTTAGGTGAAATGGTGTTGACGGGCGGACGTATTACTGGTCAATTAGGAATTATTCCTCGAAACTAAGGATAGAATCTGATGAATAAAAATAAGATGCTAGGATGTCTAACTCTATTTTTTAGTCCTCTAGTAATAGCAATGCAACCAATGGATGATCAAAGTCTATCAGTTGCGACTGGTCAAGATGGTTTAAATATTAATGTAACTACCCCAAGCATTGAATTTAAACAAATGGCTGTGATTGATCCTGATGGTTGGGATACGAAGACGGTTGCTGCAACAGAATATCGTGGTAGAGCTGCGTTAGTACTTGCACAAAGTCCTAATTCAACTATGTCGAGTCCAACTATAACCGCAAAAGCTGCTGGTACTTCTACTAACTTAAGTCTAAATGCTGTTATTGATACAGATAAGGGGACTGGTACTAATGGAGCTTTCGCGAATATCGGGATAACTTTTGGAAATTTAGATGAGTTAGTATTTTCTAAATTCTCTATCTATACGGCTGGTGCAAATGCTGTATCAGATATGGGTTTGACAACTCCTGGTATTTATACGCAAAGAACCATTTTTGGTGGAACTACAGCAACATTAAATACAGGTGTTAAAGAGTTACTTAGATTAAATGACGGTTTGAATATAAAGTTTTTAGCTACGAATAAACCGAAAATGAATATTCAACTCGGAGCAGCGCCACAGGGTTACATGGTGGGTCTAGGTGGGGCGATTGATTCTATTTGTGGAGCTGGGACAGGGTGTAATATGATGCTAGTCTCTAGCTACGCTACTGAAACTGATCCAACAACAACAGCTATTGGTGCAAATTTTAAGTTTCAAATGAAAGCATCAAATCCTTTAACAGGTTTTCGTTTAGATAATTTTCATGCTGGTATTGAATCCGATGGTTTTGTTTTTGGAAATTTTGTAAACACGTGCTCTACAACACCTAGTACTTGTATCACCTCTGATGCAGTTGATTTATCATTAAATGAAATCAAATTAGGTAATGATATGACAACAATTCCTGCGGTTGGAAGTGCTAATTATCGATTTAATGGTTTACAAAATAGTTCAATTGGAAATGTTGGATTTAAAAATGCTTCAGTTACTGACTTAAAAATGAAAATTAGTGGTCTGTAATTAATCAAGAGCATTAGTAAAAAATAGGGAGTATCGCTCCCTATTTTTTATTTAAATATTCAAGAATATTCTCAAGTTGCTTTTCTCGTTTTACTAGGCTCCACAACTCTTGAGCTTCCGGATAGGCTTTAGTCATCATACCTAACCATTGCTTGTAACGACCAATCATTCCAATTTCAGTTTTGAATTGTCCACTTAAAAAACGTTGTTGTAATACGATTAATTCTTGCCATGTTAAAATTGCTTGGTCGCTATTTTCACGGATACAGAGTGTCAAATCTGGAGTTGTAACAGCGCCACGTCCAATCATAATATCTTGGCAATTTGATTGTTCTAAACATGCTTTGGCATCAGCATTATTCCAAATTTCACCATTGGCAATTACATTGATTTTCAATGCTTCAGTAATCGGCTGGATTTTTTCCCAATAGGCAGGAGGTGTATAGCCATCGGCTTTTGTTCGAGCATGAACTGTGAGCCAACTAGCACCAGCATCTTCTATGGCATGCGCATTATCGAGTGTATGGTTTTCATCTAAATAACCGAGTCGCATTTTTGCTGAAACTGGAATATGTTTAGGTACAGCATCACGAACAGCTTTGACTAAGAGATGTACCGTTTCAGGTTCATCTAATAAAACTGAACCGCCGCGATGGCGATTGACTGTTTTAGCAGGACATCCAAAATTTAGATCAATTGCAGGAGCACCGAGTTCAACGACTTTAGCAGCATTGGCTGCGAGCATTTCAGGATTATTTCCCAAAAATTGAACATGTACAGGCGTTCCAGCAGCTGTTTTACCATCAGTTTTTAGTTCAGGACAAAAACTGTAATAAATATGGTCAGGTAGAATGCTGTCAGTAATACGAATAAACTCAGTCACACACCAATCAAAACGACCAACATGAGTGAGGACATCACGCATAATTGGATCTGTTAGACCTTCCATAGGGGCGAGTGCGAGTTTCACAATGCATTACCTAGTTAAACAAAAACTGGTTTATACGCATTTTAAGAGAAGCTGTCTAGTTTTTATTGGGACAGTTAAATTAACGCCCTAATATCATTTCTAAAACAAATTTACTGCCAATAAATCCGATTGCTAGTAATACGAATCCAGTAATTGTAAATCGAATCGCTTTACGACCACGCCAACCAAATTTGTAATGTCCGATTAGTAAAGCTCCATATAAAAACCAAGAAATAATACTAAATGCAGTTTTGTGAGCGAGGTGTTGAGCAAAGAAATTATCAATGGTAAAGAAACCAAAGATTAGTGCAGCGGTGAGTAAACCAAACCCAGTAATAATTAAATCAAAAAGTAAGGATTCCATCACTTGAAAAGGAGGGAGCAGGTTGACCCAAATACGTTTTTTTTGTTTTTTCTTAAGTTCTCTGTCTTGAAACCATAATAGAACTGCTTGAATGGTTGCCATTAATAGAACCGCATATGCGGACAAAGACAAAATAATATGGGTATCTAAACCGACTCCATGATGTTCAATGGTTTGATTGGATTGACTCAAAGAAAACCCTAGGATTAGTCCAATAGCAGCAACAGGAATGCCGATTAAATTTAAAGGTAATATTGGGCGAATCAGACTCAAAATTAAACTTAGGCTTAACATCAGTCCAGAGGTAAAGGAAATGAGATTAAATACATCATAATTTACCCCTAACGGAGTAATCATATCCTGTGACAAGACAAGACCATGAAGTATCAATCCTATTACAACAATAAGACCATAACACCAAAGATTTGGAGTACGTTTTGACATTAAATGGATAAACAGATACCAGAATGAACTGGTATATGAGACAAGTGCCAAAATTGTGTAAACCAAGGGGAGACTGATCATGTCAAACCTTTTTTAGGGGGATGAATAATATTCACCATATAAGATATAAATTCGCTTCGAACTACAGTATCCTATAGCATCTTATGCATAAATTTTCTATTTTAAGAAAGATTTTTTTGCAACTAGCCATTTTAAGCGGATTTCGCAATGTTTGATACCTTAACAGAACGACTCACACAGAGTTTAAGAAATGTTAC
>Ga0247720_100250_pt1 | contig 23968 bp, 23 predicted proteins | sample MSEWel2015_12_15_FD_189078 | JGI IMG/M metagenome (GOLD analysis project Ga0247720, IMG submission 189078) | Subsurface sediment microbial communities from gas well in West Virginia, United States - MSEEL Well Study Marcellus 3H_2015_12_15 | ecosystem: Environmental > Terrestrial > Deep...
ATAGTGAAGAAATAGCCCAGAAGGCATTGGAAAAGAACATAGAGATGATACCGACGGGATTAACTGGTAAGAAGCCGTCAGAAGATAAGATGGATTACAGTGAATACAAGGTAGATGAGGCAAGAAAGGTGGATTTCCCCATACTGATTCAAAATGTGCTTGCTTGGGCGCTCCCTCAATCTGTAGTGCTGGAAAGCTGGTTTTATGCCGGGCAGGAGGTGCACATAAATTTGCTGCCTGGCGCTCAGGAGATTCGTGTGACAACCCCATCTGGGAAGGAATTTGCACTTGATCCGTCTTACAGCGTTGTCCCCTCTATCGATAACCATGAAGTGGGGGTATACACAGTGCAGCAGGTTATCCAGCAGGGCGACGAGCGAGAGGTATTGGAATCATATTTTGCTGTCCACGTTCCGACTCACAGCGAGTCCGACCTGAGGGCGGGACGGGTCATGAGCGATATGGGCCAGCCTGCGGATGTGCGGAGCGATGTATCCGGGCTTGTGAAGGAGCTGTGGAGGTACTTCGCCTGGGCTGTGTTGGCTGTTATTATGCTTGAGTGGTGGGTGTATCAACGTGGGTATTAGTTTTGGAAATGGCGGCATAGGCTTTGCTGCCCCTCTGTGGTTGCTTCTGGCTGTCCCTGTTATAGCGTTTGTGATACTTTCGTTTGTGAGGAGCCGGCGAATCGGGAGCAAGAAGGACAGGTATATTTTGATGCTGCGCTGCGTGATAGTGCTTCTCATAATATTATCCCTGGCGGGGACCAGTATAAGGAAGTATACCCACGCCGCTACCGTATTTTTCGTTGCTGACCTGTCGAACAGCGCGGCAGGGGCCAAAGCGCAAATGGAATCTTTTATAGCGACAGCATTGGAGCAAAAGCCACCCCACTGGAATGCAGGCATTATAACCTTTGGGAAGAATGCGTTGGTGGAACACCCGGCAGGACAAAACCTTTACTTTGACGGCTTTGAAACCTTACCCAATCCCCATTTCACCGATATAGAGGGTGCGCTTCAGATGGCGGTTGCCCTTTTGCCTGCTGATACCCGGAAGAGGATAGTGTTGCTCACCGACGCTGCTGAGAACGTGGGCGATGCCTTAAAAAGCTCCAGAACGCTGGCTTTGCAGGATATCGTGGTCGACGGGGTGTACTTTGACACCACACCTTCAGCCGAAGTACAGGTAACATCGCTGGATGTTCCCGGCCGCCTGTATAAAGGGGAGACATACGATATACGGGTACAGATTGACAGCACAGCGAACACCTCTGGCGTGTTGAGGCTGTATGCCGACCGTCTGCTAATAGGCCAGGAAAGGGTGGAGATACAAAAAGGAGAGAACACCTTTGTGTTTAAGGATACGGCGCAGGACAGCGGAATAAAGACCTATGAGGCAGTCTTGCAGGTAGGTGAGGATACGGTGTACCAGAACAACAGCGCGGCCGCCTTTGTGGAGGTATATGGGTTGCCCGCTGTGGCGGTGGTGGAGGGACGAGAGGGCGAAGGCCGGGAGCTTGTGAAGATGCTGAATCAGGCGGGGGTCGAAACGATGGTTCTTACTCCTCAAGTATTGCCGGCTGCTTTGGAGGAGCTCCGCAAATACCACGCAGTGGTGCTGTGCAACGTTGCTGCCGATGACCTGGGAGATGAAAAGATGAAGGCGCTTGATTCATACGTAAAACATCTGGGACGGGGGATGCTGGTGACCGGAGGCGACAACAGCTATGCCCTGGGTGGGTATATGGCTACGCCGCTTGAGTCCATGCTGCCGGTCGATGTGGACCTCATGCGCAAAGCGGATATACCTTCCCTGGGGCTGGTGCTGGTGATAGACAAATCAGGCAGCATGGCGGCAGGGCAGTACGGCGTAAGCAAGATGGAACTGGCGAAGGAGGCTGCCATTCGCTCGACCGAGGCCTTGCGGCCGGTAGACTATATAGGCGTGGTGGCCTTTGATGATGTGGCCTCATGGGTTGTGAAAACGCAAGCAGTAGACGATGTAGACAGGATAAAGAGCGATATTGGCACCATCAGGCCCGGTGGGGGTACCAATATGTATCCAGGACTTAAGTTGGCTTATGAGTCTTTAAAAGAGCTGAACGTGCAGCTCAAGCACGTGATTATGCTTACCGATGGGCAGTCCCAGGAGGGCGATTTCCATGGCTTGGTACAGGAGATGCGGGACCATGGGATTACGGTTTCAACGGTGGCGGTAGGTGAGGATTCGGATACAAAATTACTAGAAGAGCTGGCAAATATAGGAGGAGGGCGCTACTATTATACCGACGAGTTTACCAATATCCCTAAAATATTCACCAAGGAAACATATCTGGCAACTCAAAGCTATATACATAACCGAACGTTTTATCCGGTTGTCACCGGATATTCACCCATAATAGAAGGGTTTGATCAGGGCTTTCCGCCGCTACACGGGTATATCGCCACCCTGCCAAAGGCGGGAGCCAACGTGGTGCTGTCCAGCGATAGGCAGGACCCGGTATTGGCTGAGTGGCAGTATGGTCTGGGACGGGTGGTGGCATGGACCAGCGACCTGCGCGGCAGCTGGACAGGGGACTGGCTTGCATGGGATGAGGCACAGCGCTTCTGGCTCAACGTCATATCATGGATACTGCCTATAGAGGAGGAACAATATGGCCTTCTTGATGTCAGCAGGATGGGGGACAAGGGATATGTAACCTTGGATATATCCCAAAACTGGGATGAGGCCTTAAACAGCCATGCAGTCGTTATGAAGCCGGGCGGTGGCAGGCAGGAGGTATCGCTTCAGGCCACTCAGCCAGGGAGATATGAGGGCGAATTTGAGATAGATGAGGCGGGCGTGTATCTTGTTAGAGTGGAGCTTAAAGATGGTGAAAGCGCGGCTTTACAGCTTGAAAGCGGCCTAGCGGTCAGCTATTCGCCGGAGTACGATATCCGCAATCGGGGCGCTAAAGAGCTGCTTGAAAGGCTGGTGAAAGAAACCGGTGGCATTATGCTTGACAAGCCTGAACAGGTGTTCCGCGAGGACCTGCAGCCGGTTCGGGCAGAAACCGAGGTCTGGCCGTACCTGCTTTCTGCCGCGCTTGTGTTGTTTGTGGTGGAGGTGGCCTTAAGAAGGCTTAAAGTAGAGGCTTTATTGAGGAGATGGGCATCGAGGATAAAGATATGGGAAGGCCGTTGGCCGAAACCCAGCGCATTTGAGGGCAATTTAAAAAGCCATGGCAATGCGCGCAAAGGCGCGGATGAAAGCGCTACCGCATCTGAAAGTGATCGGGATCAAGGCGATGTCCGGTTAAAAAAGAGCATTGAAGGTGGGAGCGAAGTCGTGGATAAACCTGAACCTGGGCAGACTAAAGAGGATAAGGGACACGATAGCGACGTAACCTTTTCGTCCAGGCTTTTGAACGCGAGGCTAAGTAGGCGAAAGAGGCTATAATTTTCATTGTGGGGGTTGATGGAAATGCGAGAGAGGATTGTCTTTAAGTGTTTAATATTGGCAATTGCGTTATTTTTTTTATCAGGTTGCACCAAAATGCATACGACAGATGGCTTTGTTGATAGCGAATCAGAACCAATGAATCAAGATTGTGGGAATCCAGCAAATATTGTGACAGAAGAGCACGAACCATACGCTGAATGGCGACATCAAGCTGCTAAGGAAGAAACAGAGCTTTCTGATGACAAAGTTTCCGAGAATGAGAAGGTCAGTTTTTTGGGAGATGAGGATGATTCTCAAACGGAAAACAATGCCACTCGCTCTGATAATGATAAAGGTGGTTCCATCGAAAGTAAAAATCTCAATGAGAGGGAAGGACATAAAGAAGAGGACAAAAACAAATGGATAAATCGACTTTGACCCCTTACTGTTAGTACATATGTCGCGTGGCAACCCACAGGTCCACTTAAATGCTTTAAAAACGGTAGGCGATACTGTATAAAGTCTATGGTAGGGCTATCAGGTGGTTTGTTTTAACTATGTTTCAAGAGGTGTAATAAATGGATGATCCCATTTCAAAGACCATGATTCAGAACTTTGGTATTAATCCTAATCGAACAGGCCGACGTGCGCAAGAAGATCGCCGAATACATTGTAAATGAATTCTTTGGCGGCGAATTAGAGAAGGAGCCTTAAAATAGGGCTCCTTTTTATATTAACATCTTTGCCGCAAGAAGTTTCCATCTTCTATAAGATGGAGGTGAATTGTGATTGTGGAAGGAATATTTTTGGTCAAGAAGCTATTGCTTATTGATAAGCGGCGGAGCTCCAGCTGAGGTAATTAGAAGATATATTTGGATAAGCAAAAAGAATTTTTTCAAAAGACCTTTGGATGTTGCAGGTTTGTTTGGAACAAGATGCTGGAAGAGAAGCTTAAAGCTTTGGAGCAGGGTAAAAGGATACCCAAGATAACGCCGGCGAAATACAAAAAGGAATATCCTTTTTTGAAGGAAGTAGATAGCTTTGCCCTTGCCAACGTTCAGTTGAATCAAGAGAAAGCCTTTAGGGATTACTTCAAGAATTCAAAGCATTCTCCATAGGTGGCTGGTAGTTGACATAGCCTTTTAAGGTCTTAAAGTCAGGGTTTAGCGCAAAACGCCTTTTATAAAGCTGGGATGTTTGCTAAAAAGCGAAATAAAAAGATGTCATTCGACCCCACAAATTTACAAAATTTACAGGACAATTGTTGTATATTATTTACGAGGGGGGTTAGAACAAATGAAGAAGACGTTTAGCATTGCCATACTGGGATACAACAGGCGCCAAGTTGAACAATATCTTTCTGATATGCGCAGAGATTATGAGGAAGAGCTTTCTAAGAAAAAGGAACGGATGCTGGAGCTTGTGGAGGAAAACAATAGGATAAAGTCGCAAATTAAGGAACTGGAAAAGAAATTGGAGGAATTTTCTGAGAGGGAGGCTTATATTTCAAAAGCATTGGTCCGGGCCGAACAAAAAGCCCAGGCTATTATAGAAGAAGGACGTCAAAAAATTGCAGCCGAGATGTACCAGCTGGAGATGGAGAAGAATAAGTGGAAAGCAAGGTGTAAGGAGATACGGCGTCAGCTATTGGAGTTTGAACACATGGTATGCACTCTCATGGAAAACTTTTATTCCGAGATCAATTACCTCAAATCCAAAGAATTGAGCGATTCCATTTTTGCAGAAGGAGACTGCATTGACTGCGCTAAAGAAAGGGAAGATGAGGATTCTGGCCTGCTGAGCGTATCATGAAAATAAAAAGCGGTTGCTTTTTATCAAGCAACCGCTTTTTTCATCAATACATGTCAGGATTCTTGCCACCGGGCATTGCCGGTTCTTTCTCGGGTATTTCGGCCACCAAGCTCTCAGTGGTGAGAACCATAGCTGCTACGCTAGCAGCATTCTGCAATGCCGAACGGGTAACCTTGGTGGGATCGATGATACCCTTGGCTACCATGTCACCATATTCGCCTCTCAACGCGTCAAAGCCAAAGTACTTGTCGCTGCTGGATTTGACTTTTTCGGCTACCACAGAGCCTTCCATACCGGCGTTGATGGCAATCTGACGCAGCGGCTCTTCTAAGGCACGTTTCACTATGTTGATGCCTGTTAGTTCATCGCCTTCAGCCTGGAGTTTTTCTACTTCTTCTATGGCTTTAATGAGCGCTACGCCACCGCCAGGAACGATACCCTCTTCCACAGCAGCTCTGGTAGCATTGAGGGCGTCTTCGATTCTCAGCTTCTTCTCCTTCATCTCGGTCTCGGTCGCGGCACCAACCTTAATCACGGCTACGCCGCCGGCCAGCTTAGCAAGGCGCTCTTGTAGTTTCTCTCTATCATAGTCAGAGGTGGTCTCCTCAATCTGGGCTTTAATGGAGGCTATACGGTTCTTGATCTCTTTCGGATCGCCAGCGCCACCCACGATGGTGGTATTCTCTTTGTCAACAGTTACTTTAGTGGCACGACCGAGCATGTCAATGGTGGCTTCTTTGAGAGTGAGACCTACCTCCTCGGAAATCACAGTACCGCCTGTCAGGATAGCGATATCCTGCAGCATGGCTTTGCGCCTGTCACCAAACCCAGGAGCCTTTACACCCACGCTGATGAGAGTACCTCTCAGCTTGTTGACAACCAGCGTTGCCAATGCCTCACCTTCAATGTCCTCGGCGATGATCAGTAGCTTTCTGCCGTGCTGTACTACTTGTTCGAGTATTGGTAACAGGTCCTGTACATTGCTGATCTTTTTATCAGTGATCAAGATCAATGGTTCGTCCAACTCTGCGATCATCTTTTCAGTATCGGTTACCATGTAGGGGGAGATGTATCCTCTGTCAAACTGCATTCCTTCTACTGTCTCAACTTCGGTCACCAGCGATTTGGATTCTTCGACAGTGATGACGCCATCTTTGCCTACTTTCTCCATAGCATCGGCGATTAACTGGCCTATTGTCTCGTCGCCAGCAGAAATGGAAGCTACCTGAGCAATAGCCTCTTTGCTTTCAATGGGCTTGCTGAGCTTCTTCAGCGCTTCAACAGCTGCATCTACAGCCCTCTGGATGCCCCTCTTTAACAACATGGGGTTGGCCCCTGCTGCCACGTTCTTCAGGCCTTCACGGATGATGGCTTGTGCCAGCACCGTCGCTGTGGTGGTACCATCGCCGGCTACATCGTTGGTTTTGCTGGCCACCTCTCTGACGAGCTGAGCGCCCATATTCTCGTATGGATCTTCCAGCTCAATTTCCTTGGCGATGGTTACGCCATCGTTAACGATCTGCGGAGAACCATACTTTTTCTCCAGTACGACGTTGCGCCCTTTGGGGCCAAGGGTTATCTTTACAGTATCGGCCAATTTGTTAACGCCGCGCTCTATTGCTCTTCTCGCTTCTTCGCCATATATAAGCTGTTTGGCCATATGTATTACCTCCTCCTTTTTCTTGTTTTTTATTCAACTACTGCGAGTATATCGCTTTGACGAACGATGATGTATTCTTCGTCATCCAGCTTTACTTCAGTTCCAGCATATTTGGAGTAAATGACTTTGTCGCCTACCTTTACCTCCATTTTGACTTCTTTGCCGTCGACTATGCCACCAGGTCCTACAGCGACGACCTCTGCCATTTGAGGTTTCTCTTTTGCAGAACTGGGCAACACGATGCCACCCTTTGTGGTTTCTTCGGTTTCCAACGCTTTGATTACAACCCTATCGCCCAATGGTCTTAATTTCATGCCGTTACCCTCCTTTTAGTTATGTTTTTGTGTTAGTTATCTGTACCTTATCTGTACTCTACTCTATTAGCACTCATCCTTGGTGAGTGCTAATCACAGTAAATAGTTTATATAAAAGCCAGGGGGATGGCAAATACTGTTGTAAACGAATTTTGGTTAAATAATTTGGATTTTGAAAAATAAAATAACAAATCATCTTTTTGCTTGCTATATCTAAAAATAGATATAGCTTTTAAACTTTTCCATAAGCATTACAGTTTGTATATACGAATACCATACCCCCTGCTGTTTATCTGCAGAATTTGACAAAAAACGAGCGATATCACTCTAAAAAAGTTGCAATACCCTGTGGTTATAAGTAGAATATATTCTAAGAAGCGTTCGAGGAGGGGTCTTGTGGATAAATGGGATAAGAGGTTTATGGAGCTGGCGGAGTTGATTGCCAACTGGTCTAGCTGCTACCAGCCCAACAGGAAGATCGGTGCTGTGATAGTCAAAAACAAGCGCATACTGACGACCGGTTACAACGGTGCTCCGGCCGGTTATACAAGCTGCATGGAAAGAGGGGAGTGCCTGAGGAGAAAAGCAAACATACCTTCTGGCACCCATCATGAGTACTGCTACGCGGTCCATGCCGAGCAAAACGCCATTGCGCAAGCAGCCAAGATGGGGATATCGATTGACGGTGCCACGATGTACTGCACCCACCAACCCTGCGTCATATGCGCCAAGCTCATCATCAACAGCGGTATAAAGAGGGTTGTGTACAAACACCCTTATCCTGACGAGCTGGCGGTGCACATATTGACGGCGGTTGGGGTAAGCCTGGAGCAGTACGAGGAGTAGGCATTTTCTTTGCCAGCCATATATCTTAATCTATAAATTTTCCCGTGAGCTTCTGTATGGTGCGGGGAAGCGAATCCTTTGCGCTTCCCAGGGGTTTGTCCTGGTTGCGGTAGTCAAATTTGTTGATAAACTGAGACAGTTCCTGGTCCAGGTTATGAAAAGATTTAATCTGTAGCGGGATTATATCGGTCAGCCAGAGAGTTTGCTTGTGTGCTGGCAGCGTCTCTCTGGCTATTTTTGTAGTCAGGACCAGGTGTTTAAGACAGAATCCTTTTGAAGATTCAAGGGCTTTTTTGAATTCCTTATCTGTATCCCACAGATAAAGAATGGTGTAGGCATAGCGGTTCATGGTATTTGACATCCGGTTACATATTATACACTGCGCATATTGCATGGTGAGCCATTCTTCAAATTCCGCTGTAAGCTGGTTTACCTCTTTTTTTCCTTTAATTATACTGCTCAATACCGAGGTACTCCTGCCTTTGCTGGCTTTTAAAAGCGCTTTGCAGCGTTGTTCGAATTTCTCCATAAATTCCTTAAGATGGGTATGCGTCATTAAAGCCAGGCCTAAACGATTTTGGGCATCATACAGCAATTTAAAATGGAAGGGGCAAAAACCGGTTTTATTGACCTCTATCCGGGTGTCTGGTTCCATCACCGAGGCTCCCAGGAACGAATCTACATAGCTTTTCTCCAGCCTGTTCTCCAGGTTGCACAGAGGACACTCTCCTCCCTGGTGATAGGCATCCCATACAGGAATGGTATCGATATGGTATTTCATCTGTAACCTCCATCAAATAGAATAGGACATCTTGGATATCATTTTATCATAAATCAGGTGGACCTGCCATAGATATAAGTATAAAGTTTACCTTAAGCAGTTTATAAATCAAAGGAGGAATCTTTATGCGTTACTCGCGGTTAAAGAGGAAAAACAGGCGGCGTTACACTTCAGTACTCCTTCTGGGCCTTTTACTGTTTTTGGCTGTATATATAGGCTCTGCCAGTGCGGCCGGCAATTTTATAAGCCGGATAGTCACATCCTTCCTGGGCAGCTTCGCCAACACTAACCAGGGTGAAGACGATGCTTCTGTTAGGGTACCTGATACCCAGCTTACCGTCCCTGATAAAGCCGATGAAACCCCAGATGAAAGCCCAAATGAAAGCTCGAGCCAGAAAGTGACAGAACAGCTCGACATAGCTCCATTTAATCTGTATGCCATACAGCTGGGCGCTTTTACAAGCAAAGAAAATGCCGAAGTGGCTGCCAGAGAGCTTCAGGCAAAAGGAGGAGCAGGGTACATTTTAAATGACAAGTATTTTCGTCTTTTGGCCATGGGTTATGCTTCCCAAGCTGATGCTCAAAAGGTAAAGCAACAGCTGGAAAAGGAAGGAATAGAAAGCCAGATATATTCCATTTTGGTACCCGGTGTGAACATGGAGATAACTGCCTCTGCGGATAAAGTGAGCAGCGTTAAATCGGCTTTTTCGATGTGGATTGATAGAACCAAGGCCCTGGAAGACATGGTGAAAAACCTTGATACTTCGGCCATATCGGTAGAGGATGCCAAAAAGGGCATTGAAGCGACGATTGGTGCGTTTAACTCTACCCTTGAACAGCTTAAAGCGTATTCAGCTACGCAGGAAAGCAACCATATACTGGCTGGACTTCAGGAGCTTTATCAAAAGGGCATCGAAAGCCTAAACGGAATATTTGCTGGAAATGTTTTGGACAGGGTAGCAACTTCGTCAAAAATAAAGTATACTTATATTGATATGGTTTACAGGTACAAGCAGTATATAGATAGCATAACCGATGAGTAAGGGGGAGCTAATAATTTGAAAATAGAAGAGATACGCGATTTGCTGAATGCCAGACTCTTAACAGGCCAAGACTTGCTGGATAGAGAAGTATTTTCGGCCTGCGCATCAGACCTTATGAGCGATATATTATCCTATGTAAAAAATCAAACGGTGTTGCTCACTGGTCTTACCAATGCTCATGTCATTAAGATGGCTGAAATTCTGGAGGTTACTGCCATAGTGTTTGTGGGTGGGCGAAGGCCTGCTGATGAAGTGGTCGATATGGCCAGAAAGATGGGCCTTGCCGTGCTTACAACCGAATACACCATGTATGAGGCGTGTGGAAGGCTATATAGTGCGGGATTACCGGGCTGTACGAGGGAGTCATAGATGAGGGGCGGCTATTATTCCATTGAACAGGTGTTCCATATTAAAGCCGGGGATTTTGCTTCAGCAGGAGAGGCTTCCAGCCAAATAAAGAAAATATTAAAGCAGTTGGGGATTGATTCCACCCTGGTGCGGCGGGTTACCATAGCAGCCTATGAGGCCGAGATGAATTTGATAATACACTCAATCGGCGGAGAACTGAAGCTGAAAGTAACCCCTCAGTCCATTATCGTGACGGCCGAAGATAAAGGTCCTGGCATCCCGGATATAGATTTGGCCATGCAGGAAGGGTACTCTACAGCTCCTGAAATAGCCAGAGAGCTGGGGTTTGGTGCAGGGATGGGGCTCCCCAACATTAAACGCTGCGCTGATCGTTTAAATATTCAATCCAAGGTGGGAGAGGGAACGCTCTTGGAGATATATTTTGACATAAAAGCAAGGTGATGAAATTGAAGGAATATTATCATTCGGTTACCTTGAGGAAGGACAAGTGCAGGGGATGTACCAATTGTATAAAAAGGTGTCCTACCGAGGCCATAAGGGTGAGGGACGGCAAGGCCAGGATAATTGCAGAAAGGTGTATAGACTGCGGAGAGTGCATAAGGGTATGCCCCTATCATGCAAAGGTGGCCGTTACAGACCCTTTATCTTCCATAGAGAGGTTTCGCTATCGCGTAGCGCTGCCGGCTCCAACTCTGTACGGGCAGTTCAAGAATGTGACAGATATAAACGTAATTCTGGCAGGCCTCAAAAAACTTGGCTTCGATTACGTATACGAGGTTGCCAGAGGAGCGGATTATGTGGCCGCTTTTGTCAAAGAGGCGCTTAAGGACCCAAATCGCAAAAGGCCTATCATATCCTCATCCTGCCCTGCCATTGTCAGGCTTATTCAGGTGCGCTTTCCTGAGCTGATAGACAACATAGTGGATGTCGACTCGCCTATGGAGATCGCCGCGCAGCTTGCCAGGAACGAATTTTGCCAGAAGTACGGTGCAAAGCCCGAGGAGGTTGGGGTATTTTTCATCACGCCCTGTGCTGCCAAGATGACCAGCATACGGAATCCGGTGGGCAGAAAAGAATCCTCGGTGGATGGCGCCATTTCCATCCAGGAGATATACGGCCCACTTTACAATCAAATAAGCAAGCTGAAAGAGGAAGGTGTTGCGCAGATGGCATCGCCGTTTGGAGTGGGATGGGCCAATTCCGGAGGAGAGAGCCTTTCTCTGGGGATTGACAGTTATCTGGCGGTTGACGGCATACAGAACGTCATACGCGTGCTGGAAGAAATAGAGGATGAGAAGCTGACTGACCTGGAATATTTTGAAGGGCTGGCCTGCCCCGGAGGATGCGTGGGTGGCCCCCTTACCGTTGAAAACGGATTTGTAGCCAAAAACCGTATAAGGAAGCTGTCAGAGAAGGCAAGGGGTAGACCGGTGCCGGAAGATGAGCTGCGTGAGGTCGCACAAAAGATAAACTGGCGGCTTGATGAAAAGATACTGCCCAAACCCGTTATGAAGCTGGACGACGATATTGTGGAGGCCATGAAGAAGATGGAGACCATAGAGAGGATATACGAGAGCCTCCCGGGGCTTGACTGCGGTTCCTGCGGTTCGCCCAGCTGTCGAACGCTGGCAGAGGACATAGTAAGGGGTTATGCTTCTGAGATGGATTGCGTCTTTAAATTGAGGGAAAAGGTAAAACAGCTTGCACAGGAGATGATAGAGCTTTCTGAAAAAATTCCAGGAGGAAGAAAAGAAACAGAAAGGCAGGAGTGAACTATCATGAGAGTATCGCAAATGGTCGAGGCTTTATCCCTTAAGGTACTGGCGGGAGAAAGTTTTTTGGACCGAGAGGTATTAAGCGGCTATTGCTGTGACCTTTTGAGCAGGGTGATGGCAAAAGGGGAAAAGGGGATGGTATGGATTACCGTGCAGACGCACATGAACATAGTGGCTGTGGCTGCACTGGTTGAGATGGCCTGTATCATAATTCCGGAAGGCATAGAGGTGGAACGTAAAGTTTTGGACAAGGCTGAAGAAGAAGGCGTAATAATACTTTCATCTCATTTGACAGCCTTTGAACTGGCAGGGAAATTGTATGAGATGGGCATTGTGCCTGTAAGGTTATAAACAATTATAAACAATTTTTGTGGATTTGATGCATCTTGATAACCCCCCCTGTAAATATAGGATATAATGTTAGTTTTAGCAATTGATGGAGCGCGAGGGAACAGTATCCCCCTCAATTTATTGAGGAGAGACGTCATATGAAAATAGCGGTGGACCTTCATATACACTCGGCGCTGTCTCCCTGTGCCGATGATGACATGACGCCAAACAACATCGTAAACATGGCCGTTTTAAAGGGGCTTGATGCCATAGCCATAACTGACCACAATGGTTGTGACAATGTTGATGCCGTCATGAAGGTTGCTGACGGCCGTATTTTAGTATTGCCTGGAATGGAAGTGCAGACAAAAGAGGATGTCCATTTGCTGTGTTATTTTGAAGATATGAATTGGCTGCTTGACTTTGATGCATATATCCGTAATTTCATGCCAGAAGTGCCAAATGTCCCACATATTTTCGGTAATCAGTATATAATGGACGAAAATGATCGAATTATAGGGCAGAGGGAGCACTTGCTGCTCTCTTCGCTTGACCTGTCTGTTGAGCAGATAGTACAGCTGGTCCTGCAAAGAGGCGGGGTTGTGGTACCGGCTCACATCGAGCGCCCTTCTTACAGCATCATTTCTCAGCTTGGGTTCATTCCCCCAAACTTAGGTTTTAGCGTCTTGGAATTTTCAAAGTTTGACACGAATTACACAATGTATTCTCAGGGATTTAAATATATCTATTCTTCAGATGCCCATCAATTGGGTCAAATACTGGAAAGAGAGATGTTAATTGACGTATATGATGTCTCATTAGCTGCTGTTATACAGTGGTTAAAAGGTTCGACTGTTATTTAACAGAATTATAACAAAAAAATTTGCAACAAAATTCGTTAAAATAATGGCAAATACTCTTGATTATGATACAATTATATGAGATAATAACTCTTGTTGAACAGCATCCATAATTAATAAGATGCTGTTTAATATATAGATTGCAATAAATTGTAAATAGAAAAGGTCGTAGCTTATCTGTAGGACAAATGTTAACCAACTTTAAGTATACAAGTAGACACGGATTTTATCTGAGCAGATTTTAACATGAAGGAATATGGGAGGGAAACAACCATGGCGGCATCTGTTTTGACAGAAAATAAAGAAAAGTTTGAAGAATTTAAGAAGGTAATTGAGGAGTACAAAGGCAAAGAAGGCCCGCTTATGCCTATATTGCAGAAGGCCCAGGAGATATTCGGTTGCCTATCCCTGGATGTACAAAACTATATAGCTGAGGAATTAAACATTCCGATAACCGACATTTACGGGGTGGCGACTTTTTATGCCCAGTTTACGTTGAAGCCAAAGGGGAAGTATAAAATTGGCGTTTGCATGGGGACGGCCTGTTATGTAAAGGGCTCACAGAAGGTACTGGACAAGCTGCAGGAAATCCTCAACGTTAAGGTGGGTGATACCACCGACGATGGTAAGTTTACGCTGGAAGCCACGCGATGCCTGGGAGCCTGCGGATTGGCTCCGGTTATGATGATAAATGACCATGTGTACGGCAGGCTGAAGCCAGAAGATGTGGAAGGAATAATTGCCAAATATAAGGATGAATAGTGGATGGAGGATATCTCGCTTTATATACTGGATCTAGTACAGAACTCTATTGCCGCTGCGGCCACCCTTATCGAGGTGTCGGTAATCGAGGATGTACAAAATGATAAGCTCATCTTGAGCATCAGGGATAACGGTGTGGGGATGGACTCTCAAACGGTTAAAAAGATTACCGATCCCTTCTATACGACGCGGACCACCCGAAAGGTGGGTTTGGGATTGGCGCTTGTGGAGGCAGCTGCTCAGGCCTGCGATGGAGGGGTTTACATCTTTTCTCAGCCCGGAAAAGGCACTGAAGTGAGGGTGGAGTTCAAATATCATCATATTGACCGCCCGCCTCTGGGCAGGATAGATCAGACCATAGCAGTGTTGGTAGCCTGCAATCCATCGATAGATTTTGTATACACCCACATTGCTCCTGCGGGGAGGCTGCGTTTTGATTCAAGGGAGGTCCGGCAGAGGATCGGCGAATTGTCCCTTGACCATCCCGAGGTCGTGGAGTGGATTAGGGAGTATATAAGGGAAGGCATTGATGAAATAAGCGGAGGTGGAGGAGTATGAAGTCTTTGAAAGAGTTAGAGGAGATAAGGCAACGGGCTTTGGAGTCCGTTAATTTAAGGAAAGAAAGAAACGGCACAAGAGTAGTAGTTGGAATGGGGACCTGCGGGATTGCCGCGGGCGCAAGGCCAGTGCTTTTGGCGTTTTTAGAAGAGGTTAAAAAGCGAAATCTTCAGGATGTTATCGTGACTCAAACGGGTTGTATAGGCGTATGCCGTCTGGAACCCATGGCAGAGGTTTATAGGCCGGGTGAAGAGAAGGTCACTTACGTTAAGCTCACGCCTGAGAAGGTAAGGCGGATCGTGGCCGAGCACATTGTGAATGGCAAACCGGTAACAGAGTTTACCATAGGCGCTGCTGACGAGCAATGATGTGTTTGTGGGGAGGTAGATAACATGGAACTGTATCGCGCTCATGTACTGGTATGCGGAGGAACCGGGTGCACATCATCGGGTTCTGCAGGTATTATCGATAAATTCAACGAAGAGCTTGAAAAGCATAACATAAAGAACGAGGTCAAGGTGGTAAGAACAGGGTGTTTTGGCCTGTGCGAAGTGGGCCCTATTGTAATTGTCTATCCCGAGGGCGCCTTTTACAGCCGTGTCAAGGTTGAGGACGTGCCCGAAATCGTCGAGGAGCACCTGGTAAAGGGAAGGATTGTTAAACGGCTTTTATACCACGACAGCGTAGCAGAGGATCAGACCATCAAATCGCTGGATGAAGTGGGATTCTATAAAAAGCAGATGAGGATAGCCCTCAGGAACTGCGGCGTGATTGACCCCGAAAATATAGAGGAGTACATTGCCCTTGATGGTTATAAAGCCCTGGGCAAGGTGCTTACCGAGATGACGCCCGAACAGGTAATAGAGACCATCAAGGCATCGGGACTGAGAGGTAGAGGCGGTGCTGGATTCCCGACAGGGCTCAAATGGGAGTTTACACGAAAAGCGCCAGGGGATAAGAAGTATGTCTGCTGCAACGCTGACGAAGGTGACCCCGGTGCTTTCATGGATCGAAGCATCCTCGAGGGCGACCCGCACAGCGTAATTGAAGCTATGGCCATTGCGGGATATGCTGTGGGAGCTGACCAGGGGTATATTTACGTCCGTGCGGAATATCCGATAGCCGTTAAACGGTTGACCATAGCCATTGCCCAGGCCAGGGAATACGGCTTGCTGGGCAAAGATATCTTTGGGACTGGTTTTAATTTCGACATAGAGCTGCGCCTCGGAGCAGGTGCCTTTGTATGCGGTGAAGAGACTGCCCTTATGGCTTCCATTGAAGGACGAAGGGGCGAGCCGCGACCCAGGCCACCTTTCCCGGCAGTCAAAGGCGTATTTTCCAAGCCTACCCTTCTCAACAACGTCGAAACTTATGCCAACATTCCGCCCATAATCCTGAGGGGGCCCGAGTGGTTCAGCTCTATCGGAACCGAAAGGAGCAAGGGAACCAAGGTATTTGCACTGGGTGGGAAGATCAACAATACTGGCTTGGTAGAGGTACCTATGGGCACAACCCTTCGTGAAATCGTCTACGATATAGGCGGAGGAATTCCCGGCGGCAAGAAGTTTAAGGCGGCTCAAACGGGTGGTCCATCGGGTGGTTGTATACCGGCTGAACACCTGGATACGCCGATCGACTACGAATCGCTCATTCAAGTCGGTTCCATGATGGGTTCGGGTGGCCTTATCATAATGGATGAGGATACCTGTATGGTTGATATTGCCAGATTCTTCCTCGACTTTACAGTGAGCGAGTCGTGTGGCAAGTGCCCGCCCTGCCGTATCGGTACCAAGCGGATGCTGGAAATACTGGACAGGATAGTGAGCGGTAAAGGGCAGGAAGGAGACATAGAGAAGCTGGAGCTTCTTGCAAAGAACATCAAAGCTGCTGCTCTGTGCGGACTGGGGCAAACGGCGCCCAACCCGGTGCTCAGCACCATACGCTATTTCAGGGACGAGTACGAAGCACATATAAGGGAGAAGCGCTGTCCGGCAGGCGTTTGTCAGGCGCTGTTGCGTTACGTCATTATTTCCGAGCTGTGCAAAGGCTGCGGGCTGTGTGCCAGGAACTGTCCGGTGGGCGCTATATCCGGTGAGCGCAAGAAGCCTTACAGCATAGATCCGGATAAATGCATCAAGTGCGGCCTATGCATTGAGAAATGTCCGTTTAATGCCGTCAAAAAGCAGTAAGCGCATTTTGAGGGGAAAGGGAGTGAGAGACATGGAAATGGTCAAAGTCACTATAGACGGTATCCAGGTTGAGGTTCCAAAGGGGAGCACTGTACTGGAAGCTGCCCGTCTTGCCAATATAGATATACCGACCCTGTGTTATTTGAAGGGCATAAACGAAATCGGAGCGTGCAGGATGTGCGTCGTAGAAGTGAAAGGGGCAAGGGCTCTGCAGGCCGCCTGTGTCTATCCCGTATCTGATGGGATGGAGATAAGGACAAACACGCCTGCCGTCCGTGAAGCCAGAAAGGTGAACCTGGAGCTCATTCTGTCCAATCATGACCGGAGCTGTTTGACCTGCGTGCGCAACCAGAGCTGTGAGCTTCAGGAGCTGGCGCAAAAGCTGGGTGTCAATGAGATACGGTTTGAGGGAGAGAGCATCAATTATCCTGTAGACGATTTTTCGCCTTCAATAGTGCGTGACCCCAACAAGTGTATCTTATGCCGTCGCTGCGTATCGGTGTGCCGCAACGTGCAGGGCATAGGCGTGATCGGAGTAAGCGAGAGAGGCTTCGATACAATCGTTTCGCCGGTGTTTGGCATGAGCCTCAAGGATGTGCCGTGTATTTACTGTGGCCAGTGCATTGAAGCCTGTCCCGTCGGTGCTCTCAGGGAGAAGGATGACACCGAGAAGGTATGGGATGCGCTCAACAACCCAGATCTTCACGTGGTGGTACAGACGGCACCGGCGGTACGCGTGGCCCTGGGCGAAGAGTTTGGCATGGAGATTGGCACCATCGTAAAGGGTAAAATGGTGGCAGCGCTCAGGCGATTGGGGTTCGATAAAGTGTTTGATACCGATTTTGGGGCTGACCTGACCATAATGGAAGAGGGGACCGAGCTGCTTAATAGGCTCAAGAACGGCGGTAAGCTTCCTTTGATCACTTCCTGCAGCCCAGGTTGGGTCAAGTACTGCGAGCACTATTTCCCAGAGTTTCTGGATAATCTGTCAACCTGCAAATCGCCTCATGAAATGGTGGGCGCAATGATTAAATCCTATTATGCCGAGAAGAACGGCATTGATCCTTCGAAGATATTTGTGGTTTCGGTGATGCCGTGTACCGCCAAAAAATTTGAAGCCACGCGTCCCGAGCTCAGCGCTACCGGTTATCCCGACGTCGATGCTGTGTTGACCACCAGAGAGCTGGCGAGGATGATCAAGCAGGCAGGCATAGATTTTGTAAATCTTCCTGATGAGGAGTTTGATCCCTTCTTTGGTGATTCCACCGGAGCCGGCGTCATATTCGGTGCAACCGGTGGCGTGATGGAGGCGGCCTTAAGGACGGTGGCCGAAATTGTAACCGGCAGACCGCTGGGCAATATCGAGATAACGGAAGTGCGAGGGCTGGAAGGAGTAAAAGAAGCGGAGGTTTCTCTGGGAGACATGACCATAAAAGCAGCGGTAGCCCATGGCACTGCCAATGCGAAAGCGCTTCTTGAAAAGATAAAATCTGGTGAGAAGGAATATCACTTTATCGAAATAATGGGATGCCCTGGTGGATGCGTCAACGGAGGCGGTCAGCCAATAGTCAAGGCCAAGGACAGGATGGATGTGGATCCCAGGCAGGTAAGGGCTGCTGCCATCTATCAGGAAGATAGGAATCTGCCGCTCAGGAAGTCCCATGAAAATCCATCGGTTAAGAGGTTGTATGAGGAGTATCTGGGATATCCCAATAGCCATAAAGCCCACCAGCTGTTGCATACCCACTATGTACCCAGGAAGAAGTATTTATGATAAATCGAATAGCTGGACTGATGCAGTAAAAGGAGCCCCTACCAGATCTATGGCGGGGGCTCCTTTTTCAATATAAAGCAGGCTTTTGTGCAATATATACAAATTTTGGGATTGAGTATAGCTTAAACGACACAATTTTTTGTATTGGGGTTGATTAATATTATTTTCATATTGACTAATATTATTTAATATAATAACATAATTTGTAGAGTAAACAAACGAATATGAAGGGAGTGTACACTTATGGCTTATTTTGAGAATATCAAGCCCATCACTTATGAAGGCCCTGATTCTAAGAATCCTCTCGCATTTAAGCATTATAATCCTTCCGAAGTTATTATGGGGAAAACGATGGAAGAACATTTGAGATTTGCGGTGGCTTACTGGCATACTTTTACCGGTAGCGGTGCGGATCCATTCGGGGAAAAGAACATGATTCGTCCCTGGGACAAGTATACAGGTATGGATTTGGCCAAGGCTAGAGTGGAAGCGGCTTTTGAGTTTTTCGAAAAGCTAAATGTTCCGTTTTTCTGTTTCCATGATCGCGATATTGCTCCTGAAGGTGATACCCTAGCGGAAACCAATAAGAATTTGGATGTAATAGTATCTATGATAAAAGAGTATATGAGGACGAGCAAAGTTAGGCTTTTGTGGAATACAGCCAATCTATTCAGTCATCCTAGATATGTACATGGGGCTGCTACATCTTGTAATGCCGATGTGTTTGCATATGCGGCGGCTCAGGTTAAGAAAAGCCTTGAAATTGCTGTAGAGCTGGGGGCTGAAAACTTCGTATTCTGGGGTGGCAGAGAAGGATATGAAACGCTTTTGAATACAGACATGAAATTGGAGCTTGACAATCTGGCTAGGTTCTTGCATATGGCGGTTGACTATGCCAAGGAAATCGGCTTTAAAGGGCAGTTTTTGATTGAGCCCAAACCCAAAGAACCCACAAAGCATCAGTATGACTTTGATGCGGCTACAACCATTGCATTTCTGCAGCATTACGGCCTGAAGGATTATTTCAAACTGAACATTGAGGCAAATCACGCTACGCTGGCTGGACACACCTTTGAGCACGAGTTGAGGGTCGCAAGTATATACGGCATGCTGGGGTCCATTGATGCAAACCAAGGGGATCTGCTTTTAGGCTGGGATACCGATGAGTTCCCCACTGATTTGTATATGACCACCCTGGCAATGTATGAAATATTGAAAGCCGGCGGTTTCACTACAGGTGGAGTCAATTTCGATGCCAAAGTAAGGCGAGGTTCTTTTGAACCCGAGGATCTGTTCTATGGCCACATCGCAGGCATGGATGCCTATGCCATAGGTTTAAAGGTTGCGGCAAAGCTGATCGAGGATAAGGTGATAGACAAGTTTATAGAAGAGCGCTACAGCAGTTACAAGAGCGGTATCGGTCTGGATATTGTCAGCGGAAAAGCCAATTTCAGGACGTTAGAACAGTATGCAATGCAAAATCCCGTAATTAAAAACCGCTCCGGAAGACAAGAAGTGATAAAGACGTTGATTAATGAATATTTGTTTAATGTCAAATGATTTTGGATAATGCAAAGAAGGGCAGATGCGTTGTAGTGTAATCAAAATGAGGGAGGGACTGGGATGGCTGAAGCTTTGTATAAGGATAAAAACCAGCCGATTGAAAAGCGGGTTGAGGATTTGCTTTCGCGGATGACATTGGATGAGAAAATAGCCCAACTAAGTGCTGTATGGGTATATGAAGTGCTGGATGATACAAAATTTTCGCCCGATAAAGCTGCTTCCAAAATCGGACATGGTATTGGTCAGATTACGCGCATTGCGGGGGCCAGCAATTTGGACCCTGAGTCATGCGCCCAAATAGCAAATGAGATCCAGAAATATCTAATAGAAAATACCCGCCTTGGAATACCGGCCATTGTACATGAAGAGTCGTGCAGCGGTTTTATGGCAAAAGGCGCCACATGTTTCCCTCAAACAATCGGTGTGGCTAGTACATGGAATACTGAGTTGGCCAGGGCAATAGGAGAAGTAATAAGGACGCAGATGAAAGCGGCCGGGGCACATCAGGCATTGGCTCCCTTGCTGGATGTGACGCGGGACCCCAGATGGGGTAGAACAGAGGAGACTTTTGGAGAGGACCCATATCTGGTGGCTCAAATGGGTATTGCGTATATTAACGGCCTGCAGGGGAATGGTTTGCATGATGGCATTATGGCTACGGGGAAACATTTTGTGGGCTATGGAATGTCAGAAGGCGGGATGAATTGGGCACCGGCTCATATTCCAGAAAGAGAGTTGCGCGAGGTATATTTGTTTCCCTTTGAAGCAGCTGTGAAAGAAGCCAAGCTGGCTTCAATCATGCCGGCTTATCATGAAATAGATGGAATACCGTGCCACGCTTCAAGCCGATTGCTAAAGGATATACTGCGCGATGAATGGGGGTTTGAAGGTTTAGTAGTTTCTGATTATTTTGCTATCAACATGCTGTATGAATATCACAAGCTGAATCCAGACAAGGTATTGGCGGCTAAAAAAGCGATTGAAGCGGGAGTGGATATAGAGCTTCCAAGCACCGATTGCTATGGCTTACCCTTGAAGACTGCAGTGGAACGGGGTATTGTCTCTGAAGAAGTTATTGACAGGGTTGTGGCACGAATTTTAGAGCACAAGTTCAGGTTGGGATTATTCGAGAATCCGTACGTCGAGCCTTCTAAGGCTAAAGCGGTGTTTGATATTCCGGAGCAGCGTCAGCTTGCGCGAAAAGTGGCGCAAGAGTCAATAGTTTTATTGAAGAATGAGAATAATCTCTTACCGTTAAGTAAAGATCTGCGTTCAATAGCAGTTATTGGCCCCAATGCCCACAATATTCGCCATATGATAGGGGACTATGCTTACCCCTGCCATATTGAGACATTGCAAAACATGGCTGATGCTTTTGATACAGCAAGACCGGAGCATGTTGATTTGGCTGACAAAGAACTATTTGTGCCAATGGTCAGCATATTGGATGGGATAAAAGAGAAAGTGTCTGAAAATACTGAGGTTCTGTATGCAAAGGGTTGTGATGTACTAGGCGACGATACCAGCGGTTTTGCTGAGGCTGTTGAGGCGGCTAAGAAAGCTGATGTCGCTGTTGTGGTTGTTGGCGACAGGTCCGGTCTGTTACGTGGATGTACATCCGGTGAAGCCAGAGACAGAGCTGACTTGAATTTAACAGGCAAACAGGAAGAGCTCATAAAGGCGGTACATGCTACTGGGACACCGGTGGTAGTTGTACTGGTCAATGCGAGACCGCTTTCGATCACCTGGCTCCATGAGAACGTTCCTGCGATAGTTGAAGCATGGCTCCCTGGTGAGGAAGGCGGTCGAGCAGTCGCGGATGTGCTGTTTGGCGATTACAACCCGGGTGGCAAGCTACCGATTAGTTTTCCGCGCACGGTAGGACAGGTGCCGGTATACTATGCCCATAAGCCTTCGGGTGGACGTTCTCACTGGCTGGGTGACTACGTAGAGTGCAGCACAAAACCCCTGTATCCATTTGGTTATGGATTGAGCTATACCACTTTTGAGTACAGCAACCTGCGGATAACGCCTCAGGATGTTGATGTAAGCGGTGAGGTCCGCATACAGGTGGATGTGACCAACACGGGTAAAATGGCAGGGGATGAAGTGGTACAGCTGTATGTCCACGTTCCGGCACAAAATGTGACCAGGCCCGTGAAGGAGCTTAAGGGATTTAAGCGCGTCAATCTTGAACCTGGTCAAACGAAAACCGTTGTATTTAAGCTGCCAATTGCTTTGTTGGGATTTTATGATGAGAACATGGATTTCGTGGTGGAGCCGGGCAAGGTTGATGTGTATGTTGGTAGTTCCTCCGAAGATATAAGGGCTACAGGGCAGTTCAATCTTGTAGGAGAGAAGCTGGTCATTGGGAATAACAAGAAGTTTACTACAAAGGTAACGGTGAACGATTAAAATCTTTATGTAAACTTTTGTGACTGACGAATATAGCGCCTGTACATTTGTTGCTGAAACCAAAAATGTACAGGCGCTATATTTATTTAAGTGATGAAAAAGTGAAATTGCACATCAGATTTAAGTCTTCAACTTCTTAGAAAGTTATTAAGCAAGATAATATGGCCCGAAATAAAAATATTTAATAGAAGTATTAAATTTTATAAAATTAACACGAGAAAAAATTAAAATTATTAAAAAACATATTGAAAAAATTAATTTTGGTGATATAGCAGAAATATTTCATCGAGGTATTTCTAAAATGCAGGGGGAACATCAAAGAAGTAGAGAAGGAACTTAACATTTCATACCCAACTGTTCGTAGCAAACTTGATGATGTTATTTGTAGTCTGGGCTACGATGTTGGTGGCAATGAAAAAAAGCAGACCAACAAAAGAGAGGTTTTGGAGCTACTGAGCCAAGGGGTGATTACCTACGAAGAGGCAATAAAGATGATGAAGGAGAACAGTAAATAAATTAATGAAAGGATGGGATGGGCATGATGAAAGAAGAAATAAGAAAGATTTTAAAGATGGTAGAGGAGAAGAAGATTACTGCAGAGGAGGCCGAAAAACTTATTGATATGATTGAGCCAGAAAACACAGGTCTAACACAGTATGATTCAAGCGCAAATGGGAATTACGAGAAATTTTTGAGGGTTAAAGTGGTTGAAAACGGGGCTAATAAAGTGAATGTAAATATTCCGCTCTCATTAATTGAGGTGGGGTTAAAACTGGGGACACAGGTTGGGGCACAATTTGAGCCAAAATTGGAAGCTTTGAAGAATATTGATTTTAACGAGATTATACAGTCTATTAAAAATGGAGCACAAGGAAAGCTTGTCGAAATAGAAGATGATGAGACTTATGTAAGCGTTGTAGTTGAATAACGTGTGAATTGAGAAAAGTTTATTTGAGGATGATAGAAAATGGATGACATTGAGATTTTAGAGAAATTGGATAAAGGACAAATTGATTTTAATGAGGCTTTTACAAGAATTCTGCAGAAAGCCTCGTCCTTGTAGGGCGGGGATGAATGCAAGGGTTGAAACTGAGAACCAAGTATGATATAATTAAATCAAATTTTGGAATTAAGAAGGTTGGTTTAGAATGAATACCTACAAATCCACACGACATGCTAAATTCCTAATCAACTACCACTTTGTTTGGATACCAAAGTACAGTATTCTCCAAGCGAACTTATTAATGTTATAAAGGGCGCTACTGGCAGGAAGATAGGACAAAAGTTTCCCCAGTACAAACAAAGAGATTCTGTCTGGACAAGAGCGTACTTTGTGGCAACTGCAGGTAATGTATCTGCCGAAACCGTCAAGAAGTATATAGAGAGCCAATGGAAGAAGGTAGAAAAGGATGGATAAGACATATATTTTGTCAGTTCCAGAAGAATATCAAGGTTTAGCGAGAGAAATTTCAATGGTATCTGGTAAAATCTACT
>Ga0247720_100251_pt1 | contig 23822 bp, 28 predicted proteins | sample MSEWel2015_12_15_FD_189078 | JGI IMG/M metagenome (GOLD analysis project Ga0247720, IMG submission 189078) | Subsurface sediment microbial communities from gas well in West Virginia, United States - MSEEL Well Study Marcellus 3H_2015_12_15 | ecosystem: Environmental > Terrestrial > Deep...
CTGATGCATATTGCTTAAATACTCACGGCGACTATCTAATGACATCCTCAATACACATCCCCTCGGTAAGATTTCGCCGTGAGTGAGCCGAACTCCCTTCGGTTATATTTTAACTGAGTGATCGCGTGGGCTTAACAAGAAAGAAAAGGGGTGGTACAATGGAAAAGTGACATCAGGAAGTGCCTGTTCGGAGGCAGGAAAAGAAGTGCGGGACGAAGCTCTTTTACTTAAAAAACATTCTATTCATGATAGCCTGTTGTTAAGCCGTTATGATTATTTTCTACGCTTCTTGCTAAAAGGTGCCTTGGCGGGCGCAGGCGCCGGGGTAGTTGGTGTAGCCTTTCGCCTTGTCCTGACGGAAGGGGACTTATGGCGTAATGAGCTTTTAACGTGGGCGCGGAGTATACCCGGCTGGGGCTGGCTGGTGTTACCCTGCCTGGGGGGGCTGGCCGGAGCCCTGGCCGGCTGGTTGACCAGTTTTGCTCCGGAAACAGCCGGTAGCGGCATTCCCCATGTGGAAGCTGTTCTGATTAACCAACGCAAGCTCATCTGGTGGCGGGTTATCCTGGTAAAATTTATTGCCGGGGCCCTGGCTATTGGGGCCGGTCTATCCCTGGGCCGGGAGGGGCCGACGGTACAAATGGGAGCTGCAGCCGGCCAGGTAGTAAGTAAAAGCCTTAGCCGGTCCAAAACAGAACAACTTCACTTAATTGCCTGTGGTGCAGGAGCAGGGCTGGCAGCAGCCTTTAACGCCCCCCTGGCGGGAGTAGTTTTTGTCCTGGAAGAACTGCGCCGTAATTTTTCACCCTATGTACTAGGAGGAGCCCTGGCAGCCAGTGTCACTGCCGATCTGATATCCCAGAGGATTTTAGGGCCACTTCCTACCTTTCGCATTAAGGAATTATTACCTTTACCTCTGACCACCTTACCGGCATTTTTAGTTCTGGGAATATTAACCGGTATTTTAGGCGTGGCTTTTAATCGTACCTTGCAAGGAAGCCTTGAACTGGCAGACAGGTTAAAGGGACTGCCCCGCTGGTTGCGGGCGTCGCTGGCAGTCTCGCTGGCAGGGGTTTTGGGCTATTTCTTACCCCGCGTTTTAGGCGGCGGGCACCAGCTGGCAGAAGATGTTCTCTGGGGCCGGGTTCAAGTAGGTATTATCCCCCTTCTTTTTGCTGTCAAGTTTCTTTTAACTATGTTAAGTTACAGTGCCGGGGTTCCAGGGGGGATCTTTCTACCGCTCCTGGTTTTGGGGGCTTTACTAGGCTCCTTTGTTGGCCAGGTTAGTGGCCTGCTTGTTCCCGGTTTTCAGGGCCTGGGGCCATCTTTCGCGGTAATTGGCATGGCTGCCTATTTCGTGGCTATTGTGCGTTCCCCTCTTACTGGGATTGTGCTCATAATCGAAATGACAGGTAATTACCAGCACATCTTACCGCTTCTTTTTACCTGTATGATTGCTTTTATAGTAGCGGAGGCTCTGGGATGTTTACCAGTTTATGAGATGCTGCTGGAACGGGATTTAGCCAGGGCGAAGAGTGAGGGTATTTCGAAACCCTCTATTAAAGATAAAATGCTGATTGTCGAGGCTGTAGTTGAGAGCGGGGCGAGCGCCTGCGGTTGCCGGGTCAAAGACTTGGCCTTACCCGTAGATTGTTTGTTGGTTACCATACGCAGAGGAGCCAGGGAAATCATTCCCCGCGGTAATACCAGGCTTCTGGAAGGTGATCACTTAACAGTAATTGTACCCGAAAATAGAGCGGCGGCGTTAAACGAGGCACTGGCTAAAGTAACTCGATGTAATCTCAAAGTGTAAGTTGTAAAAAGCCGGCCCCATGTCAGGGAGCCGGCTTTTTATTACCCCAGCAGGCGGCGTATTTGCGACAGATTACGCAGGGTTTCTTCAATCCCGGCATTTACTAAATTGCTAAACTGGCTGACCTCCCAGGAACTGACGGGCTTTTTTATGGGCTTAAGGACCAGATCGGCATAAAGCCTTAGGGTAAGGGAAGTATTGCGCTGGCTGATAATCTCCAGGCTCTGGAGAAGGACCTCGCCTGCATGTCGGAAATTGCGTTGAGGAACACCACAGTCCAGGTCTACAGCCACGACTATATCGGCCCCCAGGCAGCGGGCAATATCGGCCGGTACGTTGTCTGTCAGGCCGCCGTCGACCAATAGACGGGAGCCGATTTTATAGGGTGCAAAGAGGGCCGGGATAGAGATACTGGCCCGTACCGCCTGCCAGGCAGGTACATCACCGCCCAAGACTGTATCCGGCGGCAAGGGTTTGACCGGCCTGGCGGCAGTAAAGATAACTGTTTCACCGCTACTTAAATCACAGGCCACGGCTGCCGTCAGAGGCTGGAGATCCGAAAGAAGGCGATTGCCCAGGACCTTTTTCAGCGCGCTTTCAATGGTACCGCCTTGAATTAGCCCCAGGGGCAAACCGGTAAAGCGGTAGTTTTCCAGTCTAAATATGTTAGCAAAAGGGAGGCTGCCCATGGAACTAACGGCCGGCAGGAGGCCGGCCCCATAAAGGGCGGCGGCAATGGAACCGGCGCTGGTACCGACGACGACGTCGGGTTTAATATTGTTTTCCTCCAGGACGCGTAAAACTCCTAAGTGGGCTGCTCCTTTTAACCCCCCACCTCCCAGGGCGAGGCCAAAACGCATAAAAGAACCTCCTCGCAAAAGCTTGCAAAATATTGTATGCCTTGAGCCTGGATTTAGTGCAAGGGAAAAAGATTTAATCGGAAAAGCAGGATTTTAAACCCGACACAGCGAATATTTATCATAGTAAAACAGTGTTTCATAATATAAACCGGAGGTGGATGAGTATGCAAAAGTTAAAGATTATGCAGCGGATTATCGACTGCGGGATCGTGGCTGTAGTCCGGGCGGAGAATCCGGACCAGGCGCTCAAAATTGCTGAAGCCGTGAAAGCGGGCGGGGTGGAGGCCATTGAGATCACCCTTACCGTACCGGGAGCCCTGGAAGTTATCCGGGAACTGGCGGCTACATATCGCCAGGGAGAGATTCTTATTGGCGCCGGTACGGTCCTGGATGCTACCACAGCACGGCTGGCTATTCTGGCGGGGGCCGAGTTCCTGGTCAGCCCGTCCCTGGATCTTGAGATGGTTAAAACCTGTAACCGTTACCAGAAAGTCTGTATGGCCGGGGCCATGTCTATAAGAGAAATAGTTGAAGTGATGGAGGCAGGCAGTGATTTCGTCAAGCTCTTCCCGGGCAGCGCCTTCGGTCCGGAAATGGTGAAAGCCATTAAAGGGCCCTTGCCCCAGGCGCCGATTATACCTACCGGCGGTGTCAGCCTGGAGAACGTGGGCCAGTGGATCAAGGCCGGCTGCGAGGCCGTAGGGGTTGGGGGTGAACTGACCAAAGGGGCCAAAACTGGCGATTACCAGCAGGTAGAGGAAACAGCCCGCAAATTTGTAGCCTCCATCCGGGCTGCCAGAGGGCAATAATTTTTTAACCATACATGCCCTTTGTGGCTCTCTCAACATCGCAGGCATTAAATTTTGCTAGAAGGGAGTTTTTCCTGTGGCTAAAGTAGTTACTTTTGGCGAGATCATGCTGCGCCTGTCCACACCAGGCTACCAGCGCTTTATCCAGGCTGATTCCTTTGATGTTACTTACGGAGGCGGGGAGGCCAACGTCGCCTGTTCCCTGGCCAATTACGGCGCCGAGGCCGCTTTCGTCACTAAAGTCCCGGCCAATCCCCTGGGCCAGGCGGCTATCAATCATTTGCGTCGCTACGGTGTAGATACCAGTTTTATCCTGAAAGGCGGTGAACGCCTGGGGATCTATTTCCTGGAAACCGGGGCGTCCCAGCGGCCTTCCAAAGTAGTCTATGACCGCAAGTACGCCAGCATCGCCGGGGTACAGCCGGGTGAATTTGACTGGGCCAGGATTTTTTCCGGTGCTTCCTGGTTCCACTTTACTGGTATTACTCCCGCCCTGGGCGAGAATGTGGCCGCCGTTACCCTGGAAGCTGCCCGAACGGCGAAAGAGATGGGCCTCACCGTTAGCTGCGACCTCAATTACCGCAAGAACCTCTGGACCCCGGCTCAGGCCCGGGCGACCATGACGGAATTAATGGCCTATGTAGACGTAGCCATCGGCAACGAAGAAGACGCGGAGAAGGTCTTCGGCATTAAAGCGGCTGCTTCCGATGTTACCAAAGGGGAAATTAGCGAAGAGGGTTACCGTCAGGTAGCCCGGGAGCTGTTGACCCGCTTTAACCTGCAAAAAGTAGCAATTACCCTGCGTGAGAGTTTTTCCGCTTTTGACAATGGCTGGTCGGCCCTCCTCTATGACGGCCGGGAGTTTTACCGCTCGCGTCGCTACCAGATCCACATTGTGGACCGGGTCGGCGGCGGTGATGCCTTCGCCGGCGGCTTAATCTACGCCCTGACGGAAGGGTTTGCCCCGGCCGAGGCCCTGGAATTTGCCGTGGCCGCTTCCTGTCTGAAACACACCATCCCCGGTGACTTCAACCATGTCACCAAGGAGGAAGTAATGACGCTCATGCGCGGCGATGCCTCCGGCAGGGTACAGCGGTGAACCGGTAAACCCTTGACAGCAAAGCGCAGAGTATTTCAAGGCGGCGGAGCCGGAGACAATGGTAACCTTATCTGCCACGGAGATAACGGCTTACGAGGAAAAAGATAAAGCCCCTGACTGGCGAGGGAATTCGCCCGTGACCTGCTCACCAATGCGCCTGGGTTTGCATAACCTGCAGCCGCCGCGCTCTTATAGGATGCGCCTGATTAGCACGTAAGTAGCCATTAACCAAATAGATATGAGCAGTAAAATAAGCACCTCCCGTTATAATAACGAGAGGTGCTTATTATTTTGCCCTCAAAAAATTATAAAACCTTTGCAACCCCAGCAGGAATATCATAATGGACGTCGAATAAATAAACAAAGTTAAAAAAGAAGGGTATTATAATCTATAAAACTTACAAATGATGCCCTCCGCAGAGCTAAAAGTACCCCGGAAAAATAAATTTAATTAAATAAGACGCTTGTCTGATAAGGTTAAAGTTGTGTTTGTTGAGGGGAAGAGCAATAAATATATGGGCAATGATGTAAGCAACCTGCAGTTAGTAAAAAAGCTAAACAGGATCAGCATCCTCAATATTATCAGGGAGCATAATACCATATCTCGACAGCAATTGGCCAAGTTAACTGGTCTTACACCGGCAGCAATAACAGGTATTGTACGGGATCTAGTAGCATTAGGTTACGTTATTGAAAAAGGATTAGGAAAATCAAGCGGTGGAAGGCGTCCTGTCAAATTACAATTTAATCCGGCTTCCGGTTATATTCTTGGAGCTGAAATAACAAGAAACAATACCACTTTAGGGATGGTGAACCTCGGTGCTGAACCCTTGATAATTAAGCAATACAGCATCGACATGACAGAACCTCAGCGGGGACTAGCTCTGCTTGCCGATGAAACCCAAAAAATGATTATTGAAAGCGGCGTTGATAAGAAAAAAATCTTCGGTATGGGAGTGGCCTACCCCGGATTAGTGGACATTAGCACAAGAGTAGTGAAACGTTCGCCCAATCTGGGTAAGAAATGGCGTGATATTCCAATAGAAAAATGGTTACAGGAAATGATTGGGATAAGGGTCTTTGTTGAAAATAATTCCAATGCGGCAGCATTGGCTGAATATAGTTTTGGCCTTGGCAAAGAGACTAAAAATATGGCCTACATTAACTTGGGCGAGGGTATCAGTGCGGGTATTATTCTTAATGGTATGCTGGCTTATGGATTTAAAGGTTATACCGGCGAAATCGGCCATCTTGTAATAAACGAAGACGGTCCTCTTTGTAACTGTGGTAATAACGGCTGCCTGGAGAGTCTGTATGCAGTACCGGCCCTGGTGCGCAAGGCCAATAATGAGCTCGCCTTATATAATCAAAAAGATCCCTTAAAAGCACTTTGGCTGGAAAATGGTAACGTGACGATAGAAGATATTATTGCAAATGCTAATGAAACCGATTCATATGCCTGGAAGCTGATACGACAGGCGGGCTGGCATATTGGCAAAGGCGTAGCGGCCATAATCAATGTTTTTAATCCAGAAGCAATTTTTATCGGCGGTATACTGACTGAAGCGGGCAACATTTTACTAGAACCATTGAGAGAAAGTGTGCAAAAACATGCTTTTCCAGAGCTAGTGCGGGAGGTGAAAATTGAACTATCATCTATGCGAAGGGATACCGGTTTTTACGGTGCGTGTGCTGTTACCATCAGGGCTCTTTTTGAGGGAGGGGTCGATGCATTGTTGGATGTTTATTAATATAGGCTGCTATAGGCACAAAAGTGCCAAGCGAGAGGGAAGAGGTGTATAAAAGCAAAAAGGCTGTATAGCATAACAGAGAGAAGATATTTACTTAAAAAAATTGTACAGTTAGCAACTACAATATTATCTAGACCAATTGAATATTAAAAGATTAAACAAGGATATTGATTAAACAATATGGTAGCCAATTCTTTGAGGGGGGATGCTTAAATTAAATAAAAAATTCTTGGAGGTGGGGGCTTAAGCTTGAAAAACCTTAAGAAAAAGCAGGCACGCAAAATGGCATTAAAAACCTTTGGGCAAAATCGATAGAAAGGATGGAGCGTAAAAATGAAAATACGGAAAAAGTTAATTATTCCTTTGTTATTGTTACTAACAATGCTATTTGTGAGTGCATGTGGCAAGTCTACGGCGGATAATCAGCAAAACTCCGATAAACAACAGAATAGCGAAACATATACCCTTAAAGTTCATATGGTCATAAATGAGCAGGATCCTGTATACCTAGGCTATACTGAGTTCAAAAAAGGGGTAGAAGCACGGACCAACGGTAAAGTGAAGGTTGAACTTTATCCAAATGGCGTGTTGGGCAACGATGAAGATTTATTGCAACAAGCTATGTTGGGAGGAAATGTCGCGGTTAATTCGGACGCCGGTCGGCTGGGAGTATGGGTACCGGAGATAGGCATTTTGTTAGCCCCATATCTTACTGACAGTGTAGAGGAAATGCAGAAACTAGTAAAATCAGATCTGGTCAAAAAATGGACCGATAAGCTGGCCCAGGAAAAAGGCCTGACGGTGCTTTCCTTTAATTATTACACCGGAGCGCGTCATTTTATAACTAAAAAACCAATCTCTAAACCTGAAGATCTAAACGGTTTAAAAATAAGGACTCCGGGTTCGCCGGTTTGGCAAGAAACTATTAAAGCAATAGGAGCAAGTCCTGTTGCTCTACCGTGGACAGAAACCTACCCTGCATTAGAGCAGGGAGTTATCGATGGTGCCGAAGCCCAGGACCCTGCGACTTATGGTGCTAAATTATATGAGGTTGCCAAGTATATAACAAAAACCGGCCATATACAGCTCTGGAACTGCCTGGTCGTAGGAACGAAGTGGTTCGAACAACTCCCTAAAGAATACCAGCAAATCTTGATCGAGGAATCCGTAAAGGCTGGAGACTTTACGACCAACAAACTCATAAGCAACCTAGAAGAGTTAGAAGATCAAATGACTGCCGCCGGAGCTGTAATCAATGAAGTAGATATTAAACCTTTCAAAGATAAAACCGAAACAGTTTACAGCAAGTTGAATTACCAGGATTTACGCCAGGAAGTTAATAAAGTGCTGGGGAAATAGGTCTTTAAATAAGTAACGTGGTGGTATTCAGAGTGTACTAGCGTACCACCACGTTACCCTCCAACATTAGTATGGGAGGATAGAACAGTGCAGCGATTAAACGGGTTGATTGACAGAATAGAAAGCGTTTTAATGGTATGGCTATTAGGTACTATAGTTCTGGTAGTATTCTTTTCATCGTTAATGCGTTATATAGGATATCCTATTAACGGGGCCGATACGGTAGCCGAGGCTTTATTTGTCTGGCTTATCTATATTGGTGCCGACCAGGTATTAAGGAAGGACAGGCACCTGGGGGTAGATTTTTTCACGCAACGTTTGCCTGCCAGTCTTAGAAATTTAACCTCGATAATTGTTCTTTTAGTGATATTAATATTTCTTGTCTTTATTACCTATGTGGGAGTGTCTCTCACTGTTGCTAATAACGGTAGGATTTTAGGCGATTTACCAGTTAGTTACGCGCTTGTTACGATGGCAGTTCCGGCGGGGACGTTTTTAATGTGTCTAACGACAGTAACAAAAATACTGGAACTGATAAGGGGTTTTAATAGTTAATTATAGGACTAGAAAAAGCGAGGGGAACCAGCGTGTTACTGGTTGTATTGACGTTTGTCATCTTACTCTTATTAAACGTACCTATTGCATTTACCCTTGGAATAGCGGGTATAATGTACTTTTTAACCCAGGCCAGCGTGCCCCTGCCGGTAGTTGTCCAGCGGATGATAACCGGAACCCAGTCTTATCCACTCTTGGCTGTACCATTTTTTATTTTAGCAGGCCATATCATGAACGCCTCCGGTATAACTTCGCGTTTGATGAAATTGGCCGACGCGCTTACCGGGCATATGGCAGGAGGATTGGCCCAAGCTTCGATTGTTTTAAGCATGCTCATGGGGGGTGTATCTGGTTCATCTAATGCTGATGTAGCCATGGAAACCAGGATTTTGTTACCGGAAATGCGAAAAAAGAAGTATTCTGATGGGTTTTCAGCGGCAGTTCTGGCTTTCGGCTCACTTACTACGGCAATCATCCCGCCAAGTATCGGTCTGGTGTTGTATGGTTTTGTAGGCCAGGTTTCTATTGGGAAACTACTAATGGCAGGTATTATTCCCGGCATCCTTATGGGCCTGGTAATGATGTTTACCACATATTTATATGCCAAAAAAAGAGGCTATGATACAGATGACAGAATCAAAAGGAAATCATTTGGAGAATTGATTATAGCTGTAAAAGATAGCATCTGGGCACTTTTATTTCCCGTAATATTGGTGGTTACCATCAGATTCGGCATTTTCACGGCGACCGAAGCGTCAGCTTTTGCAGTAGTTTATGCTTTTCTAGTTGGTAAATTTATATATCGTGAACTGGATTGGGTAAAATTAAAGGCATCCTTGAAAGACAGTGCAGAAGATAACGCGATGATTTTGCTTATCATTTCCATGGCGGCAGTTGTAAGTTATGTGCTGGCTTACGAAAAAGTCCCGGTGAAGTTGGCCAGCTTCATCGTGGGGATATCCGAGAATCCTTATATTATCATGGGTACAATTATCGTTTTTCTTTTGATAGCCGGGATGCTGATGGAAGGCACAGTCAACATTTTATTGTTAACGCCAATCTTTCTCCCGATAATAACAAAAGCCGGTTTTGATCCCGTGCATTTCGGTATTATAATGGCGATTATGGTCCAGATCGGCGGGGTCACACCCCCTGTGGGGGTCAATATGTATACAGTTTGTTCTCTAGGTAATATCCCAATCGAAAATTTTGTAAAAGAAAGCCTACCTTACCTACTGGCGTTAATCATTATAATTATCATCATAGTCGCTTTTCCCCAGATTAGCCTGTTTCTACCTGGATTAATAAGATAATTTCTTGCAGGGGAGGATTAATAATTTATGAATTCTTATCAATGGTCTATCGTCAAGAAGTGTGCTAATATGGAAGAACTTAACCAGGTTCCTGTAGGTTTAATTGTGGACAGCCCATGGATTCCGGGATATGTAGGCATATCCACAATAGATTATTTTGCAATGCCCGATAAATGGCTGGATGCAAATATGAAAATTATAGAGGAGTTTCCAGAAATAATTTTTTTACCCGGTTTCTGGGTTGAATATGGAATGGCAACAGAACCCTCCGGCTTTGGCTGCAAAATAAATTTTTATCCTAACAGGACGCCGACCATCAATCATATAATCAATTCTCCTGAAGAAGCGGAGGATATACCTATTCCTGATCCCCGAACTGACGGTTTGATGCCCTTTGTATTGAATATTTACAGGAATATTGAACCCAAGGTGAAAGATCTCGGTCGGTGTATAAAAGTTGTTGCTGCCAGGGGGCCTTTAACCATTGCCTCTCACATGATGGGCGTCACCAATTTCTTGATCGGTCTGAAAACCGATCCTGCTAATACCCATAAATTGCTGAAAAAGACCGCCGCGCTTACCAGAAACTGGCTTGAAGCCCAGGCCGAAGTTTTGAGTGAAGTTGAAGGTATTATGGTTTTAGACGACATAGTTGGTTTCCTTTCCCAGGAAGATTATTTGGAGTTCGCCCATCCTTACCTGAAAGAAATTTTTACTGCGTTTCCCCAGTGCATAAAAATGTATCATAACGATTCGGACAATGTAGTTTGTTTTAGCTACCTGGAGGATTTGTCAATAAATATTTTCAACTTTACCCATCTGCAGGATATAGCCAGGGTAAGACAGCTGGTGGGCGAGAAGATATGCTTGCTAGGAAATATCCCACCCCTGGATGTACTCACCAACGGCACGCCTGATAAGGTTGAAGAGGCGGCAAGGGATTGCCTGCATCAACATGGCGGCAAGGCGGGGATTATCTTGTCGGCTGGCGGCGGTACTTCACCCGGAACGCCGGGAGAAAATATCCATGCCCTTATAAAAGCAGCGGCAAAATGCTAATAAAGGAGGCCGAAAAGAAGCGATGTTTTCTTTTGAAGGAAAAGTAACTTGGATAACCGGTAGCAGCACAGGAATTGGCCGGGCTATGGCATTAGGTTTTGCCAGGCATGGGGCTGATGTAGTAATCCACTATAACAACAGTGAAAAAGCGGCGCTAAGCCTGGCGCAAGAAATTGAGCTAATGGGAAGAAAATCACTTGTCGTAAGAGGCGATGTTGCTGATAAAAATCAAGTGGAAGCCATGGTTAGTAAGATTAAAGAAAAATTCGGTCGTATAAATATCCTCATAAATAACGCAGGCTCGATGATCAAAAGGGCCAGGTTTGAAGAAGTTGATGAAGCATTGTGGGATAGGATTATAAATGTAAATTTAAAATCCGTTTTCCTGGTGACAAAGGCCGTTTTGCCGTTAATGAAAGCCCAGGGTAAAGGAAAGATAATTAATATCACCTCGGTTGCCGCCAAAAATGGTGGCGGGCTCGGTAGTATTACCTATGCAACGGCTAAAGGCGGGATCAGTACCTTCACCCGCTCTCTGGCCCGGGAACTGGCGGAATATAATATACTGGTCAATGCCATTGCCCCTGGCCTGATCCGTACACCGTTTCATAACCCTGAGATTACTCCGCCGCAAGTATTTGAAAAAATGGCGTCAGAGATTTTGTTGAAACGTGCGGGAACTCCAGAAGATATAGTTGGGGCTGCTATGTTTTTGGCATCCGATTATGCCGATTATATTACCGGAGCAACCATAGATGTTAACGGTGGATTGTATATGAGCTAGCTAACCATAGGGAATAGCAGGTTAATGGAGGAGAAAAATATGGTAGTTGTCAATCAAGATACTTTAGCAGCAGTAGTTACAAAGGAAGTTGAGCGGGTTCAAGTAACCGACATTCATACTCATCTTTATCCTCCTGATTTTGGAGATATGTTCTTATATGGCATAGATGAGCTGTTAACGTATCACTACTTAATTGCCGAGTTTTTCCGCTATACCACGATGGATTATGAAGAATTCTTTAGCCTGCCCAAGATGCAGCAGGCTGAACTGATTTTTCAAACCTTATTTATTAAACACTCGCCCGTAAGCGAGGCCCAGAGGGGCGTATTAACGGTTTTGAAGGGACTGGGGCTGGATGTAAACAAAAGGGATTTACAGGCCTTCAGGGAGCAGAGCAGTATAATTCCGGTAACTGAATATGTGAACAGAATTTTTGCGTTGGCCGGAGTAAAAGAAGTAATCATGACTAATGACCCTTTCAATGCTACTGAAAGACAATGGTGGGAAAAGGTCGGTAATAAGGATCCCAGATTTAAAGCCGCTTTAAGGCTTGATCCGCTGCTTAATGACTATGAAAAAAATCACAGGGAATTAATCAAGTTGGGTTACCGGGTAGACAGGTGCCTGGATGAGAATACGATAAACGAAATCAAACTTTTCCTCAAAGATTGGGTGAAAAAGATTAGCGCTGTTTATATGGCAGTTTCTTTACCGCCGGATTTTACGGTTCCGGAGGATTCTTACCGCTCGAGAATACTGGAAAAATGTGTTCTCCCAATCTGCAGGGAAGTAAAAATACCCCTGGCTTTGATGATCGGGGTAAAAAGATTGGTAAATCCTTATTTGGGCCTGGCAGCGGATTCCTTGGGCAAAGCGGATATTAGGTCAATTGAATACCTGTGCAGGACTTATCCTAAAAATAAGTTTTTAGTAACCATGCTTTCCAAAGAAAACCAGCACGAGCTTGTAGTGACTGCAAGGAAGTTCAGGAATTTAATGGTATTTGGATGCTGGTGGTTTTTAAATAATCCTGACATGGTTAAAGAGATTACCAGCATACGGTTGGACACCCTTGGACTGTCTTTTATTCCTCAGCACTCAGACGCTCGTGTACTGGAACATCTAATCTATAAATGGGTACATTTCAGGAAAATTATAGCCGATATCCTGACTAAAAAATACCAGCTTCTTTTGGAAAACGGTTGGCGGGTTACTGAAGAAGAAATCAAAAGGGATATAGAGGATCTTTTCAGCAATAATTTCTGGAATTTTATCGGGCGAAATATTTAAGGAAGAGCAATTGGAGTTTAAGGTATGTTCAGGGGGGATAAACGAAGTTGCCTAACTTGAGCAGAGAGGGTATAAAAAATAAAAAAGCCTGGCAAAATGCAGGAATTGAACTACCGGAATTCGATTACGACAAAGTTGCGGCGGTTACCAGGGAAAACCCGGTATGGATACACTTTGGTGCCGGTAATATATTTAGAGGATTTATTGCCATGCTGCAGCAAAGGCTTCTCAATATGGGAAAGGCCCAAACGGGAATTGTGGCAGTGGAAGCATTTGATTTCGAAATCATCGATAAGATTTATATCCCGTATGATAACTTGAGCTTGCTTGTGATCATGAACCCCGACGGAAACCTGGATAAAAAAGTCGTTGGCAGTATAAGCGAAGGGATGGTCGGAGATGTTTCACGAGAACATGATTGGGAACGGTTAAAAGAATTTTTTACAAAACCTTCTCTGCAGATGGTTAGTTTTACCATTACGGAAAAGGGATATAGCCTAAAAAATATGTCAGGAGAATACTTTGATGAAGTATTAAAGGATATGCATGACGGGCCTGGACAACCCAGGCATATCATATCTAAAGTTGCTTCACTGGCCTATACAAGATACAAAAGCGGCGAACTGCCCATTGCTTTTGTAAGTATGGATAACTATGCCCATAACGGGGAAAAGCTTCATGAATCCGTTGAAACAATTGTCAAAAAATGGGTGGAAAATGGGCTGGTAGAGAGTGGTTTTTTAACATATATCAACGATGAAAGCAAAGTAAGCTTCCCCTGGACCATGATTGACAAGATTGTGCCCAGACCTTCTGAGGCTGTTAAGGCCTCATTGCTTGCCACAGGTTTTAAAGGCATGGAAATCATATGTACCAAGAAAAATACCTATATTGCGCCTTTCGTTAATGCCGAAGGACCCCAGTACCTGGTTATTGAGGATAACTTCCCCAATGGGCGCCTGCCTCTTGAATTAGCGGGGGTGCTGTTTACCGATAGGCAGACGGTAGATAGGACCGAAAAAATGAAGGTCTGCACATGCCTGAATCCTCTGCATACGGCACTGGCGGTATTTGGATGCCTGCTGGGATATAATCTTATAGCGGACGAAATGAAGGACAGCCAATTAAAGAAGCTGGTAGAGAAGATAGGGTATGAAGAAGGTCTCCCTGTTGTTATAAATCCGGGTATATTAAGTCCCGAGGCTTTTATACGAGAAGTCATAGAACAAAGGTTGCCCAATCCCTTTATACCTGATACACCGCAAAGAATAGTTACAGATACTTCCCAAAAGATTGGTATAAGATTCGGTGAAACCATCAAAGCCTATCGTGATAGAGAGGATCTGGATCCGGCAAGTCTTACCTATATTCCTCTGACAATTGCGGGTTGGTGCAGGTATCTTTTGGGCCTGGATGATAAGGGTCAAGTAATGCCGCTGAGCCCCGACCCTATGCTAAATGTGCTGAAGTCGCACCTATCAAGAGTTAGACTGGGTGATACAGGAACTGTAGGCGATAGCTTGAAGCCTATTTTGGTAAATAAAAACATTTTTGGTTTAAACCTTTATGAAGTAGGGTTGGGAGAAAAAATTGAGGGTTATTTCAAGGAAATGGTGTCCGGACCTAATGCTGTAAGGAATATATTACAAAAGTATTTAGGGTAATATTGAGAGAGGACGTGAGAGATATGAAAATGACATTCAGATGGTTCGGAGAAGGTTATGACAGTATTTCTCTGGAAAAAATCAGGCAGATACCGGGAAAGCCCGGGATTGTAAGCGCCATTTACGATGTACCTGTGGGTGAAGTATGGCCAGTTGAAAAAATAAAGAAATTAAAGGACACAGTAGAGAATGCGGGACTGGAATTAGAGGTCATAGAAAGTGTTAATGTCCATGAAGATATCAAGCTTGGACTTCCAAGCAGGGACCGCTATATTGAGAACTACATGCAGACCTTGAGAAATCTAGCGAAATTCGGTATTAAAGTCGTATGCTACAACTTTATGCCTGTATTTGACTGGACGCGGTCAGATTTAGCGAAGGTTCTGCCGGACGGCTCCACTGCTCTGTCCTACGAAGAGAAAAAGGTACAGAAGGTGGATCCCGATAAGATAGTGGAAGAGGTGGAAGCTAACTCCAACGGTTTTGAACTCCCTGGCTGGGAGCCTGAACGGCTTAAAACATTAAAAGTGTTGTTTGAACAATACAAGAATGTGGATGAGGAAAAGCTTTTAGAAAACCTGGGGTATTTTTTAAGAGCAATTATTCCTGTGGCTGAAGAGGTCGATATAAAAATGGCTATTCATCCCGATGATCCGCCGTGGTCCATATTTGGCCTGCCCAGAATTGTAAAATCCAAAGAAACCTTAGAAAAGATCATGAACCTTGTGGATAGCCCCTACAACGGCATTACCCTGTGCAGTGGCAGCCTCGGGGCGAATCCGGACAACGATATTCCGGCACTTATACGCTATTTCGGCGCTAAAGGAAGGATACATTTCGGTCATGTAAGGAATATCAAGATCCATTCACCCCGCAACTTTGACGAGTCTTCACATTTATCTTCTGACGGTTCTTTAGATATGTTTGAGATTATGAATGCATATCATGACATAGATTTCAAGGGATATATCAGGCCGGACCACGGCAGGATGATCTGGGGAGAAGTAGGTAGACCTGGTTATGGCCTGTATGACAGGGCACTAGGAATCGCCTACCTGAACGGGCTGTGGGAAGCTATTGATAAAATGAAAAAGAGATGTTCTTTTGATTAGATTTTTCTTATAGACCAGGGGCAGCCAGGACGACTGTTCGTCGTTCGTGCTGCCTACCCCTCCCCAGGGAAAGGATAGGCACCATCTCTCCATCCTCAACGCTTCCACATTGAGTAGTGGATCACTTTTTTATTAGCACAACTGGAACAGATTTACTTTGCCATAGTGAATCACTTTTATTTTGACAAACGCAAGAGATACTCCACCACGCAAAATGGTGCTACAATATATTGTAGGAAGTTTTGTTTCTGGAGTGGATGGCTTTGCCCCAAAATGAAGGTTACGTCCTGTCCCTGGAGAAGAATCTTAAAATATTAGCAGCACTGGCAGCGGCCGGTGAAGGTATAGGTTTGAGCGACCTCAGCCGTCGAAGAAGTTACGGCGATGAACGAGCCGCCGAACAGGTTGGTATCGTCGGAGTTTTTCTTCCTCGCTCAGGCCACGGAGCGGTTGAAAGCCAAACCTTACGAGCGCACTGAAGAACGGCAGGGTTATCGCAATGGCCATATGACAAAAGCATTAACAATTGACACGCGTTCGCAGGCAGCTTAAAACAAACCAGCATCATCTACCAGAGGTAATTTTACACTTCAATTTGGACTTGACCCACGAGCCAAGCTATAGCAATATTAATATTTTAGTAGCCCTGGGGTAAAATGGTGGCAGGAAGGAGATAAATAGTGATTTCCTTTGAAACCATAGTAAAATATAAGCAATAACATAGGTGAAGGGCGTGAGTATCATGATTGATCCCAGTATAAGAGATGAAATTATAAAAAGCCTTTCAGTTTTACCTTATGAAAAACAAAAAAGGGTCTTAAAATTTATCCTTTCTCTTACAGAGCTTGATCAGCAGACGAAAGGCAATGACCTTATCCGTTTCGCAGGCACTATTGAGAAAGACGACTTAAAAATTATGGAACGAGAGATTGAAGAATCCTGCGAGAGGATTGAGCTTGGTGAGTGGTAATTATCTATTGGACACTAATATAGTTATCGCCCTTTTTGCTGGTGAACCTTCAATTATAGAAAAGCTGGATATGGAAAATAAGGTATTCATTCCTGCTATAGTGTTAGGTGAACTTTATTTTGGCGCTTTAAAATCCAGAAAGGTTGAAAATAACATTTTGCTTATAGATTCCCTTGCCGCTGAGAGTATGATCCTTGCTTGTGATAAGAATACTGCCAAGTATTACGGTAGAATTAAAAATAATTTGAAGAAAAAAGGGAAACCCATTCCTGAGAACGACATTTGGATTGCAGCGGTGGCTTTACAACACAATTTAATTTTAGTTAGTCGCGATACTCATTTCAAGGAAATTGATGATTTAACCATGGAAACCTGGTAGGTTATTGCATGGGTGGAAATGCAAGCTGGGTTAACGATCCGGGAATAAAAGGGCTCCTTCATTGGAGCCCTTTTCCTGTGGTAGGACAATCTTCTTCTTTCGTAGAATATAGGGAAGGGGGGGCGACCGGTGAAGGGCAAAATGCCGGAATTTCAAGGAAAAACGCCATTCGCCGTAAACGTGAAGGTATTTTATTCATCCGAGAGTGCTTCAGGACTCCGGGAGGCCTACCGTCTCCTGGCTAAAAAAGTGTAGGAAGCTAGCAGCAGGTGCAAGCAGTGCTATTATTGCTGTGATGATTTCGAGTTTATGGGTAGTCCGGGAGATGCTTAGACTGGTTGAAAGGGAAAGTGAAGCCGAGAAGGTAATGGTAAGGTTAGAGGAAGCCGAAAAATTAATTACCACCTTGAGGTCTAAACATCATGATTTTGTGAACCATTTACAGGTAATCCTGGGGCTTATTCAATTGAAGATGGATAATGATGCTGCCGATTATATCAAAGGTCTATCAAAAGATCTTATTCAAATAGAAAAACTTGTTTCCTTAGAAAGGCCATAAGTTGCCGCCCTTATTAGCAGCAAGCTGGCAAGTCTGAGTTATTTGCAGGCGTCGTTAGATGTGAATACTTCTTTGGCTGAATTGTCTATCTCTGCAGATAAGCTGGTAAGTATTCTTGGCAATTTGCTTGATAATGCTATTTATGAGACGAGCTTCTATAAAGATAAATGGATTAAGATAAGAATCGATCAGGAAGATAATTGGTTTGTTTTTGAAATAACCAACCCTGGTACTATTGCACCTGAGATCCGAGAAAGGATTTTTGAACCGGGATTTACCACCAAGGGACAGGAAGGGACGGGGATGGGTTTATTTATTGTTAAAAATCTGGTTAGGGAAGGCGGTGGAACTATTTCCTTTGATTCACGTGATGATGATATAATGACAGTATTTACGGTCAGATTGCCAAAAACTCCTATGGAGCCTGGAAATTGATCATCGGAACTCTGCTGTTTCTTCTGATCCGCAATGGTGGCTATCACCATGTTGTCCAACGACGGGGTAAATTATACCGCCATCAAGGCGATTGCCATCTGCGTTACCGTATGGTACTACCTTTTTCCAGTATGGCCAAAAATTCTCCCAGAATAAGATAGATACTCCACCACGCAAAATGGTGCTACAATATATTGTAGGAAGTTTTGTTTCTGGAGTGGATGGCTTTGCCCCAAAATGAAGGTTACGTCCTGTCCCTGGAGAAGGGTCTTAAAATATTAGCAGCACTGGCAGCGGCCGGTGAAGGTATAGGTTTGAGCGACCTCAGCCGTCGGCTGGGCCTTAATAAAAGTACCGTCTATCGCATGTTAACTACCCTTAAGGCTTATGGCTATGTTGATCAGGAACCGACGACAGGGAAATACATCCTTGGATTAAAAATCTTGGAACTTAGTGGCAGCCTGCTGGACCGGCTCGATGTCCGGGCCGTTGCCCATCCGTATCTCAAGGAACTGGCGGCCAGGAGCCAGGAAGTGGCGCATATGGTTGTAAAGGATGGTGATGAAGCCGTATATATTGATAAGGTAGAAGGCAATCGTACCATCCGTATGTATTCTCAGATTGGCCGCCGGGTGGCTCTCCATTCGACGGCTGTAGGTAAGGCTATACTGGCTTTCCTCCCGCCTGAGGAAGTAGAAAAGATAATTGCCCGCAGGGATTTGCCCCGGTTTACCTCCCGGACGATTACCACCATGGCAGCTTTGCAGGCAGAACTGGCCCGGGTACGGGAACGCGGTTACTCTATAGATGATGGCGAAAACGAAGAAGGTATTCGCTGCGTCGGCGCGCCCATTTTTGATTACCGAGGGCAGGTAGTAGCAGCACTTAGTATTTCCGGCCCGACCCTGCACGTTACCCTGGAGCGAGTACCCGAGCTTGGCAGGCTTGTACGTCAGGCTGGCGGGGAAATATCGCGTCGGCTCGGTTACAGGCAGGAGTAGCACTACTTTTTTCTCCAGGACAAGCACCTATTAGGCCGCGCTTCCATATATATAAAGGGTAACGCTATCCTGCCCGGGAGGTATGGAGTATGGAAGCCGGCTTTATTGCTTTGGTTGCCCTTTCTGTTTTGAAGGGCATTAGCCTCCTCCTGTCCTACATTACCAATAATGCCTTTCCCCAGCCATTAAGTGAGGAAGAAGAGCAAAAGTACCTGGAACTGTGGCAGCAGGGGGATCAGAAGGCCCGCAATATTTTAATTGAGCATAACCTGCGTCTGGTGGCCCACATAACGAAAAAATTTGAGAATACTGGTGAGGATAACGACGACTTGATTTCCATTGGTACCGTTGGCCTCATCAAAGCAATAAATACTTATAATATGAATAAAGGTACCAAGCTAGCCACCTATGCCGCCCGCTGCATTGAAAATGAAATTCTCATGCACTTGCGCGCCACGAAAAAGACCCGCAGCGAAGTTTCCCTTTATGACCCCATCGGTACTGATAAAGAAGGAAATGAAATCGCTTTGATTGATGTTTTGGGTTCAGATCAGGATATCGCGGAGATTGTGGAAACTTCTTACGAACGTCAACGGGTTATGCAAAAGGTAAATGTATTAACACCAAGGGAGAAGAAAGTCCTGGCCATGCGTTTCGGGCTATTCCAGGGCCTGCGGCGTACCCAGCGGGATATAGCTCGTAAAATGGGCATTTCTCGCTCCTATGTTTCTAGGATCGAGAAGCCTGCTCATATACATACAACTTCATGATACCCGCAAAAACCAAATAATTTCTCAATAGGTTTCCCTGTTGGCGCGGTCTTGGCCGCGCTTTATGTTTTAACTGGACGGTTTTTTATGATTGCGGTAAAATATTGGTAAGGGAGGGGAAAGAGAGGTGGCGGCCGTGCCGGAAGATATTATAAAGGAAATTGAAAAAGGTAGGATAGAGGTTTCCGCGGGGGAAGAAAAAACTGTAGACTTCGGCTTTTACCTTCTCTTGGACAGGATAGGGAGCATCAAAAGCGATCTCCAAAAACAGATAAGTGATATCCAGAAGCAAATGATGGAAGTAAAAGAGGACCTGCGCCAGGAGATTAAGCAGGAGGTTAACGGCCTGCGGCAAGAGATGAGGCACGAAAATAATAGCCTGCGCCAGGAGATGAAGCAGGAAATAAATGGCGTGAGGCAGGAGATGAAGCAGGAAATAGATACTCTGCGGCAGGAATTGAAGGAAGATATAAGGATATTGACGGGAAGTTAAATAACGTCATCTGGGCGGCGATAGGGACATTTTTTGCGGTGCTGGTTGGCGCAGCAGGTATTGTTGTAGCAATATATTATACGGCTCCGAATTAAAATCCCACCACTCGAACTTTATACCGACACTTGCACCTAAAGCAAATAACTCTAAAGGCACGTCCAACACCCCAGCGAATAATGTCGAAAAGCGTCAAATGGTCTATATAAGCCAAAACCTGCTATCGTTGATTTGATAGCAGGTTCCTTATTTTTTACCGTATTTCCGCAGGATGTACTCTTTGAATTCTTCGAGGCTTCGCCGGGCTTCTTCCGGCAATTCTTTTAGCGGATCGTCAGTGCGGTGGGCGGCAAGGGTTTCAACCTTTACTGGTCGCTTTTCCTCGGTTAACCCTAAAAGGTAATCCACCGAAACATCAAAAAATTGGGCAATGCGTTTTAACATATCGGCATCTGGCTTACGAACTTCGCTTTCGTATTGGGAAATTGTCGTTTTTCCAACACCTAAAACCTTGCCCAATTCTTCTTGGGTAAGTTCTCTTTCGGTCCGTAACAAACGGAGGCGCTTACCAACCACGGTTTCACGTCCTTTCTCCGTTATTATATCACAAAAAGTGAACTAGCAAAAAAAGTTCACAAAATGCTTTATTAAGGCTTGACAGTTAGCGTAACGTGAATTAATATATAGTTAGCGGTACGTGAACAGAGAGGTGGTTAATATGCGAGAAAAACTTAAAAAGGTGCGTTTAGATAAGGGCCTCACCCAGGAACAAATGGCACGTTTATTGGGCTATAAATCTAAGAGCCACTACTGCATGATAGAAAATGGCCAACGTGGAATATCAGTTGAAATAGCTTTACGTATTGCAGCGATTCTTGAACGACCCGTCGAGGAACTTTTTGATGCTGATGAAGTTCACGATATGCCAACGGGAGGCACCGCTACCGCAGAAGCGGTAAACCAATAAAACGCTATAGCTAGTATTTCACCGGCGCAAGGGGGGCGCCCAATGGCCAGACGTCAACCGCAAGATTGGCCGCGAGACATAGAGTACATTCCCATTTTTGAACCAGACATGGACCGCATGGTCAAGGCCCTGCGGATCCTGCTAGAGTACAATCCGGAGAAAAAAACTAATGCCATACATACACCGCAAACTTCCAGAGAAGAAAAGGCGAGTTGATTTAATTTTAAGCTATAATTCTACGTTACGCTTTCCAAGTCCTTCCAAAGGAAAAATAAAGTCTCCAGGGAGAGGATAAAAAGTGCCAGAGCAACCTTATATAGCCGTAGTATGCCCATTAGAAGGTAAAACCGACAGAAAAAACCGGACACCAGACGCGGAAAGGAAGTGGCGCAAGCGCCATGGATTACCTCCCGTAAGAGGTCAAGGTAAACGTGGTCCGGGCAAAGAGCCAAGGGCAGACCGGCAGGAGGTTGCCCGGGCGGTGGCCAGGGTGATAGTGGATAACCCAACAGCTCCGGCGACTATCCTGGCCCGGTTGGCAGGCTTGATCAGGGATGATGCAGATGAAAAGGAACGTGAAGCTGTAGTTGCAAGAGTAAGGCGCGCCTTGCAAGACCTGCAGCAAATGCCGGGCCTTGCCGGAGATGAGGCACTAGCTGAAGCGGTCCGGCAGGCATTTGCGAAGCGGGAGGAAGAAAAGGAGAGGCGGCGGCAGGGGCGGGAAAGAGCGCAGGTGGATTCGGAAGAAGAAGCCGCGCTCCTAGCCTGGCTACAGTACCAGCAGGCCGTAAATGCCGCAGAGATGTCGGCCAGGAAGGTGCAGGTGGGCGGCGGGGACTGGCTAAAGTGGGCAGGGAGCGCTTATGAACTGGACGGTAGCCGCAATAAATACATATGCAACCTGGAACCGACAAGCCGGCCGGCGGACCTGCCGTTAAAAATATCAGCAATGGGAAATATACCTGTGGCCAGTGGGTTCAAAAAAGGTAAGGGCGGCGGCAAAAAAGCCGTAGGAATTACTGTTGAAACCGGACTCTAGCATATTGCTAGAGTTGTTTTTTAGGAGGGTGACATGAATGGAGCCAGGTTTATTTCTCCTCGTTCCGTTCGGTTGGTTTTTATTATTCGGGCTGCTAGCTAAAACTTTCTGGGACTTGGAAAGTCAACCCTGGCTGTTGCTGGTTATCCTTCCGTTCAGTGTGCTGGCAGCATACTGGTCGATCAATTTATGGGAAAGCCGTCTTTACGTGTTTGCAGGCGTTAAAAGGTTTGTGGCGAAACTTATAAATCGCTGGAAAAAGAGGCGCATACCCAGCAATCTGACGCCAGAAGAAAAAAGAGGGCATTATCTGGATTTCTGGTATGAGTAATGAAGAGGGTAGACAGGAGAGAGCGCAATGGAAAAAGTTATACCCGTCACGGGCGCGTTTTTCTTTGTGGTATGGTTACCGGGAATGATTCACCTTTGGGGGAAAAGAGGGTTAAGGGGGATCCATATCGGTAGTTTTATGCTTGAAGGGTTGTTTTATGGGTGTTTATATACGGCTCTAGCTTTCCTCATATTTGCGGTTTTCTTTCGGGGCACCGGGGAAGATATTTTAACTGGATTGGTTATCGTTTTTACAAAAGGCTTCATAGAGCTAATGAAAGACAAAAGCGGAGTGCAGACGGTTATTTATTTGGCGACTCTATACATAGCCGCCTTTGTTGTTGCGCCTTTATGGAAGTGGCTTATGGGAAATAAAAATCGGAACTTCTCGCTTATACCCGAATCCGCATTGGATGTCCAGCTTTTGCGGATTAGAGACAGAAGAGAACTAGCGAGAATGATGATAGAGATGGCAGATGGGAAAAAGCTGGAGGGAATTTGCCGTATATATACATTCACCGAACCCCGCGAACTATTGCTGGAGATTAAGGAGCAAGATAAAGAGAAGTGCTTATGGCTAAAACTTGATGAGGGGATAGCCAAAATTGAAATCCAAACCGAGCCTGCTGGAGAGGAATGGATACTTACAAAAGCCAAAGATTTATTGGAAAATATTGAGGCCATGTTAAGGAAAAATGGGAAGAGAAAAGAATAACCCTGCACCAAAAACCCCGGCTGGGGGAAATGGACCCGAGCGAACCTAATTTGCCCGGGTTGTTTTTTCAATAACTCATGTTGCTTGTCTCACCAATCCTTGGCCGGCGTCTATCCATGAGTACGCCTGCCGTTATACGGCGACTTCCCAGGCATTCTTGTGAAAGACCGGGCAGGCAGCATGGAATACCCGGCTTATGAAATCCATCAAATCGCAGATATGCTCAAAAACAAAAAGGAGATGATCGCAAATTGAAGTTAGTCAATAAGGGAACCGGCTCCTTTTTTCTTTTGGGAGCCATCGTAGCGGCCGCTGTGGCCGGCTTTCTGGCCATTCAGGCGGTGCGTATGGCCGCACCCACGGTGCCAGTTCTTGTGGCCAAGACGGACCTAAAAGTTGGAGAAAGGCTGACGGAGGATAAAATCGAGGTGATCAATTTGCCTCCGGCGGCAGTACCCAAAGACAGGGTGAATGCCGACAATTTCGACAAAACAGTGGGGTATCACTTGAAGACAGCCCTGGCGGCCGGAACGCCGATACGGACGAGTTATATCGCCGAACTTTCGCCTGCTGGGGGAACGCTGGCGGCCAGGCTGGCCCTTACCGGCCAGGGGAACTGGCGTGCCATAGCATTGCCGCCTGATGCCACCAAAGGCCTGCCGGTGGAAGTGGGTGACAGGGTGGATATAATCGGTGTGA
>Ga0247720_100252_pt1 | contig 23812 bp, 21 predicted proteins | sample MSEWel2015_12_15_FD_189078 | JGI IMG/M metagenome (GOLD analysis project Ga0247720, IMG submission 189078) | Subsurface sediment microbial communities from gas well in West Virginia, United States - MSEEL Well Study Marcellus 3H_2015_12_15 | ecosystem: Environmental > Terrestrial > Deep...
CGCGACCCGCCCGCCAGGTTACAGGTCAGCGAATTTACGGCCATCAGCAACCAGCTTCTCAAGCAAAGCCGCCGGCTCCCACTGCTCACCCCCAACGGTATCCTGATACTTCTTCACCGCTGATAGAACGGTATCCAGACCTTCCTGATCGGCCCAGAACATGGGGCCACCGCGATAGGCCGGGAATCCGTAGCCGTAGATCCAGACAATGTCGATATCCAGCGGACGGTCAGCAATGCCTTCCTCGAGAATCTTCGCACCCTCGTTGATCATCACATACATGCAACGCTCGAGGATCTCCTGATCGGTAATTTCCCGCGGTGTAATTCCCTGCTCCTTACGGAACTCTTCAATCAGCTGCTCCACCCCAGGATCCGGAATCGGCTTGCGGCTGCCTTCCTCATACTTGTATACACCCGCCTGGGTCTTTTGACCAAGGCGACCCTGCTCCGCGAGCTTGTCCATCCAGCTGGCCGATACTTCCTCGCCGGCATTGCGGCGCTCTTCACGGATACGGTAGCCCACATCGATACCGGCCAGATCGGACATCGCAAACTGCCCCATGGGGAAGCCCAGATCGGTCAACACCTTGTCCACCTGTTGCGGCGTTGCGCCTTCATTCACCAGGGCCATCGCCTCGGTGCCGCGCTTGTGCAGCATCCGGTTCCCGACAAAACCGTAGCAGTTGCCCACCAGGACACCGACTTTCTTGATCTTCTTGGCGACCGCCATGACCGTAGCCTTCACTTCGTCGGAGGTCTTGGTGCCACGCACGTTTTCCAGCAGCTTCATTACGTTTGCCGGGCTGAAGAAGTGCATGCCCACCACGTCTTCCGGGCGTTTGGTGGCAGAGGCAATCTCGTCGATATCGAGGGTTGAGGTATTGGACGCCAGAATCGCACCCGGCTTGCAGACCCCATCGAGCTTGGCAAAAATTTCTTTCTTGATGGCCATGTTCTCGAACACCGCCTCGATCACCAGGTCAACGTCGCGGAAATCGTCATAGGTCAGGCTCGGGGTGATCAGCGCCATCCGCTGTTCCACCTGTTCCTGGGTCAGCTTGCCCTTCTTGGCGGAGTTCTCGTAGTTGCGGCGGATGATGGACAGGCCTTTGTCCAGAGCGTCCTGCTTGACCTCAACGATGGTGACCGGAATTCCGACGTTGACGAAGTTCATGGCAATACCGCCACCCATGGTGCCGGCACCGATGATGCCCACGCTCTTCACGTCACGGACCGGGGTGTCCTTGGGCAGCCCCTTGACCTTGGAAACCTCACGCTCACCGAAGAACGAATGGATCAGGCCGGCACGCTGGGGTGATTCCATGCATTCCATGAACAGTTCCCGCTCGCGCTTCATGCCTTCGTCAAAAGGCAGGTTGAACGCCGCTTCCACGGCATCGACACACTTGAACGGGGAGAACAGGCCCCGGGCCCGCTTCTTCAGCTCGTCACGGAACTGGTCAAAAACAGCGCTGCCCTTTTCCGCCTCGATCTTGTCGGTGATATCGCGAACACGACGCACCGGCTTGCCTTCATCGACCACTTTCTGCGCATAAGCCATACCGACAGCGCGGATATCGTCGCCTTCTTCCACGGCATCAAGAATGCCGAGGGCCAGGGCATCCTTGGCACCGACAAACTCACCGGTGGTAATCATCTCCAATGCTTTTTGGGCACCGGTCAGGCGCGGCAATCGCTGGGTGCCGCCAGCACCGGGCAAAAGGCCCAGCTTCACTTCCGGCAGCCCCACCTTGGCGCTGCTGACCGCAACCCGATAGTGGCAGCTCAGCGCGGTTTCCAGACCACCACCCAGGGCGGTGCCATGGATCGCGGCAACCAGCGGCTTGTCGCTGCTCTCAAAGGTATTCACCAGTGTCGGCAGCGTGGGCTCCTGCATCGGCTTGCCAAACTCACGGATATCGGCACCGGCGATAAACGTGCGCCCTTCGCAAACCAGTAGCAGCGCCTTGGCCTCGGTATCTTTCTGGCCTTGCTCCAGGGCTGCGAGCAGACCGGAACGAACAGCCTGGCCGAGGGCGTTTACCGGCGGGTAGTTCACGGTAATAACGCCGATGTTGCCTTCCCGGTTATAGCTAACGACCTCAGACATGATTTCTCCTCGCATTAATTCTGAAATGTGATTTTAACTAGCGGAACATGTGTACGATTTAATACAAGTTCGTTGGTGGTTTCAACCACCCATTAAACTACAGGTATAAAAAAACCGCAGGGTTCTTCTGCGGTTTTTCTGATTGGGGGCTCGTCTGTATGGGACTCCCGCTAACCTGTGGGAGCCGTCGGGCAGGTCATTCCGAAACCTTGCGGAGCCAGGGATGGCGGAGCAGAGCGTACAGGGACGTATTCACAGCGTGTTTCGGAATGACCTGCCCGACGGCTCTTACTCAAGTTGCGAAAATCAAACACCCAGCGATTCGATATCACCCGCCAGCATCGCCAGCTGGTGCGCTATGGAACCACGGAGCTTTTCAGCCGGCACCAGGTAGGACGGCGCGGCGCAGGTCAAAGCCATGATGGTGCCGTCCTGCAGGTGGATGGGCACGCCAGCGGAGTTGATGTTCCGGTCCCACTCGCCGATGGACAGGCAGAAGCCGTGCTCCTTGTAGTCTTTCATGGCCTGGTCGAGGCCCTGCTTCTTCTCCGGCCAGGCATCGCCGTATTTCGCGGCCATGGCATCGTCGATCACCAGGCGGGCCTTGTCGCTGACGGCGCAGTAGTAGGCACGGCCGGCTGAGGTGCTGGCCATGGGCAGTTTCAGGCCAATGTCCATGCGCAACAGGGAGGCTTCCGGTGGCAGACGGTTTTCCACGTAGATCATGTGCAACCGGTCCCGGCAGGTAAGGCCAACGGACATGTTGGTCTGGCGGGCAAATTCATCCATGTAGGGCTTGGCCAGCTGGCGCACCTTGAGGTTGGAGACGTAGGCATAACCCAGCGCCAGTACACCGGAACTCAGCTGGTATTTCTCCAGCTGCGTGTTGTAGCTGAGGTAGCCGAGTTTGGTGAGGGTGTAGGTCATCCGCGACACCGTCGGCTTGGGCAGCCCGGTGATGCGGGCAATGTCCTGATTACCGAGAATTACCGGGCCCTGACTGAACGCCCGGAGCACATCCAGGCCACGAGACAGGGCTTCGACGAACTTGCGGTCTTTTTCCGGCTTCACGGGCTCACCATCAGTGGATGCCACTTTCAATTCCGGTGAAATCTGCTTTTTTCCTGCCATAATGGGACGTCCTCCAACCGCGTCGCCCGCTCCGGTAACCGGTGTATTAATAGCGTGAATAATGAAGAATTCGCCATTTTAATCTCTGCAGAAAGCAAGTACCAGAAAGTCTTTTCAAAATCCGTACCAAATATGAAACACTTATCAGTAATGTTTCAAAATCAGATTCGCATGGCGGTATCTGATACCGACTTTCAACGAGTTAACGGATATCTTATTCTGCAATGCAAAACAAATTAGCAGTCTACGAACCCCATGGCGACCCCCGGAGGCAAAATGAAGATTCTTTTTGTGGCAGGCGATCCCAAGCCGGAACGCTGGACGGTACCGATCAGAGAGCGGTTACCGGACGCTGAGGTTTATGTCTGGGACCCGAATGGCCGCGCCGTCGATGCGGACTACGCCATAGTCTGGCAACCGCCCGAGGCGCTGTTCGAGCGGGAAAAGCAGCTCAAAGCGGTGTTCAACCTGGGGGCCGGCATTGATGGCCTGCTCAAAGTGCCCAACCTGCCCGCCGACCTGCCGGTGGTGCGCCTGGAGGACGCCGGTATGTCTGCGCAGATGGCAGAGTACGTGCTGCACCAGCTACTGGAAGCCAGCCGCGAGATGGAAACCTACCGGGAGCAGCAACGCCAGGGTATCTGGAAGATCCATCGCCCGATCAAACGCAGCGAATGGCCGGTGGGCGTCATGGGGCTGGGCCACATTGGCATGCGTGTGGCACGCACTCTGGCCGACCTGGATTACCGGGTGAGCGGCTGGGCGCGCACGGAGCGCAGCCTCGAAGGCGTCAGCACCTACGCCGGCCCGGATCAGCTTGGTGGCTTCCTGAAAACCACCCGGGTTCTGGTCAACACCCTGCCCCTGACCGACGAAACCCGAAATATCATCGACTATGAGTTGCTGAGTCAGCTTCAGCCGGGGGCGGTGTTGATCAACGTTGGCCGGGGTGAACATCTGGTGGAAGAAGACCTCCTCCGGACCCTGGACGAAGGCAAGCTTCAACGGGCATCCCTTGATGTGTTCCGCAAGGAGCCGTTACCGGAGGAGCACCCATTCTGGCAACGGAAGGAAATTACCATTACCCCGCACATCTCGGCCCGGACCCTGCGCGACGCCACCATTGAGCAGATCACTGGCAAGATTCGGGATCATGCCGAGGGCCGCGCCATTTCCGGCATCGTGGATACCGACCGGGGCTATTGACTGGGTGCCAGCCAGGCCACCAGCGCTGTCAGCGCCAGCAGCACCGGCAGCGCAATCAACACGAACAGGCCATTCCAGCGGAACGCAACCACCCAGCGGGAGACCTGCCCGAACCGGGCCAGCAACATCACCGAGGGCCCGAAGGGAGACAGCATCATGGCCAGGGAGAAGCCGATCACCAGGGCCACGGCAACCGGCAAAAGCTCCATTCCCTCGGCCACCAGCTGGGGCAACAACCCGGCCTGAACACTCAGGACCGTGATGGGAATGATCCCGACCATGGAAAACATGGGCATCATCAGCATGCCCACCATGGCGACCAGGAACACGCCACTGCCGGTCGCCACCAGTCCCGCCAGGGCATCGGCCGGAATGACCGATGAAAGGGCCACCCCGAGGATCGCGGACGCCGCGAAGATGGCCATTTCGTTCTGCATGGCCGATACCTGCGCCGCGCCTTCCCGCAGAACCGGCATCAATGCCCTTTCCTGCCAGAGCATGTAAAGCAGGGTCACGGTCGGCACCGATAGCATCGCCGCCACCGACACCTTGAACCCGGTGGTCGCCACCAGCGCCGCCATCACCGTGAACACCAGCAGGATCAGGACCAGGAGGCGGCCGGTCCCAGGCAACCTGCCCTCAACGACCATGCGTTCACTGCTGACCCTGCGGAACCGGCGCTGCTCAAGCACCCAGCCAATCAACACCAGCAGAAGTGCCGCCACCACTCCGAACGGCAGCAATTGAGACCAGCTGAGCTGGGGCAGTTCCCGGGTAAGGATGGCAACCGCCACGCTGGTTGGCGCCACCAGTGGTACCAGGGCAAAACCTCGCAGGGCGCTGATCAGAACGCTGCGCAACCACTGCAGCCGGGAATCGCCGGTAATACCACGCTCGCGCAGAGTCTCGGAGAGGCTGCCGCACAGCAGATTCATCATCCCGAAACTCAGCACCGAAGCGACACCACAGCTGACCAGGGCATACTTGGGATAGAGCAGAATCGGCCTGCCGCCCAGCAACACATCGTGGATGCGGCGCAGCACCTCGAATCGACGCACCAGGCACTGCATCATGCCCAGGCTGCCCAGGAAAGCGGAGTAAAAGGCAGCATCAGACGCGGCCTTGAGCACTTGCCCGGCATCCAGTGCTCCGCGCCAGGCCAGGCCAGCCAGCACCACCAGCGCAACGACCAGCAACATCCGGGCGTAGCCCTGCAGACGCGCGGCCCCGGCCAGAAAGGCGGCAACAAACATTACACCCGCCAGGGCACTCAGCTCCCGAAGCCCCAGACAGATAGCGACCAGCTCTGTAACCACGGCCAGCGACACGAGCCACTGCAGCATACCGCTCATAACAGACTCGGCCCGTCAGGTTTGAACACTGCTTGCATTTCCATAACACCCGGATTAGTCTTTCAACAACGAAATACAAAACTGCGTTTCGCTTAATGAAACACAGTTAGCACAAAGATAGCACAGATTGGTCCGACGCCCCTACAACCGGACCCCCGATATTTGCATTCAGGAGACGACAAATGGCTTCAGCACCCTGGAATGACCTTCTGGGTCTCGACACACAACTGGACGAGACCGAACGCCAGGTCCGCGACAGCATCCGCAGTTTCTGCGACCAGCGTCTGATGCCCGGCATCACCGAGGCCAACCGGCACGAGAAATTCGACCGCACCATTTTCACGGATATGGGCGAGCTTGGCATGCTCGGCGCCACCCTGCCCGAAGAGTATGGCGGCCCGGGCCTGAACCATGTTTGCTATGGCCTGATTGCCCGGGAAGTGGAACGGGTGGATTCCGCCTATCGCTCGGCCCTGAGCGTGCAGTCCTCGCTGGTGATGCACCCGATCCATGCGTTCGGGAAGGAAGCCGTGAAAAAGCGTCTGCTGCCGAAGCTGGCCTCCGGTGAGTACGTCGGTTGTTTCGGGCTGACCGAGCCCAACCACGGCTCGGACCCGGCGGGCATGGAAACCCGGGCCAAGAGGGTAGATGGCGGATTTCTGCTGAGCGGCTCCAAGACCTGGATCACCAACTCCCCGATCGCCGACGTCTGCGTGGTCTGGGCCAAGCTGGATGGCAAGGTAAACGGCTTTGTGATCGAGCGTAAGGGCGCCAAGGGCCTGGACACCCCGAAAATCGAGGGCAAGTTCTCCCTGCGGGCGTCGGAGACCGGCTCCATCTTTATGGATGAGGTGTTCGTACCGGAAGAAAACCATCTGGAAGTGGAGGGACTGAAAGGCCCCTTCAGCTGCCTGAACAAGGCACGCTTCGGCATCAGCTGGGGCTCACTGGGTGCCGCCGAGTTCTGCTGGCACGCCGCCCGCAACTACACCCTGGAGCGCAAGCAGTTCGGCAGGCCGCTGGCGGCCAACCAGTTGATCCAGAAGAAACTCGTGGATATGCAGACCGAAATCACCATCGGCCTGCAGGCGGTCCTGCAACTGGGCCGGATGATGGATAACGGCACTGCAACACCGGATGCCATTTCACTGCTCAAGCGCAACAACTGCGGCAAGGCCCTGGACATTGCCCGGGTCGCCCGGGACATGCACGGCGGCAACGGCATCGCCGACGAGTATCACGTGATTCGTCACGTCATGAACCTGGAAGCGGTGAACACCTACGAAGGCACGCACGATGTACACGCCCTGATTCTGGGGCGTGGCCAGACCGGCATTGCGGCGTTCAGTTGATACCACGATCTATCGAAGTGCCAGAACGAAACAGCCCCTCACGATGAGGGGCTGTTTTGCGTCAGGCAAGAGCGCCTTTATCCGATCTCGATCAGCACCTCGCCCGGTACCACCCGGTCACCCTTGGCAATAAAGACACCCTTCACCGAACCGGCAATGGTTGCCTTGACCTCAGTCTCCATCTTCATGGCCTCAATGATCAGCACCGGGTCACCGGCCTGCACCTCGTCACCCTCCTTGACCAGCACATCCACGATGTTGCCGGGCATACTCGTGGTGACATGCCCTTCCTTGGTGGCCGTGGCGCGGCCGCCGCTGGACCGTGCGCCCTCGCCGTCCTCACCCAGCGACGCCAGATGGATTTCCTCGGGCACGCCATCCACGGTCATGTAGAAGCGGCGTTCGTTCTCGCCGGAAGGATTGGCACCGGTTACATGGATATCGTAGCTCTCGCCATGAACGGTGATCTTGAACTTGCTGGACACACCGCCGGCGGACTGGCCGGTGGGGATGGGTTCCAGCGGCTCGGGCTGCAGAGTGCCGTCCCGACGCTGCTCCAGGTAGGCTTTCGCCTGGTCCGGGAACATGGCGTAAGTGAGCACATCCTCTTCGCTGGTCGCCAGTTCACCTACCTGTTTGCGCAGTTCGTCCAGCTCCCGGGGAATCAGGTTAGCCGGGCGCTCCTCGATCAGCTCCTCCTTGCCAACGGCGCGCTGCTGGAGGGCCTTGTCGACCGCCGCCGGCGCCTTGCCGTACCAGCCCTGCAGGTACTTTTTGACTTCGTTGGTAATGGACTCGTAGCGCTTGCCGGCCAGAACGTTGATCACCGCCTGGGTGCCGACAATCTGGGACGTCGGGGTTACCAGCGGCGGGTAGCCCAGGTCCTTGCGAACCCGCGGAATCTCCTCGAACACATCCTGGATTCGATCCAGCGCGCCCTGCTCCTTCAGCTGGTTGGCCAGGTTGGACATCATGCCCCCGGGCACCTGGGACAGCAGCACCGAGGTGTCGACACCATTGTAGGCACTCTCGAACTGATGGTACTTCTTGCGGACTTCCCGAAAATAGCGGGTGGCCTCGTCCAGCATCTCCAGGTTCAGCCCGGTCTCGAGGCCGGCATCGTGCAATGCAGCAACCAGCGACTCGGTGGGCGGATGGCTGGTGCCGCCGGCGAACGCGGAAAGCGCGGTATCAATATGATCAACGCCCGCTTCCATGGCGGCCCACTGGCACATCGGCGCCATGCCAGAGGTTGCGTGGGAGTGCAGGAACACCGGCAAGTCCAGGGTCTTCTTCAGCTTACCCACCAGATCGGCGGTCACAGCCGGGGTCAGCAGGCCGGCCATGTCCTTGATGGCGATGCTGTCGGCCCCCATGTCCGCCATGGCCCTGGCCTGCTCCAGGTAGGTGTCGGTGTCGTGCACAGGGCTGACGGTGTAGCAGATGGTGCCCTGGGCGTGCTTGCCGGCCTTCTTGACGGCCTTGATGCTGGTTTCCAGGTTACGCACATCGTTCAGGGCATCAAAAACGCGGAACACGTCCATGCCGTTCTCGGCGGCCTTGGCCACAAACGCCTCAACCACATCATCGCCGTAATGGCGATAGCCCAGCAGGTTCTGGCCTCGCAGCAGCATCTGCAGCCGGGTATTGGGCAGGGCTTCGCGCAGGGTCCGCAGGCGCTCCCACGGATCTTCCTTCAGGAACCGGACGCAGGCGTCGAAGGTGGCGCCGCCCCAGCATTCCAGGGACCAGTAGCCGGCTTTGTCGAGCCATTCGCAGGCCGGGAGCATGTCTTCGGTACGCATGCGGGTGGCAATCAGGGACTGATGGGCGTCCCTGAGGATAACGTCGGTAATATGGATCTTGCGCTTGGTCATTGGGATCTCTCCGATATTCTTTTAAAGGCCCGCCTGGGCCGCGATGGCGGCGGCAATGGCTGTGGCAATGGATTCAGGGCGGGTCTTGGTGCTGTACTCGAGCAACTGCGGATTACGTTCCACAAAGCCGGTATTGAAGTTCGCGGCCTGGAAATCCGGATGTTCGAGAATCTGTTTGTAATAGGGAATGGTGGTCTGCACGCCATAAATGCCCATATCCCCGAGGGCCCGACGGGAGCGCGCGATCAGCTCCTCCCAGTCCATGGCCCAGACAATCAGCTTGGCGCACATGGAATCGTAGTAGGGCGGTATCTCATAACCGGTGTACATGTTGGCATCGGTACGGACTCCGGGGCCGCCGGCGGAATAATAGCGGCTGATCCGACCAAAGCTGGGCAGGAAGCCATTCTTGGGATCCTCCGCATTGATCCGGAACTGGGCCGCGAAGCCGCGATAGGAGATGTCTTCCTGCCTCAGGCCCAACGGTTCGCCGGCGGCGATGCGGATCTGGGCCTTGATGATGTCTACCCCGGTGATTTCCTCGGTGATGGTGTGTTCCACCTGGACCCGGGTGTTCATTTCCATGAAGTAGAAGCTGCCATCGTGATCCAGCAGGAACTCCACGGTGCCGGCATTCACATAACCACACTGCTTCGCCACCCGCTTGGCCAGATCACCAATGTATTCCCGTTGGCTTTCTTCAAGCTGCGGAGACGGTGCCAGTTCGATCAGCTTCTGGTTGCGGCGCTGGATCGAGCAGTCCCGCTCGTAGAGGTGAACCACGTTGCCATGGGTGTCCGCGAGAATCTGCACCTCGATATGGCGGGGTTCGATAATGCACTTCTCCAGGAACACCTCGGCGCTGCCGAAGGCCTTGGTGGCCTCGGAGATGACCCGTTCATAGTTCTGGCGCAGCTCCTTCTCGTTGTCGCATCGGCGGATACCTCGGCCGCCGCCACCGGAGGTGGCTTTCAGCATCACCGGGTAACCGATGTCGGCCGCCTGGCGAACGGCATCCTCGACGTCCTCCAGATTGCCTTCAGAGCCGGGGGTGACCGGCACACCAGCGGCCAGGGCTGTCTGGCGGGCCTGGGTTTTATCACCCATGGATGAAATGGCGTTTGCCGATGGCCCAACGAAGGTAATACCCCGCTGCTCGCAGATGGCCGCGAGCTCGGCGTTTTCGGACAGGAACCCGTAACCCGGATGCAGTGCATCACAACCGGTCTCCACCGCCATGTTCACGATGTGATGGGGATTCAGGTAGCCCGACAGGGGATCCTTACTGATCTGATAGGCTTCGTCGGCTTTCTTGACGTGCAGGGAATATTCGTCAGCCTCCGAATAAATGGCGACTGAGCGAATACCCAGCTCGCTACAGGCCCGGGCAATCCTGACCGCAATCTCTCCGCGATTGGCGATCAGCAGCTTCCGTATAGCCATGGAAAATCCTCCAGGTGATGGAAGTCATTGTGTTAAAAGTTCGGTTAGTGCGGCGCACGCCGCTTGCGCAAACAGCCGTCAGGCCAGGGGTGGCGCCTGTGGCAGCACAGGGAAACTGGCGCAGTGCACCAGACCGGAAAACCCGGGAAGCCCGGAGAGGATAGCGTCGGGTATCAGGATGACGTTCCGGAGTCGATCGCCTCCGTGCAACGCGGCACCATCGGCCATCACATCTGATACCAACAGGCAGCTGGCCGATTCACACGCCATGGCCGCCGGCGTATCGTCGGCCGATAGGGTCGGCAATGAAACCAACCCGAAGACCAGAAGGATAAAGAGGTGTAGCAATCGCTTCCGGCAAATCTGGTGGGCGTCCTGCATGGGCGTCCTTAGGGGTGACTAAAGTCGTAAACAGTGTCACGTGATAACCCTGCCCATTCAATACGGTTTTTTGGTTGAAAAGCATCGTCTTTTTCGATGCCGGATGACTTCGGTACCACCCGGGCACCGAAGTCACCTCCCGGTCTAGAAGCCTCCTTTCACTACATGGACAATTTCGTAGAACTTCGTTGCCCGGTGTTCCAGGTCGATCGACAAATCAAGCCTCTGGAGCAACTCCTGGGCACAGACCAGGCCCCTGAGGTAGGAGCGGGACGGCTGATGCCGGTCATGGTCCAGCACCAGCAGGAATTCCTCATGGACCTCACGAAAGGTGCTGACAAGATCCCCCACGGTCGCCGCACGCAAGTCGCGGTAATGAATGGCCGGAAGCTCGCTGATCGAGCGCATGATGTCTCGGACTCGCAAATCTTTCAGGGCTACCCCCTGGCGATTCGCCACAATCATCGCTTTCTCACCGTTCACATCTTCGATGGCCAGGATACCCAGACAATCACCCGCCTGGTTTTCCACGACCTTGAAGGACGTGTCGGCAAGTCTCATCCAAAGCTTCGCCTCTGAAACGGACATATCGGAACTCAATACTGAGGAGCTCTGTTCGGAAAAGTCGACCAGCAGGTGCACGGCCGAATCTTCGCTTCCGATATGGGACAGCGGTTTGGCGGTGGGTAACGCACCGGTACGAGCCAGATCCTGCACTGGCAATGCATTGAAAACACTGTTCATGGTGAACCTCGTGAATCTGAATTCAGGTTGGAGCGCCCTGTACGCACAGGGGCAGATCCGTGTTTGTCAGAGTCGGACGAGGCGAGGTGGCGCTTGCGGCAGTACCGGGTAACTCAACAGCCTCAGGGGCGGCTGAATGAAATCAAGACTGGCAGAGAAGACGTCACGAAATTTGCCGTCAGGGAACTCAATGGCAGACGTAACGAAAACAGAGGCATCAGGCGATGACGAATCCCCGGCGCCGTCAACCGAAATCAAGGTCGGCGTAAAGTGATCGTCTAGCTGGGGATCAATTGCCGGGTGGGACGAGCCGTTGAGGAAAACCACAAACAGACCCGTGATCAGCACAGTAAGGAGGCTGAGCTTCAGGGTGCTTCTATTGATGGAACAACTTGGCATAGAGGCAGTCTGCTGTCGTTATTTGAACGGCTCGTCTATTAGAAACATATAGCTTTTTGAAGGCAATGCAAGCGCCCGATAACGTTAAAACTGCGCAATGTGCCAGAGCAGTCTGCCTGCGGTTGCAAGGGAAGAGTTTTCCCTGCCTGGTCACCGCCCCCGGATTGCACAAACTTGCAATTCCGCCTAGCGGTATCTATTTTTGCATTTCTATTGACAGATACCACGCTGATCTTCGATCATTGGAATATTCTGCTATGCGGTACATATTTTCGCTTTTCAGCAAATGAGGTCGCCCATGAATTTGAATTACACCGCCGAGGAACTCGCCTTCCGTGATGAGGTCCGGGCCTTCCTGGACGAGAAACTTCCGGCGGATATTGCCGCCAAGGTGAAAGGGTTCCGCCGCCTGTCCAAAGAAGACCATCAACGCTGGCAAAAGATTCTCAGCGAACAGGGCTGGTATGCCACGCACTGGCCGGAAGCGTATGGCGGGGTGAACTGGGGCCCGGTTCAGAAACACATCTGGGATGAAGAGTCTGCCCGCTACGGGGCACCGCGCTCTGTGCCCTTCGGCGTTAACATGGTGGCGCCGGTCATTATCAAGTTCGGCACCGAGGAGCAGAAGCAGCGGTACCTGCCACGAATCCTCAGCGGTGAAGACTGGTGGTGCCAGGGCTATTCCGAGCCGGGAGCCGGCTCCGACCTGGCGTCCCTGAAAACCCGCGCAGTCCGCGAGGGTGATCACTACATCGTCAATGGCCAGAAGACCTGGACCACCCTGGGCCAGCACGCCAACATGATTTTCTGCCTGGTGCGCACCAACACCGAAGTGAAGGCCCAGGAGGGCATTTCCTTCCTGCTGATCGATATGAACACCCCGGGCATTACCGTGCGCCCGATCATCACCCTTGATGGCGAGCACGAGGTCAACGAAGTGTTCTTCGAGGACGTGAAAGTCCCTGCCGAGAACCTGGTGGGCGAGGAAGACAAGGGCTGGACCTACGCCAAGTACCTGCTGACCTACGAGCGCACCGGCCTGGCCGGCATTGGCATTTCCAAGGCAGCGCTGCAACACCTCAAGGATCTGGCGGCCCGCCGCGTCAAGAATGGCCGCCCGCTGATCGAGGATGCCTCGTTCAGCCAGCGCATCGCCCAGGTGGAGATTGACCTGATGGCCGCCACCATCAGCAACCTGCGCATCATTGCCTCCGTGGAAGGCGGCGGTGTGCCGGGCGCGGAAAGCTCGATGCTGAAAGTGCGCGGCACCGAAATCCGCCAGGCGATCAATGACCTGGCCCGCCGGGCCATTGGCCCCTACGCGATTCCGTTTGTGGAAGAGGAGCTGGACCTGAATTACGACGGCGACTTCCTCTCAGACGAGAACGCCGCACCGCTGGCTGCCCAGTACTTCAACAATCGCAAGCTGTCGATTTTCGGCGGATCCAACGAGATCCAGAAAAACATCGTGTCGAAAATGATTCTCGGGCTTTAAGGAGGCGACCATGGATTTCCGACTCAACGAAGAGCAGCAGATGCTGCAGGACACCGTGGCCCGTCTGGTACGCGGTGAATACAGTTTTGAAAAGCGCCTCGAATACAGCGAATCCGAGCTCGGCTTCAGCGCCGACTTCTGGAAACAGCTGGGTGAACTGGGCCTGACGGCCGTGCCCTTCCCGGAGGAACTGGGCGGTTTTGGCGGCAGCGGCGTGGAAGTTCAGAGCGTGATGACCGAACTGGGTCGCGGCCTGTGCATTGAACCCTATATGCAGTCCGTTGTCCTGGGCGGTGGCCTGATCAGCCAGGCCGGCAGCAGCGAGCAGCAGGAACAGTGGCTCGGCGGTATCGCCAGCGGCGAGACACGCGCCGCGGTGGGTCTCCAGGAGCCCCAGAGCTTTTACAACCTGAACGATGTCGAGACCCGGGCTGAGAAATCCGGTGACGGCTATGTGCTGAACGGTCGCAAGGCCGTCGTCATCGGTGGTCACTGCGCCGACGTGCTGGTGGTCTCGGCCCGGACCTCAGGCGACAGCCGCAATGCCGACGGCATCAGCCTGTTTCTGGTCAGCCCAGACGCCGAGGGGCTGGAACGCCGCACCTACCCGACCATCGATGGCTCCAAAGGCTGTGACGTGTTCCTGAACAACGTCAGACTGGGCCCGGACGCCCTGCTCGGCGAGCACGGCAAGGCCGCCGAGGTCATCGAGTACCAGGCCGGGCGCGCCATTTCCGCCCTGTGTGGCGAAGCCGTCGGTGCCATGGAGATGGCCTGCGAGCTGACCCTGGAATACCTGAAACAGCGCAAGCAGTTCGGCGTGCCCATCGGCAAGTTCCAGGTTTTGCAGCACCGGATGGTGGATATGATGTCGGAACTGGAGCAGGCCCGTTCCATGGCCATCCTGGCCGCCAGCGTGGCCGACGAGCCCCAGAATGACGAGCGCCGCCGGATCCTGGCCGCCGCCAAGAATGTGATTGGCCGCAGTGGCCAGTTCATTTCCGAGCAGGGCATCCAGTCCCACGGCGGTATCGGCATGACCTGGGAGTATAACTTCGCCCACTACGCCAAGCGGTTGGTGATGATCAATCATCAGCTCGGCGATGACGATTTCCATCTGGAGCGTTACGCCACCCTGTTACAGGCCAGCTAACCCCCTTCTTAAGTGAGCCTGGGGCCTTTCGCCAGTCAGAGGCCTTTTCGGGGGTGGCCCAACAGCCATCCCCTTTTTTGTTTCCGGGCAGCGGCCTGCGTGCCTGCTGTCCTCTTGCAGAGGTGATAACCATGACAACAGACACCGCACCTCAGGACACCGCAGACCTGAAAAAAGCCGAATGGAAGGTACGAACCGAACTGGCGGCCGCCTACCGGCTGGTTGCCCTGTTTGGCTGGGATGACCTGGTCTTTACCCACCTGTCCGCTCGGGTACCCGGTCCTGACCATCATTTCCTGATCAACCCTTACGGCCTGCTGTTCCACGAAATCACTGCCTCCTCACTGGTCAAGGTCGATCAGAATGGCGAGGTGGTGGAGTCCGGCAGCATCAGCCGCGTCAATCCGGCGGGGTTTACCATTCACAGCGCCGTCCACATGGGGCGGGAGGATGCCGGGGCCGTCATGCACCTGCACGCCGCCGATGGCGTCGCCGTCTCGGCCCACCGGGATGGCCTGCTGCCGGTGAGCCAGACCGCCATGCTGTGCCTGGAGCACCTGAGCTATCACGAATACGAGGGCGTTGCCCTGAACCTGAATGAACGGGAGCGCCTGATCCGGGACCTGGGCGACAAATCGATGATGCTCCTGCGCAACCACGGCGTACTGACCGCCGGCAAGGATGTGCCCGAGACCTTCACCTACCTGTATTTCCTGATGAAGGCCTGCGAGATCCAGGTCAAGGCCCAAAGCTGCGGCCCGGTCCATCTGCCCTCGGACCAGGCAATCCGGACGACCGCCGAACAGTCCCAGTCCCTGGGTATGGCTGCCAAGCTGACCTGGCCGGCACTGGTGCGCCTGCTGGACAACAAGAACCCCGGCTACGGCGTGTGATTGCTTCGCAAACTGACTGGCAGGAGAACCCCATGGTTTCAATCGCGATCAACGACCTGGAGAACTACAAGGGCGAGGTCATCGGCCATAGCCCCTGGACCACCATCAGCCAGGACATGATCAACGCGTTTGCCGATGCCACCGGCGATCACCAGTGGATCCACGTGGATGTCGAGCGGGCGAAGCGGGAGTCACCCTGGAAAAGCCCGGTGGCTCACGGCTACCTCACCGCCTCCCTGATTGCCAAGCTAAACAGCCAGGCGCTGAAGGTCACCGGCACCTGCGCCACGATCAACTATGGCCTGGACAAGCTGAGGTTCCCGGCGCCGGTAAAGGCGGGAGCGGAGATCCGCAGCAAGGTGGAACTGAAGGAGCTGACACCGGTAGACGACAACAGAGTGCTGGCGACTTACCACACCACCATCGAAATCCGCGGCGAGGGCAAGCCCGCCTGCGTGGCGGACAACTTGGCTATGTACGTCCTGGAACCCCAGAAACAGTAAAAGGAACGGCTAATCCGGGGTCACAGTTCCCCGGGGTCAGATGAAAGCCTTCATCTGACCCCGACTTTGCCCGCGCGCTTTGAGGGTTGGTTGAACTTGGGGTCAGATGAAGGTTTTCATCAGACCCCTGAGGCCGAGCACCCAGGCAGATTACTCGATTGGCTCGCGCACAATCTTGCCGTCCTTGACCACGGCCAGGGTGGTTTCGGTGACGAAGCCGCCCTTGTCGGTCACGTCGGTGACCTCGTACGGGTTCTTGCTGGTCTCCATGTTAGCCAGGGCATCTCCGATAGCACCACGGATCACTTTCGGATCGGTGGATTCGGTGGCGTCCATGGCTTCCACCAGGCCGTGTAGCGCCAGGTAGTTGTAGGCCGCTTCGGAGCCCGGCATCTTGCCGTACTTGTCCTGGTAGCGTTCAATGAAGCTCTTGGCTGCTTCGGTCTCGTAGACGCTCAGGGGTACCACGCCGATGGCGCCTTCCACCATCTCCATGCCGCCGGCAACTTCGGCCACTTCGTCAATCTTGGCCTGGTCCATGACGATGAAGCCGCCCTGGAAGCCCATCTGGCGCGCCTGCTGAACCACCAACCCAGTCGGCTCGGAGGCACCGCCAACGAACATCACCTCCGGGTTCTCGGCGATAATACGACTGACGCCGGTGAAGAAATCGGCCGACTTGTTGTAATCCATCGGGTTGTTGGCTACCACCTTGCCACCCTTGGAGGTCCATTCCTTTTCGATCATGGAGGCCCAGATCTTGGCGTACTCGTGGGTGGCACCCGCCATACCCAGGGTGGTCCCCAGGTTCTCCAGGGCATAGTCGGTGAAGGCACGAACGTAGCCGTCAAAGGTGGGCGGAATCCGCAGGGTCAGCGAGTTACCCTTCTCGGTGACCGTCGGCACACTGGTATATGCCATGACCAGGAAGTTGTCTTCTTCGTTAAAGTCCTGCAGGGCAAAGACACCGCCCGAATGGGGAATAAAGATGGCCGGAACGTTGGATTCCTGCGTTAAACGTTTGGCGTTGGTGGCGGCCTGTGCCGGAGAGTAGCGGTCATCCAGGGCCACCAGATTGATGGTGGTTGGCTCGCCATCCAGGTCAAAGCCACCGGCGGCATTGATTTCCTCAGCGGCCATGCGCAGGCCGGACAGGGTGTTTTCCCCGTACAGGGCGGCACCGCCGCTGAGAGGGCCGGTGAAACCGATGTTGACCTCACCGGCCATAGCGCCGGCCGTCAGAGTCATACCGAGGGTAGCCGCTGCAACAGCCTGACCCAGTGCTTTCACTTTTGTCATTGTTTTCTCCTGGTTTGTTGCGCTCGTCGTTGATCCGTGTCCGGAGCCATCAGGCTCCAATGTATGCTTTGCGAACCTGCTCGTTGCCGAGCATCGCTTCCCGATCGCCTTCCATGACCAATCGGCCGTTTTCCATCACGTAAGCCCGGTCGGCGATCTTGAGGGCGGCAAAGGCATTCTGTTCCGCCAGCAGCACGGTGGTGCCGAGGCTGTTGATCTGCCGGATGGTCTCGAACATCTGCCGGACCACCAGCGGGGCCAGGCCCAGGGAGGGCTCGTCCAGCATCAGCAGCCGGGGCCGGCTCATCATCGCCCGGCCGATGGCCACCATCTGCTGCTGGCCGCCGGACAGGGAGCCCGCCGGCTGGCCGGCCTTGTCTTCGAGAATCGGGAACAGTTCCAGTACTTCGTTCAGGCGTTTCTTGTTGCCCTCACGATCCCGGCGATGGACATAGGCGCCCATCATCAGGTTCTGCTGCACACTCATCTGCGGGAACAGCTTCCGGCCCTCGGCGCACTGCACCACGCCGGAGGAAACCACGGCACTGGGCTTCATACCATTGAGGTGCTTGTCCTCGAAGCGGATATCACCGCCCGCCGGTTTGACCAGACCGCTGATGGCGTTGAACAGGGTGGTCTTGCCGGCACCGTTGGCACCAAGCAGCACCACCAGCTCACCGGTATCGACGGTCATGGAAATGTCGGTGAGGGCCTTGAAGCTGCCGTAGCAGACATCCACGTTCTCAAGCTGCAGCATCTTCATCACCTCCCAGGTAGGCCTCGATCACTACCGGATTGTTACGCACTTCCTCCGGCGTGCCCTCGGCGATCTTCTCGCCGTGGTCCAGCACCATGATCCTGTCCGCGAGGCTCATGATCATGTCCATCTTGTGTTCGATCAGACAGACGGTCAGGCCGTGGTCCACCATCTTGCGCATCAGCGCGGCGAACCCCTCGGTCTCTTCCGGGTTTACGCCCGCGGCGGGTTCATCCAGAAGCACGATCTTGGGATCGGTAGCCAATGCCAGGGCGAAGGCCACACGTTTGCGCTCTTCCTGGGTGATATCGGCGATGAACTGGCCAGCCACGCCACTCAACCCGACAAACTCCAGGGCCTCCATGGCCTTGTCCCGGGCCGCCTTTTCCTCCCGCTGAAGGCGCTTGCTGTTGATCAGCACGTCCCACAGCCCGGAGCGGGTGCGCAGGCGATGGCCAACGATCAGGTTGTCCAGCACCGTCGCCTGCTCGAACAGGTTGGTGGTCTGGAAGGTGCGGCCGACGCCCAGCCGGGCCACCTGGTCGCAGGGCATGTGGGTGACATCCACGCCATCCAGCAGGATTCGGCCGGAGGTGGGCTGATGCAATCCGGAAATCAGGTTGAAGAAGGTGCTCTTGCCAGCGCCGTTGGGGCCGATGATGGCGTTGATCTTGCCGGCCTCGAAATCGACGGAGACATCGTTGACCGCCGCCAGGCCGCCAAACATCTTGGTGAGGTGTTCTACCTTAAGCATTGTTCTCAGCCTCCCGTGCGCTGGCTGTCTGGACCTTGCTCGCCTTCTGTTTCTTGCCCGGAGCAAGGGACTGGGCCTTTTGGTGCATCCAGGTCAGATACTGCCCGGTAATGCCCCGCGGGAAGAAAATCACCAGAATCACCAGCAGCGGGCCGAAAATGATCATCCGGTACTCCTCCAGGAACTGCAGGGACTGGGTGATCCAGACAATACTCACGGTGCCCAGCAGTGGGCCGGTCAGGGTGCCGATGCCGCCCACCAGCAGGTAGGTGATCATGTCGAAGGTGTGATTGATGTTGGCCTCCTCCGGCCCGATGAACCGCACCATACCCGCGTAAAGGGCACCGGCCAGGCCGGCGTAGGTAGTGGACAACACAAAGGCAAGCACCTTGTTGCGCATCAGGTTGATACCCAGGGACTGGGCCAGCTCATCGCCGTTGCGGATGGCAATGAAGGTGCGCCCGAGCAGGGACCGGGACAGCCGGCCCACGAACCAGATGGAGAACACCAGGAATGCCAGCACCAGATAGTAGAAGGGCGTGGTCTGGGTGAAATCAACCAGGCCGAAACCGGAGGGCGCGGCAATATCCCGGACACCGATCGGACCGTGGGTCAGCTCCTCCCACTTGTCGATGAGCAGGTAGATAATGAACCCCACGCACAGGGTGAAGATGGCGAAGTAATGCTCCTTCAGCCGCAGGGAGACAATGCCCACGAAGAAACCGAGCACCGCGGTCATCACCAGTGCGGCTACGAACGCCGGCCAGAAACTCCAGCCGGCGTCGGCGGTGAGCAGGCCCAGGGTATAAGCGCCGATGGCGAAGAAGCCACCGTGGGCCAGGTTCAGCTGGCCGCAGTAACCGGTAATGATGTTGAGGCCATAGACCGCGATCGCCCAGACGAAGGCGGAGGCCATGACATAGACCTGGTACTCGTTAGCGGCCAGGAACGGAAACACCATCGCGAAGGCCAGCAGCGCCATCTTGGCACCGGGCTTCATCAGCAGACTTCCAAGCTTGAACAGCATGATCAGTGCGCCCCCTTCGCAAACAGCCCCTGCGGGCGGACAGACAGAATCAGTACCAGCAACCCGAAGGCGATGATGTCCTTGTAGGCGGTGGAGATGTAGAAGCCGCCGAACGCCTCGGCGAAGCCGATAATCATGCCACCGGCGATGGCACCGGGAATGCTGCCCATGCCACCAAGGATGATGATGACGAAGGCCTTCATGATCACCAGGTGCCCCATGGCCGGGTACACCAGGTTGATGGGTGCGTAGAGGCTGGCCGCCACTGCCGCCAGCACACCGGAGATAGCGAAAGTCATCATGGCAACGCGGTTGGCGTCGATACCCACCAGGAACGCGCCCTCACGGCTCTGGGCCATGGCGATGATGGTGGCGCCGGTCATGGTCTTGCGCAGGAACAGCTGCAGGGCAATCACCAGGGTGAAGGCGCCGACGATGATCAGCAGCCGCTGCTCCGGGATGATCAGGCCGTCAAAGTTCATGATGCCGGTGAATGGTGAAGACAGGCGGCGGAAATCCGAGCCCCAGAACATCTGCACCACGGCTTCCAGGAACAGCAGGACGCCGATGGCGGCAATCTTGTCGTGGATCGGCGGGGAATTGCGCAGCGGGTGGAACACCAGGCGTTCACACAGGATGGCGAGCACGGCGACGACCGCGGCCGAGCCAGCCATGGCAATCCAGTAGTGCACACCCAGATCCGTCATGAAGAAGTACGACATGAACGCACCGACCATGTAGAGCGCGCCGTGGGCAAAGTTCGGAATGTGGAGAATTCCGTAGACCAGGGTCAGTCCGAGGGCTACGAGACCGTAGATGCTCCCCAGGGTTAACCCGTTGATGATTTGCTGGAAGAAAAGGTTCAAGTCTGCCCCTCCGCTGTTTGTTGTTATCGGACGTTTTTGAGGCTTCGAACCGCAGGGCCGTATAGCCCTGCGGCCTTGTAGGAAACAATTACACTGATCGTCTCATCTGTCAATATTTTAAAATATTGTTTCGCTGTGCGACCCAATATTGAGACGAGATACCGCTATGGAGACTCCCTCTTCCACTCTTCTTCCTGCAGCGCCCGCCACATCAGCTTGCCGGTGGGTGATTTCGGCAATTCATCCACGAACGCCACAATGGTCGGCACCTTGTAAGCTGCCATCTGCTCCTTGCACCAGGTCGTGATGTCTTCTGCACTGGTCCTGCCCTCGGCATCCGGTGTCAGCACGATGCAGGCCTTGACGGTCTCACCGCGCTTGGGGTCGGGGGCTGAGATGATGCACACCTCGTGAATGGCCGGATGGCGGTACATCAGGCCTTCCACTTCCGACGGCCAGACCTTGTAGCCGGAGGCGTTGATCATGCGTTTGACCCGATCGACCATGAAGAAGTAGCCGTCGTCGTCGTAGTAGCCCAGATCGCCAGTGCGGAAGAAACGCTTGCCATCGATCTCGACAAAGGCCGCCTCGGTTTCCGCCGGCCGGTTCCAGTACCCGATGGCGACCTGGGGCCCGCTGGAGACGATCTCCCCGGTCTCACCCGGGCCTTTCTCCTGCAGGGTGTCCACATCGATGATGCGGCTGTCCACGTCAAATACCGGGATGCCCAGGCACTGGGGCTTGGGTTGGGCGGTGGGATTGATGTGGGTCGCAGCCATGGTCTCCGACAGGCCATACCCCTCGATATAATCCAGCCCCGTCATCCGCTTGAGCTTCTCCGCCACCGCAACGGGCATGGCAGCGCCACCGCCCCCGATCATGTTCAGGCTGCTGAGGTCGTACTTGCTGATATCCGGGTTGGACAGGAAGTCCACCGCCATGGTGACGATGTTGGTCCAGCCGGTTACCTTGTAGCGCTCGATCAGCCGTGCCGCCGTGGAGCGTTCCCAGCGGGTCATGATCACCGAAGTCGAACCGGTGAAAATCGGGCCGTTCATCGACCCGGTCATGCCGGTGACATGGAAAAACGGCAGGGTCGCCAGCTGGACACTGTCCGGCGTGGTCAGGTTCCAGAATACCCGGTGTACCGCCGTTGCCATCACCGAGCGATGGGTGTGCATGCAGCCCTTGGGCGCACCGGTGGTGCCGGAGCTGTAGGGAATGACCGCCAGGTCCTCGGGCGTTGCGGTGTGAGGGGCCGGGGTATGGCCTGCCGCCATCGCCGCCTCCCAGGTGACCACACCCGGAACCTCCCTGGACCAGGTCGGGGCTGCCACCTCGGCGGGCAGATCCAGGTCGGTCTCCGGATCGATGTAGGTGTTATAGGAAGCAACCACCACCTGCTCGAGGTTGGTTTCGCCGATCATGGGCAGGATAAAACCTGCCAGCTCCTGCCCGGCCAGGCATACGGTGGCGCTGGTATCGGCAATGAAGTGCTCCAGCTCCGCCGCCCGGTTCATGGGGTTCACCGGAATGACCACGGCATCGGCGCGCAGGATGGCATAGTAGGAGATCACGTACTGCGGGGAATTCTGCATGTACAGCAGCACCCGGTCACCCTTGCTGACGCCCTGGGCCTGCAGGTAGCCAGCCATGGTTTCCACTTCCTCATTGAGGCGCCGGTAGTTGATGGGCGCATCGTAGAAAATGATGGCGGTGTGGTCGGGATAGCGTCGTGCCGAAATCTCCAGGTTGGTATACACGCTGGTCTCCGGCAGGGTCATGGTTTTGGGCAGTTCCTTGGGCCAGACCTTGTAATGACGTTCAAACATGGTTGTTATTCTCCCCAGGGTGAATCAGTCAGCCGCTTCGGCGGCCAAATCAAAAGTGTCGGTGCCCCCTGGCAGGGGGTCTTCGTGTCGTAAGGGTGTGATGGCCACGGCTTTGTCCCGGAGCACGGTGACATCGGCATCCGGCGCCACAATGTGCCGGGAGCTGCGCTCAAAGCCGAGCCACCAGTACGGCAGGCTGCGGGCGTCACGCCCTGCCAGCAGCTTCGGGCGCTGGATAGAGCCGGTGGACTGGCGGCACCAGCGCGCCATGGTGATCCCGCCGGCATCGCAGGCCGGAAAATTGACGTTCCAGGCCCGGGCCTCGCCGGGCTGGTACAGCTTTCGGATCAGGGCTTCACCGTGGGTCTCCACCGGCGACCAGCGGATGCCCTCCCGGGTCAGGAATGCCTGGCTCAGGGCGATGGCCGGAATATTCATGTGCAGGGCACTGAGCACCGCCCCCACGGTGCCGGAGTACTGCACCGAATCGCTGATATTGGCCCCGTAATTGACCCCGGACAGCACCAGATCCGGCGGACTTTCCCCGAACCACTGGGCCAGCGAATACAGTACACAGTCCGCCGGCGTGCCGGAGACCGCGTAGCGCCTGTCGCCCTGTTCGTACACCCGCAAGGGATCGTGAATGGAAATGCTCTGGCCGGCACCGCTTCGATCATGTTCCGGCGCGACTACCCAGACCTCTTCCGCCAGTTGTCGGGCGATGTTCTCCAGGATCGCCAGTCCCGGCGCGTTGATGCCGTCGTCGTTGGTGATCAGGATGCGTTCGCAAATCGGACCGTTCATAGTCTTTCCTCAGTTTCGTCCGTTCCGGGGACCATCACTGGCAATCTTCCAGCCGATATCCGCCAGCAGGCTTGCGCGCTTGCCCACCTGCAGGGCATTGGCGTTGGCGGCATTGCCATCCAGGGCGCGCTTGTAGACCCCCTGCAGGATGGCGGCGAGCCGGAACAGGGAAAAAGCCAGGAACACGTGCCAGTCGTCGATGTCATCGCGACCGGTCTTTGCGCAGTAGCGAGCAATGGTCTCCCGCTCGTCAGGAATGCCCACCGCCTCGAGATCCTCGCCCTGCAACCCCCGCATACCGTCCATATCGGAAGGCAGGTAATAAGGAAGGCAGTAATAGGCCAGGTCCGCCAGCGGATGGCCCAGGGTGGAAAGTTCCCAATCGAGGATGGCGATCACTTCCGGCTTGTCCGGTGCCAGCATCAGGTTGCC
>Ga0247720_100254_pt1 | contig 23675 bp, 27 predicted proteins | sample MSEWel2015_12_15_FD_189078 | JGI IMG/M metagenome (GOLD analysis project Ga0247720, IMG submission 189078) | Subsurface sediment microbial communities from gas well in West Virginia, United States - MSEEL Well Study Marcellus 3H_2015_12_15 | ecosystem: Environmental > Terrestrial > Deep...
ATGGCCCATCGGCCGGTGAGCCGTGGGTACGCTACGTGCTTCGTCTGTTAGCAGAAGCCGGGTACGTTGCTTAACAAAAATCTCGGGATTTGGGTGGAACTTGCCTACTAAATGTTGACACTAACGCCGCCGCCCCGGCGGGTTGACAGAGCAGGCGGGGTGTGTTATAGTATAATCGTACCGCCCGGAGCAGCGTGTCGCCGTGGGCGGCGGGGAAGGGTGTCCGAGCGGTTTAAGGAGCTGGTCTTGAAAACCAGTGACTCGCAAGAGCCGTGGGTTCGAATCCCACCCCTTCCGCCAGTTGCCTCTGCATTTTCCCCGCCTTGTTCCTTGTTAAAATGCGGAGAGGTGGCCGAGTAGGTCGAAGGCGGTCGCCTGCTAAGCGATTGTACAGGCGAAAACCTGTACCCCGGGTTCGAATCCCGGCCTCTCCGCCATAGTTACGCGCGCCCGTAGCTCAGCTGGATAGAGTGTCTGACTACGAATCAGAAGGTCGGGGGTTCGAACCCCTCCGGGCGCGCCATTATATGTCCCTATAGCTCAGGTGGATAGAGCGGGGGATTCCTAATCCCCGTCTGCCGGAGGTTCGAGTCCTCCTAGGGACACCATTTTTATGACATTGGGGCAATAAGCTTATTAGGTGATGGTTTTGACCGGCGCCGAGGACGAACATTACATGCGGCGGGCGTTGGAACTCGCCCGCGAAGCAGCCGCCCGGGGAGAGGTCCCTGTGGGGGCGATTGTTGTCCGTAACGGCGAGATCATCGCCGAAGGCAGCAACCGGCGGGAAGAGGATAAAGACCCGACGGCCCATGCCGAACTCTTGGCCATCCGCGCGGCAGCCAGAGCACTAGGGGGCTGGCGGCTTACGGGAACCACGCTCTATGTAACGCTCGAGCCCTGCGCCATGTGCGCCGGAGCGATCGTGCTGGCCCGGGTCGGCCGGCTCGTTTATGGGGCCGACGATCCTAAAGGCGGTGCCGTGCGGACCTTGTACCGCCTGGTGGAGGATGAACGGCTTAACCACCGCGTGCAGGTTACGCCGGGCATCCTGGCCGAGGAGTGCGGGAAGGTGTTGCGCGACTTTTTCCGCAGGCGCCGGGAAGAATAGGTTCGGAAGCTTGGAAAAACTTGGGTGGAGAGATGGCCGAGTGGTTGAAGGCGCTCGCCTCGAAAGCGAGTAGGCAGTTTACCTGCCTCGTGAGTTCGAATCTCACTCTCTCCGCCATTACAATATAATACTTTCTTTCGTAGACCTAACTATGCGGAGAGGTGGCTGAGTTTGGTCGAAGGCGCTCGCCTGGAGAGCGAGTAGGCGGATTAATCTCTGCCTCGTGGGTTCGAATCCCACCCTCTCCGCCATGTTATTATCAAGGATTAAGCTTTAAAGTTTGGCCGTGCTAGACGGGGAGGTAGCGGTGCCCTGTACCTGCAACCCGCTAGAGCAGGGTCGAATTCCTGCCCGAGGCCCAGTCTTGTGGGGTCCGGCCGCGGTAAGCGGCGAAGAGAGCTGGGTCCTGCGCAACGCAAATTCATGAACCCCGTCAGGCCCGGAAGGGAGCAGCGGTAAGTGAACCCTTGCGTGTGCCGCAGGTGAACCTGGCTGGAGCCGGCTGCCGGGGTAACGCCCGGAAGGCTATGTCGACGGCAGGTGCACGGCCGCTGATTATGATTTGCATAAAAGGGTAGCTTAAGGCTGCCCTTTTATGCTTGCAGGCAGGGAGGATTTTTCTCGGCAGCCCCCGAATACTAGATCCAGGTGAGAGACGGGGGGACATCCATGACCTACCGTGCCCTATACCGGGCTTGGCGCCCGCAAACTTTTGACGAGGTGATGGGCCAGGAACACGTAAGCCGCACCTTAAAGAACGCCATAGCTACCGACCGCCTCGCCCATGCCTATCTTTTTTGTGGGCCGCGCGGCACGGGTAAAACCAGCATGGCCAAAATCCTAGCCAAGGCCCTAAATTGCGAACACGGTCCTACCCCCGAACCGTGCGACCGGTGTTCCTTGTGCCGGCGCATTCGCGAGGGGTACTGCCTGGACGTACTGGAGATGGATGCGGCCTCCAATCGCGGTATCGATGAAATCCGCTCCCTGCGCGACCAGGTTAACCTCGCCCCAACAGAAGCTCGCTACAAAGTATACATCATCGACGAGGTACACATGTTAACCGCCGAGGCCTTTAACGCCTTTTTGAAGACGCTCGAAGAACCGCCGCCGCGGGTGGTTTTCATCCTGGCCACAACGGAGCCGGAACGCATCCCGGCTACGATTCTTTCGCGCTGCCAGCGCTTCGATTTTCGGCGGCTGACTCCAGAGATTATTGCCCAACGCTTGGGCCAGGTGGCCGGCGCAGAGGGCCTTACAGTAGAGCCGCGCTCCTTGGCCCTTATCGCCCGGGCGGCCGAAGGCAGCCTGCGCGATGCGTTAGGGCTCTTGGACCAGTGCATTTCCTTCAGCGGCAAAACCATCCGCCACGCGGACGTGCTGGAGCTTTTGGGAGCTCCTCCCGGCGAGGTTCTTACGGCCATCGTTGCCGCTTTAGGGGAAAGGAACGCCGGCCGGGCTTTAGAACTCCTGGATACCCTGCGCGCCCAGGGAAAAGACCCGCGCCTTATCCTCAAAGATCTCATCCTCTGGCTCCGCAACCTCATGCTTCTTAAAGTCTGCCGGGAACCGGGGCCTCTTCTTTCCCTGAGCTCGGAGGAAGTGGCCGAACTTAAGGAGGCGGCGGCTCATTGGTCGGCACCCCGAGTCATGGCTGCGCTTAAGGAATTGAGCGAGGAGGAAGGGGCGCTGCGCTGGACTGCCCAACCCTGGATCGTCCTTGAGACGGCCCTGGCCGGCCTCTGCCTGGGTGAGGAAGGCCCGGCTGCGTCGAGCGAGATGCAGCCGGAACACGTGCCCGCTCCTGCCGCCGACCAACTCCAAAACCCAAAAGAGGGTGCACCTCAGCCTGAAGCCAGGGCCCGGCCGAATAATTCTTTCCGAGTGTCTCTGGCACAGATTAAGGCAGCCTGGCCGCGCATCCTGGAGGAGATTAAAGGGCGGAGCCCGGCTTTAGAAGCCGTGTGGCGGTACGGCGAGCCGTCCGCCCTATCTAATAACGCCTTGACCGTGCGCTTCGCTGCCGAGGGTATCAAAAACGTGGCCGCACAGCCGGAAAAACTCCGGGCTTTAGAAGAAGCCCTGCAGGAGATCCTTAAGCTCTCCCTTACGGTGCGGGTGGAGGCGGGCCCGGCGCCTCATCCGGCAGGCGCCGGTGAAAGCCGCCCTGCGGAAACGCAGGAGCCGCCGGGCGTGCGCGAGGCGCGCGCTCTCTTCGGCCCGGATAAAGTGGTAATAAGGGATAAAACAAAAAAGGAGTGAACCGGCTTGGGTATGGGTAACATGAACAAGCTGCTCAAACAGGCGCAAAAGCTGCAAGCGGAGATGGCGCGGGTCCAAGAAGAGATGGCCGCCACAACGGTGGAAGCCACCGCCGGCGGCGGAGCCGTTACCGTCACGGTAAACGGGCGGCCCGAGGTGGTGGCGGTAAAGATCGACCCGGCTGCAGTCGACCCGGAGGACTTGGAAATGCTTCAAGACCTGATCGTTGCCGCTACCAATGAGGCCCTGCGCAAAGCTCAAGAGATGGTAGCCCAGGCTATGGCCCGCTTTACCGGCGGTCTCGGCCTACCCGGATTCTAAGGAGCGGTTGGGATGTACTATCCCGAACCAATGGCCCGGCTGATTGAGGAGCTGCGCAAACTTCCCGGGATCGGGCCGCGCAGCGCCCAACGCTTGGCCTTTCATATTCTCGACTCCTCCAAAGAGACCATCGAGCGCCTGTTGAGCGCCATCACCGAGGCCAGGGAAAAGGTGCGGCACTGCTCTATTTGCGGCAACCTGGCCACATCCGATCCTTGCGCCTTGTGCACCAGCGCCGGACGGGACCGAAGTGTAATTTGCGTGGTGCAGGAGCCGCGGGACGTAGTGGCCATGGAAAAGACGCATGAGTACAAGGGCCTGTACCACGTGCTGGGTGGAGCCATTTCTCCTATGGAGGGCATAGGGCCCGAGCAGCTCAGGGTAAAAGAGCTTGTGGAGCGCCTTAAGGGCGGCGAAGTAAAGGAGGTCATCCTCGCGACCGACCTCAATGTGGAAGGTGAGGTTACGGCCACGTACTTGGCGCGCCTTTTAAAACCGCTCGGAGTAAAAACTACCCGCCTGGCGCACGGACTGCCCGTAGGTGGCGACCTGGAGTACGCGGACGAGGTGACGCTGGCCAAGGCCCTGGAAGGCCGCCGGGAGCTTTAAGGGCAAGGAACGTTTCTGGTATGCGCACTTCACCTCCTGGTTATTCTAGCTCTTAAGGGAAGAAAAACCAGGAGGGTCAAGCATGAACGAGCGTCTGGCGCAAAGTCTGAGAAACGCCCTGATCAAGGCGGGGGCCCTGGCGGCGGGCTTCTTTAAACCGGGTACCCCTGCCCAGACGGAGTTTGATCTTCCCGCTGAGGTGGAGGCGGCCAAGGCGGATTGGGTGGCGGCCCGCCGGTATTTCGACGCGGTTACCGACCCCGACCTTATCGATTTCGCCATCTACAATATGGAGGCGGCGCAGCGCCGTTATACCTATCTTCTCAAACGGGCGCGTGCGGAAGGCGCCCGGGTTCAGGCAACCTAAGACATATTCTCCCCGCCGGGACCGTATAATCTGAAAGACAGGTTGTGCGGCCCCGGGGCCGCTCGGGAGGGTTTTCGATGGACGCCAACATTAACATCATCATCGCTTATGCCTTCGGCCTCTTTCTCCTTTATCTCATTGCCCGCCTCCTTTTAGTGCCGCTCAAGATCGTACTCAAACTCATCTACAACGGACTCATCGGCGGGGTAATACTTTTTTTGGTTAACCTGGTGGGCGGTTATTTTGGACTTTTTATCCCCATCAACCCCATCACCGCTCTGGTGGCCGGCTTCCTGGGCGTACCGGGAGTGGTGCTGCTTATTCTTCTCCAATTCCTGCGCGTCTAAAAAAGAACCGGACAATTTTTCTTGACGCTTTGTCCGGGCATTTGGTATACTTGAATACGGGCACCTGGGCGTGAAGGTATTGTGTATACTGTATTCACCCACCCCCTGAGAGGGGTTTTTTTGCTTTGCGGTGTTATACTACATCCATGGAAACTCGGCCTCCTTAAGCGTTGGGCCCCAAGGAGGTGGGGTAGCACGGATAGGGGCCTGACCATGGGAAGGCTATGTGAATGCCTCTAGCACGGAGGAAGGAGGATACTTATGGCAAAGCTTCTGGAGATCCGCTGGCACGGCCGCGGCGGCCAGGGTGCCAAGACGGCGGCCCAGCTTTTGGCGGAAGCTGCTTCATCGGTGGGCAAGTACATCCAAGGGTTTCCCGAATACGGCCCGGAGAGGATGGGGGCACCTGTTCTAGCTTTCACGCGCATCAGCGACGAACCCATCGATGTCCATTGCCATGTCACCGAACCGCAAATTGTGGTAGTGCTGGATCCCACTCTCCTCGCCAAGGGTGACGTCACGCAAGGGGTGCCGGAGGACGGTATCATTCTCATCAATACCGACAAGACCCCGGCCGAGATGCGGCAGGCCATGAAGCTTTCGGGCCGCAAGGTCTATACAGTGAACGCCAGCCGCATCGCCGAGGAGACTATTGGCCGTCCCATTCCCAACACGCCTCTCATGGGTGCTCTTATTAAGATTACCGGCATCATGAGCCTCGATGCTCTGCTCGAAGACACCCAGAAGAAGCTATCAAAGAAGTTTGCCGGCCGCCCCGAAGTAGTAGAGGGCAATCTCAAAGCCGTGCGGCGGGCCTACGAGGAGGTGCAGGGAGAATGAATAGGCTCCTTTCCTGGAAGGAAGTACCCAAGGCGGGCTGGATTGAAAAACCGGGGAACGCGGTAGACTACGAGACCGGCGATTGGCGTTCCATTAAGCCGGTCTGGATCGCCGACAACTGCATTCACTGCCTGCGCTGCTGGGTTTTCTGCCCGGATGCTTCCATCATGACCAAGGGCGGTAAGGTGATCGGCATTGATTATAAGCACTGCAAAGGCTGTGGGATCTGCGCCAACGAGTGCCCGGCCAAGCCCAAGGCCCTAGAAATGGTTAACGAAAGCGACAGCGGCGATAAGTAACGGGAAGGGAGGAAGACGAATGCAGGAGAGGATTGCCCTAACCGGCAACGAGGCCATGGCTCTGGCCATGAAGCAAATCAACCCGGACGTCGTCGCCGCGTACCCCATCACGCCTCAGACGGAGATCGTTCAGATCTTCTCTAACTACGTGGCGAACGGGCAAGTGAAGACGGAATTCATTACCGTGGAGAGCGAGCACTCGGCCATGAGCGCCACCGTCGGCGCGGCAGCAAGCGGCGTGCGCGCCATGACGGCGACCTCTTCGCAGGGCCTGGCCCTTATGTGGGAAGTGGTATACATTGCGGCTTCCAACCGGCTGCCGATCGTTATGCCGGTGGTGAACCGTGCCTTGTCCGGCCCCATCAACATCCATGGCGATCACAGCGACACCATGGGGGCCCGTGACTCTGGCTGGATCCAAATCTACTCTGAGAATACGCAAGAGGCTTACGACAACCTGATTCAGGCCGTACGCATTGCCGAGCACCCGGACGTACTTCTGCCCACGATGGTGATGATGGACGGCTTCATCATCAGCCACGCCATGGAGAACCTGTATATCCTCTCTGATCAAGATGTGCAAAAGTTCGTGGGCGAGTTTAAACCTCACCGGCCGTCGCTTCTGGATGTCGATCACCCGGTCACAGTGGGCCCGTTGGCCCTGTATGACTATTACATGGAGTTTAAGCGCCAGCAAGCTGAGGCTATGGCGGGGGCCAAAGCGGTGATCCTGGAGGTGGCCAAAGAATACGGCGAGCTGACCGGCCGTAAGTACGGCCTCTTTGATGCCTATAAGCTCGACGATGCCGACCTGGCCATCGTGGTGCTTTCTTCCACGGCCGGCACGGCGCGTTCGGTGGTAGATGAGCTCAGGGAGAAGGGTATTAAGGCGGGGCTTCTCAAACTGCGCGTCTTCAGGCCCTTCCCCTATGAGGAGTTGGCACAGGTTCTGGCGGACCGCAAGGCCATCGCCATTATGGACCGGGCGGACAGCTTCTCTGCCTTTGGCGGCCCGCTCTTTACCGAGGTGCGGGCGGCCATGTACGACGCCAAAAAGCGCCCGCCGATCGTGGATTACATCTACGGCTTGGGCGGCCGCGACGTGAATCTGGATCACATCCGCAAGGTATACACCGACCTGGCCGAAATCGCCCGCACGGGCGAGGTCACCCAGGTTGTCAATTACCTGGGCGTACGCGAGTAGGAGGTGACGAGGATGGCTAACCTGAAACAACTCTCCGAACTCGAAGGTTTCTTCACTCCCGGACACCGCATGTGCGCCGGGTGTGTTGCGCCGGTAGTCGTCCGGCAGGTGGCCATGGCCGCCGGCGATACGCCAGTGGTGGTGGCCAACGCCACCGGCTGCCTGGAAGTGGCCAGCACCATCTTTCCTTACACCGCCTGGCGCTGCTCCTGGATTCACAACGCATTCGAAAACACCGCGGCGACCTTGAGCGGTGTGGAAACGGCCTACCGGGCCCTAAAGAAACAGGGGAAGATCACCAAGGACATCAAGTTCATTGCCTTTGGCGGTGACGGCGGCACCTACGACATCGGGCTCCAGTCCCTTTCCGGGGCTATGGAGCGTGGCCACAACATGGTATACATCTGCTACGATAACGGCGCCTACATGAACACCGGCATTCAGCGCTCCAGCGCGACACCCCAGTTTGCCGACACCACCACCAGCCCGGCCGGCAAAGTCATCCCCGGAAAGGTACAGTGGCGCAAGGATCTCGCGGCCATTATGGCGGCGCACAACATCCCTTACGTGGCCCAGGTGGCGCCCAGCCACTTCAACGACCTTATCGCCAAAGTGCAAAAGGCCCTGGCGGTGGATGGGCCGGCGTTCATCAACGCTATGGCCCCTTGCCCGCGCGGCTGGCGGTACGATACCCGTGAGGGCATCGAGATGACCCGCTTGGCGGTGGAGACCTGCTACTGGCCACTCTACGAGGTGGAGAACGGCGAGTGGCGCCTCACCTATAAGCCGCGCGAGAAAAAACCCCTCGTCGAGTGGCTGAAGAAGCAGGGGCGCTTCCGCCACCTGTTCACCGAGGAGAACAAACCGCTCCTCGAGGAATTCCAGCGGCGCGTCGATCAGGAGTGGGAGAAACTCCTCAAGCGCTGCGGCGAGGCCTAACCGAGGAAGGTGCCGGTTTACCCGGCACCTTATTTACTTTCCTTTCCGCTTCCCTTCCTCCCGCGGGAGGAGCGGACGGCAGGAATCGAGCTCAAGACGGGCGAAACTTATTCCCTAGATCAATCTCCCGCCGCGCGGCACCGGACGGGCAACGACCGAACACCGGCCTGTAACGCCGGGAGCCGGCCCGCCCGGTTTCCCTGTACATTCACACGAGGGGACGGTATAATAGGTGCAGAGACAGGAACAAGCGCCCCTGTGGGAGGCCCTTCTGGCCCACGTGCGCGCCGGGTACACCGCATTTCACGTTCCCGGCCATAAAGGGGGACGGGGAGCGCCTCCGGAGCTCGGTGCGGCGTGGGGCTGGTCTCTCCTGGAATTCGACCTGACCGAACTTCCGGGCTTAGACAACCTCCACGCCCCGGCAGGTGCCATTCGCGCGGCCCAGGAACTTGCTGCGGAGCTCTACGGTGCCGATGCCTGTTTTTTTCTGGTAGGCGGCACTACGGCCGGACTTATTGCCTCCGTCTTGGCCGCGACCCGGCCGGGGATGCGCATCATTCTGCCCCGCCATGCCCACCGCTCACTTCTGGCGGCGGTGATACTGGGCGACCTGGAACCGGTTTTTTATCCGGTCTACGTGGACAGGGAGTGGCTGCTTCCCGGGGGATGGGATGAAGAGGCTGCCGAGGCCCTTATACGCCGAGTGCGCGGGGCGGGCGCCGTGGTGCTGGTCCACCCAACCTACCACGGCTTGGTCGGACGGGCGCGAGAGCTCACGGCGGCGGCCCATGCCGCCTCCCTGACGGTGATAGCCGATGAGGCCCACGGACCTCACTTTTACCTTCATCCCGACCTACCCCCCGGGGCGCTCACCCTGGGGGCCGACCTGGCGGCCCAGAGCGTCCACAAACTCCTCGGTTCCCTAACCCAGAGCTCCTGGCTACACCTCGCCGGCGGGCGTGTGGCCGAGGCCCAGGTGGAGGAGGTCCTGCGCTGGCTGGAAAGTTCAAGTCCTTCTTACCTCCTCCTGGCTTCGCTGGACCTGGCGCGGCGGCAGGCAGCCCTCACAGGGCAAGGCGCCTGGGGGCGCACTTTAGAGCTGGCCGCGCGAGTGCGGGCAGAAATCGGCCGTCTTACAGGCATTACCTGTCTGGATGCCTCCTCCTGGCCCGGGGTAACCGCCCAGGACCCCTGCAAGCTTACGCTTAAGGTGAGCGACCTAGGGCTTACCGGGGTGGAGGCTGCCGATTACCTGCGGCAGGCCCACGGCATCCAGGTGGAAATGGCCGACCTTTGCACCATCCTCGTGATCCTCACTCCGGCCGACGGCGAAGAGACGGCCGAAAGGCTCCTCGCCGCTCTCTCAGCCCTGGTGCGGGAGCGGCGTGGGGCAAAGGGGCGCGTATGGAGCCTCCCGGAGCTACCTCCTCCCGTCCAGCGCCTGCGGCCGCGGGAGGCGGCCTTCGCTCCAAAGGTGAGCGTGCCCTGGCAGGCGGCACGCGGCCGGGTGGCCGCCCGGGCGCTGGTGCCCTATCCGCCCGGTGTACCCCTCCTCTGGCCGGGAGAAGAGATCACACCGGAGGTTTTAGAAGTGGCCGAAGCGTATCGGCACGCCGGCGTTGAACTCCAAGGTGTAACGTACGGGGAGGATAGAGAGCCTCTTTTGGTTGTAGTGGAGGAATGATACTTGTTCATTACCGTGGAGGGAATTGATGGTTCCGGCAAGAGCACGCAACTTAAGCTTCTGGCCGAATGGCTTAAGGGCTTAGGAAAGGAGATAGTTATTACGCGCGAGCCGGGTGGGACGCTTCTCGGGGAGGAAATCCGACGGTTGCTCCTTACATCCGGGCCGGAGAACATTGCTCCTCAAGCGGAGCTTCTCCTTTACGCTGCCGCCCGGGCCCAACTCGTCGCCCAGGTGATCCGGCCGGCGCTGGCCCGTGGCGCGCTCGTGCTCTCCGACCGCTTTAGCGATTCGACCTTCGCCTACCAGGTGGCCGGCCGGGGGCTGGAGAGAAGCTGGGTACAGGCGGTGCTGAAAGGGGCGACCGGCGGACTTCAACCGGATCTGACGTTTCTTTTTGATATATCCCCCCACGAGGCCCGGGCACGCAAGGGCGGGGCCGACCGCTTGGAGAAAGAAGACCTGGAGTTCTTTGACCGGGTGCGCGAAGGATATCTTGCCCTCGCCCGCCGAGAGCCGGAGCGCATCGTCGTCATCCGAGGAGACCTACCGCCGGCACAGGTTCACGCCGAAGTAAGGAGCTACGTCGCCGCGAGGCTGGGAATCGCCTAAGAAGAAGGGGGTCGCGAGGTGAAGCTCATCATCGCCGTAGTCCAAGATCAGGACGCCGGGCGTCTGCTCGAAAAACTGGTTGCCGCCGGCCACCGGGCTACCCGGCTGGCTACCACGGGGGGCTTTCTCCGCCAGGGCAACACCACGCTGCTTATCGGTATGGAGGACGAGAAGGTGGAGGATGTCCTGAAACTCATCGAGGAAACTTGCCGCTCGCGCACCCAGGTTGTCACCCCGTGGGTACCACTGGGCGGCTCTGTGGACAGCTACGTTCCTTACCCGGTGGAAGTTGCCGTCGGTGGCGCAACGGTGTTTGTACTTCCGGTGGAAGATTTCCGGAAACTCTAGGTGTGGCCCATGGCGTGGGAAGAGTTCAAAGAGCAGACGGCGGCCTACCGGCTGCTGAGAGGGGCGGTGGTTTCCGGCAGGGTCGCCCATGCTTACTTGTTCCTAGGGCCGGACGCCCGGGGGAAGGAGGCGGCAACCCGCTGGCTGGCCCAAGCCTTAAACTGCGCTGCCGGGCGGGGCGAGCCGTGTGCTGCCTGTCCCAGCTGCCACCTTATCGCTGCCGGAACGCACCCGGATGTGCGCAGCCTTACCCCCCGGGGGCGGCATATCCGCTTGGAGGAAGTGCGCGAGCTCCTGCGCACGGCGGCCGCTTCCCCCCTTTCCGGGCACACCAAGGTATATATACTGAAGGAAGCGGATAAACTTTTGCCGGAAGCGGCCAACCACCTCCTGAAACTGTTGGAAGAGCCGCCGCCGGCGACGGTATTCGTTCTTACCGCTGCGCGCGACTATGCCCTCCTGCCAACGATCGTCTCCCGCTGCCAGGTGGTTCCCTTTCGGGCTCTGGCGCCGGAGGTGCTGGCCCGGCGTTTTATAGCCGAGGGGCACGACCCGGACTCGGCGCACCGGGCGGCCTTTTTGAGCGGCGGGGATGCGGACGAAGCGGCCACGTGGCTCGGCGCCGAAGGACAGCGCGCCGTGGCCGAGTTTCGGGAGCTGGCCCCGGCTATTTTCTACGGCAAAGGAGCCGTTCTCCAGATTGCGGCGGCCTACCAGGTTGACCCGGCTCGTTTCCTCACCCTTCTCGGCGCCTGGTACCGCGATCTCATCCTCTGGCGCTCGGGAAGGCGCGAAGGTCTGGTATTTCGCGGCGAGGAGGAACTCCTGGACCGAGTGGCCGCGCTTTACTCTTCGCGGGCCCTGGTGCGTTCGTGCCGGGCGATCGCGCAGGCGGCCCGGCTCCTTTCTGGTCGCAGTACCGTCAATGTGCGCCTTGCCCTGGAGGCGCTTCTGGTAGAACTGGCCCAGGCGGCGGTCTAATACCGCCGGGGGGCAAGGAGGTGAGGATACTATTCAGCGCGTGGTGGGTGTCCGCTTCAAGAAGGCGGGCAAGGTGTACTACTTTGATCCCGGCACGCTCGACCTTAAGCAGGGAGACAACGTAATTGTGGAAACCGCGCGGGGCGTAGAGTTTGGCGAGGTGGTGATGGCCCCGCGCGAGGTCCCCGATGAAGAGGTCGTCTCACCGCTTAAGCAAGTAATGCGCGCGGCCACGCCCGAAGACCGCAAGCAGGTAAAGGAGAACAAGGCTAAGGAGAAGGAAGCCTTTAAAATCTGCCAAGCTAAAATCGCGGCCCATGGCCTGCCCATGAAGCTCGTCGACGTGGAGTATACCTTTGACCGGTCGAAGATTATCTTTTACTTCACCGCCGAAGGGCGGGTGGATTTCCGAGAACTGGTGCGGGATCTGGCGTCGGTGTTTAGGACGCGCATTGAACTTAGGCAGATCGGTGTGCGGGATGAAGCCAAGCTTTTAGGCGGGCTCGGCCCTTGCGGGCGAGTGTGCTGCTGCAGCGTGTTTTTAGGCGAATTCCAGCCGGTTTCCATCCGTATGGCCAAAGAGCAGAACCTTTCCCTCAACCCAACGAAAATTTCCGGCCTCTGCGGGCGGTTGATGTGCTGCCTGAAATTCGAAGCGGGGAACGGCACGAGCAAGGATTGTGCCAAAAAGGAAGAATAAATACCATTTTGGTTGGCAGGAACCTGCGCGCTGGTGTAGAATATAGGCAAGGTTAAAGCCGAGGACAAGGGGAGGAGAATAACCGTGCAAAGTCCCATGCGCCTGGGTCTGACGCTGATGATCCTGTGCGCGCTGGCAGCGGGGCTTTTGGCCTTCACCGATGCGCAAACCAGACCGATCATCGCCAAGAACGACCAGGCGAAACTCGAGGCAGCTCTTAAGGAACTGCTACCGCAAGCTCAAAGGTTTGAGACCACCCAAGAAGGCGACAAAACCTTTTACCAGGGTTATCAAGGGGACAAAGAAGTCGGCGTGGTGGCCGTCTTCCCGCAAAAGGGTTTTGGCGGCTTCATGAAGCTGATGCTGGGCGTGAGCAGCGACGGCAAAATAACCGGCTTCCGGGTGCTCGAGCACTCTGAGACCCCCGGATTGGGCGCCCGCATCACCGAAGCCAAGTTCCAAGAACAGTTTGTCGGCAAGAGCGTATCCGATCCCTTCCAGGTGGGGAAAGACGTCCAGGCCATCTCCGGCGCTACCATTTCTTCCCGCTCTGTGGCCGGCGGGCTGAAACTGGTGGCCGGTGAAATTGAGAAAAAGTTCCTGGCCAAGAGTGCGGCGGCGCTGGATATCAAGCGGGTCCCGGACGGAGAGTACCAGGGAGAAGCCGAAGGCTTCGAAGGCCCCATCAAGGTTACCGTCAAGGTGGCGGGGGGTAAGATTGTCGACATTAAGGTGGCCGAGCAGCACGAAACGCCCGAGGTCGGGGGCAAGGCTCTGCCCGAGCTGACGAAACGGCTGGTGGATGCTCAAAGCATCAACGTTGATAACGTGAGCGGGGCCACCTTTACCAGCGAAGGGGTGAAAGCCGCCGTCCAGAACGCTCTCTCCAAGTTTGCTACTGCCGGCCCGGCTGCCGCCCTGGATCTCAGCAAGCTGGCCGACGGCACCTATAAAGGTACGGGTAGCGGCTTTGGCGGAGACATCAACGTAGAGGTTACGGTGCGAGGCGGTAAGATTACCGATATCAAGGCCGATGCCGCCAACGAAACACCGGAGGTTGGCGGTGCCGCCATCAAGAAGCTGATCGAGGAGATTAAGGCCCAGCAGAAACTGGATGTCGACGTGGTAAGCGGTGCTACCTTCTCGAGTCAAGGCTTCTTAGACGCCGTGCGAAACGCCTTAAAAGGTTAAGAAGGTGTGACAATAGAAAACGGGGGGTAGATCCCCCGTTTTTACATAAGCAAAACAGGATTTGGTTAGAGGTGAAGGAGAGGTTCCCGGTGGGAGAGGAGATAGAAGCACGCCTGGCCTGGCTGGAGAAAGAACTGGAGATGCTCACCGCTTGCGTGCGCGACCTGCGCGCCGAGTTGGCGCGCACCAAGGGGACGGCTGCGGATAAAGAAAAAACCGAGGAACGCCAGCAGGTCTTGGGAGAGGGTTATGCCAACCTGGCGCGGCTTTATCAGGAAGGGTACCACATTTGTCCTATGCACTTCGGTACCCTGCGCCGGGGTGAGGAGTGCCTGGTCTGTACGATGCTGCTTAGGAGGTAGGTACATGCCGGGGACGCTCTACTTGGTAGGCACGCCCATCGGTAATCTAGAAGATATTACCCTGCGGGCGCTCCGCGTCTTAAGGGAAGTGGACCTCATCTTAGCCGAGGACACGCGCCGTACCAGGAAGCTTCTCAGCCACTATGACATCCATACTCCGCTTCAGAGCTACCACGAACACAACGAGCGCGCCCTGGCACCTCTTCTACTCGACCGGCAGGCCGGCGGGGAAAACTTAGCCTTAGTCACCGATGCCGGTCTGCCGGGGATTTCCGATCCAGGAACCTACCTTGTGCAACTGGCAATTCGGCGGGGTCTACCCGTGGTTGTCATCCCCGGGCCAACTGCTTTTGCCTCAGCGCTCGTCGTTTCGGGCCTTTCCACAGAGCGTTTCGCCTTTTGGGGCTTTCCCCCCCGCCGAGGGCGGGAGCGCGCTGAACTCTTCAGCGCAGCCCTGAACGATACCAAGACGGCGATCTTTTACGAGGCGCCCACCCGGCTTGCCCGTACGCTGAAAGATTTGGCGGCCCTTGCGCCGGAGCGCTCGGCAGCCGTGGTACGCGAGCTTACCAAGGTGCATGAAGAAGTCTGCCGGGGGACGCTGGCCGAGCTAGCCGGCGCCTTTTCGCAGCGGGAGGTAAAAGGCGAGGTCTGCCTGGTGGTTGAGGGGAAGAAGCCTGAAGACCTGCGGGCGGAGGAGGCAGCAGGGCCGGCCGCCGAAAAAGATCCCGTGATGCTCGTAGAGGAACTCCTACGCCAAGGGTTTGCACGCAAGGAGGCACTGCGCGAAGCAGCCCGCCGCCTCGGCCTTTCGCGGCGCGCCGTCTACTCGGCCCTGCTTACAAAAAAATACCCACACAAAAGAAGAGGAAGAAGCTAAAAGCTTCTAACCCTTCTGGTGGGGTACTTGTCCGGCACGAGGACGGGGACGAAACTGGTTTTGACTTAAACCGCCTTGGCCTGCATGGCGTTAAGGCAGGCCTGGCATACGTTCTTGCCACGGAAGGTGATAACGTCTTCCGCGCTGCCGCAAAAGATGCAGGCCGGCTCGTACTTGCGGAGGATGATCTTGTCGGCGTCGACATAAATCTCTAGAGCATCGCGCTCAGCTATATCCAGCGTTCGGCGCAGCTCAATAGGAATAACGACCCGCCCTAGTTCGTCGACCTTCCGTACTATTCCCGTGGACTTCATCATGGTTCGGTCAGTCTCCCTCCCTTTCGACAACCTTTTACAAGTAAAGTATACCAGTGGTACCAATTAAAGTCAATACTTTCTTTCCAGGAATTGGGGTGAGGGAGTCCGCGGTGTGCCCATTAACGTGAGGGCCGCCAGTCCTAGCAATAACGGTCCGAGTAGGGCTACAGTCCCGGGACTAACGGCCGAACTTGACAAAGAGGCGAGAATTTAGTAGAGTGAACACAAAAGAAAAAAGCGATGACGGGGATGAGTAAGCAGAAGAAGAGCTCAAGAGAGCCGGGAAAGGTGCGAGCCGGTGCTCATAAGCTGCTGAACATGGCCCCTAAGCTGCGGGCGGAAAGCTGCCGGGTGTGCCCGGGCGAGTACGTCGCGCCGGTCCCCAAGAGGGGAGGCAACCGTTAACCTGCCGGGGTATAAGGCGAAAGGCCTTGTACCTGAAGAGGCGCGGGCTGCGAAGCCGCGCGAACTAGGGTGGTACCGCGAGGATATCCCTTGCCCCTGGCACGTTTGGGGCGGGGATTTTTATTTCCCCCTATTTACTTTTGCAAGCGCGTAAAGGAGGCATTGGCTTGGCAGAGAAAACATTTTACCTCACTACCCCGATCTACTACCCGAGCGACAAGCTCCACATCGGCCACGCCTACACTACTGTAGCGGCCGATGCCCTGGCTCGCTTCAAGCGGCACCAGGGGTATGATGTAATGTTCCTTACCGGCACCGATGAACACGGGCAGAAGATCGAACGCATTGCCAAGGAACACGGAGTTACTCCCATCGAGTACGTGGACAAGATTGTAGCCGGTATCAAGGAACTCTGGAAAATCCTTGACATCAGCTACGACGACTTTATCCGCACTACCGAGGAACGCCATGTGAAGGCGGTACAGACCATTTTCCAACGCCTGTACGACCGCGGTGACATCTATAAAGCCGAGTACAGCGGCTGGTACTGCGTCCCGTGCGAGACCTTCTGGACGGAGCGGCAGGCCGGGGCGGAACACATCTGCCCTGACTGTGGGCGGCCGGTAGAGTTGGTTAAAGAAGAAAGCTACTTCTTCCGCCTCTCCAAGTACGCAGATCGTTGGCTCAAATTCATCGAGGAGAATCCGGACTTTATCCAGCCGCCCTCGCGGCGCAACGAAATGATCAGCTTCGTCAAACAGGGATTGGAAGACCTGTGCGTCTCCCGCACTACCTTTGACTGGGGCATCCCAGTGCCCTGGGACCCCAAGCACGTCATCTACGTCTGGATCGATGCCCTTTCCAACTACATCACCGCCTTAGGCTATGCCTCGGCGGACGAAAGCAAATTCCACCGCTACTGGCCGGCCGACCTGCACCTGGTAGGCAAAGAGATTGTACGCTTTCACACGATTATCTGGCCCATCATGCTTATGGCTTTGGACCTGCCTCTTCCCAAGAAGGTCTTCGGACACGGCTGGCTCGTACTCGAGGGCGGCAAGATGTCCAAGTCTAAGGGGAATGTGGTAGATCCGGTCCTTCTGGTGGACAAGTACGGGGTGGACGCCATCCGCTACTTCCTCCTGCGCGAGATTCCCTTCGGGGCCGACGGCTTTTACTCGGAAGAGGCCTTGGTTAAACGGATTAATTCCGACCTAGCCAATGATCTGGGGAACCTTCTCTACCGGACCCTGACCATGCTGGAAAAGTACTTCGGCGGGCGTGTGCCGGCTCCCGGCCCGGAGGAAGGTCCCGATGCCGATCTTAAGCGCGTGGCCCAAGAAGCTGGGGCCAACGCCGAGGCCGCCATGGACCGGTTGGAGATCAGCGCGGCGCTGGAGGCTATTTGGGAGCTGGTTAAGCGGGCCAACAAGTACATCGATGAAGTGGCCCCCTGGTCGCTGGCCCGGGAGCAGAAGAACGAGCGGCTGGCGACGGTGATGTACAACCTGGCGGAAGTCTTACGTACCGTAGCGGTGATGCTGGTACCGTACCTGACCCGCGCGCCGCAGGCCATCTGGGAGCAGCTGGGCCTTGCCGGAAGCCCGGCAGAGGTTGGTTGGCAGGCGGCGCGGCAGTGGGGGTTACTTACGCCCGGTACCCAGACCCGGCGCGGTGCACCTCTTTTCCCGCGCATCGAAGTGAAAAAGAGGGAGGAGAAAAGCGAAGTGAGCGAAGAAGTTAAAGCACCGACGCAGGAAAAGATCAGCATCGAGCAGTTCGCCCAGGTGGAGCTTAAGGTGGCAGAGGTCTTAGCCGCCGAGCGCGTACCCAAGTCCAAGAAGCTCATCCGCCTGGAGATTGCCTTGGGAGAAGAACGGCGCCAGATCGTGGCCGGCATCGGAAAGTCCTACACCCCAGAGGAACTGGTAGGCAAGAAGATCGTCGTTGTGGCCAATCTTAAGCCGGCCAAGCTCATGGGGTATGAGTCAAACGGAATGCTGCTTGCCGCAAGCCTTCCGGGCGAGGACGAAGAAGAGCATATCTCTCTCCTTACCGTGGATCGCGACATCAGAAGCGGAGCCCGCATCCGCTAGGGGTGATATATTGCTCATCGACACCCATGCTCACCTGCAGGAGCCGGACCTTCTTTCCGACCTGGAGGACGTGCTGCGGCGGGCGCAGGCCGCCGGGATAGAAGGAATCATCTGTGTGGGCTACGACCTTCCTTCATCACGGCTGGCGGTAAAGCTGGCCGAGGAACACCCCCTCATATGGGCGGCGGTAGGGCTCCACCCGGAGAACCTTGATTCCCTGGCCCCAGATACGTACGACCGGCTGGCGGAGCTGGCGCAGCGACCGCGGGTGGTGGCCTGGGGCGAGATCGGCCTCGACTACGTCCACGGCGATCCGGACCGCGCGCGCCAAAAGGAGGCCTTCCGCCGGCAGCTGGAGATCGCTCGCACCTTAAACCTCCCGGTGATCATCCACGACCGCGAAGCGCATGCCGATACGCTGGCCATCCTCGAAGAGGCGGGGCCGCGGCAGCAGGCCGGTGTCATGCATTGCTTTTCGGGGAGTGCCGAATTGGCCCGAGAGTGCCTGGCGCTCGGCTATTATATCTCCTTTGCCGGGCCGGTGACGTTCAAAAACGCCCGGCGTGTGCGGGAGGTGGCCGCCACCATTCCGGCCGAACGCCTCCTCTGCGAGACGGATAGCCCCTACCTTTCCCCGGAACCTTATCGCGGCCAGCGCAACGAACCGGCACGGGTGCTGGAGGTGGCAACGCAGCTCGCCGCCCTCTTTAAAGAAACGCTGCCGACTTTTGCCCCGCGCCTTACCGCCAACGCGCGAAGGCTGTTTGGGCTAGAAGCATTTCCTGGGGATTCCCTGGGCCGGGCGGGGCATACTATCCCTTGAGGATTTGCAAGAGGGGGAAGAGCATGCCCGACAGATCCGAAGACGACCGGCTCAGGGAAGAGGTGCAGGCTAAACTCGAACGAGACCCACAACTTTCGAGCTACGGGCTGAAGGCCGATGTGGTGAAGGGAGAGGCCCAGCTTTCCGGCGTGGTCGACGTGCTGGCCGAAAAAGAACGGGCAGAGAGCCTGGCGAAAAGCGTTTCGGGCATCCGGAACGTGGCGAGCGCCATCGCAGTCAGCACCGACGGCGACATCGCCGAAGGCGACGAAGAAAGAGAGGCGGCAGAGGAACTGGCGGCCGACCCGCGGGTAGATACGCGCCGCATCCGAGCCCGGGCGTCCGGCGGCACAGTTATTCTCCTTGGCCGGGAAGAAGACCGGAAGGCCGCGGCGGCGGCCCGGGAAGCCGCAGCGCGCGCCCGCGGGGTTACGCGGGTGCTCGATCAGGTGCGCACCCGTGAGCCGGAAGCAACGCTCGAAGAGATCTTCCACAACCAAGTCCGGAACGACCGTGAAACCGAAGAGCCGGAGCGCAGCTAGCCCCGGCCGTTTTAATTTGACTTTCACGAGCAAATTCGGTACAATAAGGGCCATACAATGAAAAGATGCCGGTTTAAGGAAGGGGGTTCCAGGTATGCCGGAGGTGCCCGCCCTACGGCCAGGGAAGGCAAGGAAATGGGCCGGGGCAGGCCTGGCAGTGGCTGCGCTCCTTTCCCTTTTTGTGGTTGGTTACGCCGATGCGCACAAAGAGGTAACCCTAGTCGTGGACGGCAGTTCCCGGGTGGTGGGTACCCTAAAGGGAACCGTTGCCGGGCTCTTGGAACAGGAGAAAGTAAAACTGGCGGAAGGCGACGTTGTTGTACCGGCCCCTGATACGGAGCTGAAAACTGGCATGACGGTTACCGTTCGTCGGGCCGTACCCATAAGGGTGCAGGCCGGCGGAAGCGTCTGGACCGCAAAGACTGCACAGGAGACGGTCGGTGAGGCGTTGGCCGGCTTGGGCATTAAAATAGGGCCTCTTGACAAAGTTACACCCGGCCTAAAGGAGCCGGTGCGCCCCGGTCAGGTTATTAAGGTGGTAAAAGTTGAAGAGAAGCTGCAACCTAGGTATGTGCCCATCCCTTACAGCGTTGAGCGGCGGGAGGACGGGGACCTGCCCCGGGGAGAGGCCCGCGTAATCCAGGCCGGGCAAAACGGGTTGAAGCTGCGTCAGGTGCGGGCCATATTTGAAGACGGGTGCTTGGTGCGGGAAGAGGTTGTTGCGGGAAAGGTTATCCGGCAGCCGGTTACGGAGATCGTGGCTGTAGGAACGCTAGGTACCATTAGCCGGGGCGGACGCGACTACCAGTACGTACGTGTCCTTGAGATGGTGGCTACAGCGTATTGTTCCCAAGACCAGGGCGGCGATTTCACGGCGCTTGGCCTTCCGGCCCGGAGGGGAATCGTAGCCGTGGACCCCCGCGTCATACCGCTCGGTACCAAGCTCTATGTGGACGGCTACGGCCCGGCTGTGGCCGGGGATACCGGGAGCGCCATCAAGGGCCTGCGCATCGATCTATTTGTTGATTCCCACCGTGAAGCGGTAAATTTCGGGCGACGGCGCGTGAAAGTGTACGTCCTTAAGGAACGCTAGGGGGCAGCAGACTGCCCCTCTTTTCTTGCCTTGAACGCAGCGCAGGTTGATTTCTCCAAACCGCAAAGGTTATACTAGGATTAAGGCTGACAGCGGGAGGTAAAAGCTATAGCATTCGGCACACGCGCGCTTCTTATGCGCCACCAGTTTCGCGCGAAACGACGGCTCGGGCAGAATTTTCTCCTCGACTCGGGGATCCTCGCCCGTCTGGCTGAAGCGGCCGAGCTTTCCCCGGCCGATACCGTGCTGGAGATCGGGCCCGGCACCGGTAACCTTACGCGCGAGCTGGCGCGGCGCGCCGGCGCTGTGGTGGCGGTAGAATTAGATCGCGAGCTGGCACCTCTTCTGGCCGAAACCCTCGCTGGGTTTGACAACATTCACCTCGTGTGGGGTGACTTTCTGGCCCAAGATCTTCCACGGTTGTGGGAGCTTGCTCCGCCCGGCCCCGGTGGGGCGCGCAAGGTGGCGGCCAACCTCCCCTATTACATCACCAGCCCTATTTTGGTTAAGCTCCTTACGGGCCAAAGTGCTCCGGCCCTGGCCGTACTCCTGGTGCAACAGGAGGTGGCCGAGCGACTTCTGGCCGCCCCGGGCACACGCGCCTACGGCAGCCTCAGCGTACTCGTGCAGTTTTACACCGTGCCCGAACTGGTGCTCAAGGTGCCCCCGAGGGCTTTTTTCCCTCCCCCTGAGGTTTCTTCTGCGGCTGTACGCCTTCGCCTGCGTTCCAACCCGCCGGTGGACGTTCAGGACCCGGCCTTATTCTTTCAAGTGGTCAGAGCTGCTTTTGGCCAGCGCCGCAAGACCCTGCTCAATGCCCTGCTCGGCGGGCTTAAGTGGGAGGGGGATAAAGCTGCTTTGGCCGCGGCGCTAAAAGCGGCGGGCGTTGACCCGGCACGACGCGGCGAGACGCTGAGCCTTGAGGAGTTCGCCGCTTTGACGCGCGCCGTCCGGAGCGCACAAGCTGATGGAAGAAGGTGACGAGGTGCTCCGCAAAGAATTCATGAGCCCTACGAAGGGGCCCATGTCTCTGCGCGAGGTATTCGCCGACATCCTTGAGTACGTATCCGCGGAGCCGGAGATGAATTACCGCCTCATCATTGGGAGCGATTCGCAGCCGCGCGAAGACCACATCTGCTTCGTGAGTGCCATCATCGTGCACCGGGAGGGCAAAGGGGCCCGTTACTACTACAGCAAGCGCTACCAGAACAAGTTTTTCTCGTTGCGCCAGCGCATCTTTTACGAGGCTTCCCTCAGCCTGGACGTGGCCAGCCGGCTCACCGCGCTCCTCGCCGACAGCGGCCATGGCGACCTGAACATTGAAATCCACTTGGACGTGGGTAAAGTAGGCGAAACAAAGGAGCTCATCCGCGAAATCGTCGGCATGGTGACCGGCAGCGGTTTTGAGGCCCGCATCAAGCCCGATTCCTACGGCGCTTCCAAGGTGGCCGACAAATATACAAAGTAGAAAAGGCCCGAGCGGGCCTTTTTTGGCTGTAGTTAGGGTGGGGGTTAGTTGCCTAAGGCCGGAAGGGGAGCGGGGATACGACCGCCGCGGGCGATAAAAGCGGCAGGGCTGAAGGTATTTACCGGCATCACGGGGGCACGGCCTAGAAGGCCGCCGAACTCCACCATATCACCGGCCTTTTTGCCCGGCGCCGGAATCACCCGCACCGCCGTGGTCTTCTGATTGATCATTCCTATGGCCGCCTCGTCGGCGATGAGCGCAGAAATCACCTCGGGAGGCGTGTCGCCGGGCACGGCGAACATATCGAGGCCTACGGAGCACACGGCCGTCATGGCTTCCAGCTTCTCTAACGTGAGGGCTCCCTCTTTTACAGCCCGGATCATGCCGCTGTCCTCGCTTACGGGAATAAAGGCCCCGCTTAAGCCCCCAACGTAGGACGAGGCCATAGCCCCGCCCTTTTTTACGGCGTCGTTAAGAAGGGCCAGGGCGGCAGTGGTCCCACAGGCGCCGCAGCGCTCAAGCCCTAGGGCTTCCAGGATTTCGGCTACGCTGTCGCCTTGGGCGGTAGTCGGGGCGAGGGAGAGATCTACGATACCGAACGGTACTCCCAGGCGCCGTGAGACTTCCCGGGCCACCAGCTCGCCCATGCGGGTTATTTTGAAAGCGGTGTTTTTGATGACGGTGGCAATGGTTCCCAAGTCGGCCTCCGGGTGCTGGCGTACTGCCGCCAGGACCACGCCCGGGCCGCTCACCCCCACGTTCACGGCGCACTCGGCCTCGCCCACGCCGTGAAAGGCACCGGCCATGAACGGGTTGTCCTCCGGGGCGTTACAGAAGACGACGAGCTTAGCACAGCCGATTCCGCCCCGGTCGGCGGTGAGACGGGCAGTTTCCTTGATGATGTGCCCCAGGTCGCGTACGGCGTCCATGTTGAGGCCGGCCTTGGTGGTGGCCACATTCACTGAGGCGCACACCCGCTCGGTGGTGGCGAGTGCCCGGGGCAAAGAGCGCATGAGCGCTCGGTCGCCACAGGTAAAGCCTTTGTGCACCAGGGCGGAGAAGCCGCCGATGAAGTTTATGCCTACCTTCTCGGCGGCGCGGTCCAATGCTTCTGCCAGGGGGACGTAGTCTTCGGCGCCGGAGGGCTCGCCCACCAGGGCGATGGGGGTTACGGCGATGCGCTTGTTGACGATGGGAATGCCGAAGCGGGCCTCCACTTCTTCGACCACCGGAACCAGGCGCTCTGCCGTGCGCGTGATTTTATCGTACACCCGTCGGCAGGTTTCCTTAAGGTCAGAAGTGGCGCAGTCGCGCAGGCTGATACCCAGGGTAACCGTGCGGATGTCTAAATTCTCGGCCTGAACCATGCGGATCGTTTCCAAGATTTCGCTGGAAGAAAAAAGCGCCGCCATGATGATCCCCCTCAAATCCGGTGCATGTAGCGGAAAACGTCGGCATGCTGGAGCCGCACCTCAACGCCCAGCTTTTCGCCCGCCGCGGCCAGCAGGGCCTGGAGTTCACGGAAGCCGACACGGCTTTCTTTCAGGTCAACCACCATAATCATGGCAAAAAACTCCTGCAATACCGTCTGACTGATGTCGAGAATGTTGACGTTGTTCTCGGCCAATACTCCGGCCACTCCGGCGATGATGCCCACCCGGTCCCGGCCGATGACGGTGACGATGGCGCGTCCGTCCTTTTCTTCCACGATTCAACCTCCCCGTACCGAACGTTGCACTGAAGTATGAGGCGATTTCATATTCCAGGGCCTAGAAGTATCAAGGATTTTGGGGTTAAAGAAGAAGGCTTCACCCCTCCTTTGGTAGAATATACAAGTAGACAGTAACCCCCGTAATCCTACCTTAGGTGAG
>Ga0247720_100256_pt1 | contig 23557 bp, 20 predicted proteins | sample MSEWel2015_12_15_FD_189078 | JGI IMG/M metagenome (GOLD analysis project Ga0247720, IMG submission 189078) | Subsurface sediment microbial communities from gas well in West Virginia, United States - MSEEL Well Study Marcellus 3H_2015_12_15 | ecosystem: Environmental > Terrestrial > Deep...
TAATATTTGTAAGTCATAAGTTTTGGCACATGAATTCTTATATTTTCTTTAAAAATACAATTATCAGATGAACAAGCCTGCATCCAATTTTATAATCTAACCAAGAGGTTTTATAACTTGGCTTAAATCAATTGAGAAATGCTTGGATTTAGTGTGATCTTCAATCTCAATAACCTGCTCGATCAAAAACAAGCTAGATCAAAAGCATTCACAAATCTTATATAACCAAGCCCCCTGAAACAGAACATTTTACAAATTATAGAATTCACCAGACTTATAGTTTAATAACCATTTTTTGAAATTTTTTATTTTTCTTAGATTGGCTTCGCTAATGAACTCATTTTTAGTACTAAGATTTTAAGCAACATAGAATATATAGCATTTGACACTTCGGACAAAATGTCGAACTTTGTAATCATTGTCTAATTCAAATATTCCCTAAAATTATCTTAAATTTTTATCTTATTGTTTTTTAATAATAAAAAATATTGGCATGCACTTTGCTTTATATACGACATACAAATTGATCAACCTAAAGGGTGAAACCTATGTCAGATGTAATCGAGCAAACTCAAACTGTAAAAACTTATCTTAAACCAATTGACCGTGACGGTTTAATGGCATTTGCCGAAAAAGGTCGTAATAACCCACAAACTATGGGTGGCAATAAAGTTCATACCGTCATGCAGGGCATGTACCGCAGCTTAAGCTATGTCGGTAATCATCAGCCTGTTGTGGTAGATGAACCATTGCATTTATTTGGTGAAGATACAGCACCTGCACCTGGTGAGATTGTACTTTCTGGTTTAGGCGGTTGTTTGGCTGTGGGCATTACGGCAGTTGCAACATGGAAACGTATTGCATTAAGTAAGTTAGAAATTTTCTTGGAAGCAGATATTGGTAATCCTGCGGCTTGGGGTGCTGGCGGTGCCTTGAAAGCGCCAGAAGAAATGGGTTTTCAGGCTATTCGCGTCAAAGTATTGATTGAAGGAGATGCAACGCGTGAAGAGTTAGATGAAATTGTGAAGCATGCCAATTTCTATTCACCAGTTGCTAATTCAATGCGTAATCCAATCGCCTTTAGCATTGGTTTAATGGATGAGTAAAAAATATCCATAATCAGTATTACAGTTTTATCAATATATTAGGAAAAACATAATGATTACAAATCGAAGCCAAGTCACTGAGCAAATTATCTCAGCTAAGGTCACAAAAGGTTTGAAATGGGCAGATGTTGCTGCGCAGTTGGGTTTATCTAAAGAATGGGTAACTTCAGGTTGCCTTGGGCAAATGGCTTTTGATAAAGCACAAGCAGAAAAATTAGGTGAAATTTTTGGTTTGTCTGATGAAGCCGTAGCATGGTTACAAATTGTACCGTACAAAGGTTCATTACCTACAGCAGTGCCGACTGATCCATTGATTTACCGTTGGTATGAAGTGGTTAGTGTTTACGGCTCTACCATCAAAGAACTTATCCACGAAGAGTTTGGTGATGGGATTATGAGTGCAATTGATTTTAGTATGGATATTCAACGCGAAAGTAACCCGAATGGTGACCGTGTCAATGTCGTGCTCTCAGGTAAGTTCTTGCCCTATAAGAGTTATTAATTCCGTAATGACTAAAGGCTCAAGCTTGAGCCTTTAGGTCTTTTTATGAAGCAATAAGTTTTAGGAGAAACAGCAATGGGATTATCTATTTGGCATATTTTGGTCATGCTGATTGTACTCATTTTGGTGTTCGGTACGTCACGTATTAAGACATTAGGTCGTGATTTGGGCACAGCGATGAAAGATTTTCGACAAAGTATCGATGCGGATTCATCTCTAGGAGAGAGCCCGCAAGATGAGTTAAAACCCGACAATAAAAACACTCAAATTGCACAACCAAAACGGTAAATGCATGAGCGAACATGCTTTGCTGGTTTAGGGAGGTAGATCTATGCTCAATATAAGCATCACAGAGTTTATTGTATTTGTGGTCTTGGCTATTTTAATTTTAGGCCCAGAGAAGCTACCGCATGTTTTGCTGAAAGCACGTGCTTTTTATAAAAAATCCAAGTATCTCTTTGATCACAATATTTATGATTTAGAGGCACAAATTGAGAAATTTTGCACACCGTCAGCCTCATCTGCCAAACAATATCACTACCTTGATCCAATAGCATTATCGCCCTATCAGCGTCAGTTCATTCAGCAATTGTTTCAGCCTCAAACAGTACACCTTTGTAATATTGGTTTAATTCATCAAATGCACAGCCAAGCTTTGAAGCAAGAGATTTGGGAGGTAAAACGACAACAACACTCAGCGGATAAGAATTCAGTGCAGCATTTGCAAGAGGTGGCTTAGATGAAAAAATCTTGGGTGCTTTCAGAGCAAAATTCAGTGAGTTTGCCAATCACAGGGCACATTCAAGCTTTGAGAAAATGCTTAATGCAAATGATTGGTGTGCTGTTGTTGTTGGTCATAGGGCTGATGCCTTTTCATAAAAAAATTTATGAATGGGTGTCTCAGCCTTTAATTGAAAAGCTACCGCATCAAAGTCAGATGATCGCAACAACGGTCACAGGTACATTTGTCGCCCCATTACAATTAATTTTATTTGTGAGTATTTTAATTAGTTTGCCGCTATTGGTGTATTGTCTGTGGAATTTTATTAAACCCGGACTGAAGCATATTGAAAGAAAGCTGGTTTTACCTCTTTTTATCTGTGCCATTTTTTTATTTTATTTAGGCGTAAGTGGTGCTTATTATTTTGTCTTACCTACCGCTTTACAGTTTTTTATGAGCATTAGCCCAGATAGTGTGCTGCCAATGACGGATATTCAAAGTTATTTGCAATTTTGTTTGGGCTTGTTTTTTATATTTGGCATTATTTTTGAAATTCCAATTTTAATTTTTTTGTTGTCTATCAATCATATTGTGTCTGTAGAAGTATGGAAGCAACAACGTCGTTTGGTGCTTGTGGGCTGTTTTTTTATCGCAATGTTTATTACGCCACCAGATGCTTTGAGCATGATCATGCTTGCGCTGCCAATGTATTTATTATTTGAAATGGGTCTGGCTGTTGCAAATATTTATTTAAATCAGAAACCTAAAGATATCTGAATATTATCAGTAATTATCAATAAATTTATTCAGATGAAGTGATAACACTGTTTTCAGCATAAAGTGAGGCAGGTTTATATATTTAGAAGATGTATAGGTACGTCATGTTGTTTCTCTTTAAATAAATCCGTATACATATTTTTTTAGCGTTCTGCTCTGCATACTAGCCATAAACTGGCATGCGTCTTGCTATAGTTATTCCTGAATATCAAGATTGAATATAGAGGGATACGGTTTAACATGAGCAATAGCGTTAACGAAGTGACCCAACTGAATACAGAAACTGCGTATTGGCGTGCTCAAGAAATGTTACTTTTGCAGCAAGTCACATCTTTGGCGAGCAAACAGCTCAATACGCAGATTGTATTTAAAGAAATTCTGCATCTCATGTCTGAGTTATTAGGACTCAATAGAGGTAGAATTATTTTATTAGAAGATAATAAAAAATTCGGCAGTATTAAATATGCCTATGGTTTGACACGTCAGGAAATAGAACGTGGTCGTTACGCACTTGGTGAGGGAATTACTGGCAGTGTGTTGCAAATGGGGCAGACCATTATTGTTCAAAATATTGATGAAGATCATAATTTTCTAGCACGTAGTGTTAAGCGTGAAAACTTACCTCAGGACATTGTATCGTTTTATGCGTTGCCTATTCAGGTTGATTTTAAGACTGTGGGGGTGCTTGCTTGTCATCGTATTCGTATGCGCAGACGGATGATGAATGACGATTTAACCATTCTAAAAATTCTAACCACGATGATCAGCCAAATTTTGTATATGCATCAGCATATTGAAGAGCAAACCAGCGCACTTGCCTTACAGAATGACTGGCTCAAAAAAATGTTTCATTCCGACAGCACACGTTATGGAATTGTGGGTAAATCACCGCAGGTGCTTCAGGCCATAACAACCATTGAACAAGTATCACAAGCCAATGCGAGCGTTTTATTGCTCGGTGAGTCGGGAACGGGGAAAGAGTTATTTGCTCGTGCACTGCATTTGGCCAGTCCACGTCGTGAAGAAGCATTTATTAAAGTGAATTGTGCAGCGATTCCAGAAAATTTATTTGAATCTGAATTGTTTGGTCATGAAAAAGGGGCATTTACTGGCGCGGTGGGTATGCGGGCAGGTTTCTTTGAGCAAGCCAATGGGGGAACTATTTTTCTAGATGAAATTGGCGAAATGCCATTGCCAATGCAAACCAAATTGCTGAGAACCTTACAGGAAGGGACGCTGACACGACTGGGTGGGAAGTCTGAGATTAAAATTAGTGTTCGCGTGGTTGCAGCAACAAACCGTGACTTAGCCCATGAGGTAAATGCTGGAAACTTTAGACAAGATTTATTTTACCGACTGAATGTAATTCCAATTCAGCTACCATCTTTGGCAGAACGCCGAAGTGATATTCCTTTACTGGCCATGTACTTTCTGAATAAAACCAATCAGGCCAATCAAAAAAATTTACATTTAAACCAAAGTGCATTAGATCAACTACAGCAGCACGCTTGGCCGGGCAATATTCGAGAGCTGTCTAATTTTATTGAGCGTTTGGTTTTACTCAGTGACAAAACCATTGTGAATGCAGAAGATATTCAATTTTTCTTATCACAAAACCTTGCCGATAATATCCAACTTCCGAGCAGGCAGTCACATTCGGTAGCAACAACATCTGCAGTATTTCATGCTCCACAGCCCACGGAAATGTCGAATCATTTTGCAGTCCGACCTTATGCAAAATCCGACTCGCATGAGATAGATGAATTAATGAGTGCATTACAAAGAGCAGGGGGGAATAAAACCCGAGCCGCTCAATTACTGGGGATGACTCCACGTCAGTTTAGTTATCGTCTAAGCAAAATGAGCGAACAATCTGAATAGGATTGTTCGTTTTCTACAAAATGTCGGACATTGTAAATAATGTTGTACATAATAATTAAAAATAGAAAATAAAATAAATTTAAATTATTGATATTTAATGATTAAGTGAAATTTAAAAACTTGGCATGTTGATTGCATTTCTACTGGTATGAAGCCGTTAAATAATTTTTAAGCAAACGTGAAGTGAAGCCGACATGTCTTATCACGCTGCTTTTAAACCCAATACAAGAGGAATGTGCAAATGACCAGTTTAAATATTACACCTGAACAATATCTAGACGCAGATCAGGTTTTAATGAACGTGAAATCTGTCATTTTAGAAAAACTCGCACCTAAAGTTCAAAGTATTGATGAAGGTTATTACCCACTAGATGTCATGCAAGCATTAGCACAGACCGGTGCTTTGGGTGCTCATTTAAAAATGTATGGTAGCCGTTATGACTTGGCGCTTAAAGCCATGCATGAAGTCGGCAAAACTTGTGGTTCAACAGCATTTTTAATGTGGTGCCATATGGTGTGTGGTTTGTACATGCAAGAGTCAAATAACCCAGCACTGATTGCCCGTTTAAAAGACCATGCAGAAGGCAAAAGCTTTGGCGGCACAGCACTTTCAAATCCAATGAAGGCATTTGCTGGAATTGAAAAAATGGTTTTTAAAGCTAAAAAACTAGGCGATGGTTTTGAGGTTTCAGGCACATTGCCTTGGGTGAGTCATATTCAAACGGGTCAATACTGCGGTGCGATTGCAACGGTAGAGTCGGACGACCCACAACAAGCACCTTATGAAATCATGTTCCTGCTTGATTTAGATGATCGGGTGAAATTAAGTCAGTGTCCTGAGTTTTCAGGGATGGAAGGGACAAGTACTTGGAGAATTAATTTAGATGGCTATGTGGTATCGCCTGAGCAATTAATTGCAGTCCCTGCAAAGCCTTTCATTCAAAGCGTAAAACATGCATTTGTATTACTTCAAGCGGGTATGGCAAGTGGCTTAATTGCGGGCAGCATCGATTCGATTTTAGAAGTACGACAACCCTTGGGGCATGTAAATCAATTTTTAGAAGATTCAGCAGAACAATTACAAGCCGAACTTGATGATCTTTTGGCTCGAGTAATGGAGTTGGCTAAACAACCACTGACAGCACCTGCAGATGCCTTTTTAGATGTTTTGGATGCACGTGCAGAAGGTGCAACGCTCGCCTTACGTGCAACACAGTCTGCGTTATTGCATCAAGGCGCGCGTGGATATTTAAAAGCAGCCGCACCACAGCGCCGTATTCGAGAAGCTCATTTTGTCGCGATTGTCACACCTGCAATTAAACACCTGCGCTGGGAAATGCAACGCTTATTAAAAGAGGAGTTACCAGCATGAATACAGTTCAAACAGCAATTGAATGGAAAAAATATATCTGTAGAGCATGTGGCTTAATTTATGATGAAGCGATTGGTGACCCAGACAGCGGCTTAGCAGCAGGAACACGTTTTGAAGATATTCCTGATGATTGGGAGTGTCCTTTATGTGGTGTAACTAAACTCGATTTTGAGCCTTATGTTACTGTTGATTACACTCAAGCTACGACAGAAAGTGGTACATTTTTCAAAAATTCAGCTGAGCAAGTCATCATTATTGGGGCGGGTTTGGCGGGTTGGTCTGCAGCAGAACATTTACGCCGTCTAGACTCGAATACACCTATCACGATTATCAGCGCATGCGAAGCCAATATTTATCATAAACCTGAATTGTCTATTGCCTTTTCACGTCAGCGTAGTCTTGATCAGCTCATCAAAGAAAGTGCACCAGAGAAAGCCAAGCGATTAAATGTGCAACTGGTGACAGAATGCTTTGTCACAGGAATCAATGCCCAAGCAAAAATGATTCGCACGACCCGCGGCATGTTTGCATACCACAAATTGATTCTGGCGCAGGGCGCGCAGTCATTTCTGCCAGAACCATTTTCACCAAAGGTCTGCTGGCGCATTAATAATTTAACGCATTGGAAAGCTCTCGCAGCTCAACTGAAGCCTGAATCGACCATTGCTTTAGTCGGGGCAGGGATGATTGGTTGTGAACTTGCAGAAGATTTAGCCAGCTCAGGACTTCGTGTGCATTTAATTGAACGCAATGCCTATCCTTTATCGACTTTGCTACCGACTTGCGCAGGGCAAAAACTAATAAATGAACATGAAAAAATTGGGATTCAGTTTTATGGCAATTGCCAAGTAGAAAAAATTGAAGCACAAGGCAATTTAAAACGTTTGTATTTAGCTAATGGTCAGATATTAACGGTTGATTTCATCATTGTTTCATTGGGCTTAAAAACAGATGGCCGACTGGCTAAACAAGCAAATTTAGCATTTGAAAATGGTTATTTAGTGAACTCAGCAACCTTACAGACCAGTCAGCCTGATATTTACGCTTTAGGTGATTGCATTAGTTTAAATGGCTTGCCATGTCGCTTTATTGAGCCAATTGCGAAACAAGCACAGGCCATAGCACATCACATTTTAGGTAAAGACTATGCAGGTTATCAGCATCGTGCGCCACTGATCAAACTGAAAACTAAAACGGTGTCTATTGAAATTCAAGGTTCACCCAAAGCTGAGCTCGCTTGGGAAAGTATTGAAGACCGCACAGGGCTATTGCACATGCGACAAAGCCAACAACAAAAGATCACTGCCGAATTCAAAATGGCGCAAAAATAGGAAGTAGCACTATGGAATCTCATAACCGTTATCGTCCCTATGCTGCCGATTCTAGTTTAGGTGGATGTCAATGTGGTCAACATGCTTCTGAATCTGAGCATCAACTTGCCCTGCAAAGTGCAGAGTCAGCAATAGAGCAGCGTTCACATGATTTTGTGGAAGCTGCACTAATGAAAGCAATTTTCCCACACGAAGTGACGCGTCGACAATTTCTAAAAACTGTGGGCGCAGGTACAGCGATTGCAGCAATCAGTTCAATTTTGCCTATTCAATCTTTACAGGCAATGGCTTTAGAAAAGCGGCCTTTGGAGAAAAAGACACTAGATGTTGGGTTTATTCCAATTACTTGCGCGACACCTTTAATTATGGCCCACCCAATGGGGCTGTATAAGGAGCAAGGCTTGGATGTGCAACTGCAAAAGGTAGCAGGATGGGCTTTGGTACGTGACCGAATGTTAAATAATGAGCTAGATGCCTCACACTTTTTGGCCCCTATGCCGCTTTTTATTAGTATGGGGATTGGTTCAAGTGCTCAACCCATGCGTGTGGCATCCGTCCAGAATACCAATGGTCAAAGTATTACCTTAGCTTTAAAGCATAGAAATAACCGTAATCCGAAGAACTGGAAAGGTTTTCGCTTTGCAATTCCGTATGAACAGTCCATGCATAATTTTTTGTTGCGCTATTACTTGGCTGAACACGGTTTAAATCCAGATCGTGATATTCAGATTCGGGTAACACCACCTGCAGAAATGATTGCAAATTTAAGAGCAGGCAATATTGATGGCTTTTTAGGACCAGACCCATTTAATCAACGTGCCGTGTACGAAGAGGTCGGGTTTATTCATATTTTGTCTAAAGATATTTGGGATGGTCATCCATGTTGTGCTTTTGGGACATCGCAAGCCTTTATTCAACAAAATCCAAACACCTTTGCAGCGCTGTATCGCACCATCTTGAAATCTGCAAATTTGGCCAATCAACCTGAAAACTTGATGAATATTTCTAAGGTAATTTCAAAACCGAACTATTTGAATCAGCCTGAAATTGTGGTTCGTCAAACATTAACAGGTCGTTTTGCAGATGGTTTGGGGAATGTCATTGACCAGCCTAATCGTGCAGGGTTTGACCCTATGCCTTGGGATTCCATGGCGATCTGGATTTTAACCCAAATGAAGCGTTGGGGTTATCTCAAAGCAAATGTGAATTTTCAAGATATCGCCAAGCAAATTTTCTTAATGACGGATGCTGAAAAGCAAATGAAAGCATTGGGTGTATTTCATCCAAGCGAGTATCAAAGAAGTAAAAAAATTGTGGTTATGGGTAAGGTTTTTGACCCTGCTCAACCCGATGCCTATATCAATAGTTTCAAAATTAGACGCACATCATAGGAGTACTGCACATGTCCTTTAAATTAAAGTCGGCAGTTTTATCCTGTTTTCTCTTGTTATCACTTCTGATGGTGTGGCAGCTTGCAACTATGCCCAAACCCATGACCAGTATGACCAGTGAGCAAACTGAATATGCAAAATTAATGGGAAAAATTCCAGATGAGTATGGCAACGTCAAAGCCAATAATGGTATGCCAACGCCAGCTCAATTTGTCCAGATCACATTTAACCAACTGAAAGACCCATTTTATGACAATGGGCCAAACGATAAAGGTATTGGCATTCAGTTGATGCATTCATTAGGACGTGTCGCAATTGGTTTTTTACTGGCAGTTTTAGTGGCAATTCCAGTGGGGTTCTTAATTGGTAATTCTCCTTTACTGTACAAGGTGCTTGACCCATTCATTCAAATTTTAAAACCAATTTCACCTTTAGCTTGGATGCCAATTGCACTGTACACCATTAAAGATTCAACCACTTCAGCCATCTTTGTGATCTTTATCTGTTCATTATGGCCCATGTTGATTAATACCGCCTTTGGTGTAGCTGCGGTACGTAAAGATTGGCTGAATGTGGCACGTGTTTTAGAAGTAAATCCAGTTCGTAAAGCTTTCTTGGTGATTTTACCTGCAGCAGCACCAACCATTATTACAGGTATGCGTATTTCAATGGGTATTGCATGGTTGGTGATTGTAGCCGCAGAGATGTTGGTAGGTGGTACAGGTATTGGTTATTTTGTTTGGAATCAATGGAATAACTTATCAATTGGCAATGTCGTATTCGCAGTTTTTCTAATTGGTTTAATTGGAATGTTGCTAGATATGATGTTTGGAAAACTGCAAAAGAAAGTGACTTATGTAGAATAAATTGGAGAATAAAATGAATACACATGTAAACCCGTTTATTAAAGTCGAAGGGCTTGCCAAGCGCTACCGTGAAGACCAACCCGCTGTATTTGAACATATTAACTTTAGCATTATGCCCGGTGAGTTTGTTTGTGTAATTGGTCACTCTGGTTGCGGTAAAAGTACCATTTTGAATGTGATTGCAGGTTTGGAAGAAGCCAGTGAGGGCATTGCAATTATGGCAGGCAAGGAGATTCAGGGGCCAAGTTTAGACCGTGGTGTCGTCTTCCAAAATCATGCTTTATTGCCTTGGCTAACGGTTGAGGAAAATGTATGTTTTGCCATTAAATCGCGTTACCCAGATTGGTCTAAACAGAAGACTCTAGAACATGCATCTAAATTTTTAGATTTGGTTGGACTCAAAAATGTAGGCAAGAAAAAGCCAAGCGAACTTTCAGGGGGGATGAAACAACGGGTAGGTATCGCACGGGCATTTTCGGTTGAACCTAAAATGTTATTGATGGATGAGCCATTTGGCGCTTTAGATGCATTAACCCGAGGGGTGATTCAAGACGAACTGTTAAAAATTTGTGAAATGACTAAGCAAACGGTGTTTATGATCACGCATGATATTGATGAAGCCATTTTGCTGGCAGACAAAATCATGTTGATGAGTAATGGCCCGCAAGCCTGTGTTGCAGAAATTGTTGTGAATACTTTGCCACGTGATCGTAGTCGTGAAACCATGCATCACGATCCACAGTATTATCAAATTCGTAACCACTTAATTGATTTCTTGGTACGACGTTCTAAAGAAGTGAACAAAGTGCTCATTCCGATTGATGCAGAACCTTTACACGTTCATCCTGGCCTAAAAGCCAGAGATGTCAGTGATGAGAAAAGTTCAATTGGACAGGTTCAGCAAATGAAGGAACAACCTGTATAACCTTTTAGGCATCCACGTGTGACATTGAGAGTATGTTGATGCCTGAATCTTTAATTTCATTCGTTTCTAATGGAAATTAATGGAGGTGGCCATGCTTACAGTCATTTTTGGTCTGTTTGTTGGAATTTTACTAGGCTTAACAGGGGGCGGTGGGGGCATCGTTGCACTTCCTATTCTCATGATGGGGTTAGGATATAGCTTTGAAGAGGCAAAGCCCATCGCTCTGTTAGCGATTGCTTTATCTGCAAGTTGGGCTGCAGTTCAGGGACTCAATAAGGGTATCGTTCGCTATCGAGCTGCCTTGTATATGGCTGTGATTGGTTTTTGCTTAGTTCCCCTAGGTTTGTTGCTGGCAAACTATATTCCTTTAACGCTAAGTTTGACAGGATTTGTCTGTTTTCTATTTTATTCAGCCATTCAGCTTTGGAGAAAAGCCAGTTCATCAACGAAAGCAACCAGCATGCTATCAAGTGCGCCATGCCTGGTTAATTCTGAAACTCATCGCCTCAATTGGACATATCCCTGCTTTAAGAAACTCGGATTTTTAGGCGGTAGTTCAGGTTTATTGAGTGGCTTATTGGGTATTGGGGGAGGGATTATTATTGTCCCTGGAATGACAGCGAGTAGCGATATAAAACTGCATAGTATTATTGCAACATCCTTGATGGTGGTTGCTTTGGTTTCGATATCTACAATCAGCATCATGGCTTATCAAGGCATGCACATACCTGCAACGAGTTACCCTTTTATAGTGATGTCGATCCTAGGGCTTATTCTGGGAAGATGGGTAATACATTATATCCCTCAACCCATTTTACAGCGTATTTGTGCCGCAATTATGTTGTGTACAGCATGCATCATGATGAGTCAGTTGATTGCAAAATAAATTTTAAAATTAATATTTTATAGAGGTTATTTATGGCGCTTAGTATCCAAGCATTTTTAGAGCCAATAAGTTCAACATTTAGTTATGTGATTGCTGATACAGAAAATAAAAAATGTGCAGTAATTGATTCAGTGCTTGATTATGAGATTAATTCTGCGAGAACTTCAACATCACATGCAGATGAAATTATTGAATATATTCAAGATCATCAATATCATCTTGAATGGATTTTAGAAACCCATATTCATGCAGATCACTTATCCGCTGCAACTTATATCAAGCAAAAATTAGGTGGAAAGATTGGGGTAAGCAAGCATATCCACTCTGTATTTGAGATGTTTCATCCTGTTTATGATCTTCCTCCAGCCACAGTATCTCAATTTGATTATTTTTTTGAAGAAGATGAAGTCTTTGAATTGTGTGGTCATCAGGCTATGGCATTGTATGTTCCAGGTCATACTCCGGCAGATATTGCCTTTAAAGTAGAGGAGCATATTTTTGTCGGAGATACATTATTCGCAACAGATATTGGTACTGCGAGATGTGATTTTCCAGGAGGAAATGCATATCAACTTTATAAATCTATTATGAAAATTTTAGCATTTCCTAATAGCACTAAAATTTATTTATGCCACGATTATCCACCGGCTTATAGATCACATGAATTTTTAAGTACGGTAGATCAACAGAAAAAAGAAAATATTCATATTAAGCAAGAGGTAGATAAAACTAGTTTTGTACATATGAGACAGCAGCGTGACTCAACTTTAAGTCCACCTCAGTTATTGATTTATGCGATTCAAATTAACTTGGCAGCAGGTAAATTTCCACCTAACAGTCAAAATGGAGTCCAATACTTGAAGATCCCATTAAACCAAATTTAGTAAGGCCTCATAATTAATAATTATTCATTCTTAGGAACATTATAGAATAGACATCTTTCATGACTCAAAAGTGATCTTCTTTTTGATGGATATTTGGACCCCAGAATTTTTAGCTTCATGCATCATCTTTGAACGAAATATATTGATTGAAAAAAGCTATCTGATTTTTAGTGGGTAATGCTTCCTAAAATTAAACGAGTTTAAAAGTAGAAAATCGAATAACCTTTAAACGAGGAGATTTTCTATGAAAACATCTAAATATTTAGATAGCTTAATCATGAGTATTTTAAAGCAAGCTGAAGCAGGAACACTAAAAAATGGGTAACTGTCAGATCAGGTTTGAGCTAGTACATTAGAACAGAGCTGCATCTGACAGTACATGAAATGTCCAAGATCACTAAAATTTCGCTTCAAACTTTATAGAAACTAGAGCGATCAGATGCAAATCCAACTCTAGACACAATGCTAAAACTTTTAACCCCATTTGGTTTAAAATTAACTGTTGTGAAGAAATAAGAACTTTCTACCAAGATATTTTCGATCTAAATGATCGCTTAAAGACGAGAAACGATCATTAGGTACATCAGTAGTTTGAATACCCCAAGTGCTTTTGCATCTTTATACTTGAAAGAGAACTTGATTCGCTCTTCATCCTCATTCAGGCTGAAATTTTCTGTCCGTAATGCTAAATCTTGTAATGTGTTTTTGAGCTGTTCCTCGCTCTGTTGGGAAAGCTCAAGATGAAGATATTTTTTAGGAAATAAACTGCTGATAAAAGACATAAACTTTTTCAGTTGGCGTTTTTCATTCAGTTCAAAAATGAACTGGGCTGAATTGGGCTGAACTTTTTCAAGATAAATTGAGTAGATCGTATGAAGCTGTTTTTTATATTTACTTTGTACATTTGCATAACGCTCCTGGACATGGTGAATGACCTTTTTCTCCTCCTGATTGGTTGGCAACATGGTGACCAATGCATTCGGAGTTTTCCTTAAAAAATCTGTGGTAAATAACCTCGATGATTTTTTTTGGTTTACACAGGAGGTTTTCAAATGCTGGGCTCTAGCACGTAATTTTTGCGCGATTTGCAAAGGAATGGCTTCAGGTAATAGAAGGTCTTGTTCTTTTTCTACTGCAAGAATGTGATGCAATAATTCAAAAGTCATCTCTGAGTCATGAGCTCCTAGCATCAGTGAATCAGGTGATTTCTGTTGACCTGGTTGAAATTGATGATCATGTTGCCTGTAACGGTCTTTAGTGAGTTGATCAAATAAAAAATGTTTGATCGCCCGCTGCTGAACAGGATATTTAATAGAATCATCATGTTTCAGAATATTAAAATAGGCTTCTTTAGGAAGCGGGCTGTGCATTTGATTCAGCTGGTAGCTAATTGCTAGATGCATTAAATGCAGATAGCTTGAACAAGTGGTTTCAGGCGTTAGGTGCCCGGCAAAATGAGAAAGCGCATACCAGGTTTGCTGAGTATTTTTGTTTCGCAGCAATGCATAACGGATGCGTAGTTGATCATTTGGCGTATAGTCTGTAAATGCATCAGCAAGCGGTGAGTGTTTTAAAACCAGATAGAGATGATTAAATGCTGAATGACGCAGAGTATGGTAAGTAAAACTGTGTTCTCCAGAAGCAGACTGGATCAATTGTTTCAAGAGAGCATTGACTTCATTTTCGTGAGTTTCTTCTAGGGACTGTTTTAAAAATAGCGGTTGAGTAACTGATTTTCTTTGTTCTTTTAGCAGGCGTTTTCTATTCTGACTATATGTTTTAAATGCATGTAATTCATCGGCTTTAAGTAGATGATGTAAAGGAATCTTGCGGTAAGCTGAGTAGCTTTTTTGATTTTTATTGCGATTGTTGCGAATGGTGAGTATCACAGCATCTGCACCAATAAATAGATCACGTACGAAGATATTCAATGTTTCATTGATCCGTAGTCCGACTCTGAACCCCAGAATAAAAATCAGTTTAAATATATTTTTATCCTGAATTGAAATATCTTGAGTATTTTCGAGCTGCTCTAGCATGCGGTAAAAAATATGGGGCGAGATCAATGCGGTTCTGCAGATTTTTACTTGGATTAAACTATCCAGATCCACAGTGGGCGCGTTAAAAAATAATGTCTGTTTGTGATGAAACTCCTGTAGACGTTTTTGTAAAGTCTCTCTAGTTGTTTCCTTCCTTAATAAAAGCATTTCTCCATACAGATCTTCAAAATCAGCATTTGAAAATGATGAAATATCTTTGTCTTGCGTTGCCTGCAGCCAATGGACTGCAAACTGTGAAAACATGGTCTTCAGAGAACTTTGCTTGAGCGGCTGAAAATCTGCACGTATAAGCTTGCGCTTAAATCGTTGCTGCTGCTGAATAATATGATTGAGAAGGTCCAGTTGAGGTTCCGTTAATTTTGAACGTAGAATGCTCCACAGCAACAAACGCTCTAAGGCAGGAGACAGTTCTCTGGAATATAACCCTATGAGTTGATCTTTATAGTTTTTTGCACGAATGGCTTGACGTATTTCTACAAGAGTTTCTGCTATATCTGATGCGATATTGACTCTAGAGTGGGCCTGATGGTTTTCACAAGTATTCTCAACTTTAATGTTATTGGTGTGCTTTTGTTCAAACTGAACAAAATAAGCTTCTAATTGTTTTTCGAGAGGACTGGAACTGTAAATTTCATTTTTTAAGATACAAATGGACATTTGATCCAGTCCGCTGTTTTTCAGGAACTGTGTATAGTAAAAACCGTATTTTAACAGGTCTTTACAACGTAGCTTTTCCTCGGGGAAGCATTCAATAATACAAGCGTTAATCAGATGTTCTGCATCTTCAATATCCGAAAATAAATCAAACTTTTGATGTTTTAGTCTGTAGATCCAGCATTTCACAATGTCGTGTAGCACAAACGTTTTTGTATAGCTGACTGAAAAATCAGGGTCATTTATACGCTGATTACCGAAATTCCGGTTCGGGATTTCGAGTGTTACCATATGATTTAGGTTTAAAAAACTTTGAAATTTCTTTGTTTTTAAAATAATTTTTAAAAAAAATTGCAATTCGGCATGGTTATAAATGCCATTAAATAATATTGAACTGATCAAACAAAAAGCGAGGGATTGAGTTGGACTGAAGTCATTATGTTCTGTCCAGTGAGCAATCAAATTTTTGGCAAATTGAGTCACCTTTTTGCCATGTTTTAAGGTTTCAATATTTTGTAGTGGCAGAGACCTTTCGTACCTCACGGGGGCGGCAGGCACCGGATAGTGGTGATTCGATGAAAGATTAAAGCGCTTGATATATTTAGCAAATTCTATACGTGCGATTTGGTAGCTTCGGATATTTGACTTACAGTGCTCTAAAAGTCGATCGTCAACTTGTCGAAAAATTTCTGGATAATTTTCGGGTGTGAGTTCTGTGAATTTTTCGCTAAATAATTGCAAAAAAAACTTTTTTTTCTCTCTTTGCTTTTTTAATCGTTTTAGCGAGTGCGGATGTTTGCTCATGCAATAGTCATTCCTGTAAACGTAGACATGCTTTTAAGCGCTAAGATTTCGACCAGCTTGTCTTGTGCTGCTCTAATCTGATCGTAATCTATTGTCTTAAAACCTGAATAGCGGTCAAACAGTTCCTGCATAGCTTCATCATGACCAAAGATGCCATTTATTAGATCTTCATTGCAGTATTGGGCAAAAAAATAGCGAGCGAAATGGCGGGTCCAATTGCGCTGTAATGCTATTTCGGTACAGTATTTTTGAATATCAGAAAGTTCCAGATTTCGGACATATCCTTTCGAATCGTAAAATAAGAGCAAGAGACGTTCACCATCGAAGACCTCTTGGATTGCTTGTACTTGTTCTTGCGTCAAATAGGCTTTTGCGAGCTGCAGAAAATATTTCAAATACTTTAGGTAATGCTGTATTTCATCACGAAGAAAATTATTAAAAGGTAAATAGCGTCCAATGGTGCCTGAATAACGCTGCTCTTTATCTGCAACAGCCATCAATTTGTTGTCAAGGTCAATATAATCTAGACTGGGCGGGAAGGACTCACTCGGCCGTGCTGAAGTTGTCAACATGCAAATATGCCAAAGCCACATCGAATAATGATTTAAAGTCTGAAAGGGATTGAGATTATTCCTAACTTTGTGGTCAAGCTGGTAAAAAAAAGACTGGACGAATGGGAGATTCGGTACTTGCTGACTGCCAAACGTAATAGGGGATTTAAATTCCTCAATATATCCAGTGTCAAGCTGAGGGCAAACCAGATCAAGTGTTTGAATATAAATATCTAAGATATCAATAATTTTCGTTGAGAAATAATGGCATGGAGTGTAGTTATTAACATTTTCTCCAGCGAATAATTTACTTTCTAATTCATATCCTAGTTCATTCAATGTAATGTCACTGATTAAACGAGGAAGATTTTGAGTTGTTAAAGGGAAAGTAAGATCATCACTGATTCTACGTAGATAATCTTGTACATCAGAAGCAATATCAGCTTTATCCCAATTTTTTAACTGAAAGATTCGATCTAAATAAACTTTGGGTAAGGGGATGGTAAAAGAATTACCAATGTTGAGCATATATTCTTTTAATAATGCATCTTTAAATTTCGAATTATCAATACCTTGCTTGAAAAAACAGTTTTCATGACTAAAACGGATTTCTTTACTTCTTGAGCTTAGAAAGAAACGAGTTCTGAATACCAGTAGCTCTTCATAATGCGTGAAACTAAGTACTGAGAATAAAAGCAATGCATGAATTGGAGAGTTTTCTGCCCGTTCTAATAAAATTTGCATAATGTACTGTGCGGTAGGTAAATCGAAGACATGAGGATTTGACTTGCTCATTAATTCATTCTTGTTTTGATGCAGAATTCTGTTTTTGAGATTATTGATCTGAGCTGTAATAGAAGATTGCTCTAGTGGGTTGAATTCAAAATTATGGTCTTCAACTTTTTCTATAGTTTTATCCTCACGTGGTTGTTTTGCTATACCGCGTTCAAAATAAGTCTGATGTGTTTGCTCATCATCGATAGTTATTTTTGATGTTTTCCTAACATCGATTTGAGGAGGCTCCTGGGCGCTTGGATTATTTTGCCTGTGTCTTTTTTGCCGATCTGATTGCGTATGCGCATACGTATAAATAACGCGGATATTTGCCAATTGTCCAATTTGTTTTGCTGTTAATTTTGGAGTAGAACGTTCAAGTAAATTTTTATTCTCTGTTTCAGCTTTATTTAAAAACTCAAGTAGATCCTCCAACTCCATCGGGAGAGCTGGTAAGAAGTTATAAAGCCAATGGTATTCCCTTTTTCTGCAGGCTAAACGAAAACGCATACAAAGATTTGCTACGGTGGCTGCATGTTCTTTGCTATCAAGCAATTCAATACATCTAGTATTGAAAATGGCCCATTTCAGGGCATTAGCTTGATATGCTGAAGGGGTATTAATGACTGCAATAAGATAATGAACCAGAGGATATTCACTGATTGATTTTTCTATAAGTTTTTGATTTATAATATTGTTAAGTTCAATAATTTCAGTAGGTTTAATGAAGTCATTGAGTTTGATTGAATTTTGAAAACTTTCTAGCTTTGCTTCTGCCAGTGCTTGATAGAAGTCTCGAAATGGCTCAAGCTTTAATTCTTGAGTATCTTCTAAGTAACTATATCCGTTCATGATGATATTCCAGCCAGAATTTTTTCTAATGAAAGTGGACCAGCATAATTTGAAATAGAACTTACTGGACTTTGGGATTTAGATAGCCCTGATAATTCTCTTAGATGATTGATAGTTAAAACTTCCTGTCCGAAAACTTCCTGAAGATGTGCGGCTAAGTATTGTTCATTTAGCCAATGCGCGATGATATCTAAGCCATGAATTGAGTGATGTAATCCGGAACACAGTAAGGCCATTACTTCGCTTAAAGCCTGGATTGTGAATTCGTAGGAATTATTTTTCTCATAAGCTCTAAACGTAAATTCATTTTTATTCTTGTTGTAAAAATAGGCATAGATCCAGCTGAAATGACTACTAAAAAAATAGTGACCCAGTGTGTTAGTGGTAATGAGTGGAATGTCGATATTCTGTTTAAAAGCTAAATCAAGATGGTAGTTCTGTTGTTTATCACTCAATTGGAGGAATAAAGCTATCCATATTTGATATGCATGCATACATTTTGGATAACACTTTAAGTGCAGATTTTTTACAGCTACACGGTAATTTTGAATCCCCTTTTTTGATTTTGACATATTTTATTGTCTCGCAGAAAGTTTAGATCAGATCTAAATACTGATAAGTTTTTTTTAAAATTATTCTGTTAAATCAAAGGTTTTTTATTTTCCTTAAAATCTCTAAAATTAAAGTATTTATTGTTTACATTTATATTGTTCAAATACACACTAAAAAATTTGCTTAGTAGTTTCATTAGTAATAACCATCGAAAAATAATAATGTTTTAGGTTGTGTTACTAACTGAATCTCTAAAACTAAAGTCTTTAAGATTCAGTAAATATTAATTATTAGGGAAAAAAAGAAGGATGCCTTTTAGTATCCTTCAGTGATCCCAGTCTGCTAACCAGTTTTAAAAGTATCACATTAAGTTGTTGATAAAAATAGAATAAATATTTATTCTAATTGAGATTATTTTTTAAAAATTAGGCAGATAGCCTAAAAATTGTTTGAGTTCCGAGTCATTTTTAATACAAAAAATTACAATTAAATTTCGGCTGAGGTACATTGTGGCGTACAAGAAGTTTTAATTTAAATAGGTGCCAGTCCTGCTTTTTTTGTTAATATCGATTTAAAAATAAAAATCCTGTTGAAAGTGTATTATATAAATATCTTGTAAATATATAATGTTTATCAGTTTAAATTGGCTTTGTTGAACAAAGCTATTCTAAAAGGTTTCATCAGCAATATCATTTCCAAATGAAGAAACCTGAATCCAAAATCTATCGCACAACGAATTGTCTTATAACCAAGCTTTAATCAAGCGAGGAAATATTTCAATTTGGTTCGATCCCCAGACTCAATGGTATGCTCAGCCACAAGCTAAACATGCAAGAAATCAAACCTATTCTGATACAGCAATTCAGTGCTGTTTGATGATCAAATTTATCTTTCGACTTTTTTGCGTATGGTCACAGGCTTTGTGCAAAGCATTATTCAACTCAGTGAGTTAAATTAGACAGCACCGGATTATTCCACACTTTGCAGACGACAAAAGCAGATTAATATTGCGATCAGCTATCAAAAAAGTCATGAAGGACTACATCTATTAGTAGACTTAACTGGCCTAAAGTTTTTAGGCGAAGGCGAATGGAAACGCAAGAAACATCAGCCTGAATATCGTTGGCAATGGCGTAAAATGCATATTGGTATAGATGCTAAACCTTGCAAATACGAGCTATACAGCTCACAACAAATAATGTAAGTGATTCACAAGTCTTGGGTGATCTGCTAAATCAAATCTCATCTGATGAACTCATTGATTCTGTCTATACCGATGGAGCATATGATACGAAATTGTGCAGACACGTGATTTCAGATCGTCATGCACATGCGGAAATTCCTCCAAGAAAAAATGCAAGGTCATGGAATGATAGGAAATTGGGATCTTTAGAAAAAATGAACTATTGAAAACTGTCAAACCTCTAGGAAGAACGCTTAGCAAAAATGGCCTAGCTATCATCGGTGCAGTTTGGTTGAAACTAAGATGCATTGCATCAAATTATTGGGCGGTAAACTCAGTGCAAGAAGTTTTGATAGTCAGGTCAATGAAATTCATGCACCTTGCGTAGTAGTACTACTCATGCCTTAAATAAATTTACAGAATTAGGTCGACCTCAAACCCAAGTTGTCACTTAAATTTGAGCAACTTAGGAAAGCTATTTCTTTAAAATCTTTATACAACAAAGCCGATTGACTCTATATCTTCTTAATTTTATTATGCGATTGCGGGCACACATTGCCAGTCGGTTTTAGCAGACCGTTGATCCAGTACGGAAAATAGCTTGTCTATTTTTCGTGGACCTTCTCGTCCCCCTTTTATCTTTATGGTAGGACAGAAGGGGGACACCTTCGGGTGTGCTGGTTCCTTGGATCCCAGTCTGCTAACCCTCTTTTGTTCTGCCACCATTATTTAGCAGTGATATGGCAGAACTTCTTAAGATTCAAGGAGTTTCTCATGCTGTACCAATCTTTTCTAATTTGCGACTCACCCCATGTTCAACCTTGTTGTGCTTTGCAACGAGGGCGATACGGCTAATTTATTATTATTCGTCTGTATTCAAACAACATTTTTACAAGAACAATCCAACGGTGGATGGCTAAGTCACGCCTATAAAAAATAAACCTTTTTATATCTGCTGGTGATTGTGCATTGCATTGAACATGCGGGAAACAACCATGACTGAATTAAGCAAACCCAAAATCATACCTATTGAACACCGTCCACAAAAATCTAAGCTCTTTATAAAATGTGTGGTCTTACCCATCGTGATCTTTCTCATCGTTGCCAAAATCTTCTCTTTTGGTGCTTTCGGTTACATCTTCTTTGGCTTTGACCTGTTCTGGTTTGTGATCCTTTACTACCTTTATGAATATGGAAATACCTACTTTGACGGGATGACTGAACAACTCAAGCGTCAAGGAGAAACTTTTAACTACCAAAACCGTGGTGTTTGGATCAACAGCCAAGATAAAACCATTATTCTGTTTGATCAGCCAGATCAACGCCTCGTGAAATATCCCTTTGATTACATCACTTCCGTTGGACACTACAACTTAGTTGAAGATAATTTTAGAACCACGACCACTGTGATCAGCAATCCAATGATGGGAACACATGTCAATCAACAAGTTCATCGCACACCGATGAAACGAGAGTTTCAAGTCAATATTGGCACACGAGATCCAATCAAACCGAATTACAGTCTAAAAGTCCTATTTCCTTGGCGTAGTCCACAAATGGCCAGTGAAATCCGTCAGCTACTATCAGCGGATCATTATCAATAACTGATGTTAAACGATTAAAAATAAATAAGTATTTTACACGAGCACTTCTTGCGGGTAGCCAAAGCCCGTAGGAGATGCGAGGATCATTAAAATGAAATTTCGATTTAAACCTCTACTGATCAGCAGCATGACCTTGTTGATCATGCAGACTGTGACGGCTCAACCCCTGTCTACATCTAAGCCATTCACCTTAGAGCAGGGCTTAACTTGTCTGGATTGGGCCAAGAAAGAACAATCTTTGAGTAACCACTTAGCCTTGATGGGCACCGAAATGAAATGGCCATCTGGAATCACCTCATTACAGCAACAATTTCAACAGCAGTACCGCAAACAAAAGAGCAGCGTCATCAATGATCCTGATGATGAAAATTTCTGTGAAGATTGTCCTGAAACCGAAGTTTATTTACCCAATAGCAAAAGCAATCCCATCAAAAGGATTGAAACCTTAGTACACGTCAGTGTTGCAGGGGCAAAAACTGCAATCTATCGTGCTGATGACATTAATAACACCAAACAAAAGATTGAGGATGGATTAAAGATTCAATTTAGTCGCTATAGCGGACAACAATTGAAAAGCTTTAAACAGCAATGGGATAAAGCTTCAATGCATGATGATCAAAACAGAAGCAAGACCCACAAAGTCTTTCAGCAATATCCACATTTAAAGGTCTTTGATGGAGAGGTTTTCAACAATCAAAAGGTCTACACCCCCAAACAAATTTATATCTATAGCCAGCCCTATAAAAGAGATGTATCTGATCCGAATGACATGATTGCTTTTATTAGCCTTTATGACAATCCAGTAAATCCATCACAACACATCTTACAGTGTGGCTTTATTGACAATGTGTTTTAACAACTAAATTAAGAGTCTATTCAAATGAAAAAATTAATAATTGCAGGATTATGTTTAAGTCTTTCAACCTTGGCTAGTGCAGGCGTAAAAGAAAGCTTAGTTGGTAAACGATTGGTCTTAGATTTACCCGATGTAGAATGTGCAGGCTTGTCCTTTTCCAAGAATGGAAAAGATGCTGCAATGTATGCAGAAATAGGGCAATGCCAAGATCCATTACCATTAAGAGTAAAATGGTTAGATGACAAGACTTTCATTTTGATTGAGAAAGTACGAACCAATGAAGTTTCTCCACCACGTACTTATTTATACCTGGTAAAAAGCTACAAGAAAAATGGTGTTGAATTGACAAATATCTCGACAGGTTGGGGAGATCATAAAGATACGACCATCAGTTATTATTTTAAATAAAGAGAAGGATTGGCAGCTTAGAGCATGCGTTAAAAAACAATCAATCAACGATAAGTCATAGGTTTAAAACAATGAACTACTACGCAGAGGACCCCTTCTAGGTAATGTGACCTAGGAGGCAATATGAAAAAGCTGAAATTTCAGTACCTACAACCTGAAAATACTCACCCTAATGACGGTATACGACAACGATACCCTCATCTGAGAAATGTGTATCATAAAAAGTTCAGTACACTTCAAGAGCGTAGTTTTTATTTTCTTCATTTGATTGAATATAAGAACTATCCTTTAAAACTTCGTGTTGCACGAGGTACGGGCTTGCCTGAAGAATGGGATGATTTACCTGCTTATGTCTATAAAGTTGCAAAAAGTTGGAAGCATAATTCTAGAAGACGGAAGCAATATTTTAACAACAACCAAAATAGTAAAATGAGTAAAGAATAAGCTGACTAAAAGATAGAAATTGGAGCTATTTCTCCATTACTTTTTTGGATATATTTAAGGCTTTGTTGCACAAACCTATCTGTAAAGGCTTTTTCAGCGATATAATTTTCAAATGAAGAAGCCTACACACAAAATCTACCGCACAACCAATTGGCCCGCATATAACCGAGCAC
>Ga0247720_100257_pt1 | contig 23540 bp, 20 predicted proteins | sample MSEWel2015_12_15_FD_189078 | JGI IMG/M metagenome (GOLD analysis project Ga0247720, IMG submission 189078) | Subsurface sediment microbial communities from gas well in West Virginia, United States - MSEEL Well Study Marcellus 3H_2015_12_15 | ecosystem: Environmental > Terrestrial > Deep...
GGGGTGGGCCGACTCCTTCTCACCCACCTTTCTCCGCTCCAGGATCTCGATGTTCTTCTGCGCGAGGCCGGGCGCGAATTTCCGGCCGTGGCCCTGGCCGAGGAAGGAAGGACTTACCGAGTTCGGGCATAGATATTAACAGGCCGCCTGGCGAAGGCGGGACCCTGGCGCCCAAGCAGGGAGAATTCGTAGGAAGGGTGGACGGTGTGCCGGAACCAATGAAGCGCATTCCCCGTTATTATCCCTTGGCGGCTTTGGTGCTGGCGCTCCTTTTTTCCCTGAGCTTCGGCACGGCGCTGGCGCTGAAGAGCCTGCTTGCACCGGACCGCATTGTGCCCGGAGTAAGGGTGGAGGGGATCGATCTTTCTCATCTTACGGCTGAGGAAGCCGAGCGGCTCCTCGCGCCGCGGGCGGAGGCCATTGAGGGCACCGTGCTCTTTCTCCAAGCTAGGGAGCGCACCTATACCGTAAAGGCAAAGGACATCGGGATTGGCGCGGATGTAAAGCTTACGGTTAAGAACGCTTTGGCCGTAGGGCATAGAGGTAACCTGTTGGAAATGCTGCGCGAGCGCTATAAGATCAAACAAACAGGCTACACCCTGCCTTTAGAACTCAGCCTGGACACCCGGAAACTTCAAGGTTACCTGGCCCAGCTGGCGCAGGAGATAAATGTTCCGCCACGCGATGCCTACCTGACCTTAAATGAGAAGAACGAAGCCGAGCCGGTGGCCGGCAAAGCCGGGCGTGCTTTGGACGTGGCTGAATCTGAGGAGCGGATCGTGGCGGCGGTGCGGCGTGGCGGCGGTTACGTGGCCCTGGTAGTGAAGGAAATCCCGCCCAAGCGCACCGTAGAGGACCTGTGGCGCCTGGGCATCCGCGACGTGGTGGCTCTTTACACCACCCGGTTCAAGGCGAGCGACCGGGACAGGACGTACAACCTAAAACTAGGCGCAGAGGCACTTAACGGCCATGTGGTAGCCCCCGACGAGGTGTTTTCTTTCAACGAAGTGGTCGGGCCGCGCGAAGCCCGGCAGGGTTACCGCGAGGCGCCGGTGATTATCAAGAACGAGTTAGTACCCGGCATCGGCGGGGGGATCTGCCAGGTGTCCAGCACGCTTTACAACGCGGTACTCTTGGCCGGCATGGACCCGGTAGAGCGCAGCAACCACTCCCTCCCCAGCGCCTACGTGGGACTAGGCAGGGATGCCACCGTAGCCTACGGCAGCATCGACTTCAAGTTTAAGAATACCCGGCCCGAGCCGGTGATGCTTGGGAGCCGGGTCCACGGGAACGAGCTGACCATCGCCATTTTCGGCACCCCGCGCGAGGAAAAGGTCGAGATAAACACCACCGTGGAAGAGGAGATACCGTTTCCCGTCCTGTTCAAAGAGGACCCCACCCTGAAGCCGGGCGAAGATAAACTCAAGCAGGAAGGAAGGCCTGGCTACAAGGTGGTCGTCCGGCGGCGCATCTGGCGCGCAGGCCGGCTGGTGCGAGACGAGATCCTCTCGCGCGACACCTACCAGCCACAGCCCGAGGTTCACCTGGTCGGCGCGGTGCCGGGACCTGAAGTCCCCTTTTCCCCGGCGCGGGTTTCACCTCAGCCGAAGGCGAGCCGGTAGCCGCCATCCGGCGCGCCGCAGGGGATGCCCGAGTGCCGAAGCTTTTCCACTACTGCCGCTGCCGCGCGCGGCAGGGGAGTCTTAGAAAAAAAGAGGAGCAGTTCAAGCCTGCTCCGCCAAGAAAAGGGGGAGGCTTAGTAGAACTAAGCCCAAGGAAATTAAGTGCCCCCATTGTAACAAATCCTCCGTGAAAAGTCAACAAAGCTTACTGAATAATTTTCACCGCTTTCTTGACAGCCAAGGGCCGGTCCGTTATCATCGGGAAGGTAGAACAGCGAAACCGTGAAGGGAAGATCAAGCATGGCTTTAGAGGACCAGGAGCGAATTATAATTTTAGACTTTGGTGGCCAGTACGCACAGCTCATTGCCCGGCGGGTGCGCGAACAAAAGGTGTACGCGGAGATCCTGCCTTTCGATACTCCACTGGCCGAAATCAAAGCGCGCCAACCGCGCGGGATTATTTTTTCCGGCGGGCCGGCAACGGTGTTTGTGCCGGGCGCGCCCAAGTGCGACCCGGGAGTCCTTGCGCTGGGCGTTCCCGTGCTCGGGATCTGTTACGGGCACCAACTGATGGCCTATCTTTTGGGCGGGAAGGTAGGGCCGGCCGAGCGGCGAGAATACGGCCGGACCATCGTTACCGTGGACGAACCGCGGGGGATTCTCCAAGACTGGGAACGACAGGAACAGTGCTGGATGAGCCACGGGGTGGAGGTGGACGAGCCTCCGGCCGGCTTCACCGTTCTTGCCCATACCGCAACCACGCCGGTGGCGGCCATGGGGGATTTTACGCGCAACCTTTACGGCGTACAATTTCACCCCGAGGTAGTTCACACCCCCAAGGGAGAGCTCCTCATCCGGCGCTTCCTGTACGATATCTGCGGCTGCACGGGGAAGTGGGACCTCGGCTCTTTTGCCGAAGAGGCCATCGCGGCGATTAAAGAGCAGGTAGGAAACGGGCAGGTTATCTGCGCTTTGAGCGGCGGCGTGGACTCTTCGGTGGCGGCCACCCTTGTCCACTGGGCGGTCGGCGACCAGCTCACGAGCATATTCGTGGACCACGGTCTCCTACGCCAGGGGGAGGCGGAGCAGGTGGTGACCACGTTCCGTAAGCGCGGCTTTAAGCTTATCCATGTGGACGCCCGCGAACGCTTCCTGAAGCGGCTGGCCGGGGTTGTCGACCCGGAAAAGAAGCGGAAAATCATCGGCGAGGAATTCATCCGCGTTTTTGAAGAAGAGGCGCGGCGTCTGGGTCGGGTCGACTTTTTGGTGCAGGGCACGGTGTATCCCGACGTGATCGAGAGCGGCACGGCTACGGCGGCCACCATCAAATCGCACCACAACGTGGGCGGGCTGCCGGAGAAGATGAACCTGAAGCTGATCGAGCCGCTGCGCCTGCTCTTTAAGGATGAGGTGCGGCGCTTGGGCGAAGAACTGGGACTGCCGGAGGAGATCGTCTGGCGCCATCCCTTCCCGGGTCCCGGGCTGGCCATCCGCATTTTGGGGGAGGTAACGGCCGAGAAGCTGGCCATCCTGCGGCAGGCCGATGCCATCGTCACCGAAGAGGTGCGCGCGGCCGGCCTTTACCGTAAAGTTTGGCAGGCCTTTGCGGTGCTGCCGGACATTAAAAGTGTTGGCGTGATGGGCGACGAGCGCACCTACGCCTATACCGTAGCCGTGCGTGCTGTGGAGAGCACCGACGGCATGACGGCGGACTGGGTCCGTCTTCCTTATGAAGTTCTAGAGAAGATAGCGGCGCGCATCGTCGGCGAGGTGCCGCACGTGAACCGCGTTGTCTACGACATCACCTCTAAGCCGCCGGCCACCATTGAGTGGGAATAGAGGCTGCTACGCTGAAGTGGGCCCTGAGGGAGTTCCCGGGGCCCACATACTTTTTTGTTTCCAGGCAGCGGATCACCATACAGTCTAAAATTGCCACATTAATGCTGTCACAAAATAGTCTGCCGTCGGCAATAAACCGTGCTAGAATGAAGGGCGAAAAGGAACTTAAAAGACGCGAAAAAGAAAAAGCGATTTTATTCCAGACCAGATTTGCCACATTGGGGAGTGGCGGCTTTGAGCCTGAACTGGAGACAACGAAGGCTGGCCCAAGTACTGTTGACATCCTGCAAACGTTGGACCATTGCTGAGTTGGCCGACCGGCTTCAGGTTAGCCCGCGAACGGTCCGCTACGACCTGGATGCTTTAACGACTTGGCTTAAAGCCCGAAGCGTCAACCTTTTGCGCAAGCCGAAACGGGGGGTATGGCTAGAAGGCGACCCTTGCGCGTTGTCTGCGCTGCAATATGAATTAGGGCCGGCAGTTTCCTATGATTGCTCTTTGTCGCCCAAAGAAAGAGAACAACTACTCGTTGCCTGGCTTTTGCGGTCCGACCAGCCTCTGACGGCGGAGGACCTTGCAGAGAAGCTTATGGTCAGCCGGGCGACGGTTCTATCCGACCTTCGCCGCGCGGGGAGCTGGCTTGCCGGCCGAGGTATTGCCTTGCGAGGAAAACCCAACGTGGGTTACTGGTTGGCGTGCGCAGAAAAGGACTGGCGTCGTGCAGTTTGTGATCTTCTCGCCGAATCGGCAGGAGAAGAGCATCTGATTCGTTACCTGGCAGATATCGGCGCCGGCGGCGGGCAATGGAGACGGCCAGGTCCGGACGGGGTTATTGCCCACGTTCTTGGCTTGTTTCGGGAAGTGGATTTGGCCGGGCTTGAAGCAATTGTAACCGAAGTATGCCGGCGCCACGGGCTGGCCCTAAATGACAGCTCAACTGTTGGCCTGGTGGTTCATCTGGCCCTGGCCGTTACACGTTTGAAGCAAAACAAAGACATAGTTATGCCCCGGTCGGATTTGGAGGAAATAAAGAAGGCTCCTGAGTTTCGAGTGGCTGAAGAAGTGGCCCGAGCGGTATCCAAAGCCTACGGGTTGGAACTGCCGCCGGCCGAGATCGGCTACATCAGTTTGCACCTTGTGGGCGCGAAATTGCGGTCGCGCCGGAAAGAAACTTTATGGCAGGCAGATAAGATTAAGGCTCTGGCTACCGAGTTTATACGCCGGGCCGAGACTATGCTGGGAGTGGAACTTTCAAGCGATACCCAGCTCTTGGACGGGCTGACAATACATCTGGAACCTGTGCAAAGCCGGGTGAAATTTGGGCTGCCGTTTCGCAACCCGATCCTCGATGAAATCAAACAGAAGTTATCCTTCCTGTTTTTCGTGGCTAAGCAGGCGTCAAAGGTGTTTACGGAAGCCTGGGGCAATGAGCTCCCGGAAGAGGAGATCGGCTACCTCGCCCTGCATTTAGGAGCGGCAATGGAACGCCTCAAGCTCAAGTATCGGTCGCAGCCAAGAGCGCTCGTGGTGTGCAGCAGTGGCGTGGGCACCTCGCAGCTTATAGCCAGTATTTTGGAAAGCGAAATACCAGAGATCCAGATCGTAGGTTTCAGCTCGGCGTTTTCTTTGGCCCAGCAGATAGCCGATCTCCATCCGGACTTAATTCTTTCAACTGTTCCTCTTAAGAATTGCGGAGTTCAAACCGTCATCCTATCCAGCATACCGACGGCTGAAGAGATCCAGGAACTCAGGACGGCCCTTGGTTTCGGTTTCAAGGAGAAGAAAGTGGGCGAGGGAAAAGCGGCAAAGAAAAAAAGCGGCTTGTTATCCAGAGGGGGAGAACCGGTGCTTTCAGATGTGTTGGTTGCAGAAACCGTACTCCTAGATGCAGAAGCCAAAGATTGGCGCGAGGCCGTTTTCCTGGCGGGAAGCCTGCTGGTCAAAAGCGGCGCCGTAGAAGAGCGTTTCGTAGACAGCATGATTCGGGCCGTCCAAGAATTGGGACCGTACATTGTGATAGCGCCCGGCATTGCGATGCCGCACGCCCGGCCGGAGGACGGAGCGCGCAAGGTCGGGCTTAGTCTGGTGCGGCTCAAGAGCCCGGTTAGCTTTGGTAACCCGGCCAACGATCCCGTCGATTTGATCATCGGCTTGAGCGCGGTCGACAGCGACTCCCATCTCAAGCTTTTGGCACAGCTTTCCAAACTGCTCAATAACCAAGATTACCTTAGAATCATCCGCGAAACAGGCAGCAAAGAAGGTGTTCTGGCGCTGATTAACCGTGTTTGTGAGGACGAAGAATGAACTTCAGGAAAGGATGTTTGCTGTGGCGCAATTGGTTGGCGAGAAAACCCGCAAAGAAATCATGGACCAGCCGGTAACTTGGAGGAGCATCATCGGGCGGCTGGAGGGGGATCTGGGTAGTGCTGCAGACTGGCTGCAGAAAAGGGCACCGGAAACCATCGTGCTCACCGGTTGCGGAAGCTCTTATTATCTCTCCCTGGCCGCCGCGGCAGCCCTGCGTGGCATGGCCGGGCAGCCGGCTCAAGGAGTTCCCGCCTCGGAGGTTTTCCTGCACCCGGAGACTACCCTGCCGGTGACCGGGCGACCGCTCGTCATCGGTGTTTCCCGGTCCGGGGAGAGCAGCGAGACGGTAATGGCGCTTTCGTATGTAAGGGGTAAGCGGCTTGGAACAACCGCCGCGCTCTCCTGCCATCCTGAAAGCAGCCTTACCCACGAGGCAGATACGGCTTGGTTGCTTCCCGAAGCTCAAGAAGAAAGCGTGGTGATGACCAAGTCGTTTTCCGGCATGCTGCTATTTTTCGACTTGCTGGCGGCCGCCCTTGGAAGACAAAAGGCCATTTTAGACGAACTGGCGTCCCTTCCTCTCCTCGCCGAGCAACTCATAGCTCGCTATGAGCAAATGGTCGTTGCTTTGGCTTCCGGCCGCACGATTAAGCGCTTTGTTTTTCTGGGGTCGGGCCCTTTCTACGGCTTAGCTTTGGAAGGAATGTTAAAGGTTAAAGAACAGGCCATTGCTTGGTCGGAGGCCTACCACTTCCTTGAGGTACGCCACGGCCCCAAATCGATTGTTGATGAAGAGACCTTGGTAGTGGCCTTTGTTTCACCGCATGCTTGGCGTTTTGAGGCTGGCGTCTTGGAAGAACTGCAGGGCTATGGGGCGAAAGTGCTGACCCTTGGAGCGGACGATGAGGGCGGCGAATGGAATGTTGCTCTACCGAGAGGTCTGAGTCCCTTTAGCCGCGGTTTGGCGGTGATGCCGCTTGTGCAGTTGCTCGGCTACCACCACTCTATGGCGAAGGGGCTTAACCCCGATATGCCGCAGCATTTAACCCAAGTTGTCAAGCTATAACAGGGGGAAAGGGGGTGGAGCATGAGAATAGTCACAGTGTGCGGTATGGGCTTTGGTACGAGCTTGATGCTGAAGATGACCATCGACGACATTCTGAAGGAAGAGGGGATAAAGGCCAGCACGGAAGCCTGTGATGTTGGTTCGGCAAAAAGTAGGCAGGCAGACCTTGTCGTGGCTTCGACGGACATCGGCAAACACCTGCTGACCAGTTTCCGCAAAGTGGTGCTTATCAATAATTTAACTGATAAAAACGAGATTCGCGCAAAGCTCTTGGCCGAATTGCCCAAATAGCAAGAAGGGGGGATTTGGGTGGTTAAAGCGCTGGTGGAAATATTTACGACCCCGGCCATAATGCTCGGCATTGTGGCCCTGATTGGCCTCCTCCTCCAAGGGAAGTCTACTTCCGAATGCATAAGTGGAACGTTCAAGACGATACTGGGGGTGCTCATCCTAAGCAGCGGGGCGGGTGTTATCGTACAATCCCTTGGGCCTTTTAGCGACCTTTTCACCAAGGCCTTCAATCTTACCGGGGTCGTGCCGTTCGATGAAGCGGTAACGGGGGCCGTCATTCAAAAGATTGCCGTGGTGGCCAAGACGTCTTCGCTAATCATTGCCTTCGGGTTCGTTGTTAACCTTGTCCTGGCCCGGCTGACCCCTTTCAAGTATATCTTCCTTACCGGTCATATGATCTGGATTCTGGCCGGGTTCCTGGCCTTTGCCCTCTACGACCTTGGCCTTTCGGAAACTAACATTGTGGTGGTCGGCTCCTTGGTACAGGGCGCAGTCTTAACGCTGCTACCGGCCATTGCCCAACCGATCATGCGGCAGGTCACCGGGTCGAACGAGTTCGGCTACGGGCACCTTACTACGCTGGGCGTAGTGGCCGGGGCGTTGGTAGGCAAAATGGTGGGCAACCCCAGCGAGAGCAGTGAAGATTTGAAAGTGCCGCAAAGCCTTGAGTTTTTTAGAGACACCGCGATCTCCATTTCCGTCGTCATGCTCGTCATATACCTGGTGACCGTTCTCGTCGCCGGTCCGGCAGCCGTGGCCAAGGTATCCCAAGGGCAGTCGCCGGTCACTTACGCCGTCGTTCAAGCGCTGACCTTCACGGCGGGAGTGCTTATCCTCCTCCAGGGCGTAAGAATGTTCTTGGGCGAGATCATCCCTTCATTCCGGGGTATTGCGCTCAAAGTTGTCCCTGGGGCAATTCCTGCTCTAGACTGCCCGGTGGTTTTTCCCTATGCTCCTACGGCATTGATGCTCGGGTTTGTCAGTTCAGTAATCGGTATGATCGTCGGCATGTTGGTATCTCGGCTATTTGGGACCGTAATACCGCTTCCTTCAATCATCGGTGGTTTTTTTACCGGCGGAACCTCAGGCATTTTTGGCAATGCGGTGGGAGGAAGGCGAGGGGCGATAGTCGCCGGCTTCGTTTACGGCTTAATTCTCACCATCCCGGTAGCGCTCTTTTATCCCCTCTATGATCTTCCCAAGTACGGGATTACCGGCGTGGCCATGCTCGTGCCCGATGGATTGGCGGTTTTAGCAATTATTAAAGCCGTCGCCAGTATCTTCTAGCTCAGCTGAAGAAAGGGGGAAACTGGCTTACCAGTTTCCCCTGCAACATCTATGAGGGGGCGATGTAAACCCATGAAGGGCAAAGAGTATCTAGAGAAGGTCGAAGAGATACTGAAGAAGGTCAAGGAAACCCAGCTTAAAGCCATCGGGCAGGCGGCCGAGCTTGTAGCCGATACCATCGCCGGCGGGGGACTACTTCATGTTTTCGGCTGTGGCCATTCGCAAATGTATGCCGAAGAACTCTTTTACCGCGCCGGCGGTCTGGTACCGGTGAACGCCATCTTAGAACCGGCCCTTTCCCTTCGGCCGGAGGCGCCCAAAAGCACTTGGTTTGAGCGCTGTCCAGAATACGGGAAAGAAATCATGAGGAATGAACCCGTCCGGCCCGGCGATACGCTCATCATAGCTTCCACTTCGGGGAGAAACGCCGTACCCATCGATGCCGCCCTGCAGGCCAAAGAAATGGGCTTAAAAGTGATTGCGCTGACTTCCATGGCCTTTACGCGAAGCGTAAAGTCCCGCCACGCAAGCGGCAAATTACTGTACGAACTCGCGGACGTTGTGCTGGATAACTGCGGTATTGAGGGTGATGCCGTAGTGGAGTTTGATGGCCTGCCGTTTAAGGCCGGGCCGACCTCAACGGTAAGCGGCTGCGCGATCCTTCAGGCGGTGGTCGTCGAAGCCATAGAAAAACTATTGGCCAGAGGAATAACGCCGCCGGTGTGGGTCAGCTCCAATCTTGACCAGGGCGATCAAATCAATGCTCGCTATATTAAGGAGTACAGAGGAAGGGTGAAGTGCCTGTAGAATGCGCCAAACTGAAAGCGGGGCCGTAGTTGTTCTAACCAACGGACGTGTGGTTACACCTTTTGTGGAAATAGAATCCGGGACCGTGGTCATCAGCGGAGAAAAGATCGTTGAGGTAAAACCTTCTCGCCCTGGCAGCCTCCCGCCCAATGCCCGCGTCATTGACCTCGGTGGGCTGACAGTGGTTCCTGGTTTTATCGACGTGCACATCCATGGCGCCCATGGGGCGGACGCGCTGGACGCCACGGCCGAGGCTATTCTAACCATGGCGCGCTTTTTGGCCCAAAATGGGACCACGGCGTTTGTGCCGACCACGGCCAGCGCCGGCTGGGAGCAGCTGGCAAACGTTGCGGCTGCAGCGGCGGAGGTTAAGAAGCTCGGAGCTAGGGGGGCGGAGGTTTTAGGGTTACACCTCGAAGGCCCCTTTTTAAACCCTGAGCGTTTGGGCGCGCAAAACCCGGCGGCCGTCCAGGATGTGGACTTGGGACGGGTGGCGACGTTCTTGGAGCATTTTCCCGGTCTGGTGCGGATTATCACCCTCGCTCCTGAACTTCCAGGGGCGCTGGGCCTCATAAGGTACCTGCGGCAACAAGGGGTCGTTGCCGCGGCGGGACACACCAATGCAGATTTCGACACCATGAACGCGGCGTTCCAGGCCGGGCTCACCCATGCAGTTCATCTTTTTAACGGCATGGCCCAGCTGCACCACCGTGAGCCCGGGCCGGTGGGAGCGATTCTTACTACGCCGGGGGTCAGCTGTGAAGTGATCTGTGACGGACATCATCTTCACCCGGCAGCGGTAAGGCTGGCGGCGTTTCTCAAAGCTCCTTCCGATCTCATCCTTGCCACAGATGCCATGCGGGCAACTGGCCTGCCTGACGGGGAGTACGACCTGGGCGGGCTAAGCGTCCGCGTTGCGGGGGGCGTGGCAAGATTGCCGGCGGGCTCCCTGGCCGGGAGCACGCTTACCCTGGCGGAGGCGGTAAGGAACGCTGCCGCATTTACCGGTTTTCCGCTGGCCGAGGTCGTCCGGTGGGCGACGGCCAACCCTGCTCGGCTGCTAAAAATAAGCGACCGCAAAGGGCATATCGCCCCGGGAAAAGATGCGGACATTGTGGCGCTGGATTCCGACTTCAATGTGGTGCTCACGCTGGTTAGAGGAAAAGTGGTTTGGGATGCGCGGGGGAGACACCAGTAGGGCAGAGGAGGCTTATTCTTTGGTACAAATTGTGGTCACGATAAAAAACCCCACGGGTTTACATGCACGACCGGCGGCAGCCTTCGTCCAAGCCGCGGAGCGTTTCAAAGCCGATATTTGGATAGAGAAAGAAGGGCGTAGGGTCAACGCCAAGAGCATTTTGTCGGTGATGTCGCTCGGTGCAAAACAGGGAACCACTTTAGAGATAGTGGCGGACGGCGAAGACGAGGATATGGCCGTAGCTACCTTAAGAGACCTTATCGATGGCGGGTTGGGGGAAATTGCCGGATGATCCTGTGCGTCACTTTGAACGCGGCCGTCGATAAGACCTACATTGTAGAAGGGTTCAGAGCGGGGGAAATTTTTCGGGTCAAGGAAGTGCAGGTTCTGCCTGGGGGCAAAGGGATCAACGTAGCCCGGGCCATCCGGGTACTGGGCGGTGACGTGCTTGCTACCGGTTTCATCGGCGGCCATAACGGTGCCTTTATCGAAGAAAGACTGGCCGCGGAGGGTATCCCTTCAGACTTTGTGCAGATACCTGCCGAATCCCGGCTTACGGTCAGTATAATTGACCCGATCAATTCTTCTGAGACGGGGCTGTACGAGCAGGGTCCTGCCGTTTGTGCAGAAGATTGGGAAAGATTCAAGGAGCATTTTGCCGTTCTCCTGGAAAAGGCAGAAATAGCGATATTATCCGGAAGCCTTCCCCGCGGCTTGGCGGCGGACGCTTATGCAGAACTCATCGAAATGGCCAGAGGCACGGGGTGTTCCGTAATCCTGGATACGAGCGGGGAAGCACTAAAAACTGGTTTGGCGGCGCATCCGTGGCTGATAAAGCCGAACCGTTCCGAAGCAGAAGGGCTCCTTGAACGTCCGCTTGAAGGGGTATCGGCAGTGGTGGAGGGCATAAAGAAGCTTCTGGCCGACGGCCAAGAGGCCGTGGCGATATCGCTTGGTAAAGATGGGGTCATCGGTGGGTGTGGGTACGGCATTTGGCGTGTCCGGGCACCGCAGGTGCATGCTGCCAGCAGTGTGGGCGCAGGTGACGCGTTCGTGGCCGGGTTTACCTTAGCGTGGTTAAGGAAGGGCGACTTTGCCGAAGCTCTCCGCTACGGGACGGCCTGCGCTGCTGCCAGCGTTACTAGAGTGGGGGCGGGCATGTTGTCGCCCTCGGATGTGGAGTATTTGAGCAGGACGATAAAGGCTGAAAAAATTACTTAATTCTCTTTTGCTGAGAGGAGTATCCGGCATGAGGGAGAACGCGAGCTCTATCCTGCAAGATGCCCGGCAGGGCGGATACGCGGTTGGGGCGTTCAATATACACAATCTGGAAACGTTTCGGGCGGTGGTCGACGCCTCAGCGGAAATGGGCAGGCCGGTTTACGTCCAAACGACGCCGGGCACGGTACGCTTCATCGGCGCGGGGTACCTAGTTGCCCTGGCCAGGGAGGCGGCGAAGCAGGTGCCGGTTCCCGTCATATTACACCTGGACCACGGGAACAGCCTCGAAATAGTGCAAGAGTGCTTGGAGGCAGGCTACCCTTCGGTGATGATCGATGGCTCCAGGCTGCCTTACGACGAAAACGTGGCTTTGGTGCGTCAGGTTGTCGCCCTGGCCCGGAAATACGGGGCTGCGGTGGAGGCGGAACTAGGGGAGGTGGGCGGCGCGGAAGAACAAGAGATGGCCAAAAGCGGAACCGGCCGCCTCACCGATCCTTTACAGGCGCAGAGATTTGTGGCCGAAACGGGAGTGGACAGCCTGGCCGTAGCGATCGGCACGGCACACGGGGTTTACACGGCTGAACCGGAGCTGGATCTGGAACGCCTTTCTTTAATCAGGTCTTTGGTTGGCGTTCCTTTGGTCCTCCACGGCGCCTCTGGGGTACCCGATACTAAGCTGCGGGAGGCCATTCGCCGGGGCATTTCAAAGGTGAACATTGCCACGGACCTGAAACTTACCTGGGCCCGAGAGCTCAGGCGGTCTTTGACCGTCCAACCGGGCGAAACCGACCCGCGAAACGTGCTAAGGCCGGTAATAGACGCTTTGAAGCGAGCGGTGCGGGAAAAGATTGCCTTATTCAGCGGCGAGCCCAACTGAAATTCAGAGGCCGGACACCAGGACGGGCCGTAAATGTGCGAACGTTAAAGATAAAAAGATGTGTATCGTTCGGTTTTCTTGTTGACAAAGAAGATTACGTTTGGTAGGATAACTTTTGGCAGGGCAAGGAAAAACAACATTGGGATATAGACCTCAGGCATAAAAGGGGATGGCGGCGGGAAGGAATGCGCCGACAAACCAAGATTGCTCTGAGGGAAAGTGTGCCTAGGGTTCCGCGCGCAGGCGGTCTGGACCAAGTGGCACAGGCGCACGGGCGCTACACCGGAGGGAGAAAAGCCCAGGCGGGGAGGTTTCACTCAAGAGTTGAAAACCACCCGTCTGGGCTTGCGCTTTTTGCCTTTAACCGAGGATGGGAGAACGGGGTGTGGTGCCGGCGGACTTCAGGGGAAACGGGCAACATAACCTGGCGGAAACGATAAGGAGGAAAACATATGGCCGAGCCGAAGGTAGGAATTGTTCTAGGCAGCGACTCGGATCTGTCTTTGGGCCGGGAGGCGGCGAAGGTGCTGGCCGGGTTCGGCGTGCCTTACGAAGTGGTGCTGGCCTCGGCGCACCGCTCGCCGGATAAGGCGTCCCGTTATGCCCGCGAGGCGGCGGGACGGGGTCTTAAGGTTATCATTGCGGTGGCCGGTCTGGCCGCCCACCTGCCCGGGGTGCTGGCGGCGCAGACGACGCTCCCGGTGATCGGCGTGCCGGCGGCGGCCGGGACCCTAGGGGGCCTGGATGCGCTCTTCGCCACGGTCCAGATGCCGAGCGGGGTACCGGTGGCCACGGTGGGTATCGGCGCGGCGAAGAACGCGGCGCTTCTGGCCGTGGCCGTCCTGGCCACCGCGGACCCTGAGCTGGCCGCGCGCCTGGCGAGATACCGGGAGGAGCTGGCGCGAGAGGTGGAAGCAAAGGAAGAGAAGCTTAAGGAACAGGGGCTCGAGTTTTAGGGGGGAAGAGCATGATCGAGCGTTACACCTATCCGGAGATGGCGCACATCTGGACGGAAGAGAACAAGATGCAAAAGTGGCTGGAAGTGGAAATCCTCGCCTGCGAGGCGATGGCCGAGCTGGGGGAGATCCCGCGGGAGGCGGCAAAGGCCATCCGCGAGCGCGCCGGCTTTGACGTGGCGCGGGTCAAGGAGATCGAGCAGGTGACCAGGCACGACGTGGCCGCCTTTGTCGAGTGCGTAGCCGAGCGGGTGGGCGAGGCCGGGAAGTACGTGCACCGCGGCCTAACTTCCTCCGACGTGCTGGATACCGGGCTGGCCCTGCAGATGAAAGAGGCGGGAGAACTCCTTATCAAGGACGTGGAAAGGCTTCTTTTCGTGCTCAAAGAGAAGGCACTCCAGCACAAGTACACGGTGATGATCGGGCGGACGCACGGGGTACATGCCGAGCCTACCACCTGGGGGTTAAAGCTCCTCCTTTGGGCGGCGGAGATGGAGCGGGCGCGCGACCGGCTCGGCCATGCCCTGGCCACCATCAGCGTGGGGAAAATCTCCGGTGCGGTGGGCACGTACGCCAACGTGGACCCGCGCGTGGAAAGTTACGTCTGCGAGCGCCTGGGGCTTAGGCCGGCTAAGGTTTCTACGCAGATCCTGCAGCGCGACCGGCATGCTGAGTACCTGACGGCCTTGGCCCTGGTGGGGAGCTCGCTGGAGAAGTTTGCCACTGAGATCCGCAGCCTGCAGCGCACGGAAATTCTGGAAGTGGAGGAGTCCTTCCACAAAGGACAAAAAGGATCGTCGGCCATGCCGCACAAGCGCAACCCGGTAAACTGCGAGCGTATCGCTGGCCTGGCCCGGCTGCTCCGGGCGAACGCCCAGGCGGCCATGGAGAATGTGAGCCTCTGGCACGAACGGGACATCAGCCACTCCTCGGTGGAACGAGTGATCATCCCCGACTCCTGCCTGGTGCTGGACTTCATGCTGCGCCAGTTCACGGCCATCATGGAGAACCTCATCGTCTACCCGGAGCACATGCGCGCCAATTTGGAACGAACCGGCGGGCTGATTTTCTCGCAGAGGGTTTTGCTGGCCTTGGTGGATAAGGGTGTTTCCCGCAGCGATGCCTATGCCTGGGTGCAGGAGGCGGCCATGGCCACCTGGCAGGAGGGGGGCAGCTTCAAGGAGCGGGTGCTGGGCGATGCCCGCATCCGCGGCTACCTTACCGCCGAGGAGATCGAGGGCCTTTTCGACTACCGCTACCACCTGCGCCACGTGGACGAGATTTTTGCCCGCTTCGGATTGTAAGGCCTTCACGGTACCTAAGGCGCCGTGCGGGGGATGCCCCTCGGCCTCACTTGTGGCAGAACAACTGTACCGAATAGCGTTGTCCAAGGTACGTGTGCCCAGATTGACTGAGAAGGAGGATCGGCATGGAAAAGCGCGAGCAGGTTTACGAGGGTAAGGCCAAGATAGTCTACCGCACCGATGATCCCGAGCGCTACATCTTGTATTTTAAAGACGACGCTACCGCCTTCAACGGCCTGAAAAAGGGCACCATCTCCGGCAAGGGCGAGTTAAATAACCGCATCTCCGCTCATTTCTTCGCCCTGCTCGAGGAGCACGGCATCCCCACGCACTTCGAAAAACTTCTTTCCCCCCGCGAGATGCTGGTAAAAAAGGTCACCATTCTCCCCATTGAGGTTGTGGTGCGCAACATCGCCGCCGGGAGTCTCGCCAAGCGTTTGGGGCTGGCCGAAGGCACGCCCATGCGCCGGCCCGTCCTCGAGTTTTACTTGAAGAGCGACGAGCTGGGCGACCCGATGATCAACGAATATCACATCTACGCCCTTAGTCTGGCCAGCGAGGACGAACTTAAGACCCTTGCCGATTACGCTTTAAAGATAAACTCCATACTGAGCGCCTACTTGGCCGAGCGAAAGCTGGAGCTGGTAGACTTCAAGCTCGAGTTCGGGCGCACCGCCGGGGGCGCGATCATTCTCGCCGACGAGATCTCCCCGGACACCTGCCGTTTCTGGGATGCCGAGACGAAGGAGAAGCTGGACAAGGATCGTTTCCGCCGCGACCTGGGCGGCGTGGAAGAAGCCTACCAGGAAATTTGGCGCCGGCTGTCTTGATAGGCGCCGCTTGGGGGATGCCCGCGGCCAAGGGGTTTGGGTACCGAACGGGGGCCGGCGGGTATCCCCACGCGGCGCCGGCGACCTCCCGACGAACGAACTCGGTTCGCTCGGGGCGCGGGCAGAACTCGGCCCTAGCGGGCCTCAGACACCGCCCGCGCTTTCCCTCGCTCACCTCGTTCTTTGAATGGCGGTACGCAAGGCGCCGCTTAGGGGATGACCCGCGGCCCCTGGGTGTTGGGTGCCGAGGTTGATCCGGCGGGTATTTCTGCCGCGGTGCCGACGACCTGAGGACGAACGAAGACGATGACACAAGGAGGGCATGAAGTGTACCTGGTCAAGGTCTATGTCACCTTGAAGAAGGGGATTCTCGACCCCCAGGGGGTGACCATTCGGGGAGCGCTGGAGGCGCTTGACTATAAAAACGTTCGCGAAGTGCGTACCGGCAAGTACATGGAGCTCGAGTTGGATGCGCCCACGGCCGAGGCGGCGCGGGAAGAAGCGGCCGAAATGGCGCGGCGGCTCCTGGCCAATCCGGTGATCGAGGACTACCGGTTGGAAGTGGAGGAGGCGCGGGCATGAAGTTCGGGGTGGTCGTTTTTCCCGGCTCCAACTGCGATGCCGACTGCTACCACGCAGTGAAGAACGTCCTCGGCGTCGAGTGCGACTACCTCTGGCATGAGGACACCGACGTTGCCGGTTACGACGCGATCATCCTGCCCGGCGGCTTTTCCTACGGCGATTACTTGCGTACGGGGGCCATTGCCCGCTTTTCACCCATCATGGCGGCGGTGGCCGACTTCGCTCGAGCGGGCGGGCTGGTTCTGGGAATCTGCAACGGCTTCCAGATCCTCCTCGAGGCCGGCCTGCTTCCCGGGGCCATGCGCCGCAACGTCGGCCTTTCCTTCCGCTGTGAGTTCATCCACGTGCGGGTGGAAAATGCGGACACGCCCTTTACCGGTGCTTACCGCCCCGGCCAGGTGCTGCGCCTGCCCATCGCCCACGGCGAAGGCAACTACTACGCGGACCCGGAAACCCTGGCAGCTCTCGAGGCGGGCGGGCAGGTGGTGCTGCGCTACTCCGAACCCGACGGGCGCATAAGCGAGGCCGCCAACCCCAACGGTTCCCTTCACAACATTGCCGCCCTCATCAATAAGGAAGGCAATGTTTTAGGGATGATGCCGCATCCCGAGCGGGCTTCCGAGGCCATCTTGGGTTCTGAGGACGGCCGCGGCATCTTCACTTCCATGCTCCGGTACCTAGAAAGGAGGCGGGGAAGGTGAAGAAAAGGTGGCGCAGCATGGGCCTTACCGATGAGGAGTACGCGCGCATCCTCGAACTTCTGGGGCGCGAGCCCAACGAAACGGAACTCGGTATGTTCGCCGTCATGTGGTCCGAACACTGCGGTTACAAAAATTCGCGGCCGCTCCTTAAGCTGTTCCCCACGCAAGGCCCGCGCGTGCTGCAGGGGCCCGGCGAGAATGCCGGGGTGGTCGATATCGGCGACGGCCAAGCCGTGGTCTTCAAGATGGAGAGCCACAACCACCCTTCGGCCATCGAGCCCTACCAAGGGGCGGCCACCGGCGTAGGCGGCATCGTCCGCGACATCTTTGCCATGGGTGCCCGCCCCATCGCCTGCCTGGACTCGCTGCGCTTTGGCGACCTTAAGGAGCGGCGCACGGTCTACCTCTTTTCCGGGGTGGTGGCCGGCATTGCCGGTTACGGAAACGCCATCGGCGTACCAACCGTGGGCGGCGAGGCGTTCTTCAGCCCCTCCTACCAGGGAAACCCCTTGGTGAACGTCATGTGCGTCGGACTTCTAGAGGGTGCGCCGGCGAAGGGGGCGGCGGCCGGGGTCGGCAACCCGGTGCTCCTCGTCGGCGCTAAAACCGGGCGCGACGGCATCCATGGGGCCACCTTTGCCTCGGAAGAGCTGGGCGAGGCGTCCGAGGAACGCCGCCCGGCGGTACAGGTGGGGGATCCTTTCCGGGAAAAACTGCTCATTGAGGCCTGCCTGGAGGCTTTGAAGACGGGATATGTGGTAGGCATTCAGGACCTGGGGGCGGCGGGCATTACCTCTTCGGCGGTGGAGATGGCCGGCCGCGCCGGGACGGGTATGGAGATCGACATCTCCCGTGTGCCGCGGCGGGAACCGGGCATGAGCCCTTACGAAGTCATGCTCTCCGAATCGCAGGAGCGCATGCTCCTCGTGGTAGAAAAAGGCCGGGAGGAAGAGGTAAAGCGGATCTTCAGCCGCTGGGGGCTCGATGCTACGACCATCGGCCGCGTCACTCAAGACGGGGTAATGCGGGTCTGGGACGGGAAAACGCTGGCGGCCGAGGTGCCGGTGCGCTACCTTACGGAGGAAGTACCCACGTACGTGCGCGAAGGCCGCGTGCCGGAGTATCTTGCCGCGGCCCAGGCTTTCGACTGGCACACCCTGCCTGAGCCGGCCGATTACAACGAGGCCCTCCTGAAACTCCTCGCTTCCCCGAACATCGCCAGCCACGAGTGGATCTGGCGGCAGTACGACCACATGGTACAGACCAACACGGTGATCCTGCCGGGCTCCGATGCGGCGGTGCTCAGGGTCAAAGGCACTTCCAAAGGGCTTGCCCTCACCTGCGACGGCAACGGCCGCTATACCTACCTCGACCCGTACACCGGCGGCATGATCGCCGTGGCCGAGGCTGCCCGAAATCTCGCCGCCTGCGGCGCCGAGCCTTTAGGGCTCACCGACTGCCTCAACTTTGGTAACCCGGAAAAACCCGAGGTGTACTGGCAACTTAAACAGGCCATCGAAGGCATGGCCGAAGCCTGCCGGTCGCTGGGCATTCCGGTGGTGAGCGGCAACGTCAGCCTCTACAACGAGACGGAAGGGCGTCCCATTTTCCCCACGCCGGTGGTGGGGATGGTGGGGCTTCTCCCGAACATCGAAAGGCGGGCCCAACAGGGCTTCCGCGGCCCGGGCGACGTAATCGTGCTCCTCGGTTCCACGGAGGATGAGCTGGGGGGAAGCGAGTACCTTTACGCCCTCCACGGCCTGGAATTGGGCCGGCCGCCGCGCCTGGATTTGAAGAAGGAAGCGCGGGTGCAGGAGGCTTGCCGCACGGCCATTAGGGAGGGGCTTCTCTCCTCAGCCCATGACCTTTCCGACGGCGGCCTGGTGGTGGCGTTGGCCGAGTCCTGCCTTACCGGCCCGAACGGGCCTCAGGGTGCCCGGGTTGAGATAGCGCGCGCCGGCCTCCGACGCGACAGCGCCTATTTCAGCGAGACCCAGTCGCGCATCCTCATCTCGCTGCCGGAAGAGAACCTGCCGCGCCTGGCGGCGATCGCCGGACGCTTGGGCGTGCCCTACTCGGTGCTCGGCCGGACGGGAGGCGAGCGCCTGGAAGTGGATGACGCCATCTCCCTCCCAGTGAACGAGCTCCAGCGCGTTTGGAAGGAGGGGCTGGCGTGTTACCTGTGAGCGACGACAAATTCCACGAGGAGTGCGGCATTTTCGGCATCTACGCGCCGGGCGAGGATGTCGCCCGCTTAACCTACATGGGGCTTTTCGCCCTGCAGCACCGCGGCCAGGAAAGTGCCGGCATTGCCGTCACCGACGGCCGCAGCATCGCCCTGGAAAAAGGGCTGGGGTTGGTGGGCGAGGTGTTCGGCGAAGATCGCCTGGCCCGGCTCAAGGGAAAAGTGGCCATCGGCCATGTGCGCTACTCCACGGCCGGGGGCGGGGGCCTCAACAACGCCCAGCCGCTGGCCGCAACTTCCCGGCGCGGGTCGCTGGCCTTGGCCCATAACGGCAACCTGGTAAACGCGGCGGAGCTCCGCGAAGAGTTAAGCGAGCGCGGCTATCTCTTTCAGACCACGAGCGATACCGAAGTGATCGCCAGCCTTACCGCGCAGGCGGAGGCGCGGGACGTGACCACCGCCCTGATCAGCGCCCTGGGGCGGGTGACCGGTTCCTACGCCCTGGTGGTGCTTACCCCCGGCGGCCTGCTGGGGGTGCGCGACCCGCACGGCATGCGCCCTCTGTGCCTGGGGCGCCTGGGTTCGGGTTACGTGCTCGCCTCAGAAAGTTGCGCGCTGGATACGGTGGGGGCCGAGTTCGTCCGCGACCTGGAGCCCGGGGAGCTGGTGCGCATCGGGCCCGAGGGCGTGGAGTCCCTGCACTTTGCCCGGGAAAAGAAGGCGTTTTGCATTTTTGAATTCATCTACTTCGCCCGGCCGGACAGCCGCCTCGAAGGGGTCAACGTCCACGAGGCCAGGCGGCGGGCGGGTATCCTGCTCGCCCGGGAACATCCGGCCACGGCCGACCTGGTGGTTCCGGTGCCGGATTCAGGTATTTCCGCCGCCCTGGGATACGCGGAGGCCTCCGGCATCCCGTACGCCGTCGGCCTCATTAAGAACCGCTACGTGGGCCGCACCTTCATCCAGCCGGCGCAGAAAACGCGGGAATTCGGAGTACACCTGAAGCTCAACCCCATCCGGGAGGTGCTGGCCGGCAAGCGCATTGTCCTGGTGGACGACTCCATCGTGCGCGGGACCACCAGCCGGCGTATCGTGCGCCTCCTAAGGGGCGCCGGGGCGCGCGAGGTACATGTGCGCATAAGCTCGCCGCCCATCGTGAGCCCCTGCTACTACGGCATCGATACGCCGACCCACGCCGAGCTTATCGGGGCGCGCTACAACGTGGAGGAGATACGGCAGGCCATCGGTGCCGATTCCCTCGGTTATCTCAGCCTTGCGGCGCTCAAGGAGGCGGTGGGACTACCTGGAGAGCCGTACTGCCTGGCCTGTTTTACCGGCCGCTACCCGGCCGGCCGGTGCGCCTAAGAAGTTTGCGAGGGGAAACTTCGGTACGTAACGCTCCTGCGGGGGATGCCCTCGGCCTTAGTCGGCTTTGGTGCTAAGACATATTTGCGCTTTCAAAGTAAGGGAAGGAGGGGGAAGCCGGTGCCCGAAGGAGGTTGGAGCTACGAGCGGGCCGGAGTAGATATCGATGCCGGGAATGAAGCCGTGGAGCGCATCAAGCCGCACGTGGCCTCTACAGTTCGCTCCGGCGTTGTCGGCGGTATCGGCGGTTTCGCCGGGCTCTTCCAGCTGGATCTTAAGCGTTTTAGGGAACCGGTTCTGGTCTCCGGCTGCGACGGCGTAGGGACCAAGCTCAAGGTGGCCTTTGCCCTGGGGAAGCACGACACGGTAGGGATAGATGCCGTGGCCATGTGTGTAAACGACATCTTGGTACAGGGGGCAGAGCCGCTCTTTTTCCTGGACTATCTGGCGGTGGGGAAGCTTGTCCCGGAGCAGGTGGAGCAGGTGGTTGCGGGCGTGGCGGCCGGCTGCCGCGCGGCAGGCTGTGCCCTTTTGGGTGGGGAGACGGCGGAGATGCCCGGGTTTTATCCGCCCGGGGAGTACGATTTGGCCGGGTTTGCCGTAGGGGCCGTGGAAAGGAGCCGGTTGGTAGATGGCAGCGGCATCAGGCCGGGGGACGTAGTGCTGGGTCTTGCCTCCAGCGGCCTTCACAGCAACGGGTTTTCCCTGGCCCGGCGGGTGCTCTTGGAGGAGGCGGGGTTAAATTTGTGGGACTCGCTACCCGAGCTGGGCTGTACCCTGGGGGAGGAGATGCTGCGGCCCACGCGGATCTACGTCCGCCCGGTGTTAGACCTCCTGCCCGAGGTGCGGGTTAAAGGTATGGCCCACATCACGGGGGGCGGACTCCTGGAAAACATCCCGCGCGTCCTGCCGCCCGGAACGCGGGTGCGCCTTGTGGCCGGGGCCTGGCCGGTGCCGCCCATCTTTTCTCTCATCCAAGAGAAAGGCAACGTCGCCGAGGCGGAGATGCTGCGCACCTTTAACCTGGGAATCGGCTACGTGCTCATCGTCGGGCCGGAGGATGAGGAGCGCACCCTCGAACTTCTCGCCGCTTTAGGAGAAAAAGCCTGGCCCATCGGTACGGTGGTGGCTGGCGAGCCGGGGGTGGAAGTGGAAGGGAGGATTTTCCCGTGACGGCGAATTTGGCCGTGCTGGTTTCCGGGCGCGGGACTAATCTTCAGGCCATCATCGATGCCTGGGAGGCGGGTGAGCTGCCGGTAAACATCGTCGGGGTCTTGAGCGATAACCCCGGGGCCAAAGCCCTGGAACGGGCGTCGGCGCACGGGCTGCGCACGGCGGTGCTGGTAGCGGCCTCCTACCCAGACCGCCGGGCGTACGGGGAAGCCGTTGTGGGGCTTCTAGAGTCTTGGGGGACGGAGATTGTGGCCCTGGCCGGGTTTATGCGCCTCCTCGATCCGGTAGTGATCCGCGCCTTCCCGGGGCGTATTCTAAACATTCACCCTTCGCTTCTTCCCGCTTTCCCCGGCCTTCATGCCCAGCGCCAGGCCCTGGAGTACGGCGTGCGCGTGTCGGGCTGCACCGTACACCTGGTGGATGAGGGGATGGACACGGGACCGATTGTGCTCCAGGCGGCGGTGCCGGTGCTGCCGGAGGATACCGAAGAGACTCTCGCCGCGCGCATCCTCAAGGAGGAGCACCGCCTCTACCCCGAGGCCATCCGCCTCCTGGCCACCGGACGCTTAAAGGTTGAAGGCCGGCGCGTGATCATTTTGCCCGAGCGTTGATTCGGGCGCGGAAGAAACAAATGTGAAAATCGGCGATTGGCAAAATCTAGGAGGTATCCAGATGATCAGCGTCAAGCGCGCCCTGCTTTCGGTTTCGGATAAGGGCGGGATTGTGGAGTTCGCCCGCGGGCTTGCCGAACTGGGCGTCGAAATCGTCTCTTCGGGCGGGACGGCGCGGGTACTGGCGGAGGCCGGCGTGCCGGTCCGCCGGGTAGAGGAGGTTACCGGGTTTCCGGAAATCCTGGACGGGCGCGTGAAAACCTTACATCCGGCCATTCACGCCGGCATCCTCGCCCGGCGCGACGTCCCCGAACACCTGGCGAAACTTGAGGAGCTCGGCATCCGGCCGATCGACCTCGTGGCGGTGAACCTTTATCCCTTCGCGGCCACCATCGCCCGCCCGGACGTTACCCTGGAAGAAGCCGTCGAAAACATCGATATCGGCGGGCCGACCCTCATTCGGGCGGCGGCCAAGAATCACCGGGGCGTAGTGGTGGTAGTTAACCCCCTGCACTACGAAGAGATTCTTAAGGAACTCCGTGAAAAAGGCGGGGTCAGTTTCGAGACGGCCTACCGCCTGGCGGCCGAGGCCTTCGCCCACACGGCCGAGTACGACAGCGTTATTGCCGCTTATCTGGCCGGGCGTAACGAAGTCTTCCCGGCGAGCCTGCCCCTTGCCTATACCAAGGTGCGAGACCTGCGCTACGGGGAAAACCCGCACCAGAGGGCGGCCCTTTACGCCCGGCCCGGGGCAGAGAAGGGGATTGCCTTTGCCCGCCGGCTCCACGGCAAGGAGCTTTCCTTCAACAACATCGCCGACGCCAACGCCGCCTGGGAGCTGGTGCAGGAGTTTAGCGCACCGTGCGCCGTGGGCGTCAAACACATGAACCCGTGCGGCGTGGGGATAGGCCCGGACCTTCTTCAGGCTTGGCGGAAGGCCTACGCGGGCGATCCGGTCTCCATCTTCGGCGGCATCGTCGCCTTTAACCGAGAAGTTACGGCAGACTTGGCCGCGGCCCTAAACGAGATCTTTTTGGAGGTGGTGATCGCCCCCGGCTTTAGCGACGAGGCACTGGCGATTCTCAAAGAAAAGAAAAACCGTATCCTGCTCGAAGCCAAAAGCGGCCGGGCGCAGCCGGGTTGGGATCTTAGAACGGTGCGCGGCGGGCTTTTGGTGCAGGAACTGGATGTTCGGGATTACGACCCGGCCGACCTAAAGGTGGTGACGCGGCGCGCGCCGACGGAAAAGGAAATGGCGGACCTCGCCTTCGCCTGGAAAGTGGTGAAGTACGTAAAGTCCAACGCCATCGTCCTGGCG
>Ga0247720_100258_pt1 | contig 23503 bp, 20 predicted proteins | sample MSEWel2015_12_15_FD_189078 | JGI IMG/M metagenome (GOLD analysis project Ga0247720, IMG submission 189078) | Subsurface sediment microbial communities from gas well in West Virginia, United States - MSEEL Well Study Marcellus 3H_2015_12_15 | ecosystem: Environmental > Terrestrial > Deep...
CCCTTCCCCCGGAAACCACCCGCCGGACGGCAGCCGGCCGGGAAAATATTTGCACAATGGCCCTTCCATGATATCCCGGAGAGTCCTCAGACGTAGCTGTGCTGGCCGGCCATTAAAAAGGTAACGCCCACAAAAGTAAACATGACCACGATAAAACCGGCCACCGCCAGGTAGGCTGCCGGCCGGCCCTGCCAGCCCAGAACAAACCGGGCGTGAAGGTAGGCGGCGTATACCAGCCAGGTTATCAGGGACCAGGTTTCCTTGGGGTCCCAGCTCCAGTAAGCACCCCAGGCATACTGGGCCCAGATGGCTCCGGTGATAATCAACAATGTTTGAAAGGGCAGGCCGATGACCACCGCCTGGTAAACCAGCCGGTCCAGAACTTCCCGGTCCGGCAGGCGCCGGCGTAAGCCAGCAAACAGGGGGGAATCCCCGCTGGCGATCAGATAAAGCACCGCGCCGGCAAAGGAGAGGGCAAAAGCACTGTAGGCTACAATGGCTGTCAGAACATGATAGGTCAGCCATTTGCTGCGCAGGGCCGGCATCAGGTCGCCGGTCTCCCGGGGCAGCAGGGATATCAGGGCAATCACCAGGAAGCCTATCAGGGCCGCAAACACCCCCAGCCCTCTAACTCTTATTTTCAATTGCAGCAGCAGGTAACCCAGCATGATCCCCCAGGCAAAGCACAACCCGTACTCGTAAAGGTTGGCCAGGGGCAGCCTGCCGGTAACGGCAATCCGGGCACCCAGGGCAGCGGTATTGCTCAACAAGCCCAGCCAGGCCAAAGCCGTAGCCCAGCGGGCAGCGGCGGGCCTGTCCGTCCAGAAGTCGGCCAGATAAAGAACTGCTGCCCCCAGGTAGGCTCCGAAGGTAACTTTAAAGGCTAGCATTTCAAACTCCATCCTTTCACCCCCTTTCACCAGCCCAGGTAAGCTTCCATCTCCCGGATCATTTTTTCAAACTCCTCCCGGTCCAGGGCACGGGTATGAAGGGAGGTCACGCCCCCCATAACCAGGGTCAGAAGCCCGTCTGCCTCTTCCAGGCGCAGCCAGTACCGCCTGTGCCGCACAAGCAGAGTCAGGAAGAAGAAGAGGCTCACCAGGACAAAACTGGCAAACACAAGGGGTATACTGGGGTCGTATTTTACCAGCAGCACCGAAAAGGGGCTGGTTCCAACCAGATGCAGGGTTCCGGAATTCCCGGGCAGGGTGAGGCTCTCCCCTGTGGTAAGGGTACCTGCACTTACCTGCTGGTGTCCCTGGTAAAGAGCATAATCCACCCTGCCGTTTTCACTCCAGGAACCGAACCACACACCATACTGTTCCAGGCCGGGCAGCCTGTAAAAACGGTTGGGGAAAAGAACCGCCGGCCGGGGCGCTTCCCGGGCTCCATCGGCAAGCTCAACTTTTAAAGCCTGCCCATAAGAATACTGGTACAAGTGATAGCCGCGATAATTAAGGGGGCGGTTGACCATGACTTCCCCCCGCTGCACCTCCCGGCCATTGTTTATGATGGTCACCCTGCTCACCCAGTTGTCAATGGCCCCGCTAGCATCGTAAAGGGTGGTAAAGTCATCCAGCCTGATGGTAAAGCGGTCCACTCCGGTAGACTGGTGGGAACCCGTGACCACTTCCGCCTGCTCGCCCACGGGAAGGACCACTCGGGTTTCCGACCGGGCCACTCCCCCCCAGGCAAAGCCGGCCACCACTAACACCAGGGAGATGTGCAGCCCGAAGCTGAACCAGGGGCCCGCACTTCCCCGGCTGGCGTAGAGCCAGGTGGTGGCACCTTCATGAAATTTGCGTATGGAAAAACGGCGCCGGCGGAAAAAATCCGCCAGAAGATCTTCTACCGGTTTATCCCCGGCCCGCAGGGTGAAGCGGTGAACCAGGGGTAACTGTTCAAGGTTGCTTTTTTTGATCTGCTGCGGGGAAGGAAAAGTAGTTAATTTTAACATGCGCAGCCGGTTGATTGAACAGGCGAGAAGATTCACGCATAAAAGGGCAAAAAGCAGACGAAACAGGAAGGAACGGTATATATTATCCAGGCCCAGCACCTGCACCAGCCAGGCCATTTTCCCGTATCCCTGACCCGCACCGGGAACAAGGGTGGCCACAGCCAGGGCTGCGGAAAGGATGCAGAGTAAAATTAGACCAAAACGCATGGAAGTTAACAGGCGCCAGGTGCGCTTGATGAAATTAAGCTCTGCCACGGGCATTCACCTTTTTGTGAAGATAATAATTTTCGTGTTTGCTGGAAAAGGTTTTTTCCAGAACCAATCAGGCAAGTGCTTGTGAGTACCTTTACATTAAGTTAACACAAACTTATTAATACATAAAAAACAATTTATTAATGAATTCTTAAAATAAGTTAAGCTAAAAGTAGCTTATCCGTAAGGCTTCATCTGCAAAACCAGCATCAATCGGCTACAAACTTATAGCCTACCCCCCAGATGGTTTTCAGGTACCGGGGCTTGCGGGGATCGGCCTCGATTTTTTCCCTCAGCCGGCGCATGAACACGGTGACCGTGCTCAAGTCGCTTAACGCGTCGTTGCCCCAAACATGGGCAAAGATCTGCTCCCTGGTAAATACCCGCCCGGGGTGGCGGGCCAGAAACCACAGGAGGTTAAACTCCTTTGGCGTGAGTTCCACCTCTCTCCCTTCTACCCACACCCGGCGCTGTGAGGCATCAATATGCAGGCCCGCCGTTTCCACCCTGTCCACCCGGACCTGGCGGCTGCGGCGCAACAGCGCCTTAACCCGCAAAGCCAGCTCCACCGGGCTGAAGGGCTTGGTCAGGTAATCATCGGCACCGCAATTGAATCCCACGCTCTTGTCCACAATATCCCCCTTGGCGGAAAGGATCAGGATGGGAACGTCACTGGCCTCGCGCCAGCGGCGGCAGAGCTCAAATCCGTCTATACCCGGCAGCATAATATCCAGGATGACCAGATCCGGCCGCCGGCGGGCGAAGAGCTCCTCCGCCATTATCCCGTCGGCAGCATAATCCACCACCAGCCCCTCCCGTTCCAGGGTCTGCTCCACCACCCGCTTGATGCTGATTTCGTCATCCACCAGCAGGATGCGGGTCATAGTTCTCCCTCCTAACATAATCACACACTTATAATATCCAGGAAGCCACTTCGTAAGTGCCGGGCTGGAGGGCCAGATTCGGAACAGCCCTGATAAGGACAACCGCCACCTACGGCACCTGCGTTACGGGCAGGTATATGTTAAAGGTACTGCCCTCTCCCGGCTTGCTGGCGGCACTGATGTACCCCCCGTGCAGTTCCACCAGTTCCCTGGCCAGGGACAGTCCCAGGCCGGAACCACCGTATTTATGTGTCCTGGAATTGGCGGCCTGGTAAAATGGTTCAAAAATACGGTCCAGCTCTTCCGGCTCTATTCCCGTCCCGCTATCGGTTACCCGGATGAATACCTCTTTCCGTTCGGGGTCGAATCCGGCACGCATCTCCACCCGCCCGCCGGGAGGGGTGAATTTCACCGCATTATGGGCCAGGTTCAAGATGGCCCGGCGGATTTTTTCCCCGTCTATCTCCATCAGGGGTACATCGGGCTCCACTTCCCAGTACCAGTCCAGGCCTTTTTCTTCCCTCAACGGACCCAGGGTTTTATCAACGGATTCAAAAATATCCGCCAGATCCACCAGTTCCCGCTGCAGGTGAAAACGGCCGGCTTCAATTTTGGCCAGATCCAGGAGGTCCTCGATCAATGCCAGCAGGCGCCGGGCACTGGCTTTAATTTCCTGTAAATTCTGTCTTTGCAGTGAATTTTTCCCGGCTGTCTCCTGTAACAGCAGTTCGCTGAAAGTAATTATGGATGTAAGGGGTGTACGCATTTCGTGGCTCATCCCGGCCAGGAAGCGGGATTTCATTTCGCTGGCCCGGGATAGCTCCTGGTTGGCTTTCTCCAGCTCCTGCCGCTGCCGCTCCAGGAGTTCATTGGCCTCCTGCAGCTGGGCCGTACGCTCGCGCACCTTTTGCTCCAGGCCGGTATACAGATCGTGTAACTGCCGGGCCATCCATTGAAACCGGGCGGCCAGCTGGCCGATCTCCGTACCGCTCCCCAGGCTGGGTAATGATACATCGAGTTCCCCTTTCCCCAGGCGCACCGCAGCCCGGCACAGCAGGTTCAACGGGGCACTGACCAGACGGTGGATTAATAAATAAACCACGCCAAGGATGACCAGCAGTAGAATAAAAAAGAAGGCCAGGTGACGTAAGAGGTTTTGCTGCACGGCGGCAAGCAAATTTTTCACCGGCACCACCAGGCTGATGGCCCCTCCCAGTTCGCCCACCCGGTAACCTTCCTTCGGGTAACCTGTTATGTCCGGCTGTCCCGCCGGCTCCCCGTGGCACTGCAGGCAGGATTCCTCCACCCGCAGGGGTACCATATACCGGAAAACCCTTTCCCCATTAAGCTCATCAAAGCCGTAATACTCTGTTAATAAGGGATTTTCAGCCAGCACTCTCAGCCCTTTTACTTCAAAAGCATCGGGAGCATTCCCGGGACTGCGGGGATTAAGGCGTGTTTGCTTGATCTGGTAACCGGTGGACCGGTTGAAGATCTCCCCCACACCCCGCCCCACCGCCGCCGGGTTAAGGCCCTTGAATTCAAAATGGCCCCGGGAATCGTAATTGATCCGGTCCTGATTTCGGGCGATAAACTCCCTGGTGGCCAGAAGCTGGCCGGTAATCACCCGGGACTTTTCTTTTAACTCCTGCAGGATCTGATTTTTCTGCTCGTAATAATCCAGCCCAAGGTTTATGCCGGTAATCAAAAGCAGGATTGCGGTGATCCGGATCATAAACTTCCGGCTCAAACTACCCCGCATAATCATCCCACCCGCATCATTTCAGGAAATGCAGGATGTCCTTGCGGGCAACGATGCCCACCACCCTGTTGTCCCCATCCACCACGGGAATTCTCCCGTAACCATGTTTTATAATCAATTGAATGGCTTTTTGAATGGGATCACCGGGATGAACGGTGGTCACCTTTTTAACCATAATTTCCCCAATGGTATGACCGGATTTTGGTAATTTCTTGCGCATAAGCAGGTCCAGAAGGGAGCCGCCGGCGGGAACTGCGGAAAACTGAAAGATAAGATCCGATTCCGTAACAATCCCCACCAGTTTATTCTCCCGGTCAACAACAGGGAGACAATGAATATTCTTTTCCAGTAAAATACGAGCCGCCTCTTCAATGGTGGTATCGGGCGTACAGGTAATCACCGGTACAGTCATTATTTCCCCGATCCACTGTTTGCCTTCAAAGGTACTTTGACGTTTTTCCGCCTGGTCCAGGGTCAAATCGACGATAGTCAGCAAATCCTCCGGAGTTATATCCATCACCTTCCCCGTTTGCTGCAGGGCGGCTTCCACATCCTCCAGTAGGACAACCGGCCTGTTACTCATTCTTTCAACCACCTCCATTTTGTTCCTGTTCGCAGCCTAAAGCCAGTATTTCGGGTATTTTCTTTCCGGCAGCAGGTTGTTGGTGATCAACCCCACCAGTACCAGTATGGCGGCGCCCAGGGCCACGGGCGTGAGTATGTACATGGGGGAAGCCTTGGTCAGCACTGCTCCCAGAGCGGTGGCGCCGCCCGGCGGGTGGGCGGTTCTGGTAATGAGCATCAGCAGTACCGCCAGGGAGGCGGCCAGCGCCGCGGACCACCAGGTCAGGCCGCAGAGGGCGTAAACCGTTACGCCGCATATGGCCGAAATAATATGCCCGCCAATGACATTCCGGGGCTGGGCCAGGGGAGCATCGGGCAAACCATAAATCAACAGGGCCGACGCGCCAAAGGAGGGCACAATCATGGGCATGTTGTAAACCAGGGTCAGGAAAGCCACCACCCCGATACCTGAAAAGGTCCCAAACCAGGAAACGAGAAGTTCCTTCCACGAAGGGGCGGATAAGGGAGCCGTACGCCTGCTGCCGAGCATTTTGCGCAAATAAATGGCTATGTACGGCTGCTCAACTTCCTGCTTCTCAATGCCGGGAGGGGAGTACTGGCTTATGCTCACCATAATCAACTCCTCAAGCTAAATGCTCGTACCCAGTTTACCACACCGCTCCCGCCGAAACAATGATCCGGATCACAAGCGGTCAGGAACTGCACCATAGCAGCCACAGGCAAAAAAAAAAGAGCGAAGAAACTCGCCCCGGTTTTTTCAAACTACTCCTTTAAAAGATATCCCGTGCACCACGGCCATCTGCTCTCCATCATCTTACCCATCAGTTCGCGGCTTTTAAAAGAACCGCCCGGTCGTGGGTAACACGGTTGACGGACAGCTCCACAAAATAAATACGACTTCTACATGAACTCTCATCCATTCCGGTAACTCATGAGCCGCATGGCGTTCAGGATGACCAGGAGTACGCTGGCTTCGTGGATAAGCATGCCGGAAGCCAGCACCACCTTTTGGCCCATGACACCCAGCAGCAAAGCCGCCACTACCAGAATGGCAAAGGTAACATTTTGCCGGATATTTTTCAAGGTCTCCCGGCTAAGGCCGATGGCGTAGGGGAGCTTATCCAGGCGGCCGGACATGAGAACGATGTCCGCCGTTTCCATAGCCACGTCGGCCCCTGCAACCCCCATGGCAATACCCACATCGGCGGCCGCCAGGGCCGGGGCATCATTGATCCCGTCCCCCACCATGGCCACCACCAGGCCTTCTTGCTTCAAACGACGGATGGCCTCCACTTTCCCTTCCGGCAATACCTCCGCCTGGTATTCGTCCATTCCCAGTTCCCGGGCCACGGCCCGGGCCACCCGCTGGTTGTCACCGGTGAGCATGACCACCTTGCGTACTCCGGCGGCTTTCAACCGGGAAACCAGATTCTTCGCTTCGTCCCGGATCTCGTCGGCAATGCTCACTGCTCCCCATATTTCCTCCCCTATGGCCACCAGGACGGCTGTCCGTCCGGCAGACTCTTCGCCTGCCAGGTAATTTTCCACATCCACCGGAACGGGGATGCTGGCTTCCTGCATCAACCGGCGGTTACCCACCCGGATAATCTCCCCGTCCACCGTACCGGTTACCCCGCAACCGGGGTGAACCTGAAAATTTTCCGCCGGGGGGATTTCACCCAGGGACTCCGCCCTTTCCACCAGGGGTTTGGCCAGGGGATGTCCGGACAGTTTTTCCACGGCAGCAGCTTTAAGCAGCATTTCCTTTTCCGACCCGCGCCACACCCGCACTTTTTTTACCAGCGGCCGGCCCCGGGTGAGGGTGCCGGTTTTATCCAGAACCACCGCCCGGATCCGTCCGGCCTTTTCCAGGTGCTCCCCGCCCTTGATCAGAACCCCGTGGCGGGCGGCATTTCCCGTAGCGGCCACAATGGAAACGGGGGTGGCAATCACCAGCGCCCCGGGACAGGCAATCACCAGCAGAGTCAGGGCCAGCAGGGCATCCCGGGTTACCAGATAGGTCAGGACGGAAACCGCCATAATCCCGGGAGTATAGTAACGGGCGAAGTTTTCCAGCCAGCGCTGGATCCTGGCCTTTTCCTCCTGGGCCTCTTCCACCAGTTGCATGATCCGGGCAAAGGTGGTTTCCTCACCGGTTCGTTCCGCTTCCACCTCCAGGTAGCCGCTTTCATTCATGGTGCCGCTGAATACATAATCCCCCGGCTCCTTCTGCACCGGGAGGGACTCCCCGGTGATGGCCGCCTGATTGACCGCCGCCCGTCCCCTGACCACCCTGCCATCCACCGGAATTTTATCCCCGGCACGGATGAGGACCAGTTCGCCTGGTTCCACCTCTTCCGCCGGCACCTCCACTTCGGTTCCCTCCCGGCGCACCCGGGCCACCCGGGGCGCCAGCTCCATCAGTTTCCTCAAAGCGGCACGGGTTTTGTCCATGGTCCGGGCTTCCAGATAATTTCCCAGGGAAAACAGAAAAGTGACCACGGCCGCCTCCCAGTATTCGCCGATAATGGTGGCGCCCAGGGCAGCCAGGGTAACCAGGGCATTGATGCCCACCACCCGGAAGCGCAAAGCCTGCCAGGCTGACGCAGCAACCCGGTAGCCGGCCAGGAGAGTGGCCAGCACCATCAACCCGTTGGCCGCCGCCGGCCAGCCCAGGCGGCCGGCCAGGTAACCCAGCAGGATGAGCAGTCCAGAACCCAGGGTGATCATAAGCTTGTCATAAGCCACCCACAGCTCCCTCAAGCGTTCCAGGCGGAACAAGCCACCAACCGGGGCAACGGGAACGGCACTTTCTCTTTGTGACGGGAAGCTGAACATAACTAACCCCTCCCGGTAATCCGGTACCCGGTTTTCGCAATGACCTGTTCGATTTCCCCGGGAGTTATAACCGCCGGATCATATTCCACCTTTACCTTTCCCGTGGCAAAGGTCACCACGGCTTTTTTAACTCCCTTCTGCCTTTCCAGGATCATCCCGGTGTTCCGGGCGCATTCGGGACAGGCCAGCCCTTCCAGGCGGAAAACTATGGTTTGCATAATTGCTCCAACCCCCTGTAATGTTTCATGTTCAGGCTCAAGACCGCCCAGATGCTTCTTTCACCCAGTTCATGAGCTCGTGGCGGGCCGGCACCCGTCCGCTGGCCTTCAACTCCCCGTCTATCATCAAACCGGGTAGCCGGTAAACCTCGTACTGCAGCCGCTCCCCGGGATCGGTGACCTTATTGACCGCTGCGGCCACCCCCATCTCGGCCAGGACATCGAAGACCGTTTGTTCCAGCTGACGGCATACCGGACATCCATCCGCACCAAAAAGTTTGATCTCCATAATTTACCTGCTCCTTTCGTAGTTTTCCCTTACCCTAGCACATTTCTGCCGCCAAAACATTAATCCAGATCATAGTTCCGGAATGATTTTTTTCGTGACAAGTAATGTGGCCAGCCCGGACGGTTCCTGCTTGTTCACGGGCTTAATTCACACCGGTTTCCATATTTTTAACCCCTGCCGGTTTAAATTGAGCTCTGTCCACCAGATCATCAAACAGCGAATACACCACCGGTATGACCACCATGGTCAGCAAAGTGGCCACCAGCATTCCCCCGATAACGGTTATGGCCAGGGGAGAAAACCTTTCCGAACCCAGCGCCCATTCCAGGGCCAGGGGAAGCATCCCCACCACGCAGGACAGGGCGGTCATCATGATGGGCCGGAAGCGCACCTGCACCGCCTCCACGATGGCTTCATCCCTGGTCGTGCCCGCCTCCCGGGCGCGGATGATGAACTCCACCAGCACAATGCTGTTGCGCACCACCGTACCCACAAGCAGAATCAGTCCCAGTATGGCCGGCAAAGAAACGCTCTTGCCGCTCAGCAGCAGGGCCAGGGCTACCCCGAAGAGCACTAAAGGAATGCTCATCATAATGGTTACCGGGTGAATGAAGGACCTGAACTGGGCCACCAGCAGCAAATACACCGTCACCACGGCCAGAAGCAGGGCACGCTTTAAATCCCCGGCGGACTCCTGCAGGTCCGCCTTTTCACCGGTTACTTCCAGCCTGTAGCCCTCGGGAAGTTTCACCTCCCGGAGTGCCTTTTCCACATCGGCAATCACGTGGCTGAAGGGCCGCCCCTCAGTATAACCCAGAATATCAATGGAGGGCAGGAGATTTTCCCGGGTAACCACGCTGGCCGCCGGGTTGATCTCCACATGTACCAGCTCCCGCAGCGGCACCTGCACGCCCAGGGGAGAGGTGACGGTGACGGCCAGCATGCTTTCCAGGGAACCCCGGTCCTCGGGCCGGTAGCGTACCACTATGTCGGTATCCTTGCGGCTTTCCACCTGCAGGGAAGACGCCCTCATTCCCTCCAGGGCGGCATAAACCTGCCGGGCTATTTTTTCCGGGGTCAGGCCCAGGGCCGCCGCCCGGGTTTCGTCCACCACCATGTTTACCTCCGGCGTGTTTAACGACCAGCTCCGGTAGAGGTTGACCGCACCGGGTACGGTTTTTAACTGCGCAAGCACCTCACCGGCCAGGTAATCCAGCACCCGCACATCATCCCCGGTGATGCGTATGTCTATGGGGGCGGCGGTGCTGCTTTTAGCCGTACCGCCGACTTCCTTCACCACAAAGGTTTCAATGTCGGGAATGCGGGCCATTTCCCGGCGCAGCCGTTCTTCGATTTGCCAGATGGTTTCCTTCCTTTCCTTCCGGGAGGTAAGGGTTACGGTGATTTCCGCCTGGGTTACCCCCAGGGCGCCGGTACCGCCCATGTAATGCGACCCCGGTTCATAACCGATGCGGCTGCTGTAGGCAATTACCGCCGGCTCCCTGTCCAGCAATTCCTCTACCCGCGCCACCACCCCGATCGTCTTCTCCAGGGAACTGGCGGGGGAGGTTTGCAAACTGATCAAAAGCGACCCGGCGTCCATCTTGGGCAGCACTTCCATACCGATCAGGCCCAGGAGTTTGATACTCAGCAAAATTAGCCCCAGGGACAGGAGCAGGGTCATCTTTCGCCTTTTCAAGGCCCTGACGACCAGCAGGGCGTAGGAGTCTTTCAGGCGGTTCATGGCTTTCGTAAAAGGAGCAATTGCCGCGTTTAACGCCCTTTCAGCCGCCGCCCAGCGCCTGCCGCCCAGCATAACTGTGAGCAGGGGGATAATGGTCAGGGAAACCAGTAAAGAACAGCTGATGGCGTAAATGAGCGTTTTGGCCAGGGGGCTGAACATTTGACCCACGAACCCGCCTACAAACAAAAGGGGAATCAGCACCGCCACAATGGTGGCCGTACCGGCCACCGCGGGCAGCATGATCTCGCTTGTACCGTCAATGGCCGCGGTGCGGATGTCCTTCCCGAGCTCATGGTGATGGCGCATGATATTTTCCACCACAATAATGGAGTCATCCACCACAATGCCTACGCTCAAAATGAGGGCGGAAAGGGTGATAATGTTCAGCGACAGGCCGGAGGCCTTCATAAGGACAATGGCTCCCAGCAGGGACAGGGGCATGGAAAAGGCAACGATGATTGATTCATTCAAGCTGATGAGGAATAGCAAAATAATGGCCGTGGTGAAGATGAGGGCATCCCTGACGCTGGCGGTCATGTTCTCCACCACCTGCAGGGTGAAAATGGAATCATCATCAGCTACGGCAAACTTTATTTCGGGAAATTGCCTTTCCAGTTCAGCCAGCTTTTCTTTTACCCTCTCAACCACTTCAACCGTGTTGGCCTCACGCTTTTTGATGATCTGAACGGCCAGGGAATTCTTGCCGTTAAAGTTATAGCTGCTGCGTTGTTCCTGGCTGGAATCTTCAATCCGGGCCACGTCTTTCAAGTATATGTTGTGGCCGCCGCGGTTTTCGAGGAGGATGTTGGCCAGCTCCCCGGGATGCAGGCGCTCCTGCGTGATCCTGATTAAGTATTCCTGCTCCCGCTGGGTAACCCGCCCGGCGGGCAGGCTGATATTTCCCCCTCCGATGGCCGCAGCCACCCGGTCGAGGGAAATATTAAGAGCCTCCAAACGGTGCCGGTCCACGTAAACATTAACCTGCCGCCGGTGGCCGCCCAGCACGTCCACGGCCCCCACCCCGTCCACCAGCTGCACTGCGTTTTTAATTTCGTTATCAGCCAGCGTACGCAAGGCGACCAGATCCAGGCTATCGCTGCTTAAGGCCAGGGTGAGCACCGGCTTATCCTGGGAGCTGAACTTGAGCACCTGCGGTTCCTGAATGCCTGCGGGCAGGCTTCCCTTTATCCGGCTGATGGCATTTTGCACGTCCACCGCCGCCTGGTCCAGGTCTTTTTCGTAGTTGAACTCCACCCTGACCACGGAAAGTCCATCCTGGGAAGACGAGGAGATCTTCTTAACTCCCTCGATAGTAGCCAGTTCTTCCTCCAGCGGTTTGCTCACTTCCCTGGCCACATCCGAGGCGGCAACCCCGGGGTATACCGTGATCACGTTCACCATGGGAGGAGACGTATCGGGAAACAGCTCCAGTTTAATTACGTTTTTGGCGTAGAGGCCGAAAAACACTATGGCCAGGACCAGGGCAAACACCGTATATTTGTGCTTGATGGCAAAGGCGGGCCAGTTCATGACTTTCTCCTTTCCTGGTACACAAGTACTTCTTTCCCGTCATAAAGCCTGGTCAAGTCGGACACCACCACCGGCTCGCCGGGCTTAAGGTCTCCTTTTACTTCATAGTGCGTTTCGTTCTTTAACCCCGGAGTTACCGGCACCTGTACCGCCCTGCCGTTTCTGACGGCGAACACCCAGGCCCTGCCCTGTTCCGTTTTCACCGCCCGGCGGGGGACCAGCAGGGCCCGCTCGCTTTGGCCGACTACAAAGGAAACCTCCACGCTCATCCCCGGCCTGACTCCGGGAGAAGAAACCGGCACCTCCACGATGGTGCTGCGGGTGAGGGGGTCTTCTGCCGGGTAAATCCGGGAAACCTGCGAGGCGGTTTCCCGCCCCCCGGGATAGCGCAGCGTTGCTTTTTGCCCTACTTTTAAAAAGGGTAGGTCTGCTTCTGCTACTTTTATCCGCGCAACCATTTTTCCAGTATCGTCCAGGGTAAGAATTGGTTTACCCGGCACGGCCAGATCACCGGGATAGTTATGTACGGCTGTAACCACACCGTTAAAAGGCGCCTTGATGGTTGCATCCTGATAGGCTGACCTGGCCAGTGCCAGCCCGGCTTCGGCCTGGGCCAGCTGGGCCCTGGCCGCCCTGACCTGGGCGGGAGCGGTGCGTTCCGCCGATTCCTTCGCCTGCTGGTAGGGGAGTTCGTACTGGTTTTCAAAAACGGACGGGGCTATAGCTCCGGCGGCCAGCAACTCCTGCCCGCGTTTGTAATTGGCCGCGGCCTTTTCCAGGTTGGTCCGGCTGACGGAAAGGGCGCCCTCGGCCTGTTCCAGAACCGCTCTGGCCTGGTCCACCGCCGCTGCCGCCTGGTTTAAGCGCTCTTTTAATTCTTCATCGTTTAAAACTACCAGAACCTGGCCCCTGGTCACCCGGTCTCCTTCTTTAACCGTAAGCGTTCGAATTTCCGCCATTACTTTGGAAGCCAGGGACGCCCGGTGGGCGGATTCAATGGTCCCCGTATAGCTCAGGCTCTCCGTGATGGTACCGGCGGTAACCGGCACCGTCTCCACCGGCACGCCCGCCGCCTGTGCCGGTGGCGGCAGCTGGCGCAGGGCCATAATCTTTGTGCCTACCACCAGGCCAAGGGCTGCCAGGATAACAACCAGCAGAACCGCTTTGACCTGTCTTTTAACGGTGGAAAAGATCTTTAGAAAGTTCAGCGGAAGATTCACGGCTTAAGCCCCCTTAACATCAAGAGCATCCAGTGTCAACTTGCCAGTAAAAGTCCTTCCTCAGCGAAAGCCTTTAAGACTGCTGGAAACCCTGTTGACCGGTGCCAGAAAAGCAACCCTTTTATGGCTACCGGCATTATTGAACCGGCGACAGGCCGGCCGGAAAGCATGATGGCCGGGCAAGCAGGGACGGTTCTTGCGTGCCCACGGACTTAACGTGCACAGCAATTGGCCGTCATTATCCTGGAGCAATGCCCTTACAGCCGAAAGTAAGCAAGTATTCACTCGCTAAATAACATAAAATTAATTTTGCAGTATTGTGGATAAAAAACGTAAAATCCGCCCGTGTGTTTCAGTAAGGGATGATTGACACCCTCTTAAAGACCAGCGCAACAGGCTTACCTGCACCAGGCCCAGGTAGGCAGCAACGACCATGGGTACATCCAGGCCGGGCCTGAACTGTCCCTTCTCCATACCCTCCCGGATAATGGTCCCTATAAGCTCCATGTATTCGCAAATGGTCTCAGACATCAACTGACGCAGCTTTTCGTCGTGCAGATGCACCTGCTCGGAAAAAATAATTTTGGGAATCCCCCTGTTTTGTTCAAACAGCTCCAGGTGAAAAAGCAAAATATCACCGAGCTTTTCCAGGGGTTCACCTCCCCCGGCAACCCTGGCCCGGCTCCAGCCCAGGAGGGTGTCCCGTATATAACGTACGGTGGCCAGCAGTATTTCATTTTTACTGGCAAAGTGGCGAAAAATGGTTCCCTCGGCAATGCCCACTTCCCGGGCAATTTCGGCAGTGGTCAACCCGGAAATGCCCCTTTCGGCAACAATCTTCAATGTGGCCCGGACGATTTGCTGCTGCCTGATCTGCGTATCGTATCGCTGCGCCATGAAAATTTGCCTCCTGAACAATTATACTCCATTATATTAAGTGATTACTCACTTGTAAACTAACATACCCGGTATAGTTTGTCAAGGATGCCAGGGACTTAATCCAGTTCCTCCTTCATTTCAACCTCGAAACTATAACCCCTTACCGTTGAACATTCTGGTAGAAAACGTCGGTTTGAAAAAGAGACGATTGAAATTCATCTACCGAACACGGTAAAGAAATCGGGTACGTTAACTTATTTTCCCGGATGGGAAAAGTACTGGCTGTATGGAATCAATGCGCTGTAGTCGGCCGGAGTAAGAATGGTTTGCCAGTGCCCAGTGAGCCGGGCCAGCAGGATGAAGCCAAAGAAAACGGCCAGCAATGCCCCGCCGAAAATCCAGGGGTTGATACGGCCCCGGCCTGCCGGTCCGGCCACCGTTAAAGCACCCCGGCAGGGGCAGTTTTCCACACAGCGCAGGCAGGCGGTGCATTCAGGTGACCAAATCCGCTGTGAATGTGAAACTTTCAGGTGTGAAGGACAGACCCGGTCGCAACTGCGGCAGCCGCTGCACAGACCGGTATGGCGGGTAATCTTTAAAGGGCTGAAGATGCTGACAATACCCAGCATCGCCCCGTAAGGACAAAGATAACGGCACCAGAAATGGCGGTAAATTACCGATAGCACGGCCAGCGCCAGCAGGGTAACCAGGGCCGTGGGGCTCAAATGCAGGAAAAACTGCAGCATTTTTACATCGGAAATGCGGTAATAAGGCGTGTTCAAAAAGGCCCCGACATCATCCACAGACATAAGGAAAAATATGGCCAGCACAAAAAAGGCCAGCAGTACATACTTCAGGGAACGCAGGGGAATATCCAGCCAGCTGGGCACCACGGGACGCTTGAGTCCAAAAAGCTTTTCCCCCAGGCGGTCGAGGCCTTCCGCAATGGTTCCCACCGGACAGATCCAGCTGCAAAAACCCTTCTTGAAAAGCAGGGAAACCAGCAGCACGGCCAGCAGGATACTTAAGGCCGCCGGGTGAACGGGATCATAAATCCCGGTGGCCAGCCAGTAACGCAGGGCCATCAGGGCCCCAATGGGTAAAAACCCTTCCACCGCCGGGGGACGTGCCGTCAAAGGGGCGCTCCCGCCGTCCTCAAAATGCTGCACGAAAAGATAAAAGCGCCAGCCCAGGTAAAGCAGGTAAAAGCCGAAAAGGATCTGGAAGGCATTGCGGGCATAGAGCAGGATGCTCCTGGCGGCAGGCACCTGCACTTCCGCCGGCTCTTTTAGCTGCCCGGCAGACGTAACACCGCAGTTGCTCTTCATGGCTACAACCACCTTTCCACATAATTCGCCAACTACCCGCCATTATGCACCTTTTCCTGACCGGCAGCAGTGAACAAGATCACAGCCAGCCCGGACAGTTCCTGAACAACAGGCTGCCGGGGCAGGAACCTTCCCCGACGGGGTAGAAGTAATAAGAGCAGTTCTATTTCCAGTGAAACGGGAAGGTATGCAGCATGGGTATGAAAGCTACTCCCGATAACACCATTTTTGCCCTGGACATCGGTACCCGCACGGTAATTGGGCTGGTGGCCATCCCCGAGGACGGCCGGCTCAGGCTGGTGGCGCAACGGCTGGTGGAGCACCAGCGGCGAACCATGCTGGACGGCCAGATCCACGATATCCCCGGAGTCGCCCGGGCAGTAAAAACAGTGAAGGAAGAGCTGGAAGGGGAACTGGGTTTTCCCCTGCGCCAGGTGGCCATTGCCGCCGCGGGGCGCTCCCTGATCACCCGCTCCTGCCACATTGAGCAGGAAACCGGCGGTCGGGAAATCGGCTGGCCGGAAGTAAACGCCCTGGAGCTGGCAGCCATCCAGCAGGCTCACCGGGAGCTGGAGGCAGACCCGAACCTGCACGCCGGGGAGTTCGCCTGCGTGGGCTACAGTATCCTTTCCTACTACCTGGATGGTTACCCCATCTCCAGCCTGATCGGTCACCGGGGCAAAACCATTGGTGCCGATGTGCTGGCCACCTTCCTGCCTGACTCGGTGGTCAACAGCCTCTATGCCGTACTCCAGCGGGTGGAACTGGAGCCCCTGAGCCTTACTCTGGAACCCATTGCCGCCATCGAAGCGGCTATTCCCGAAAACTACCGCCTGTTAAACCTGGCCCTGGTGGATATTGGAGCCGGAACCTCCGACATCGCCATCACCAGGGACGGCGCTATCGCCGCCTACGGCATGGTCCCCGTAGCCGGAGACGAAATCACCGAAGAAATTGTCCAGAGCTGCCTGGTGGACTTTGATACCGCCGAACGCATGAAAAGGGAACTGGTCCGGGGCAGTGATATCCACTATACAGACATTGTGGGCCTGGAAAGCACCATTTCCTGCCAGGAGCTGCTGGACCGAATTGACCCGGCCCTGGAACGGCTGGCCCGGGAAATCAGCGCCCAGATCCTGGCCCAGAACGGGGGGCGACCGCCGCGCTCGGTCTTTTGCGTGGGCGGCGGCAGCCAGGTTCCCGGCCTGACGGAAAAGATTGCCCGGGAGCTGGAGCTGGATAAAAAAAGGGTGGTCCTGCGGGACCGGCGCAGCATAGGTCAGGTGCTGGCAGTGGAGGGGGAGGACCGGATCCCCGGGCCGGAGGGGGTGACGGTGGCGGGCATTGCTCTGGTTGCTTTACGCAAACTGGGTCATGATTTCATCCACATCATAGTGAACGGGGTGGAGCACCGGCTCTTCAACGCCCGGGAATTTACCGTGGGAAATGTGCTGGCCCTCACCGGTTTCAATCCCCGCCTGCTCATCGGGCACAACGGAAAAAACCTGGCCTTTACCTTGAACGGCAGGCGCCAGGTCATTTTCGGCGGGCTCTCCCGGCCGGCCAGGATACTGGTAAATGATCGCGAAGCCAACATGCAGACCCGGGTGTCCCACGGGGACCGGATTGTGGTTCATCCGGCCGTAAACGGCGCGGACGCCCGGGCCACAGCGGGCGACCTCCTGCCACCCGGGGAAACCATCACCGTATACGTCAGCGACAGGCCGGTAAAAATGGCCGCCTGCTGCCTTATCAACGGACAGGCCGCCGAACCATCCCGGGAAATCCCCCCGGACAGTGAGGTGGAAATCTGCGCCGCAAAACCCCTCGGGGAGTGGCTGGCGGAGGAACTGGGCGTCCCCGCGGCGGAGCTGGGGAGATATGAGGTGCTGGTAAACGGCCGGGCTGTTTCCCCCGATTACCGGCTGCACGACGGGGACAGGGTGGACTGCCGTCACCGGGAGGAGGACCGCCGCCGGCCGCCGGCTGACCCGGCAACGTTTAAGCCGGGGCCAGGGGCCCCGGCTGCTGGAGAATCCCGGAATAACCAGGACGCCGCAGAGACATTAGCCACGGATCCGGAAACAACGGGGGAAATATCCGGCCCGGCACCCGCCCGCGGCATCACCGTGATGGTAAACGGCAGAGCCGTCACCCTCACGGGGCGTTCCAGCTATATTTTCATCGATATCTTCAACTACATAGACCTGGATCTCGGGGGGCTCAAACCGCCCGTCTCCCTGACCCTCAACGGAAAAGAAGCATCTTTCACCGACGAACTGCACGATGGGGATATCATTGAAATCGGCACTTCAAACCGTAAAGCGGGCAGCCATGGCCTTTAACTTCTCGGCCATGCCGGAAAGGGTGGCGATGCTGCTGGCGGTTTCCTGCAGCAGGGCGCTTTGCTCTTCGGTGGAGGCGGCGATATTTTGTACCGCCTCCGACACCTGCCGGGAAGCCGTCGCTACATCGGCCACCTGGGAATCCACTTCCTGCACCGCACTTAAAATTTCCTTAAAGGCGGTGCCGGCCTCCTCAACCACCGCCAGGCCCCGGTCCGCCTCCCGGGCCGATCCTTCCATCAGGGCAGTAACCTCGCTGATCTCTTCCCGGATGGCGGACACCAGGTTGCCTATTTCCTCGGCTGAAGAGGCCGATCTCTCTGCCAGCTTGCGCACCTCTTCGGCCACCACGGCAAAGCCCCGGCCGTGCTCCCCGGCCCGGGCAGCTTCAATGGCCGCGTTCAGGGCCAGCAGGTTGGTCTGGTCGGCAATGTTCCGGATGATGTCCAGTATTTCTCCAATCTGCTCGGACATGCGGGCGAAACGCTCCACCCGCTCCACCGCCTGGCGGGTAATGTCGTGCATGGCCTGGATCTGGCGGCTGACCTCATCCATTTTCCGGCCGCCGTCTGCGGCCAGGGAAGCAGCCCGGCGGGCCGTTCGGGCCACCGTCTCCGCCCGCCCGGCCACTTCCTCCACGCTGGCGGAAATCTGAACCGCCGCGCTGGCCGTTTCCGTGGCCCCCTGGGAGATCTGCTCCGTGGCGCCGGAAAGCTGCTCGGCCAGTTCCGACGCCTGCCGGGCCTCTTCCGCCAGTTCCCCGATCAGCCCGGCCAGGTTCTTCCGCATCTGCTCAAAAGAGTTGATTAATTGCCCGATTTCGTCTTTTTTCACTATGCCACCCCGCCTTTAAGATTCCCGGCTGCAGAACGGGTTACCCTCATCTCTCAGGTCACCGCCGGCCACCCGCCCGGCCATAACAGCCAGATTCTTCAGAGGCATGGCCAGCACCATGCGGGTAATGAGGAAATTAATCTCGCCCAGAAGCAATCCGGCCAGTATGCAGGCCCCCCAGAACGACGGCCGGAAGACCATTTCGGAGGACAATCCCAGGGCCACCACGAAGAAGGGAAATACCGCCCCGGTAAGCACTCCCATTATCATCATGGAAAAAAAGAGGACGCGGGACAGGTTACCCCCGGCAGCCAGCCGGCATAGCACTTTTCCTAACATAGAAAGCACCTCTAATAAATGTCATCGTTAATTTCCTGCATTTTCTTTATAGCTTCCCTGTTTTTTCAATCATCCCGGCAATTCCTTTAGCCGAATCTGCCGACTGCCGGGCCAGCTTTTGCACCGCTGGTTACCATATCTTTTCCTCACTTTACCTTAAATCAGTTTCTCAACTGCCTGCTTTCTGCAGCTCCCGGGCCAGCAGGGAGGCCAGCCGGGGGTGCTGCTCCTTGACCCGGGCCAGGTAAAGGAAAGTACTGCCCGGATAATCAATGGTTTCCTGCAGCAAAGCGCTTTCCAGGGCCGTACGCACCAGGGCGACCACGCAATCGGGGGAATGGTTGTCGCGACACTGCCGGCACTGGCGGCAGGTCTCGGCAATGGCCCCGGCCACCTGTTCCGGGTAGTAGGGCTTAAAATCCTGAGCGGGAAGAAGCCTGGAGGCTCCGGGAATATCCAGGAGCTTCTTCTGTGCAGCAAAGCTTAATACCTTGCGGGCAAACCCCACCAGACACTGGGACGGGTTGCAACCGGCGGAATTATACAGGTCGCAGCCCTGGCAGATACGGTCAAGCTGTGTTTCCAAAGCCGCCAGGTTTATTTCTTCCACCTTAACCGCCATCTTTTAATTGCCACCTCCCCCACCCTGCAAAAACCTGGCAAATTCAGACGCCTCCTCTTCCGGTGCCGCCAGCAGCTCCGCGGGCGGCTGGAACTGGCTCTCTCCCACCCGGGCCAGGGTTTGACAGAGGCGCTCATGGGGCTGGGCCAGGTTACGGTAGCGTTCCAGCACAAAATCCAGCAATTGCATTACCTGCCCGGCCGTGACTTTGCGGGCAAGGGGAACACCGTGGACCGGCTTGACCGTACTTCCCCGCCCGCCGATGAAAACGTCAAACCGGTTCTGACCCGAAGCCCGGGCCCCAAAATCGGCACACTGGGGTTCCGTACAGCCCCGGGGGCACCCCGCCACGGCAATTTTAAAATCCTTGGGCACTTCCTGCCCCACGCATTTCTCCTGAATCGCAATCCCCAGACCAAGGGCATCGGCAATGGCCCGCGGGCAAAGATCCTGGTTTCCCGGGCAGGCTTTCACCGGCCGCACCACCTTGCCGAAGGGGGCCACCTTCAAACCCAGCGGCTCCAGGGCGGCCACCAGCTTCTCCACATTTTCCTCCGGCAGCAGAACCACCACCGTCTGGCGGGCGGTCATCTTCAGCCGGAACACATTATTTTCCCGGGCTGCCTGGCCCAGGCCAGCCCATTGTTCCGGAGTCATCACGCCGCAAGCGGCCATGATGTCCACCGCGATCAAACCGTTTCTCTGCTTGAAATACCCTTCACCCATTGGGGGAACACAACCTCCTTTTTATCAATTGATTGGATGGAATACTGCTGTCATACCCGCCACAACCTGCTCCTTTTTGTCCAGCGGGTACCTGATTAATGATATTTGCCAGAGCCAGGAATATTCCTTCTTAGAAATAATATTTTTTCTTATTACTAATAAGGTGGCCCCACCCTGATTGATATTTAAAGCTTTAAAGCCGGGCCGGTGCTAAACCGGGCCCGGCTTTAAAGGCGACAGAGCCCCGCTCCACATACTGGGAGCTATAGATTGCTCAAAGCGCGGTTCAGAACATCCAACCGCCGCTGCTCGCTATAGTCGTCCACCTCGTCGTAGACCAGAGCCCCGGTGGGGCAGGCCCGGACACAGGCCGGCACCCCATTTTCGTCCCGGCACTCCCGGTCGCACTTCAGGGCCATGGTGCCCTCAGCATTGCTACGGATCACACCGTACGGGCAGACCATGACGCACATCCAGCAGGCAGTACACTGCTGCTCGCCGCCCACATTGGTCACAGTACCGTCATCCTTCCTGTACATGGCTCCGGCAATGCAGGCGTCGATGCAGGGGGCGTCCTGGCAGTGGCGGCAGTTCAGGGGGGCTTTGTACTCACCCGCCTGGTGGATGAAAATGCGGGCGCGGGGCCTTTCACCGTTCAACACGGCGCCCAGGAGGCTGCCGGCACCGGAGTGGGCCACGGCACAGGCCAGCTGGCAGGAACGGCAGCCCAGGCAGCGTTCGAAACGGACCAGAATTTCCTTGGGCATCCCGCTCACCCCCTAAATACCCAGAGCGGCCCGCCTGGCATCGATGTGGGCAATGATTAACTCAGCCGCTTTGAAGGGGTCTGTTTCCACTGCAAAATAGCCGCCCACCAGATCCTTGGCCTGCCCGGTGAGCAGATCCGCCACCACACTGCTCCCCAAAACGGGAGGTACGGTGCCCAGTACGGTGAAAATGCCGGAAGCAACCACATAGGCGCCGATGCTTACCGCCTTTTCCGACATCCACTCGGGCGCCGCCCCGGCCACCGGCAGGTCGGCAATGTCCACGCCAAGTTCTCTGGCCAGCGCTGCAGCAACTGTCAGAATCCGGCTGATGTCCACACAGGAACCCATGTGCAAAACAGGAGGCAGGCCGAGCGCCCGGCAAACTTCCGCCAGGCCCGCGCCGGCCAGTTCCGCCGCCTCCGGCAGGAGCAGCCCTGCCTTGGCGCTGGCAATGGCTGCGCAACCCGTTTCCACCACCAGCACATCCCGGGCAATCAGGGCCTTTGCCAGGTTCACGTGGCTGTGGTCCTGGGTAACTTTCGGGTTATTGCAGCCCACCAGAGCGGCAATTCCCCTGATCTTTTTGTTTTTCACCGCCTCGATGAGGGGGTCGAGGGTGCCGCCCAGGGCGTTCAAAAGGGCCTCCACACTGAAACCGGCCACGTATTCAGCGGTCTCCTCAGGAATATAGACACGGTTTTGGTCCCGGTTGGGATAATTTTCAATGGCCTGAAGGATAATCTTCCGGGCGGTTTCCAGGGCGTTGTGTTCATCTAATGGTATATGAAGGGCGCCCGGGAACTTTGCCTTGGGCGAGGTGGAAATAAACTTCGTATGGTAGCAGGCAGCCAGCTGGCCGAGGGCGGGCATGATGCACTGCACGTCCACCACCACCGCCTCCAGGGCACCGGTAATTATTGCCAGCTCCTGCTGAAGGAAATTGCCGGCCACAGGAACACCGTGGCGCATGAGAATTTCGTTGCCGGTACAACACATCCCCACCAGGTTGATGCCGCTGGCTCCTTTAGCCCGGGCCGCGGAAATTAGATCCAGATCTTTTGCCGCCGCCACCAGCATCTCCGACAGTACGGGCTCGTGGCCGTGTACGAGAATATTCACTGCCTCTTTACTAAGGACGCCCAGGTTGCTCCTGCCCCTCACCGGGCGGGGAGTGCCGAATAAAACGTCGGAAAACTCCGTGGCCAGCAATGAGCCGCCCCAGCCGTCGGAAAGGCTGCAGCGCAGGCCGTGCAAAATTAGGTTGGCCGGGTCGTTGTCCACGCCAAAATGGGTGCGGTGCATGGCTTCCACCACTTCCCGGTCAATCCCGCGGGGGGTGATGCCCAGTTTTTCCCATATCTCCTTCCTCTTCGCGGGGACCCGGTTTATGCCCTGCAGGTAGCCTTTCCTGGTACCGAACTCCTCCAGCGCCGCTTCTGCCAGTTTTTTAGCTATGACCTGAACCGTCTCACCTTCGGTGGACAGGCCAAACTCCCGGGCCAGGGCCATGAGTTTACTCTCATCCTTAATGGTATAGTCCCTGATCTCCCCGGCGGCAACACCTCGAAGGGTTTCGACAATGTCCCGGCCGTGGTCCGAGTGAGCAGCCGCTCCGGCGGCAATCATCCGCAACAGGTTTCGCGCCACAATAATGTCGCCGGTGGCTCCACAAACTCCCTTCTGCGGGCCATCACCAAAGGGATCGATGCGGCACGGGCCCATATTGCAGTTCCGGCAGCAAAGCCCCAGTTCCCCAAAACCGCACTGGGGCTGCTGGGCCAGGTAACGGTCCCAGGCGGTTTCCAGGCCTTCATCACGGGCAACTTTAAGCATCTGCAGGGAAGCCGGATCGATGGAACGGGTATCCTTCATGGCATACCTCTCCTTTCGCAAAATTCGAAAATTTCCCGGATAAATTGATGGCCCTTACTCATACGAATTGTGAGCACCTTTATCCCTTTTAAAAAGCAAATCCAGAGCTACGCTCCCCACCCGGCCCTCCAGCAACTGCCGGCGGTAAGCCCAGGCCGGGCGGCCCGATTTCACCAGCGCCGTGTAGACCCCTGCGCCATCCACCCTTCCGGCCAGGATGAAGCCCGCCAGGCGCCCCCCGCTAAAGACCAGCCGCCGGTAGGTACGGCTCAGGGGATCATAATGGGCCAGCACCTCCTCGCCTTCCAGGTTCCCCACCGAGACCACGTCCACCCCCCCAAAGCGGGCGCTGTTCAGCCTGGTGAGAGGAGCCGGATAGGGACGGGCCATGCCCAGCATATTGGCCGCCGCGTAACGCCCCTGCTCAAAAGCCAGCGTCCACAGGGCCGAATTAACCTTTTGCCCGGTTAACCGGTCGGTTACCTGGATACAATCCCCCGCCGCATAAA
>Ga0247720_100260_pt1 | contig 23432 bp, 23 predicted proteins | sample MSEWel2015_12_15_FD_189078 | JGI IMG/M metagenome (GOLD analysis project Ga0247720, IMG submission 189078) | Subsurface sediment microbial communities from gas well in West Virginia, United States - MSEEL Well Study Marcellus 3H_2015_12_15 | ecosystem: Environmental > Terrestrial > Deep...
GTCCGTAGGGCCCGCTTCCCCCCGCCTGGCCTTTACGAGTTTGATAATCGTACACAATCCGGGAGATTTCCCCGATGGCCTGAAAACCGGGGTTTTCGCTGGCGCCGACGTCTTTAGTCATCACCGTAAGGATATATGGGCGGTTAGGAAGAAAGACGATCCCGGTATCGTTGGCCACCGCAGGCAAAGCCCCCACCTTGTGTGCCACCCGTATGTCCTCGGGCAAAAGGGCCGGCAGGCCGTCCTTGTAAATGCTGTGCGTGAGGTCATCGATAAGAAGCCCTCCGACATCGGGATTCCTCTCGGCGAAGTCGAGGGCTGCGCGCATGTACGTACTCAGGTCTTCGGCCGTGGAGAAATTCTTATCGTCCGGATAAACCGTCTTCCCTCCTAGGCTGCGCATAAAAGCCTTCAGGTTCTCTTTGCCCAAGCGGCGTGTCAGCATATGCCAGGCGATGTTGTCGCTGACACGAATCATGAGAGAAGCCAGCTCCCGTAAGGTAAAGGTCTGGCCCGGGGAAGCAGTGAATTGGATTACCCCCGCACCGCCTTCATAATCCAGTTCGGGATCGTAGGCCATACGTTCGTCCAGGCTAAGCTTACCCTCCGCCACCAGGTTGTACAGGTAGAGGGCAACAACCACCTTAATGGAGCTGGCCGCAGGCAGGGCCACGGTTTCGTTAATGCCGAAATGCGCGCCCGTTTTTAGGTCCCAAAAATAAATGCCGAAAGTTCCCGGCTTAGTTCTGATGTATTCTTGTACGGCCACTTTGAGTTCGTCACATCCTCCGGGAATGGCCAGCGGGTCGGGGCCGTACTTGTAGTATCCGCGCGGAAGCTGAAAGCTGTGCATACCCACAGCCAGGCCCAAAGCAAAAAGCGCGCCCGCCACCAGGTACCAGCCCGGGTGCCAGCCCTCTTTTCGCCGCCAATTCCAATCTGCCATGTAGGTCCCCCCTTTTCCTGAACTCAGGTTTTCCGATCCTCGGGGGGACTATACCGTGTAATGGGCGGTATCCTATCGCCGGCGCTACACCTTGTTAAACGTACTCCTTCGCCGGTTCTTCTCCGCGCAGTACCCGTAGGGCTCCCAGGGCCAGAGCCGGGAGTTCTTCTTCGCCCGGAACTACCACCACAGGCGCTATGAACTCCACCCGTCGCCGGATGCCGTCGGTAATCCGTTCCGAATGAGCTACCCCGCCGGTCAGCACCACCCGGTCGACCTTTCCTTCCACCACCGTGGCCATGGCCCCGATGGCTTTGGCTATCTGATAAATCATGGCGTCCAGTATCAGGGCCGCCCGGGCATCGCCACCGGCCGCGCGCCGCTCGGCTTCCCGCAGGTCTTTCGTACCGAGATAGGCAAAAAGGCCTGATTCTTTGGTGAGAATATCCTGCACTTCCTTGACGCCGAGGCCTTGTTGGAACTTTTCGTAACAGAAGGCCACCAGTTGCGTCGTCGGCAGGTCGCCGGCGCGTTCAATGGAAAACGGTCCCTCATCGTTGGCGTTGGTGGTGTCGATCATGCGGCCGCCCCGGTGCACGCTTACGGAGAACCCGCTGCCCAGGTGGGCCACCACCAGGGTTACGTCCCGGTAAGTACGGCCTAAGTCCGCCGCCACCTTCCTGGCCACTGCCTTCATATTAAGGGCGTGGGACCGGCTGAGGCGCTCGATGGCCGGGTGGCCGGAGATCCGCGCCACATCCTCATACTCGTCGACAACCACGGGGTCCACGATGAAAGCGGGGATGCCTAGCTCCTCCGCCAGATAATAGGCGATTACCGCGCCCAAGTTCGAGGCATGGTCGGCCCCGGGGCGGTTGATCAGGTCGTCCACCATCTTGGCGTTGACGCGGTAGGTTCCGCCGGCTAAGGGTTTGAGCAGCCCGCCGCGCCCAACTACCGCCGTGAGCGCCTTCAGATCGATCCCTGCCTCCGCCAACGCCTCTCGCACGAAGCGCAGGCGGTACTCATACTGGTCCGTTGCCTTTTTGAATCCTTTGAGGTCTTCCGGCCGGTGCTCGACTTTCCGCTCCAGCACCGGCCTTTTGCCGGCAAAAACGGCGATTTTGGTACTGGTCGAGCCCGGGTTGACGGCTAAAATCAGCGGTTCTCCCGACATGCTTCTCTCCCCCTTCGTCCGTTTGGGTTATACCGGTAACCGGGCCGTTCTGCCATTCTTCAGAGTTTTATTTCGGCACATCCGTCCGACTTCCTCCCGGCCAGAGCCTCTACGCTGGGCGCGCTAGAGCCGTTTCGCTTTAAGGCCAAAAGTGATAAACTACTTTTGGAACAAGAGACGTAGGACCGGGAAGGGTAGGCAAATGCGATTACCTCCTGAATTCTTGCAGAAAATGCAGGGGCAACTGGGCAGTGATTTTCCCCGCCTTCTAAGTAGCTACACCGAACCTGCCACCGCAGGGCTACGCGCCAACAGATTAAAAATTTCTCCGGCCGGTTTACAGAAACTACTTCCCTTTGTACAAGAACGAATTCCTTGGACTAGCGATGGTTTTTATTACAACGACCAAGAGGTTCGGCCGGCGAAACTTCCCTATTACTACGCAGGCCTTTATTACATTCAAGAACCAAGCGCCATGTTTCCGGCCGAGCTTTTGGCAGCCTGTCCCGGCGAGCGAGTGCTCGACTTGTGCGCGGCACCGGGCGGAAAATCCCTGCAGCTCGCTGCCCAGCTGGGAGCGGAAGGGCTTCTGGTGGTCAACGACCCTCATCCTCAGCGGTCACGGGTATTGTTAAAAAACATCGAGCGCTATGGCGTCGTCAACGCCGTGGTATTGAATGAAACTCCCCAGCGGTTATCCCAGGTTTTTGCGGGCTTCTTTGATAAGATCTTAATCGACGCTCCGTGTTCCGGAGAGGGGATGTTTCGCAAGAAGCCGGATATGGCAAAAGATTGGAGCGAAGAAGAGGTCGCCAAATACGCCAGGTGGCAGGCCGCCATTCTAGCGCAGGTTCCCAAACTCCTACGCCGAGGTGGAGAGGTGGTTTACTCCACCTGCACCTTTTCCAAGGAAGAAAATGAAGAGCAGGTTTTTTCGTTCTTGTCCTCTTTCCCCGGTTTTGAACTCCTCACCATGCGGCGCCTGTGGCCTTACGAAGTGAAAGGAGAAGGGCAGTTTGCCGCCAAAATGAGGAGCGCCGCCGGGCAGAAAGGAGAAATAAAGCGCCCCTTCGCCCAGGGCGGACATACGTCCACGAACGAGGCAGGCATTCGCCTTCCCGAACCGGCATGGCGGGCGCTGGGTCAATTCTCCCAGCAAGTCTGGGGTAGTGCCGAGCGCTGGCAGGAGTGGTTGCCGGGCGGAGGAAACGTGGTCGAACGGGATGGCCACGTCCTTTGGGAAAAGTCGTTCTTGCCTCCTTTACGGGGGCTCAAGGTCCTTCGTTCGGGGTGGCTTTTGGGCACAGTGGAAAAAGGGCGCTTTCGGCCCAGTCCTGCTTTTGCCTTGGGCCTGCCCCCGGAGGCCGTGTGCTCGGCAATACAACGGTTTGAACTATCGGCCCGAAGGGCAGAGGAAAGCTCTCAAGCCATACGTTACCTGCGCGGAGAAACCATCCAGTATGAGGGAAAAGCATGGGCCAAAGGTTGGTACTTGGTATCACTAGACGGTTTTCCACTCGGGTGGGCCAAAGGGGCAGGATCTTTTCTGAAGAATGAATTCCCTCCTGGCTGGCGCTGGGTAGAAGGAGAAGAGCGGTGAGGTGCAAAAAGTGGTAGGGAAAAAGCCGCTGCGCTTGGACAAGGTACTCGCGCACATGGGATTTGGGACGCGCCAAGAAGTTAAGAAGCTAATCAAAGGGGAACTGGTGAAAGTCAATGGGGAGCCGGTCCGCGACCCCGGACTACATGTTCGCCCCGGGCGTGATCGTATTGAGGTAAGCGGCAAACCTCTTGAGTACCGAGAGCACATCTACTTGATGATGTATAAGCCGCGGGGAGTCCTGTCGGCCACCGAAGACCGGTCGGCGAAAGTAGTGCTCGATCTTATTTCACCGCAATACCGGGCCTTTCGCCCCTTCCCGGTAGGGCGGTTGGATAAAGATACTGAAGGATTGCTCCTCCTCACCAACGACGGCCAATTGGCCCATGGGCTCCTGTCGCCAAGAAGGCACGTAGCAAAAACGTACTATGCGGTAGTCAGGGGAACGGTTACGGAATCGGATGTGGAAGCATTTGCCCATGGGGTAGTCCTGGACGACGGCTACCGTACCCTACCGGCAAGCTTAAAGATCCTTCGTTCCGGCCCGGAATCGGAGGTTGAACTCGTCGTTTACGAAGGGAAATACCATCAAGTTAAGCGCATGTTTCAGGCCCTAGGTAAGGAAGTAACCTACCTGAAACGGATTGCCATGGGACCTTTGGTGCTGGATGAAGCGCTGAAGCCCGGAGGGTATCGCGAATTGACCCCAGAAGAGATCGGGAGACTACGGCAATAATATAAAGGTGCCTGTCGCCTGGTGGTTTCCTCCAGGCGAAGGCACCCGAGCACACCGGAACCACCGGTTCCTTTACCTGCCCCCTCAGCCGAAAGAACAGCTCGGTGCGGCGGTACCGCCCCCGCCGCTTCCGCTGACCAAGCCGAGGCCGAATACTTCTTTCAGGTCCCGGCCGCCGCACTTGGGGCAACGGACATCTTTCTTTTGGCTGTAGGAAACGATGGTGGTGAAGTTTTCGCCGCACGCTCGGCAGACGAATTCGTAAGTTGGCACCGGCGTCACCTCCCTTTCGTAATTCCCTGCCATACCTCTTTTCGATTATACTATTCGTATCTTTCGCGGTCAATAATTTGGGCGCATGGAAAAACCCCGGGGCACCGTGCCCCGGGGATTGAGCATGAACGTGTTCAGCGCGTTTCGGCCTTGGGTTTCGCCGCTACCGGTGCCCCTCCCCGGCCGTAAACCCGGTAGAGGAAAACCAGAAGTGCCGCACAAGCGGCCGCCAGCCCTAAGGGGTACGAGATACTGGTCGGAAGCTGCAGGCCTTCCGGCGCCTGGAGGATGTAGGTGATGCTTACTGCGGTCATGAAAGCCGCCGGGATCGTGGCCACCCAGTGCAGGGCACGCTGCCGGGCCAGGTACACGGCCGCCGCCCAGAGGGCAATCATGGCCAGGGTCTGGTTAGACCAGGCAAAGTAGCGCCAGACAACAGTAAAGTCGATCTGGCTGAGGAAGAAGCCTACGGCAAAGATGGGTACTGCGATCTTGTAACGATTTAAAACCGGCCCTTGGGGTATATTCAGGTACTCGGCGATGGTAAGGCGCGCCGCCCGGAAGGCAGTGTCGCCCGAAGTAACGGGAAGTACCACCACCCCCAAGATGGCCAGCACGCCACCTACACTTCCGAGGAGGGTAAAGGAGGCCTTGTTCACGACCCCGGCCGGGCCGCCTAAGGTTTTGAGGCCGTCCGCCAGGCCAGGGGTTCCATGAAAGAAGGCAATGGCCGCAGCAGCCCAGATAAGGGCAATGACGGATTCAGCGATCATGGCGCCGTAAAACACCCGGCGCCCGTAGCGTTCATTTTCCAAGCAGCGGGCGATAAGCGGCGACTGGGTGGCGTGGAAGCCGCTGATAGCTCCGCAGGCGATGGTGATAAAAAGCAGAGGCCAAAGAGGAGCTCCTGCCGGGTGGAGGTTGGCCAGGGTAAGCTCGGGAATGGGATAACCCTCGACCATAATCCCGCCCATAATGCCGACGGCCATGATGATGAGAATGGCGCCGAAGATAGGATAAATGCGGCCGATGATTTTATCAATGGGTAAGACGGTAGCCAGGAAATAGTACACCAGGATGACCCCGAGCCAGAAACTGTAGTTCAAGCTGTCCGGCGTCAGTTTAGCCAAAAGCTGTGCCGGGCCGGTCATAAACACGGTGCCGACGAGGATGAGGACGACGACGGTGAAAAGATTGACGAAGTGCTTCATTTTAGGGCCCAGGTACTCTCCGACGATGGCGGGAAGATTGGCCCCGTCGTGCCGCAGAGAAAGCATACCGATGAGGTAGTCATGCACCGCCCCGGCAAGGATGCCTCCCAGGACGATCCAGACGAAGGCCACCGGCCCCCAAAGCGCTCCCTGAATGGCACCAAAAATAGGCCCCAGGCCGGCGATATTGAGGAGCTGGATGAGAAAATCCCGTTTCCAGTCCATGGGCACATAGTCTACACCATCGTTCAGCCGTACCGCCGGCGTAGGCCGCTCCGTCTCAGGGCGAAAAACCTTCTCCACAAAGGTGCCGTAGACAAAATACCCGACCAGGAGCAGGAGGATGGACGACCAGAACGTTACCACTCACTTGTACCCCCTTCAGCATATTTCCAAAGAAAATTGTAGGGTGAAGGGGGCCGAGCTGCCAGGAAAGGCGCTCAAGTGGCGCCAGCGCTACCTGAACGCCGCTATCTTAACCTAAAAGCCGAGGACGGCCCGAACGTCCTTTAGGTAAGTACGACCCACCGGAATCTCCACATGGTTTTCCGCATCCCAAACTAGCAGGTGGTAAGTGCCGTGAAAGTACGGGACCACTTCCCGCACCCGGTCGAGGTTCACAATGTAACTGCGATGCACGCGCAGAAAACGCCGGTCCAGTTTTGCTTCTAATTCCTGCAAGGTGCCCGGGAAGCGCAAGGTTCCCTGCTGCGTCCGAAGAAAAACCTGATGGCCCTGCACCTCCGCATAATTGATTTCCCCGGGGTCGACCACCAGCAGCCGTTCGTCCTTCCAGGCGGCTACCTTCTGCGCCGGTCGGCCCACGCTTAGCCGCTCCAAAAGGCCGGCCATCGGCGGCGGCTCGCGTTTAGCCAAGTGCTGTTTCACCCGCGCCAGAGTGGTAGCGACCCGCTCGGCAGTGAAGGGTTTAAGGAGGTAATCTACGGCGTTGAGTTCGAAGGCCTGAACGGCGTATTCGTCGTAAGCCGTAGCGAAGATAATGAGCGGCGGCCGGGGCTGTTTTAAGATGAGCCTCGCCACTTCTACCCCGTCCAGGTCCCAAAGGGCAATGTCTAAGAAAACCACATCGGGCGTGAACGACGCAACAAGCTCCACGGCCTCGGCGCCGCCAGCGGCTTCGGCGCACACCTGGAAATCCGCATCTTTTTCGATGTAGTAACGCAGCTCCTGCCGCGCCGGTTCCTCGTCATCGACAATAATGGACTTGATCAACTGGCCACCCCCTTTTCACAGGTTCCCCGCTCCGGCCGTGGGAGCGTGAATTCTACCCGCGTGCCGCCGCCCGGGTTGAGCCGGAAACGCAGTCCGTGCTCCGGCCCGTAAAGCAACCGCAACCGCTCATGCACGTTGGCCAGCCCGACCCTTTTGCCGTCCCCCGGTCCGGCTGCGAGGAGCTGCGCAACACGGGCCAAGTCTATGCCTACCCCGTTGTCGCTGACGGCAATCTGGGCCCCGCCTTCCACCGCCCGCGCGGTTAAGGTTATGCGCCCGCCCTCGCGGCGAGAAAGCAGGCCGTGTTTCACCGCGTTCTCCACGAGAGGCTGCAGGGTGAGCGGCGGGAGAAGGTAGGTCGCCACGTTGGGGTCCACGTCAATCTCCACCTCCAGCCGGGAACCGAAGCGGGCCTGCTCGATGGCCAGGTAGGAGCGCACGTGCTCCACCTCTGTGGCCAAAGTAACCGGACGCTCCAAGTGTTGTAAGTTGCGGCGGAAAAAGTCGCCCAGGTGGCCGAGGAGCTGCCTGGCCTTCTCCGGGTCTTGCCGGCATACAGTCATGATGGTGTTCAGCGCATTAAAGAGAAAATGGGGGTTAATCTGGGACTGCAGAGCACGAATCTCCGCCCGTGCCACCAGTTTTTCCTGCCGGTCGATTTCGGCGAGCTCAAGCTGCGTGGAAAAGAGGTGTCCCAATCCGGCAGCAAGTTCCAGATCTAAAGGGCCTACGGCATTGGCGCGGGTGTGGTAGAGCTTCAACGTACCCACCACGTTGCCGCGGGAACAAAGAGGCACCACCACCGCCGCTCTTAGCTGACAGCCAGGGTGATGGCAACCGATATCTTGTGCCGTCTGCGCAACCTGGATGTTTCCTGTGGCTAACGCCTGGCGCGTAGCGCTGGTCAGGATCTTCTGCCCCGGGCGGTGATGATCGCTGCCGGCACCCAGATGGGCCAGGATTTCTTCACGGCTCGTTATTGCCACTGCCTCCAGGCCGGACACCGCAAGGATGATCCGGGCCGCCTGGTGAGCAGTTTCCCTGGTTAAGCCGCGCCGCAGGTAAGGGAGGGTTTGGTTGGCAATCTCCAGGGCCTTTTGCGCCTGCAGCGCGCCCGAAAGCTCCTGCTCCCGGAGCACGCTCTGAATGATGACTACCGCTAAGGCAATACCGCTGGCGTTCACCAGCATCATAGGTAAGGCAATAATCCTCACCAAGCTCCAGGCAGCCGCAAAAGGCCGCGCCAGGGCCAGGATGATGAGCATCTGCAGGCCTTCGGCCGCGAAACCGGTGATAAAAGCCACGGGCCAGGTAAGCCGGCGATCCCGGTACGCCCGGCCCACCAGACCGCCGACAAGCCCTTCCACAGTGGTGGAAACTCCGCAGGCCAGGGCGGTAAAGCCGCCCAGAAAGAAGCGGTGGCCGCCGGCAATAAGCCCCGAAAGGAAACCGACCAGAGGCCCACCGAACAGGCCGCCCACCAACGGCGCAATGACCCGCGAGTTGGCCAGTGCGTCTTGCACGGGAATGCCGGCGTAGCTCCCGAAGATCCCGAGGAGGCCGAAAGCAAAGATGAGAAACAGCATCTGCCGCAGGCTGGCCTTTTCCTCGAGCAAGCGGCGGAAAGTGCGCGAGCGGGTGAGGATAAAAGCCAAGGTTATAACTACGCTCATGCGTTCCGCGAGCGCAACAAGAAGCGCCATGGACCGTAACCCCCTGAACGTAAGCGTCGGATAAATGCCCCGCGTGCTCTTTCTTATTGTAACTCATATCTTTGCAACCGGCCAACCCGTAATTGGTACCAGGAATTGGTACCAGGAGTCATTGCCCAATAAATTAAAGACCTGCCGAAGTGCCCGGCAGGTCTTTCGCTCCGCTGGTATCTGGCAACGCGGCCGCTCCACTTCGGTATCCGGCATGGCGGCTTGAAAGCGAAGCAGGAAGTTGTTGGCCGCGGCGCCGCCGAGGAGGGAATTAAAGCAGGATCGAGAGGGTAAATGTAGAAATACTAAGCGAATTTGGAAGCCAAGAGGAGGGCGCAGGATGGGCAAATCCATAGTTCATACGGCAGAGATGGTCTGGGTGCTCGACCCGGCGGAGCCTTTTGCCGGACCGGTTAAAGACGGTGGAACGATCGTGGCCAGAGTGAGTCCCGGATGCTGGGGGGCTATGATAACCCCGGATTATCCGAGTGGGCACGAGGTAACGCGGCCCGTCGCCGTGGAAGGAGCTAAAGTAGGCGACGCCATTGCGTTGAAAATCCGCAAGATCCGGGTTCTTTCCCTGGCGACTACTTCCGGTACCGACGCACCTCAGGAAGGACATTATCTGGGCGATCCTTTCGTGGCAAAGCGGTGCCCGCAATGCGGCCTAATCAACCCCTCCACTTACGTCGAAGGAGTGGGGCCGGGTGCGATCCGCTGCCGAAAGTGCGGCAGCCCCGTTCATCCCTTCCTCCTCGAAAACACGTATACCTTACTTATGGATGAGGAACGTCAGGTTGGCGTAACCGTTCCGCCCGCCGTAGCCGAGGAAATCGCCGCCGATGCAGCTCGCTTCAGCGCCCTGCCGCCCGAATCCAGACAATATTCCGCCAACCTCTTTGCCCGCGGCGACCTTCCCGGCCTTATCGCTCCCTTGCGGCCTATGGTCGGCAATATAGGAACCTGCCCGGCCGTGCGCATGCCGGCCTCGCACAACGCCGGTGACTTTGGCAGTTTTTTGGTAGGAGCGCCCCACGACTATGCTTTGTCGGAAGAAGAGCTTAAGAAGCGCACGGACGGTCACATGGATGTCAATGAAGTGGTAGAAGGGAGCCTCCTCATCGTGCCGGTCAAAGTGGACGGCGGCGGAATATATGTCGGCGACGTCCATGCAATGATGGGCGATGGCGAGATCGCCGGTCATACCACAGATGTCTCCGCCGAAGTAATCATTGAGGTCAAGGTATTAAAAGGCCTTACCCTTGAGGGACCAATCCTTCTGCCGCTTCAGGAGGACCTGCCCAAGATTGTCCGCCCGCGCACATCTGAGGTCCTGGCGCGTGCCCGTCGTATAGCCGACCACTACGGCTTTGCCCTGGAGGACGAAGCGCTACCTATCCAGGTAATAGGCACAGGCAAAGATCTTAATGCCGCCACGGCCAATGGTTTAGCACGCATGTCCAAGTTAACGGCTCTCCCCTTGCCAGAGGTACGCAACAGGTGCACCATAACCGGACAGGTAGACATCGGCCGCCTGCCAGGCGTGGTGCAGATAAGCATGCTGGTCCCTAAGCTCATTCTGAAACGGCTTCAGCTCTGGAACCTCGTAGCAGAGCAATACCAAGAAAGCCAGGAAGTATAAAAAAACCACGCCGGCCCTCTTGGGTGCAGGCTAAATGAAGTTTTATCCTATTTGCGAGATAGCGGTGTCCCTCTTTCTTGCCTGCCGCCGTGTAACAAAGTCTCCCTTCCGCTCTGGGCGGAGGGAGACTTTGTTAGCGACTACCTTTTTACCGTCTTCTTACGTATACCACCTTACTCCTTAGGAGAACTACGAAGAACGCGGTAGCCAGGAACACGTTCACTGCCGCCGCGATTATTAAAGGAGCTAGGGAACTCGTCACCAGCGCCAAGCCTCCAAGCGGCCAGGAAAGCGCTGCCGCGACCACCCCCGCCAGGAAGATCGTAGCCAGCATGGCCAAGACCGGTCCGCCGCGCTCATAGGCTAAGCGCAAACAGGTAGCCCAAAGGGCCGCCTGCCCGGCCGCATAGACATGGACCACCATTCCCAAGGGAAACCCAGAGAGTAAGGCGCTGAGAAGAGAGCCGAGGCCTGCCACCAACGCTCCTTCGCCCCAGCTGAAGGCGAGCGCCGCAAAATAACCCGGTGCTGCATCCAGGGTTATGGCTCCTAAAGGTCCCGGTAGCTTAGCCATTGCCCCTAAGGCCGAAAGGACGATAAACACGATGAGCCGGGCCGCCTGTTGATAGGCGCGGGCATCCCCTCGACCCCGCGGTAACCTTGTTCGTACCCCCGGTACCACCATCCTGCAACACCTCCCTTTGGCACTTTTCCCCTTAAAATCCTTATTCCCGGCCGGTTCTCCTTAGACCGGACAGCTTTTGGGAATATCCTCCAGGTAGCAGTACGAAATGGTGCACCGGACATTAAAAGAGTTAATGTGCGCCCCTAGACATAACCACCTTATACTCCAGGCCAGGCATCAAGTTACATAGCCAGCAAACGGAGGCTAGAGTCAGAAAACCGGGAAGCGCAGTCGTAAGAATAACAAGAAGCCCTGGGCAGGCACAACCTGCCCAGGGTCCCTTGACCCCTAAAGCCGAATCCGAAACAGGGGTTTTCGCACCCCTGGCGAAGGATGACGTGAACTACTAGGCCCCTTCCCAGCCGGCCCAGAAGGCTTTAAGGTTGGCTTCGACGGTTTTGGGTGGTACGTTTTCGCTGACAACCTTCTCCCAGGTGCCGGGCGGAATATCCATGCGCCTTGCTAAGGCACCTAAAAGAACGATGTTCTGGGTACGGACGTTACCGGTCTTCTCCTCGGCCAGCTTGGCAGCGTCCATTACCACCAGGTCTTTTACCTTCTCCTTCAGGATATCCAAGGCATTGTACGGGTATTCCGCTTTGCCCAGGAGCACCGGTGCAGGAAGAATCGCCAGGTCGTTCACCACCAAGGTGCCTTCCGGTTTGAGGTAGGGCAAGTAGCGGACGGCCTCCAGCTTTTCGAAGGCCAGGATAAGGTCCGCCGTCCCGCGCTCCACAAGCGGCGAGTACACCTTGTCGCCGTAGCGCACGAAGGTAAGCACGCTGCCGCCGCGCTGGGACATGCCGTGAACTTCTGACATCTTTACATCATAACCTTCTTCTACCAGGACCCCGGCGAGCACGCGGGTCGCGAGGATGGTTCCCTGGCCGCCGACGCCGACCAAGAGGACGTTCGTGACTTTAGCCACGCTCCCCACCCCCTACTTTTTCAATGGCACCAACGGGGCAAACCTGGCCGCAGACAAAGCAGCCGTTGCAGGCATTTTGGTCGATGGCAACGCTTCCATCCTGGTGGCTGACAAGGGCCGGACAGCCGGTTCTGAGGCAGGCATGGCAGCGGGTGCACTTTTCCTGGTTGACGACCGCCTTGCCCAAGTCCGGTAGGCCTTTAAGCAGGGCACAAGCTCGGCGGCAGATGACCACCGACGGCCCGTCGTAGTCCAGGGCGTGGCGCACCGCGGCCTCAACTGCCTTAAGGTCGTAGGAGTCGACAATCTGAACGTCTTTTACGCCCAGGGCGCGCACCACGTCCTCGATTTTGATTTCTACTGTGGGTTCGCCTTTGGCGGTGATGCCACTGCCCGGGTGGGGCTGGTGGCCGGTCATGGCGGTGGTACGGTTGTCCAGCACCACAACTACGCCGGCACCCTTGTTAAAGACCATGTCAGCTACGCCCGGCATGCCGCCGTGGAAGAAGGTGGAGTCACCAATAACGCCCACCGTCCGGCGGTCTAAGCCGTTCCAGGCGCCTACCTTCTGGAAGCCGTGGGCCATGCCTACGCTGGCCCCCATGCAGATGGTGGTGTCCACTGCTTCGAGCGGCGGCTGCAGGCCAAGCCCGTAACAGCCGATGTCACCCATCACCGGTACGCGCAGCTTCTTTAAAATGTAGAAGACCGGCCGGTGCGGGCATCCGGCGCACAGCACGGGTGGCCTGGGCGGAAGGTTAAGGTCGGCCACAGGGTTCGGTGCAGGCTCGGCGCCGAAGAATTTCTGGCGCAGGATCTCAGGTGAAAGTTCGTACATGGTGGGAACGATCTCTTTGCCCACCACGGGAATCCCCATGGCTTTGATTTGGGTTTCGAGGAAAGGATCGAGCTCTTCGATAACGTAGAGCTTCTCCACCCCGGCTGCAAACTCGCGGATAAGCTTTTGGGGTAGGGGCCAGGTGAGGGTCAGTTTAAGATAAGATGCGCCCTCGCCAAAAACCTCTTTGGCGTACTGATAACTGATACCGCTGGTGATGATGCCAACGGACCGATCGCCCCACTCGATGCGGTTGTACGGGAAGGTTTCGCCGAACTCGGCCAAGCGGCGCGTCCGTTCTTCCACAAAAACCCGCCGTCTCATGGCGTTGGCCGGGACCATGCAGTATTTCGCCGCATCTTTTTTGTACTCCTTAACCGGAACCTCCCGACGTTCGCGGCACTCCACCAGGCCTTTGGCATGGGCGATGCGGGTGGTAATCCGAAGAAGCACTGGGGTGTCGAACTCTTCGCTGATCCTGAACGCCTCGCCCACCAGGTCTTTGGCCTCTTGGCTGTCGCTGGGCTCGAGCATGGGGATCTTGGCAAAGGGCGCGACGTTGCGGTTGTCCTGCTCATTCTGGGAGCTGTGGAGGCTCGGCTCGTCGGCCGTAACCAGAATGAGGCCTCCATTTACCCCGGTGTAGGCGGCAGTGAAGAGGGGATCAGCTGCCACGTTGAGCCCCACGTGCTTCATAGCCACGAGGGCCCGGGCACCGGCCAGGGAAGCGCCTAAAGCCACTTCCAGGGCCACTTTCTCGTTGGAGGACCACTCGGCGTAGATCTCCTTGTACGGGATGATGTTCTCTAAAATCTCCGTACTCGGAGTCCCCGGGTAGGCGGCTGCGAACGCGCACCCATACTCGTAAGCGCCGCGCGCAATCGCCTCGTCCCCCGAAAGAAGCTTCTTCACGCTATTTCCCCCTTTCGCAGATTTTGTTCTGCTACTACCGTCCTACCATTCTTCAACATAGAATTTCGGCAAGTAGAGTGTAATTCCTCTTTTGCCAAAAAGAAAACGGGGGCTTATCCCCCGGCATTAATCTTGTCACCAAGCCTATCTTTTCCTCGCCACCACCACTCCCAGAGCAATGGAAAGGAGCTTGGTTTCGTGACTATCGGCTCGGGATACAAGTACCACGGGTGCTCTGGCGCCAACGATGATCCCCGCGGACCGAGCACGACCGAAGTAGGTCATGGCCTTGCCTAAAAGGTTCCCGGCCTCGATATCGGGAACGAGCAAGATGTCCGCCCGGCCGGCAACGGGACTGGTAATCCCTTTGTGTTGGGCGGCCTCCGGGCTTATAGCATTATCCAGGGCCAGCGGCCCATCGATGATACAGCCTTTGATCTGGCCGCGCGCTCCCATCTGGGCCAAGGCCGCCGCGTCCAGGGTGGCCGGCATGTCCGGGTTGACCACCTCCACCGCCGCGAGGGCGGCCACTTTAGGCTGGGCAATGCCCAGAGCATGGGCCGCTTCGACGGCATTAGCCACTATGTCGGCCTTTTGCTGGAGATCCGGCGCCGGGTTCATGCCGCCGTCGGTGAGGAAAAAGAGGCGGTCGTAGCCCGGAACTTCATAGATCATCACGTGGCTCAAGATGCGCCCCGTCCGCAGCCCAATGTCCTTGTCCAGCACCGCCCGGAGGACGTCGGCCGTAGGCAGGAGGCCCTTCATCAAAAGATCCGCCCGGCCGGAGCTCACCAGTTCCACTGCCCGCCGCGCGCAGGCGGCGACCTCCGGCTCGTTGTAAACCGGGATGGTAGCCAGGTCCAATCCGACCTGTCCGGCCAGAGCGCGAATTTTTTCTTCCTTACCGACAAGAAGAGGCGTGGTGATACCCTGCTCCAGTGCTTCCTTAACCGCCAAAAGCACTTCTTGGTCCTCCGCCGCCGCCACCGCCAGGCGCAGCGGGCCGTACTCCCTGGCCTTCGTGAGAAGTTCAGCCAGGCTTTTGGTCACGCCTTCTTACCCCCCTCCTCTTTCTTCACGAAAGTACCTTTTTCTCCGCAATCAGGGCACTTCTGGGGCTTGCAGCGCCCTTCTTTTTCAAAGCCGCACTTGCTGCACTGCCAAACGGCCATGCCGCTCACCTCCTTGAAGTCTACTTCGACGAAGTTCAGTCTTTTCCTCCCGTAGCCCTGGAGATAGGTCAAAGCAAAACTTGGGCAAGAACTTAGGGAGGTACGGCGTACCTCCCGCAGCCACTACTTGTTTTGCCCCAGGGTTTTCTCGGCCCGCTCAATAGCCAGCCGGACCAGGTTGCCGCAGTTACGCGAAGAAACCTCGCCCCAGTCTCCGTCACGGACCGCATCTGCCACCCCGAGCTCTTCGGCTAACTCGTACTTGAGTCGTTCGGACATAACCCCGCGACCTCGCCTACTCATTAGCCTCACTCCTTTAAAGTAGTGGCAAAATTAGTTTTCCCGTCTCTCCCCTTTCAGCATCCTGGGGAACGGCTGGCGCCTCTGCTGGCATCTACCAGGACGGCGTTCACTCTGGACGCCCTTCCGCTCCGCCGGTCGTAGCCGGGCGCGGCCCCGGTTTCGGTCGCTGCCGGCCGCTGTGGCTCTCAATGTAATAGTGATCTTTATAAATCAGCTCGGAAATCGGAACGATCTGGTAACCTTCGGCCTGGAGCTTTTCGATGATTATCGGTAAAGCTTCCGGCGTATGTAAGGCGTTGTTGTGAAAGAGCACAATGGACCCGGGCTTCACCTGATCCAGCACCCGGCGTGTAATTTCTTCTGCAGAAAGATCCTGCCAATCAAGGGAGTCCACATCCCACTGAATGGTGAACATACCCAGCTCTTCCACGGTCCGGATAAGGGTGTTGTTGTATTCGCCAAAGGGCGGCCGGAAAAGAAGAGGGTCCTGCCCGGTAAGCTCCTTAATGCGCTTGTTCGTGCGCGTAAGCTCGGCCCGCATCTCGTCGGCGCTGAGAGTAGACATGTGCGGATGCGTAGCCGAGTGGTTTCCGATCTCGTGCCCGGCGGCGGCAATTTTCTTTGTTACTTCCGGGTATTTCTCCATCCAAAAATCTACAAGGAAAAAGGTGGTTTTAATCTTGTATTTGTCCAGAATTTCCAAAAGCTGGGGCGTCTTGTCTGCTCCCCAAGCAGCGTCAAAGGAGATGGCTACTTTTTTTGCCGGAGTATCTACCGAATAGATGGGAACCAGCCTTTCGGCCGGAGCAAACGCCGGGAGGAGCAAGGTTACAGATTCGGCTACGGCCAAGCTTAAAGCCAGGCTGAGTACGACCGCACCTAGAATCACGCGCGGCCAAGGAAAATAGAGCACCTTCATATGCCTTCACCCCCTCCTCCCTTCATTCTATGGGGGCGGCAACAGGCGTAGAACCAGCCTGCGTTCACGTCAACGCTTTTTCAGGGAAGGGAGAATTAGTTTAGGCCGTCTCTTCCCGGGCCTCCTGCGGCAGGCAAATCTCAAGGAGCTCTGTCATTTTAGTAAGAAGAAAGTCCGGTTTCTCCGCCAAGAGTAGCTCGCGCGGCAATGCGCTCCAAAGGGCGGCAGCCGTATACGTACCTGCCGCTCGTGCGCAGGCCAGATCCAGGGGACTGTCCCCCACCATTAGCGCTTCCTTTGGATTTACCCGAAGAAGCTCTAAAGCCTTAAGGACCGGATCCGGCTCGGGTTTGTGCCGCACCGTATCTTCCGGCGTAACAATGGCGTCCATATAAACCTCCAAGTTAAAAAGCCTGAGGCCTCTTAAGGCCAGTCCCCGGCGTTTGGAGGTTACCACGGCCAGGGAAAGGCCTGCTCCTTTCAAGGCCGACAGCGTCTCCCGCACGCCCGGGATAAGGGTGGTGGTGGCATCGTGCCGGGCCTCGTTGTAGCGCCGGTAAGTTTGGAGCATTTCCTCCGCCTTTTCCGGCGAGAAGTGGCGCAGGCCCTCGATGAGCGGTCGACCAAAGGTGGACACGATTTCCGCGGCCGGCACCTCGCGCCCCAGATGCCGCTTCAGCGTATACTGGAATGACTCGATTATGAGCCGGTTGGTGTCGATAAGGGTACCGTCCAGGTCGAACAACACAGAGCGAATTTTAGGCACGGCTCTCCCCCCAAATGGCCGGGCCCAGCCCGGGAATGATGCAGCCTTATGATACCACATCTTCCTGGTCCCCAAAAGCCCGGCCTGGTCAAGCCTTACCTAAAAATGTCAGGACAAATTGTTTCTTTTTTGTAACCTTGCCGGCCGGAAAAAGTGGTATCATGAGGTAAAAGAAAGAATGACTTCCAATCGGCTCGAAACGGGAGAGGAGAGCTATGGTAATATTTTCCAAGAGAAGCAGGGGGTTAACCCTTGTGGGGTTACTCACGATCCTTTTCGTCTCCGCCTCCTGGACACTCGCTGCGGCCTTGGTGGAAGATGGGATAGAGTCATCGGCCGTCCGCTTGGCCGCAGCGGCCGGAGAACAGCTCGCCCCTAGTACCGCCGAAAAGGCAAGTGGCGCACCCAAGGCCGGTGCAGCGGAGGAGCCTTCGGTTCCGGCAAGTGTCTATCGAGCGGGCCCCCCCGGCGCTCATGCCATCTCCGATCCCGCTCCTCCTCCGCCCGTTCCAGCGGACGCGCCGGTGCTGCCGCGAGAAGCTCGTACTGACCGTGCACTTCGCCTGGCCGCTTTCCCCCGGCAGCAGTTCAGCGCCGAGCGCTTGGGGGGCAACCCCCGCGCCGGCAAGCGCATTGCCCTAACCTTTGACGACGGTCCGGTGCCCGGCTGGACGGAAAAATACCTGGAAGTTTTGCGGGAAAAACGCGTACCGGCTACTTTCTTCTTCGTAGGCCGCTCGGCGGCCGAAGAAGTGCAGTTGGTAAGAAAAGTCGCCGCCGACGGACATGAAATCGGCGCCCACTCGTATTCTCATCGTAAGCTCACCCTTCTCACCAAGCCGCAGTTAGAAGAAGACTTTTGGGCCGCGGGCACCGCTCTCTACGAGATTACCAAGCACCCCATAGCCTACTTTCGCCCCCCTTACGGAGCAAGCAATGCTAACGTTCTCAAAACGGCCAGAGAATTGGGACAAACCGTCATCCTTTGGAACATAGATCCACGCGATTGGGAGGCCCCTAATGCCGAGACCATAATTAACCACGTGCTCACCCGCGTCCGCCCAGGAGCCATCGTCCTCCTGCACGAGGGTAAACCCGTAACCTACGAGGCGCTTCCCGCTCTTATCGACAAACTGCGGGCCAAAGGCTACGAGTTCGTCACCGTCTCCCAGCTTTTCGGTTTCAGCTTACCGGAAGAAAACCGTGTGGCTTTGCAGGAGCAGGCGAGGTACGGCCGGGTAGGCCGGTAGCCGAAAGGTTGAACCCCGCAGCGGCCGGGCTGCGGGGTTTGTTATTCCATGTAACCGCCCTGCATGGCGGAACCTGCGTGAACTTGAAAAACAAGAGATCCTCCAGCTTGAAATCTAAAGGGCTAAGCCGCCACCGGGACCGCAGCGTCGTAATAGTGGCGAGCAAAATGCGCATTGCCCGGGAGGCGAAGGAGGCTATGAAGATCTTAATTCATCCTTGAAGCAGGGGCACCTGGTGGGAGCTGGAGACAGCAATATGAAAGAGAGCTTTAAGGCCCGGATTTCAAACCCGGGCCTGTTGCTATTTCTTTAAGTGGTGGTAACAGAGAGGCTTAGAGCTTACGGCCTCAGCATCTTCCCGCCCGGCCGCAGCGCCTGCGCCATGACTTCAATGGGTGCCGGCTTCCCCGTCCAAAGTTCAAAGGCGAGGACGCCTTGGTAGAGAAGGAGGGCCAGGCCGTCCAAAGTGCGCAGGCCATACCGGGCGGCCGTACGCAAGAGATTCGTCTGCAGTGGCTCGTATACGGCGTCGCAGATAGCGGCGTCGGCCTTAAGCTCCCGCCACGGCAGGTCGGCAGCGAAGTCCGGCTCGCCGAGCATCCCGGCGCTGGTACCGTTCACAATGACGTCCGCTTCTGCAAGAAGCGGTGCCCAGGCCTTCGGCTCCCAGGGCAGGACGAGCGTTTTACACCCCGTCGCTTCAGCCACGTTCACCGCCAGCGACTCGGCTCGGCTAGTGGTGCGATTAGCAATGGCCAAGGAATACACGCCCGCAGCCCCCAGCTCAAACGCCAGAGCCCGGGCCACGCCGCCTGCGCCGAACAGGAAAACGCGGCGGCCGCGCACGTCGAGGTGGATCTCTTCGCGCAGGGCGCGGACGAACCCCCGCCCATCGGTGTTCTCCCCAATTAGCTTATCTCCGCGCCGCACGATGGTGTTCACTGCGCCGATTTGAAGCGCAGTTGGCGCCACCTCATCCAGATACGGTATTACGGCCGCCTTGTGAGGCATGGTGACGTTGGCCCCCTGGAACCCCAGGGCGCGCAGGCCCCTCACGGCTTCTCCCACTTTTTCCGCTCTTACCGGCAGCGCTATGTACACCCAGTCCAACCCCAGGGCCCTAAACGCCGCATTCTGCATAACCGGAGAGCGCGAGTGCTCCACCGGGTCGCCGATAAGAGCCACCACCCTAGTCTTCCCCGTTATGCAGAGTTCGTTTTCCCCCATGTTTTTACTCCTTTCTCCCCTCGACCCAGGCTCCTCGCTCAGATAAAATAATAAGGAAACCCGGCATTCATTTTCCCTAGTATATCATGCACGAAAATACGATGGAAGCCACCTGGGTAGTGCGGAGTACACCGCAGGGAAGGAGGGCGATACTGTGGCCGAGACGATTCTCCATGTGGACATGAACGCTTTTTTTGCTGCCTGCCACCAAGCAGCCGATCCACGCCTGCGCGGCCGTCCGGTTCTCGTAAGCGGAGACCCCGAATCCCGGCACGGGATCATCCTTACCGCCTCCTATGAGGCGCGCCCTTTCGGCGTAAAAACCGCCATGCCCACCCGTGAGGCGCTCCGCCTCTGCCCTGAGGCTATTGTAGTCCGCCCAGACTTCAAGCTTTACTCTTCTTATTCCCGGCAGGTGATGGCCATCCTTTCCTCATATACGCCGCTTGTGGAGCAGTTCTCCATCGATGAAGCCTGGCTGGACGTGGCCGGGTGCGAAAACCTCTTTGGGCCGCCCATCGCCATTGCCCGGGAAATTAAAGCGCGCATTAGGGAAGAACTCGGCCTTACCTGCTCCATCGGCATCGCCCCCACCAAAATCCTGGCCAAGATGGCCTCCGACCTCGAGAAGCCGGACGGGCTGGTGCTTCTTACCCTGGCCGACGTGCCGACGCGTATCTGGCCGCTTCCGGTAGAAGCGCTCTTTGGGGTAGGTCCGCAAACGGCGGCCGCTTTGAAAAAGCTGGGTATCCGCACCATCGGCCAGCTGGCCCACTACCCGCGCGCCAACCTCAAGGCGCGTTTCGGCGTTTACGGCGAATACCTGGCCGAACTGGCCCAAGGCCGGGATGGAAGCCGGGTGAATCCAGAAGGTGAAGGAGTCAAATCTGTAGGCAATTCCATCACCCTTCCCCAGGACACGGCCGACCCCGAAGAAATCGAAACCGTGCTCCTCGCCCTGGCCGAAGAAGTGGGTACGCGCCTCAGGCGCCGGGCCCTGGCCGGGCGCACCATTACCGTGAGCATCAAAACCCCTGACTTCAAGCTCCACACGCGCTCGCTAACTTATCCGGAAGCCACCTGTCTTACCGAGGCCATCTACGCCCGCGCCCGCCAAATTTTCCGCCGGAACTTTGCCGGGCACCCTGTGCGCCTCGTAGGCCTCGCCGTTGGCAGCCTGCTGCCGCCCGGCGCACCGGCGCAGCTCGACCTCTTTGCCGGCCAAGAGAAAAGTAAGCGCGCCCGCCTGGCCCAAACCGTGGACCGGCTGCGCGCTCGCTTCGGAGAGGACGCCCTGGTGCGGGCCCGGCTGCTCAAAGGGCCGCGGCTGCCGAAAAAGTGAAAAACTCTATTTCTCTTCGCCCAGCATCTTCACGGTGTCTTTAAACTCCGCAAGGGAAGTTGAACTCCAGCCCAACCGCCGGTCGCGGATTCTCCCCTTCTTGTCGATGAAGAAACTGGCCGGGATGCCGTCCACCTCGTAGGTGCGGAAGATGTCGAGGTCCTTGTCCCAGATGACCGTGGCTTTAAGCTTAGTGCGGCCGAAAAAGGCCTTGAGGTCCCGTTCGCTGCCGGCGGCGATGATATAAAAGTCCACTCCCTGCTCTTTTAACTTAGGCAGTTCCGGCTGCAACTGCAGCACCTCGCGTACACAAAAGGTTCAGCCGGGAGAAAAGAAGCTTAAGACCGCCACCCTGCCGGCGGAAACGGCGGGAAAAGCGATTTCCTTTCCCGTAGCCAGTTCCTCTCCCGTAAAGGCCGGCGCTTCTGCCCCTAAAGCCGGCTTGGGCTGCTTTTCCGGGGTCTCCGCTTGAGGTTGCCCTGCCGGCGCAGAGGGAGGAGCGGCCGCCTCCGGCGGCGCCGTGCCTCCGCTTTGGGCCCCCGGTGTACCCTGCGGCGCCCGGCAGCCGGCGAGGACCACGGCCAAGAGCAAGGCGAAAACCCCGGGGCGAATAAGGCCAGCTCGCGAATCCATGCCTTCAAGCCTCCTTGGTCAAGGATGTTAAGGCCGGGGCTTTGGCCCCGCTCGCGAAGGTCAGAGCATGGGCAGGGCAGACCCGGGTGCATTCCAGGCAACGCACGCACTCTGCCGGGTTGGGATCGCGGTACGGGTGGAGCCCGGCCGGACAGCGCCGGGCACAGGTGCCGCAGGAAGTGCAGCGGGCGCGGTCGACCCGAAGCTGCCAAAGGCTCAGGCGATTGAAGAACCCGAAAAAGGCTCCCAAAGGGCAGAGAGTGCGGCAGAAAGGGCGCCAGACGAACAAGGCAGATATCATAAGCGCCGCCAGGACACACACCTTAAGCCAGAACAACGGCCCGATGAGCGCGGCCAGTTCCGGGCGTCGACCGACTAGCGGCAATCCGGCTTCCAGCGTGCCCGCCGGGCAAATGTACTTGCAGTAGTAGGGTTCGGCCAGGCCCACGGCGTCACGCCAAGAAAAAGGCAGGAGCACGGTGAGGGCGAGAACAGGGTACTTTAAGTGCTCCATGAAACGCGGCAGCGCCAAGCGGCGGGGGCTGAGCCGGTGTAAAAGCTCTTGGAGGAAGCCGAAGGGGCAAAACCAGCCGCAGGTAAACCGCCCGCCGACTGCCCCCACCGCTGTAAGGAAGCCGACCACATAAAGGGAGGCAGTGCGGCTAAAGCCGGCGGCCAGGGACTGGAAAGAACCTACGGGGCAAGCTCCCAGCGCTCCGGGGCAAGAATAACAGTTGAGGACGGGCACGCAGACGGACTTCAGCCGGCCCTGATAGAGGCGCCCCTGAATAAAACCGGGTAGGTTGGCATTGGCTAGGAGGGAAGAAGCAGCCTGCACGAGGCAGCGGCGCATGTCCGCACCTCCTACCCGATGCCGATGCACTGCAGGCAAAGGCTGGCCGCCTTCTCAAATACGGCTTCCGCTTCACCGCGCCATAGTCCAAGAAGGGCGAGGATTACGCCCGCCCCCAACAGGGCCGGGCCCAGGCGATTCTGCCGGAACATGGCTTTCGCTCCTTGTGCTTCTTTCACTTATGCTATATACTATATTCGCCAAAACTTCTCTTAATCCTTTTTGGTTCTTTCCCTTCTTGAATGAAAACGTACCCTGCCTTCAGTAACCGGAATGGAGGTGTGCACCGCATGTCCCGCTACCCCTTTAGCGATGAACAGCTACGCAGCCTAATAGCCAACGCCCGCACCATCGCCGTGGTCGGGCTCTCCGCCGATGAGCGCAAGGCCAGCTACCAGGTGGCCTCCTACCTCAAAGCCCACGGCTACCGAATCATTCCGGTAAACCCCACCGTCGATTCCGTGCTGGGCGAAAAAGCCTACCCTTCGCTGGACGACGTGCCGGAGCCGGTGGACATTGTTGATGTTTTCCGCCCCGGCGAAACCATCCTCCCTATCGTCCAGGCCACAGTGCGCCGTAAGTTTCCCGTGCTCTGGCTGCAGCTCGGCATTCATAACCCTGAGGCGGAAAACCTGGCGCATACCGCCGGCCTCACCCTTGTAACCGACCGCTGCCTGATGACCGAACACCGCCGGCTCCTATCTTAGAGGTCCGCCACCAGCCGCCGAATCTCGGCGGTCAAGCTCTCATCGTCGCCCGGTAGGGCCTCGCGGCCTCCTACTTGAGCTACCTCTGCCGACCCCCCGCCCTTGAGGCCCATGGCCGCGCCCAGTCGGGCCGCGGCGGCACGGGCGTCGAAGTCCCGGGCCGCGCCCCGGGCGATGACGGCGGTGAAACGTGGCTCGCGCACAAAGAGCACAGCCGGCGTCCCTCGGGCCAGGGCCGCCGCTCGGGCGAGGTAGTGTAGTTCTTCCGCCGATTTTCCCGGCAGGGACCGCACCAGGATTCCGCCCGGTTCTTCCTGCGCCAGCGCTTTGGCTTCAAGGTCAAGCAGCGCCCGCCGCAGCTCCTCGGCTACTTTCT
>Ga0247720_100261_pt1 | contig 23170 bp, 24 predicted proteins | sample MSEWel2015_12_15_FD_189078 | JGI IMG/M metagenome (GOLD analysis project Ga0247720, IMG submission 189078) | Subsurface sediment microbial communities from gas well in West Virginia, United States - MSEEL Well Study Marcellus 3H_2015_12_15 | ecosystem: Environmental > Terrestrial > Deep...
GATTTTTTTAACGTTTCCATTGATTATCTTCTTGGTAGAACAGATATTCGCTCTCCAGTTGACGAGATTACTGAGGCTGTTTCTGATGACCCAGAGCTGTTTGAGTTTTGGAATACATTGAAAAAAAGGGAGGATTTAAAGCTTTTATTTAAGCAGACCAAGAAACTTTCTCCTAAGGATATAAAGCAGATAATTCGAATAATAAAAGCTATAGAAGATGAAGAAGATAAAGAGGAATGAAGGTGGGAAAAACATGAAAAAAGTTAAGTGTAAACAATGTGATGGATATTATGTTTTAAAGTCAGGAAAATTTGGCGAATTTGTGGGTTGTTCGAATTTTCCTAATTGTAAGTCGACATTAAAGATTTATGAATGGGTATTTGAATATATAAAAGAATTTGGTATTAATCTCTATGGTTGGAATAGAATTTGTTGGAAGTGTGGAAAAGAAAAATTAGATGAATACTTTTCATGGTTAGGTCCTATTGGATTAGGTGATATAGAAACTCTCGATAAATTTCTATCTAATAAATACCATACTATACGGAAAATGTTTAGTAAAACAGTAAATATGAATTACTTTGCGAATACTTGCGAATATTGCAGTGCTTTACAAGGTAGATATTTTGTTGTTGAAGATCCTCATGAAATTATGTCTGATTTATTTAATCATAATATGGATAGGTATTTTATTGAGAATATACCATATGAAAAAGTAAAAATCTCATTGGAAGAAATTAAAAAAATTTTTACACATTACTGATTACTAAACCGCTTAAAAACATTCTTATGAAGAAGATAAGGGGGAATGACTTAATTGAGCAGTATTAACTTGCTTGATACATCTCTCATGAAAGCTTTATTGGATGAAATAATACCATTTCATGAAGTTATGAATGCATTTGGCATAAAAACTCACATAGTGTTTAATTTGCCCGCATCGGTGCTGGGGTTTACATATGTAAGCAGGAGAGGAAACTATCATCTACTCCTCAACGGAAATGTAAGCTACATGACGCAGGTTAAAACTTTCCTTCATGAGATAAAACACATACTGAATGACATGCCGAAGTGTGGCTATATTATAGGTATTAACATGGAGCATTTAGAGTTGGAAGATGAGGCAGATGAAATATCAGAGGAAATACTAGAATATCTTACAAAAGCTAAATAATATTTGGGAGGGGATTTTACTTATGTACATAGTATTACTTATGAAGTTACCGAGAAGGTAATAAAAAATTTTTTAGTTGTATAGGCTAGAATACTTTAAATAAATTGAAAAAAGAACAGTTAACAATCTTAGAAACATAAGAACAAAGAAATTATACACAGGGGGTACTTTATTAATAATGGGAAATTGGAGAAATAGACCAACATTTATAGATTTTTGGCCAACGGGAATTGATTATACAATGTTCATTGATGAAAATGGAGATCCTGAATTGAAGCTAATAGCAAGAAAAATAACTAATTTAGAAAATGCAACTAATGATGAAAAGTTCTTCACTGTAACAGGATGTATTATAAAAAGAGATGATTACCAAAAAATATGTAATGACATGGTATCTTTAAAGAAAAAGTACTGGCCTCCTGAAGGAAAATATCTATATACTTCTAAAAGTACTCAAAAAATGAAACGTGTTTGCTTTCATTCAAAGGCAATAAGAGGAAGAAACAAACCTTTTAGTGAAAAAACAATAGATTATCAAGCATTTATACTTGAGTTATCTAATCTTATATCAGAGATTTCCATGATTATTTTATCTTCCACTGTTGATAAATATGAACACTTTTTAAAATACACAAATCCAATTCATCCGTATAATTTAAATTTGAATTTTATTTTAGAAAGATTTGTAAAATACATATTAAAGCCAAATGAAACAGGATACATAATTTTAGAAGCAAGGGGTAAACGTGAAGATAAAATTATCCTAGATCATATAAAGAATCTTATAGACAATGGTACATCATTTGTAGGACCAGAATATTTTAAAAAAATTAAAGGAGTTTATTTTAATAAAAAATGGTCCCACTCAGACAATGAACAGTCCTCTTATGTAGGATTAGAAATAGCTGATTTATGTTCTTATCCAATTCACAAATTTGTAAAGTACTCAACTAAAGATCAAGCTTTTGCAACCGTAGAATCTAAAATACATGGATATCCAGGTTATCTCGGATATGGTTTAAAAATTTTCCCATAAAAGCTTAAAGCCGCCCTATCGGCGGCCGCCTGCACAATGCAGACCCCAGAAAGGTAATATACCTTTCATAATATATTATACCCTTAATATACACTTTTAGTCAATAAAAAGTCAATAAAAATAACAAAGTGGCAAATTTTTGAATAAAACAAATATTTTGTTAGATGTAGAAAAATTGAATTATTAACATAACAGAATAATTGAGTCTAAGTAAATAGAGTAGTAGGTGAGGAAGTTTTAGAATATCTCACAATATTTCAGAAGAACAATGCTAATGATTACTTTGCTTACTAAGGATGAGAAAAACGTATTTGTTAATAAAATTTTATAACATATTATAGCATTTTATAATATTTTATAGTATAATGAAGAAAGGAGAAGTAAATACTAATGAGTGAAATAAGTGTTCAATGGATTAAAGAACTTACTAAAAAAGGCCTCATTGAGTTTTCTGGGCATGCTTTAGATAGAATGATAGAAAGAGAAATAGAAGATAAAAAAGTGATAGAATGTATATTATATGGAAAAGTAACTGAAATTCAGACAAATTTTGAAGATATACATGTACTTTTTCAAGAAGCAACAGATAAAAATCCAGAAATATATGTAGTTGTAGCGGCCTCATACCCATATCCTGTTGTTGTAACTGTATGCAAAACTGATTCCGAGGTTTGGGAAGAGATTAATGGCCTTTTAAAAAGGAGGAGGAAAAAGTGATAAGGAGAAAATGTTTTATGTGTGGTACTGATATGGAGGAAAGAACAATTTCTACTGTGGCAGGATGGGGAAAATATAGATTAACAATAGATGGTGTAAAGGCCTATGTGTGCCCTAACTGTGGAGAAATAGTATTTTCCGCCGAAGAAGTTCATATGCTCCAAGAATTAGGCAAAAGCCTTTCTAATTTAAATGAAAAAGAACGTCCAGATGTATTAAATGTTTCTGAAGTAGCTGACTTATTAAGAGTAAGCAACCAGACTGTATACAATATGATAAAAGATGGGCGGTTAAAAGCAACAAAAGTAGGGCGAGAATGGAAATTTATGAGGAAAGATATAGAAAGCATCTTAGACCCTGATAATTCCACTCAAATAGCTGCGCGCAGTTCAAACGTCGAAATATCTGACCATGATTATGAAATAATAAAAAAACATATATCAAATATGTGAGGTGAATTTAATGTCTACGATTAGTGACCCTGGTCCTTTTGCCAGGGAACTTTTACATAAGCTGGACCTCAAACCTCCAATTGATGTTTTTTTTATTTGTGATAATTTTAATATAATTATCAAAAACGATAAACTCCGAGATTTTGAAGCAGTTTTCATATTACATAAAGGCGCAAAAAAGATAGTACTAAATGAAAATATCAATTATGAAACACGTAAAAATTTTACTATTGCTCATGAAATTGGCCATTATATATTACCCTGGCATAAACAAACAATGTATATATGTGATTCTATTGACATTCAATCATTCCAATCTAAAAAATCATATGATTCTTACTTTATTAACTTTTGAAAATCAAGAAGAAGAATTTAACGACAATGAATTTGATGATTGGTAATAAGAGGTGTTGAAAGCAATCTTACAGCAAACTCAAAATAAATCTAGAGGAGGAGTTATATGTCAAGTGCAGAAATAAGAGCTGCTGCATATGCAAGATACTCCAGCGACAATCAAAGGGAGGAAAGTATTGAAGCTCAATTAAGAGCTATAAAAGAGTACTGCGAAAAGAATAATATCCAGCTAGTAAAGATATACACTGATGAAGCAAAAAGTGCAACAACTGATGATAGGCCGGCATTCCTGCAGATGATAAAGGACAGCTCACTGGGGCTGTTTAACGCTGTTATTGTTCATAAACTGGACAGGTTTGCCCGCAACAGATATGACAGCGCTTTCTACAGGAGACAGTTAAAAAAGAACGGCGTAAAACTCATTTCAGTACTTGAACAGTTAGACGATTCACCAGAAAGCATTATATTGGAAAGTGTTTTAGAAGGAATGGCCGAATATTATTCTAAAAACCTCGCAAGGGAGGTAATGAAGGGATTGAAAGAAAATGCTTTTCAGGCCAAATTTAATGGAGGTATACCACCTTTAGGATATGATATTGTAGATGAAAAATATGTGATAAACGAAAAAGAAGCTGAGGCAGTAAGATTGATTTTTGAATTATATGCACAGGGGTATGGATATAGACACATAATTGATGAATTAAATTTAAGAGGCTACAGAACTAAGAAAGGAAATCCATTCAGCAAAAATAGCATTCACGAAATTTTGAAAAATGAGAAATACATTGGTAAATACATATTTAACAAAGGCACAAAGAAAAACCATAGAATGGTAAAAGAAGACGTAATCGTTATAGATAATGCTATTCCTGCAATAATAGATAAAGACCTGTTCGAACAGGTACAAAAGAAAATAGAAGAAAGAAAAATAACAAGAGGAGCTAATTCTGCAAAAAGGGTTTATCTTTTGTCAGGTCTTGTTTACTGCGGAATATGCGATTCTAAAATGGTAGGGTGTTTAAGCAGAGGGAAATATGTAACTTATAGATGCAGCAGAAAGGACAGAACAAAGCAGTGCACAAACAGAGATATAAACAAAGAAAAACTGGAAGCTTTTGTCATAGATGAGCTGAACAAGAGAGTACTTGACCCAAAAGTAGCACCAGTATTAGCTAAACTTTTAAATGAAGAAAATCAGAAATTAAATAAAGAAAGAGTAGAAGAAATTACTCTTTTAAAAAAGCGCTATAAGGAGGTTGAAGAGCAGATGAAAAACATAGTAGAAGCTATTGCTCAAGGTATGTTCCAGCCGATTATGAAGGAAAAAATGAATGAATTAGAAGCAATGAGAAATGAACTCGCTTACAGAATTAAAGAGCTGGAAAATAAAAAAGAAACAAGCTTTATTACACCAGAAATGATTTTGAAAATCTTTGAAAAGGATAGGGAAATAATTAATTCATCGAAGGATCCTCATGAAATTAAAGAAGTGCTTAAAAACTACATAAAAAAAATAATCGTCACCCCAGATGAAATAAAGTGTGAATTCTACTTCTGGATAGGTGACGATTTCCGTTCTTTGCTGGTAGCGGCGAATCGCTCTCAACTTTGAACGTACTTTTATTCTATCATTATCATCAAGAATCCTTTTCTGTTTTTATAGAAATCTTTAAAAACTTACTTTTGTAATCAAAGTTAATATTGAAGAGCACACAAGAAGCAATAAATACTATCAATGCAGTTATAATACTTAAAAAAACAGTCAATATTTTTGTTTCCCCCTTTTAATTTCTAAATGATGTGGTATAATAATAAATGAAGGGACACTTCGGGTGTCATAGATATGTGGGATGTGGGAATAGGTAGATATTAGCTACCTATTCTTTTTTTGTATTTATTTCTATTTTAAAGTTCGCAATTTCTATTTTAATTGTTATGGATTTGGGGGCATTAACTACAATGTACAGTCCTACAATTGCTGCTACCACAGTTAGTAGATTGATTATACTTTTCTCCACATTGGCATTCCCCCTTTTCTTATGTGAGATTTCCCGAAGTGTCCCATGTAAGGGGAATGCCTTTTCCCACATATCTCGAAAATTTTTCTTTCACATTAATTATAACACAGTATATTATGACATTTCTATACAAAGTTTCTTAAAGCTTCTTTTAAATCTTTAAGGGCTTGCTGATGTATCTGTCTATCTTTTTCGGCTTTATCAACATTGTTTAAAAGATATTCTAATGCCTCAATGTACTGTTCAATTTTTCCTTCGTTTCTGGGATTACTATTTTAAGCACTTTTTTCACCACCTTTATTTTTTAGGCGGTGGCAGTTTTGCCACCGCATTAGTTACTTTGTCATTACTTTATTAAAATCGAAGCCATACTGATACGCTAAAATTACTAAGGCCTCACTTAAGGTATACTCATCAACTGCATAGTAACTCTCAACATTATCTAGAATACAGCTGTATTTATTTCTTTTACATAATTTAACGTGAGGATAAGTCCCATTATGATAAGGCTGATATAATACCACTAAATCATCTTTTTCAGCTAATCTCATTAAATTGTCTTTATATTTCTCTTTTTCTTTTAATATCTCTTCAGCTATACCTATAAATTCTTTAGCTTTTTCTCTTAATGCTTTGTAATCATAGTCAACACTTACGTAGGTATTGCCTCCGGCAAGTATTTCATTAGTGTAGTCATCCCATCTTACATATTCATATTCCTTAGCAATTGCTTCAACAAGCTTTTTAGATACTGTTAAATCCTTAATTCTAACTTCAATTGCTTCATCAAATGTATATGTTTTTGCTCTGACACTTACCTGCCTTGATGTTATCCCATGCTTTTTTAAACTTTTTCTTATTTCTTCAGCAATTTCTCTAGCAGTCATTTTACATTCCCTCCCCTAAAATTTCTTACTTGCTCGGATTTGATAGTCTACCGCTAGAACTTACTCTCTTACGCCATGTGCTTACACCTCCTCATTTTTTTGTTTGCTTCTTGTTTGCCCCCGGCAGTTAAAACAAAACAGCCTGCGAGCCGAAGGTCAAGGGGTCGGGGAGGGATACCGGACCGAGCGCCAGCGAGGGAGGATATGCTCACCGACCCGTTAGGGCTTGCCCCTTGACCGTTAGGCGAGCAGGCGTATAATCTTTTGTGCGGGGGCAAACAAAAAAAGCACGTCTGCAAAGCAGAGGTGCTCTTTTTCAATCGGATTTTTTGATTTGAGCAAAGCGAAAATGAAAATCCGGACCGATGTTTTGGAAATAAAAAAGAGCTCCATACCTGAAGCTTTTATTATCTCACTAATAGTTTAAAATGTTAGTATACTCTTATAACTGCGGTCTTTCTGATAATCATCGTCCCATTTAACTTCTATTTCAAAAGAAGGAAAACACTCAGGTGAGGGCCATATAAAGTAACTTACTTCAGAATTAGAACTAACATATGAAGGAAGAGAACCATATATACCTACACCATCTTGTCCTGTCTCAAATACACCATATCTTAATGGTTTTCCATTTATCTCGACACGGATATTACGTGCTTCTGACTCGCCAGAATTAATTAAATAAAGTTTGTACCCTCTTTCCTCCTTTCGCAGTTCTGCATGCAGATTAGCTTGGCGGGATTTGATTTTTCTATCATATTCACGCTGTTCTTCGATGTGAACTAGTCTTTGTTGAATTTCGTTATTTCTCTTCTGAGTACTATAACTAATCCACACAGCAATAATAGACACAATAAGGGAAATAATAGAAATCAAGAATTCATACATATTATCGCCTCTTTGTTCTTAAGATTTCACGTTGTAAATTTAGGTGTCTTGCTTTACTAAAAGGATTGTTTTACTGCCGCTTACGTAATGTAAATTCAGCTGTAACTTATTTTTTAGGTGGTCTAAACCCTGCTGCCTGTGCCTCTGCTTCTGTCTTGAACCATACTTCCGCTTTTGTTTTGTTATACCAGGGATCTCCAGGTATATGGTAAATCTTTTCGCCTTTGCTGTTGATGTTACCTTTGATTAACCCCCTGCCGTTGGAATCAACATATATTTTCCCTGGTTCTCCATAATATCCATATGGTAGGCTTTGAAAAGTCTTTGATGAAGCTGTGTAATCTCCCGGCTTGACGTTGAATGATATTGTCTTGCCATCACTGGTAACAATCACAGTTCTACATTCATCTGTTCTGTAAACTGTTATGCCCAGCGATTTGAGCTTTTCCATTGTTTCTTTATGGGGATGGCCGTAATCATTGCCTTTTCCAACACTTATTACAGCATATTTAGGACTGACTGCTTTTAAAAATGCCCATGTTGATGATGATGAACTACCATGATGTCCTACTTTTAGTACGTCTGCTTTTAAGTTATATCCTATGTGAAGCATTTCTTGTTCTGATTCTTTTTCAGCATCACCTGTAAACATAAATGCTGTGTTTCCGTATGTTATTTTTATAACTGCGCTATAGTTGTTTAAATCATCATAGTGAGTGCTGTTTGGAGCAAGCATGTCGGCTTTTATTCCTTCACCTAAATCAAGTGTAAGTCCAGCTTTTGCAACATTTATTGAAAGTCCTTTTGATTTTGCTGCTCTTAAGACATTTTCAAATGTTTTTGTAGTTGTTGTTACTTTAGGCATGTAAAATTTACCTATTTGAAAGCTGTTTATAACATCCGGTATACCGCCTATATGGTCATTGTGAGGGTGAGTTGCAACCAATATGTCTATTCTGTTGATTCCACGGCTTTTTATGTAGTCCACTACTTTGCTGCCCATTTCAGGTACTCCTGCGTCTATCAGCATTGTTTTGCCTGATGGTGTTTGAATGAATATGCTGTCTCCTTGCCCTACGTCTAGGTAGGCTACTATAAGCTTTCCTGATACTGAAGTATTTGTGTCTTTGCTAGACTGCTGCTGTGCTGACTGGCTGGCTTCTTTTGTATTTGCTTGCTGTGTCTGAACAGTATTTACTTGCTGTGTTTGTGCCGTGGTGCTTGGTTGCTGTTCTGTGTTTGTTGGGCTGGCACACCCAGAAAGGGAAAAAAGGAGAAAAACAAAAATTAAAAGAAGAGAAAGTAATCTCTTTTTCAACACAGTTTATTATCTCCTTTCCCTAGTTTTATTCCTCTACAAATAAATCTTTTGCAAGGTCTTCAATAGCTTTTCTGCGCTTTTCTGTTTCTTCTCTGTCTATTGTAATGTCAAACTTAAGCACATCTCCTTCTTTTGCCTCTTTAGGAAGAAGATCTTTTGGAAAATTGAATGTTTTCTTTCCATATTCTATTACTGCCCAATTATTTTCAAAGCGGTCTATAATGCATAGTTTTTGCATTTTTTTAGGCATCGTTATCGCCTCCTTCTTCTTTAGTTTACTACTGTTATATCACTATAGTTTGTTTCTTGTTTCATATATTCCAATGCTTCTTTTTCATTTTTTTCAATAGCAATTTCTACTGCTTTTTTAGCTACTTCTAAAAGTTTTTTGCTGTTTTCTCTTGCTTTCAATGATTGCTGGATTAATTGGGAAATTTGAATTTGAATATTTTCATCTACCTTAGGAAGTATTATTCGCTTCAATGAGTTATAAGGAATTGCAGTTAATATCGTTCCTTGCGCTTCCCGTCTTAAATATTTCTCTGCTAAAAGTTTTAATAAAACAAGAATAGTTTCTTTATTTAAAACTTTTTCTTTAAACACAAAGAAGCCTGTCGATGCAACTAAATTTTCTTTATCAAAATCAATTAGAGCTATTTTATCTATTGAACCTTCAACTGATGACATTATAATATAATCTCTTTTTACTTTCATCCTGGCTCTAGTTGGCAATTTCTTACCAATAATTTGTGACGTTTGATTTACTACTCCTAAATTAGGATTAATATCAGCTAATTCTATATAATTATATATATCATTTAAATCAATATTGATCGTTTCCTTTGAGATCTTGATTAGATTTGGCAAGTAGTCATAACCTTTTTTATAACTTCTAATTACTTCTTCAAATTCAATATACTTAGGTTCCCAATATTCAGCATCCATTCTATCAGCTTTTACTACTTCTGAAAGTGTCCTTATTGAAATGTTTTCTTCCTCTTCAAATTCTTTTCCACCAATTTTTATTTTTTTAGTTTTAGGTTTCCAGTTTTTAAGTTCCAATTCTTCTAATAAAATACCTTCGGCTTGTTTATATAGTTTTTCTGCTTTTTTTCTTTCTTCATATGCTTTTAAAATGAGTTTTTCTATGAATTTTTGGAAGGTATTAGAAGGGATTGGGATTTTAAGACTCTCAATATTTGGTATATTTAAATTTAATTGACTACTTCCAGTTTTAAATCTTATCGATTGCAATAACCCATATTTTGAATTTAAAAAAGTTGTCAAATAATAAGGATTAATTAAATCTTTATTTAATCTTACCCGTATTATATATGAACCAAAAGTTGCTCCATTAAAATAAGGGTCAACAATACATGCTGATCCTGTATTAGCACCACTCCTAACAATTATAATATCATCTGTTTGTAATAAATAATTTTTGGATATTTTTTCCGAAGGAATTTTTACGATTTCGCCCTCGATCCAAAAGTTTAACAAATTTAATGCTCTTATAAAATTTATACCTTTATCAATATAGTTTGGTTCTATATAAAGTCCGTAGCGAATATCTTCTTTAAGTTCACCTATTCGTTTGATATTTCTAAATAAACTAAATTGTTTTAAATAAAACGGATCATAATACTCAGCATCAATTCTTAATTCTCCTTCCAATTCTGAGACATTAACTACTGAATATTCCACATCATAGTATTTCCCTTTATACGTTGCTGTTATCATTTTCTGCACCTCTTTCTTGTAAAAGTCTTATATTTTCCTCTGTTAGATGTTTAAGAGCTAAATAGGCATGTTTAAATAGTAATTGCCAATCTTTGTCCATTGGATCAATAATAAAATGAAAAAGAATATTTCTTAATTTATAAGCAAAATCTATAAACCACTTCGTTAAATCTTCGTCAAAAAGTTGGGGTTTATTAGAAACCTCAAGAGTGCTTAAATTAGCAATTGCATTATTAGGTTTTAAAGGAAAAATCGACTTTATATCCAGTTCTTCATCAAGTTTTCTTTTTATATCTTTTAAACATTCATCGTTGAGGAAATTGATTCTTCTCTGCTTTCCTCTATCGTTAAGACGACTATTATTATCAACAATAGTTTGCGCTTTTTGTCTTACAACCGATAAAATTTTATTTATAAGCATTGCTTTTTCTTCAAAAATTCTACTGTTTTTAACTTCTTCTGATAAATTAAATCCTGTTTCTATTTTTTGTTCCGCAAAAAAATCTTTAAATTTTCTCCGTTCATCCTCCAATACAATTTTAATGTGTTTTTCTCTGCTATTTACAAAAAAAGTTAAAGTAAGTTTTGTTGTTTTGCCTTTATATGTATATTCAAATTCTTGAGAGTATGTTTCATTGTATGAATAAAAAATTTCAAAGTAATCTTTCAAAAAATTATCAGAACTTAAAGCATATTCTTTAGCTTGTAGATAAGCTTTAAGCACATTTTTTTTAAAATCATCATCTATTTGAATTGAAATATCCTCAAAAAGCTTGCTTTTATACCCTTCTAAAATTTGTCTATCTTCTTTGTTTGTGTTATTAATATTGTTTATAATTCCTTGGTTTGCAAGTTCCTGAAGAGATGCAAGAAAAGTAAACCATGTTTTAATAAACATTGTTATATAATCCGTTTCTATAAGTGAAAGCCAATTCAAATATTTTTCTCCTATATTTTTTGAAGGCATCTTTACTCTTCTCCTATATCATCTAAAAAATCAAAAGCTTTGTCCCCTTCTTCCAATCTTTTCTTACCCCATTTAATGAATGCTTCCGCAATATCAAATAAATCGGTATGATTTATTGGATTTCCTTTTTCATCAAATACTAAATTTCCATTTTCATCTTTTACAAAAATATAATTTCCAGAATTATCTTTAAATGGGACCTTTGAAACAGCAAAGAATATTGGATAATCTTTGAGTTTTGGATTTGCACCTTCATCAAGTTCTTCTTCCTTCCATTTTCTTAAAACCAATAAAGAAGTTTTTGTTCCAGTATGTGGTTTAAATGAATTTTCATGCAATCCAATAACTGCAAGTATTTTTGCTTTTTTCATTATAAATTCTCGTATATATCTGTCATTAGTGTTATTAAATACTCCTTGAGGTAAAATAATTACTAACCTTCCACCAGGTTTTATCATATCCAAAGCTCTTTCTATAAAAAGAATATGTCTATCTATTTTTGAACTAGGTTTTCTTTTACTTTCTGGAACAATATCATAAAGAGCCTTTAACCAACTTTCCTTTATATCTCCTGCGAAAGGTGGATTAGTCATCAAAATGTCAAAATTAAGTTCCTTAAATTTTTCATCGCTTACAAGCTCTTCTTCTTTTAAATCCGCCTTTAATTTTTCATCCCATCTTACAAACTCTAAAGAATTTTCTTTATAAATATGAGATTTTCCATCACCAGCAATTAACATAATTGCCCTTGAAATTTTTGTAGTTTTTTCTTCAAAATCTATTCCCCAGAGATATTTACCAGCATAAGCTTTTCTGGTATCTTTATCTTCCATGTTGTATTTATCCCACACATATTGCATTGCATGAACAAGAAACCCTGCACTTCCACAGGCAGGATCAATTATATATTCCCTTCTATGGGGATTTAACATTCTAACTGCAGCATCAATTATTACTCTTGGCGTAAAGTATTGACCCTTCTTAGATTTTGAAACTTCAGGAACAAGATACTCAAATGCCTCATCTACTATTCTTAAATCCGCTCCGGAAAGTTTTATTTCTTGCATTGCTGCAACGCAAACGCTTAAATGTTCTGGGGTTAATTTTATTTTGTCTGTTCTTTCAAATACACCCTTCCATTCTTTTTTTGCACCTTCAAAAAGATCAGAAATTACAGAATAAGTTGTTTTTGGATCTTTATATTTTCTAAACTTTAATTCTTTATTTTTTCTATTTTTGGCTTCCCATTCATCAAAAAGTTTTGCATAAATTAATTTGAAAATTTCATTAAAGCTATCCACTCCCGAATTCGCTAAAACCATTTCTTCAAGGATTTCAATGATTTCCCTAAGAGATTTTTGTCTCTCTTTTGATATTTTTTCCAACTCTTCAAGAGTCCATCTCCTACCCAATACAATATCCACAACTTCAATAGCAGGATTTTTTGTATCTTTAACTTCTAAATATTCCGCATAAGTTGGAATGTCCGGTAAGTTGTCATCAAACTCTTTTGGATAAGGTCTATAAAGAATTGTTATCTCTTTTCCATTGATTGCAACTCCTATTGGGGAACCTTCAGCGTTTAGATAACTTTTGAGTTGAGGTATGTTTAATTTTTCATTTGGAGCTTTGACTTCAACTATTATCCAAGGAGTTATCCCATCCTGTTGATACACTACTATGTCTGCTCTTTTCTTCTCTCTACCAAAAATTACTTCTTCTTCAACTTTTATCTTGTCTATTGGATAGCCATAATTATCCGTCAGCTCAAAAAGAAATAACTGTCTTACTATTTCTTCTGGCTTTTTTTGGTTTTTGTTATCATCGAATATTAACTTCTCTTTACCATAAGCATCATGACTTTTTATATACCACTGTTTAGGAGACTTTTCATAAACTTGCAATTTTGATAAATGTAATTTTAAAATTGAAACATCTGTTTCAAAGTTTGGAATTATTTTATTGATTACTGATTTTGTTTTCTCATACATATTTCTTACCTCCGTTTTTATATGAGTCTATAGTTTGTATATATTTAATTATACTCCTATCTATACTCTTCCGCACCGGGTGTAATTCATAAACAAGTTAATATATTTTTTGAATAATGAACGCAAAACACATAAACATATCTTCCACTCTTATTTGAAATTATAACATTTAGAATATTTGATTTTTGAACGCTGCTCCTGTTTCTATAATATTAATTGTTTTATTTCTACATATGTCACTAAAATTCCTTCTTTTTTTATCAAAACTTTTTAAATGGTTAAGCTTTTTTATAAGTTTTTATTTTTCATTACCTTATTAATTAGGCCCTGCAAGGATTATAAATCTAACTATACCATTTGTTTTGACATTTCTTTGTTTACCTTTTCCCCATCTGAAAAATTCTTTAAGCCTATAGTATTATTTGGATACAAAAACTACTATATTTTATTTTTTAATTTTTTTAACACAAAATAAAAACACCAGGATAGAAGAAGTTTTCTTCTATCTACCCTGGTTCCCGGTATAACTTTGCCTTACATTGCGGCGCTGAGGGCTGCTACGGATTCGAACGCACCTTGTGGCTTTTTTATCCCCCCACAAGGGCCATAGCACTCCGGGATAAGTGCCCGAATCAGAGTGCAGCCCAGGGAGTGGGCAAAAATTCTGCCATTTAAACCACCCCCTACGTAGATTTAATATCAAAAGCTCTCAAAAGTCAATATCTCCTTAGCTTTTTTGAATTACTTTTTAAATGTTAATTCATTGATTTTATTGTAAAACAGCATACCAATAATCTTGTGTTTTCATCTTCTTAAATGAAAAAGGTATCACAACTGCCCCTTATTTTTTAATTTTCGCTTTTTTATTTTTCCATTATTGACTTATACCTTTCTCACTAATACCTTCTCCACAAAAAAGGCTGGAAATTTTCTAACCACAAAAGCTTCTCCTCTTTTAAGCCGCTTTATTTCATCAGGATGCACAATAAAGCTTTTTTCTTCCTTGACTGTACCCATCCCTGTGGGTGAAATTTCATTCACCTGCATTGTGATGGTTATATCATCCCTTGTACCTATGAGTGAGGATAAAAGCTCAGCTGATACTGGTACATCCTGTCTGTGTATGATTTTAATATTTGTGTTGCCCAGTATCTGCTCCATTAATTCTGTTTTACCTTCTATTCTTAAATCTGCAAGCTCCTGCGTGGATAGTATGACATGAAACCCAGCGGCTCTTGACTTGTTAATAAAATCCGTAACCTGAGGTCCTGCAAATACTCCAAACTCATCAAAAATTACAAAAACCTTTTTACCATTTTGAAACATTCTCGCTGCTGTCGTCTTTAAATCAATGACTATCAATCTACCTAAAAGCCTCGAATATTCAGAAAACCTCAATGCATCTAAACTAAAAAATACTACTGCATCTTCTTGAATGCAGTCTACAAGATCAATAGTATTTTCATCTTCCGTATCAGAAAGCAGTTCCCCCATCTCGCTCTCTGAAAACACTGCAAGTCTGTTCACAAGGCCAATGATATCTTTTTTTGCACTATCAATCATATCGTAAAAAGCCTCATATTCACCTTTATCCATTTTCCCTTCTTTAACTAATTTCTTGGATTCTTCCAGTAAAGCGTTGTAATTTAATCTTTTAGATATGTTGACCAAATCCACTTTTTCACTCGTTTTCTGCAAAATCTTTATAGCCAACTGTAAGTACCTTTCACTCAAAAACTTATAGTGAGGCTCTGTCCATTCGGATAGGCTGATAAGCTTATCTTTTAACTCTGTGAAATTTCCAACCCTCAAAGGATTGTAGTGCATGCTTTTCTCGTGTGTCATAGAAAAAAGGTAAAACTTTCGGCTATATTTTCCTGCCATATTCTTTACTTTTTCGGCAAACCCTATTTCCCCTTTGCCGTCAACTATAATCACCGATATCCCTCTTCTTGCAGCGCTTTCAATAAAATTCATAAGAGTAGTAGTTTTCCCTGCACCCGTAGCCCCTAACACCAAGCAGTGTCCATTAAGCTCCTCGTCTGTAATTTTCACTGTGTTACCGGCCTCATCAATACCTATAAGGGTTCCGTCATCCGGCTGTGACAGCTTCTCCAGTTTTTTTACAAGCCTTTCATTAAAACTTCTTTCTTTATCTTTCCCCATTTCCTTCTTTTTCTTTACCCACTCAGGCTGTGCCGCAGTATACAACTCCATCATTAGTGACAGAGTAAATCCAACAGGGATACCGACTTTTATTAAAACTATCCAGTCTAAGTTATGTGGTATCTTGCTATTAAAAAGCGACTTATAAGTCTCAAGTATCAGCTTAAAATAATCCAATATCAGCATATTAAAATCCTTTACAGTTAAAATTACAAGTGTCACTGCAGCTGCAACTGCAGCATAAACCATCCATTTCTTATTTTTTAACCTATCAGCAGCAGCGTATATCATCAATCCAAGAATAATTCCCGGTAAAAACATCAAAGCTCCTACAAGGCCAATAACTAATATCGCTATTTTATCTATTTGCGTAAGCTCTCTGCTGTTCATCCTTAAGCACCTCGCTCAAATAAAAAATCTTAACATAATCCATTTCTTTAGCTGCTTTTTCCACTGCATCATAGACTGCCTTGCTGGAGACAAAATACCACACCTCATCATAATCAATACTTCTTTTGTAGTAGCCCATTTTCTTCTTTAAATTTCTCTCTGACTTCTTTGTGAGCTCTACTTCGACAGCTATTTTTTTACCATCCTTTATCAAAACTCCATCCGGTATCATGTCTGTCCTGCTGTCCTGCCTCAGTTCCCTCATGGAAATCCATTCTCCCTGTCTTTCTAGCTCAATGCTTAAATCTACCACCTTTAAGTCATGCTCATAATTAGCTAAATTCACATAATGTTTCGGAGCCCACAAATTTGAACCTGAAATTTTTGCTCCCTTCTTAGTGCACAGGTAGACCCCAGGCTTATTTCTGAAGATTCTTAAGGAATATAAATATTCATCATCACACAACTTTTTCAATCTTTTATATGTATACCAAATGCCTATCTTAAATTTTTTGGCTACCTGATTTACAGTTACATACCTCATTCTATTTATCCAATATAAAATTTCCAAATCTCTTCTTGTAAGCTGCATAGAACCACCTCCTGTAAAAAATTAAAACAGAGCAGTTTTTCTGCCCTGCTAGCATAACTTTTTTATTTATATAAACCTGTTATTATTATATCTGCCAAGAAGTTCACGTTGTATTGTTTTTCTTTTTATTTTTTATGCATTCTGTATTTTTTATTTTAAACGTCCCACCCCTACCAAATCTAGGAGCCGCGCCGAACCCTTGAGAAGCGAGACCCCGCTCTCTATACGGAGCGTTAGCGGAGTATGATGAGAGAGCGGGGTCTCGCTTCGAAACCCGAGCAGAGCGAGGGCGAGGCGACAGCCTCGGGGTGAGGCGCGGTGAGAAATTAAAAGGTAGGGGTGGGACGTTAACCATATCCAATAATGTATCCAAATCATTTCGCACTTCTATTGGATATACTATTGGATATATCGGACAATAAAAAAGACCGTCTTACAGGCCTTAATTTAATATTTCCATTCCGACTTTTTGTTCGAAAATGTTCTAATTTCTCTATAAAAATTTTATAACTACTTTGTCACTAAAAGTATTTTTCTTTCGTCGACTTTTATCAGGGTTACAAAGTATCTTTCCTTCTTCTTCAAGTCTAGTAAGTACCTCCTTGTAATTCTTTTTAATGAAAGGTTTATTTTTACTATGCTCATAAAAAAGCCTTTCAAAAGTTATTGTTTTTCCTGCATACTGTGTAAGCAATTCGTTTCTTAATTCATCTAAAGGATTTTCGTATAAATCCTTTAATGAAAGCTGTCTCTCTTTATCAGGGATATACTCAAATTTTGCAACACCATGTATTTTATCTGAGCTCAATGAAGCCATAACTTCTTTCATTATGTTATGTGCTGTAAAGTTTTTAGACAAAAATACTATGTAATGACTAGTATCTTCTTTGTCCTCATTTTTAAATCTAAAAGTAAGAATATATTCAATACCTATATCACTCATGGCCTCACGAAATTCATTCATAATTAAGCTTTCCTTATCTAGACAATTGCTTTTATTAAGCTCTTCCCGTAACTTTAAATATCTTTTTTCTCCAAACAAACTTATCATGTGTTCTTCAACCTTAGGATTTTTTATGCCGGAACGTATACGATTATAATTGAAGAAAAGTATTGCATCGCAGCCCCAATCTTTAGTCAATGAAGAAATTAACTTTTGAGTAACACCTTTATAACCCCAGGGATCTATAAAAATAAGACTTGGTATTATTGAAGTAGCAGCAAAAATATCACTTGTTTGAATATCCAATTCAAGGTTAAGAAAGATAGGTTCATATTTTAAAGATTTGATATTTTCAAGATTACTGATAGCTGATTCTAATTTACCAATATAGCGTTTATTTTTGTCATTAAATACAGTTACAAATTTGTTTCTATAATCATTGTTTTTAAGAATTAACTTCATAATAGCTATAGGAGTGGAATCTGTACCATCTTCATAATTACCTGGTCCAGAAAATAAATCAATATAACCCAATCTATCACTACGCTTATTCATAATTTTAGCCCATGCATCAAAATACTTAACAACAATCTCTTTTTTAATAAGCGACTGACTTTTAACTTCATTAAAAAACATGAAATTTTCCCTTCCTTTATCTTTCAAAAAACATAATTTGTTAAAATTTTTATATATGACTATTTCAATTTACTATCCTCTTCGTTTTAAGGACAATATCATGTTTTGCTTACATTATCTCTTATTTTACTGCTCTCTGTGTATGCTTAAAAAACAAATCTTGTGTATCATTTTGATATCCTTTTAATATATATGGAGCATCATCTGTTATTGTGCCATCTTTTATATGATACAATATATTACGTTGTTCGCAAAATCTTATTACAACATCGCTGCAATAATTGTAGAATTCCTTATACCATAAATACTCTCGTACCTTTTTATTATAATTAAGCCTGCCAAATACAATTTTATCAACAAAAGCCACTTCGTTTAGAATTACTCTCAAATCTTGATTAATAATATTTGGTGTAGGATAGGGCTCGATGCTAACCCAAGTTTTTAACCCTGCATTGTGTAATTTCTTCAAGCTTGCTATTCGGTCTTTATAATCAGAAGAATAAGGTTCATATTCTTTTTTAAAATTTTCATCTAATGATACTAAAGTAATCCCATATTCATTGTATTCACTATAGCTATTTTTATCTAATAACTCATCAGGATAGATCCCTTTAGTTAATGTAGTAACTTTGATACCATTACTGTTAAGTTTTTTAATAATTTCCAAGGATAGATTAGTGACTTCCGGATACCCCACCATAAAGGGATCTGTTGTAAAACTTAAATGTACAAAATTTATTTTGTCTTTCAATTTAGGTAATTCTTTATCCAAAATCTCTAACGAATTAGAAACTAATTTAGGTTTAATCCATTCTTCGTAAGATTTTATCCTCCCGAATCTTTTTGCCAACATATATGCATAACATGGGAATTTACAACCATGTGCACATCCTTCTACATGATTTATAGTATAGTCGCCATATTCGACACCCGTTTTATATAATAATGTTTTTCTTGTTATTCTATCCATTTAAAATACACTCCTTCGAAACCATTATAAATAAACTTCGACATCTATCATTAATTTCCTGCATAAATTTAGACTTTTTTGTGCTTTTTTATCTTACTTAGTTTTACAAAGCTATAAACTGTATCTGTTAATATCTTAGACCTAAAATCTGTATCTTTCTTCTCGCTCACGCTTTTATTATGTTTTTTATTTTTACAAGTTTTTAATATAACTATTAATCTATAGGGATAATAAATCCATTACACTCTCTATAAGTAATTTTTCTGTTTCATCAGTCTTCTGATTCTCTTCATTATTTGATTGGCTGACTGATGGACTGACTGATAAACTCTCTGATTTTGTCTCCAACTTCTTTAATATTTCTTCCAGCTTGTTGTCAATATCATCAAGCTTGCTTTTAAACTCTGCATAAAATCTTATGGCACTTCTAATAAACTCGGAGCGTTCATTGGAGCTCAGCCTGGAAAGTATTTCTTCAATATCTTCATCATTCTCTCTTATTCTAAAGCTGTATTTTTTATCTTTCATTGTATCACCTCAAAAGAATATGTCTGACACAATCAAACCCTCATGGTATCTGTATTATGGGGATTCGAATTTGCTTTTTGTCTGACATACCTTGTCTGACACTTTAAAGTCTTGATTTTTAAGCGTTTGGAGGCACAAAAATATGATTTTGTCCGACAAATACCAATTATTCAACCTCGTAATATGTCGGACAAAAGTCTTTTTTACATCCTTCAAAACCTGTTCCCATCTCATAAAACTCATGTCGGACACAAAATGTCGGACATTTTCATCTCTCTTTTATAGGTATTGAAGGCTGTCCGCTCTCACACACCCTGATTATATATTTAATCTCCCTCCTTGTAAGGTATTTTTTCTCTGAGGTATAGTAATCCACCATCTGTTTCATAAGCTCCCACACATTCTTGTAGTTCAGTTCTTCTTCATCTCTTATTCTTTTGCCCATATTCTCCCCTCTTTCACCGCACATTAACTGCTTTTTTCTCCTCTAATTCCGCAACTTTAAGAAATCCCCTGGCATTTGCAAACTGTGCATTTTTCACCAATACTATCTTTTCGTAAAAATCCTTCATATATTCCACTAATTCTTTTGCTCCTCCACCTGCCAGAAAGACAGTATTGAAGAAGTCCAGCTTACTTCCCCATATCAGCTTTATCTTATCTTTCATTACCCTTGCAATCTCGCTGCGCACTGCATCAATCTCTTTTGTAAAATCAAGTTCCCTTCCTTTATAGAATATTTTCCCGTCACTTATAAGCCTTATCAATTCAGAGACATCAATTTTGCTTCCAGTTCTCTGTGTGAATATTTTATCCACTGTATTGTTAAGAGCAGACATTCCAACTTCTACAGTCCCTGACATATCCTCTCTTAAAATGAGCTTATCTTCAACCATGAAAACTATATAATCCGTAGTCTTGAATCCTATATCGATTAAGCCTATATAGCTTCCCTTTACAAGATACTTCTGTATGTCAGCCATAACAGCATGGTACACCGCTCCGGCTGCTTGAGGGAATATAGTAACCTTCTCAAATTTGATTGTTTTTACCTTTTCATCTCCCTTAAAATATGCCATGACCTTGAAATTTTTCAGCATATTTTTAAACTCTTCCTTTTTGTGTATGTACTGCTCCAGCGGAAGACCGGTTACAATGTGCACCGGCACTTCCTCTTCTGGCAGCAGTAAAAGGCACGAAGCAGTAAGAAGTGCCCTCGTGTTGGGATGGTATATCTTATCTTCATCAAAAGCGTACGAAACATTCTTCCCTTCTCTCCTTGCCAGCTCACCAACAAAATACTCTTCTTTATTCTCATTCACAATAACGACATGCATATTATCTGCTTTATTATTATCTGTACCAAATAAGCCGCTCAAAACTCTTTCGTACGCATTTCCAACCAGTGAAGGAAATAGTACTTCTTTTCCTTTCTCATTAATTCCTTTTACATACCCGTAACCGAGGTCCAAACCAACCTTAAACATATGCATCCTCCTCCTTAAACATCTTTACAAAAATTTTTACAACCTCAGGATCAAACTGTGTGACCGAACATCTTATTAACTCTTCAACTGCTTTATCATTTGAAATGGGTTTTTTATATATCCTGCCGGCTGTCATAACATCAAACGCATCTGCTACCGCAATTATCCTTGAACACAAGGGAATTTTTTCACCGTGGAGGCCATCAGGGTAGCCTCTTCCATCGTATCTCTCGTGGTGGTGTCTTACTGCAGAAACCACAATGCTGTCAAATCCAATTTTTCTAAGCAGTTCTGCGCCATATAATGAATGCATTTTTACTACCTCAAATTCTTCGATTGATAGAGGTTCCTTCTTGTTAAGCAAACTTTTTGGTACAAATAACTTCCCAATATCATGAAAAAAGGCTGCAGTCTCAAGAAGTTTAATTTCTTTTAAAGGCAGACCAATGTAAATTCCAATATTCCTGCACAGTACTCCAACGCTGTATTGGTGTTTTATAAGGTCCTCCAAAAGCTCTTCTCCTTTCTTTTATTGAAAATTTACAAAAAGCTTAAAAGCGTTCCAGCAGCAACAGCAGGCATAAAAGGAAGCTTTGCTTTGAACCTGCAAAGGATAAGGGAATACAGGAGAAAAATCATAGATGAAAATAAAAGAATATCCCATATCCTAAAACCAGCGTAAAAAGACAGAGCAGTCAAAATTTTTACGTCTCCTCCGCCTATTCCTCCTAAAAGCCAGAAGAGAAAAAGAACCGCAAATACCAGAAGGGAGTTAAGCAGTAGGAAATTCAAGTTTATATAAGGCTTTAAAAAGAAATTAACAAAAGAAAGAATTAAGATGGAGGCAGTGTAGATGTATCCCACCTCCATCTTTTTTATGTCTTCTACAGTAGCGAAAAAGAGGATAATTAAAATCAAAATTTTAATCATCAAAATGTTATCACCTCTGAATCTTTGACTGATTTCTTGAAGACAGGGTCGGGGATGTTGAACTTTGAATCTGCGTAAATTCCGTTTATAGGTATGTTCATCTGTATCTCGAATGAGCCTCCTCCTTCTAAGTCAAAGTAGACGTGGAGAGTTGAGTTTTCATCGCCTGGCTTCTCGTACTGGAACTTCAATACAGCACTTCCTGAAGTGCCTCCGACGTTCTTTACAGTAGAGTAAGGCTCTACATAAAGCACACCTTTGTTCTGGTACCTGTTCACCACATGAATGGCTCGTATGTTTGTAACCTTTTTATTCAATTCATAAGAAATATTTAAAGTCATGTCGTAGACAGAGCCGTCGGGTAGGGTGTGCTTGTTCGTAAAAACATACTGTGGTGTTTTAGAAACAGAGATAGTGCCGTGCACTTCATCCCAGTAGCCGCTTTTGATCCACTCTCTGTATGTCTCCCAGTGTGATGTATCAACCCACACCTGTCTCGTTTCGTAGCGGCCGGGTACATCAACTACCCACCTCTGAGCCCAGTAGCCGTCCTGCACCCATACTCTCTGTGTTTCCCAGTGGGAAGTATCTACCCAGACCTTCTCAGTTTTCCAGTACCCGCTTTTAACCCACACTTTTTCAGTCTTCCAGTATCCGCTTTTAACCCATACTCTTTCGGTTTTCCAGTACCCGCTCTTGACCCAGACTTTTCGAATTTCCCAGTGAGAAGTATCTACCCAGACTTTTCTGTATTCCCAGTGTGATGTATCGACCCATTTACGTCCCAATTTGATATAAACATTCCGGTGAGTTCCTCCTGCAAAACTTATAAAACTTATAGGTATTAAATATTTATATTCCCAGTGTCCACTCTTTACCCATACTCCTTCAGTCTTCCAATAACCGCTATTTACCCAAATTTTTCTGTATTCCCAATGCGATGTATCAACCCAGACTTTTCTGGTTTCCCAATGTGAAGTATC
>Ga0247720_100262_pt1 | contig 23170 bp, 21 predicted proteins | sample MSEWel2015_12_15_FD_189078 | JGI IMG/M metagenome (GOLD analysis project Ga0247720, IMG submission 189078) | Subsurface sediment microbial communities from gas well in West Virginia, United States - MSEEL Well Study Marcellus 3H_2015_12_15 | ecosystem: Environmental > Terrestrial > Deep...
CTACGGGCAATCCATATCTCTGGCAGCCTGAGCCAGGGAACCAACCGAATCATAGCTTAGGGACACCATCAGGTTGTCCAACTGATCGGGTCCACCTCACTCCATCGTTGGCTATCCGGCATCCTGGGTAAATAACCCCGACATTATCCGGTTAAACGAGAACATGGTCTCCGTCAATTCGGCGCTGGAAATCGAGCTGACCGGTCAGATCAACTCAGAGCAACTGGGTGACAGACCATTCTCGGGGACCGGCGGGCAACTGGACTTTGTCCGCGGGGCCTACGCGGCCAGGAACGGCCGTTCATTCGTGGCCCTTCGCTCAACGGCACAGGACGGAAACATCAGCCGTATCGTGCCAAGGCTTCGGGGCGGCACCGTGACAGACCCGAGGAACGACGTTCATATGGTCGTGACGGAACATGGCTGCGTGAATCTCAAAGGCCTTTCGATTCCTCAGAGGGCAAGAGCGCTGATCAGTATTGCAGATCCGAGTTTTCAAGAAAGCCTGGAAAGTGATGCGAAGTCAATCGGGCTCATCTAGAACCATCTCTGGCCGCACATGCACTCACAAGGAGGACAACAAATGTGCACTGCGAAAACCTCAAGAGTAGCTCTGGTTACCGGCGGAACCAGAGCCCTGAAAGCAACAGCGGCAGCCGCAACCCTCTCGCTCACTTTGGAAAGCACGCTGGCAGAATTTGCCGGCTTTTTGGTTCAGAGCGAGGACGCAATGCTGTTCCGGACATCGGTCATCACATCCTCCACTGGCAAAACCCCGGTTTCCATCGGCGGATGAATCACGATTTCAATCTCTCCAGTGGTGAAGGCGGCGCGGCCTTTGGGCAGCCGGTCGTGTGAACCGCGAATCGTGATCGGGAGGATCGGTAGCTGACCATCTCTGGCGATAACAAAGCCTCCCTTCTTGAACGGGAGCAACTTGCCATCCCATGACCGGGTTCCCTCCGGGAAGATGAGTATGCTGGTGTCGTCCGGCAGCCGGGCTACGCCCCGCTTGATACTCTCGAGGGCATCACTGCCCCGGGACCGGTCAATAAACAGGTTCCGTGAGGTTTCCAGAGCCAGCCCGAAAAGGGGCACCTTGCGCAGCTCCTTCTTGATCACCCAGCGGTACTGAAGCCCCAGGGCAAGCACCAGCGCAGGGGGATCGAAATAGGAGGCGTGATTGCTGAGAATCACGTAACGCCGGCCGGGCTGGATGTTTTCCCTGCCCCGGACCCGCAGCCGGACTCCACAGAGTTTCAGAATCAGCCAGGCATAGACCCGCGTACCCTGAAACGCGGCATCACCGCGCTTGCCGCACAGAGCTGCGACCACTATCGGCAGGAACAGAATCAGGGTGAGCAATATGGCCCAGAACAGTATCCAGGCAGCTTTTATCGTTCGGAACATGAAAGGATTCCTGTAAGTCTCGACTTCCGTTTTAACGAGCAACAGGGGAGCAAGGATTACACGGCGCGGGGAAAATCACAAAACCGAAAGCCGGGGGGAACCGGTTACAGGAGGGGGTCATCAGAACACTAAAAAAGGCAGCCGAAGCTGCCTTTTTTGACGGTTATTGCCGAATCCATCAGGGATTACAGGGCAACAACGTTCTCCGCCTGGGGACCTTTCTGGCCCTGGGTAACGGTGAACTCAACCTGCTGGCCTTCTGCCAGAGTCTTGAAACCGCTGCCCTGAATAGCGCTGTAGTGAACAAAAACGTCCGGGCCGCCTTCACGAGTGATAAAGCCAAAGCCTTTTGCTTCGTTGAAGAACTTAACAGTACCGGTAGTAGTAGACATACTTAAACTTCCTGAAATCAATCATATTATCTGCCGCCAAACACCTTCGTGGTGCAAGGTCGACGTTTTACGGAAATACAGAACTCGCGGAATCAAAAACAGGACGGTCACTACTAACTGCGGAGTACGTCTTATTCATGAAATGCTTTGCTGAATCTTTCCTACGCTTTTAACTCTACTCCTGAATCCGGGGCTTGCCAAGGGCATTTTCAAGAAAAAATGTAGGTAGTGATACCCATCAGCCTTTGACCAGACCGAAGGTGTAAATTCCCAGTGCAGTCATAAGGATGGAGCCGACAACGTGGGCCAGGATACCGATAATGGCCATCGCCCATTTTCCCTCCTGGATGGCCGCGAACATCTCCAGGGAAAAGGTGGAGAACGTCGTTAGCGCACCACACAGGCCAGTGATGGCAAACAGCCGCCACTCCGGCGCCAGGGAGCTGCCATGACTGAAATAGCCGATCAGCAGGCCAATCAGCCAGCCACCGCTCAGATTGGCCACGAGAGTCCCGAAGGGCACAGCATGGTAGGTAGTGTTAAGCCACAACCCCAGCGCCCAACGAAGGTTGGCGCCAATCACGGCGCCAACACTCACTGCGACAAATGACAGCCACATATCAGAGCGGACTCAGCTCAAGCAGGGTTATGGTCAATCACCGACCCCTTGTTCTGGGCAAAGGCATCAAACGCGAAATCATCCACGGTCAGCATTTCCAGCACCACGGCTTCGTACTGACGCATGAACTCCGCTTCTTCCCGGGTGTAGACACCCGCCTCAAGTGCTGACTCGAAGCGCTCTTCCGGATGCAGGGCGGTCATGGGCAGCTCGCCCTTGGCGTAGGCCTTGGTGACCTTGCGGTAGAGCTGTTCGGCCTTGTCATAGTCTTTCAGCAGACCGTTGTAACGGGCAACCGGGTTTTCCACAGGGCCCTCACCGTCTGTGGTCCAGACACTGGCGATCAGTTTGTGGCGTATCGGCGTATCGGTGGAGATAGCGCGGGCCAGCTTGCGGGACAGATCATCCCGGGGGCTGCCCCAGCGGCGACCAAGCGGCATGGTAAGGCCGCGCAGTACCATCGCCACCGCGCGGTTCGGCAGATTCTGCAGGAACTCATCCAGCGCGTTTTCAGTGCGGTGCAGCAGAAGGCCAAGGCTGTACTCCATCACCTCTTTCTCGCCCTCCACCGGCTGAGTCTCGTGCCAGTTCTTGAGCACCATGGAGGCAAGATACAGGTTGGACAGCATATCGCCCAGGCGCGCCGAAATCAGCTCGCGCATTTTCAGCTCGCTGCCGAGGGTGGTCATGGCGGCGTCGGCGCACAGGCCGAAGGCGGCACTGAAGCGCGCCACAGCCTGAGCGTATTTCCGGCCGGCACTGTCGAAGGGCACATCCGCACGGCCGAGGCCGAGCGCCTGCGTGAAGGCACGGGCGGCGTTACCGAAGATCAGACCGGCGTGACTGAAGAAGGCATCATCAAAAGCCCGGATGTCATCGTTATCCTTGGCTGCCAGCTCCTTGAGTACATAGGGATGGCAACGGATGGCACCCTGACCGAAGATCATCAGGCTGCGGGTCATGATGTTGGCACCCTCGACCGTGATCGAGACCGCCGCGCCACTGAAACCAATGCCCAGATAGTTGCGGGGGCCCAGTGTCACGGTCTTGCCACCGTGCACGTCCATGGCATCGGTGAGCACGCCACGCTGGAACTCGGTCAGGTGGTACTTGAGAATGGCAGACGGAACTGCGGGCTTCTCGCCCCTGTCGATCATATTGGCGGTATGATTCACCGCCGCCTGTGCAATATAGGTTTTGGCAGCAATCCGCGCCAGAGGCTCCTGAACACCCTCCATATCCGCAACCGGCGTGTTGAACTGGCGACGGATCCGGGTAAAGCCGCCGGCGGTGCCCACCGCGTGGGCCGCGGCCCCGGCCGCTCCAGAAGGCAGCGTGATGCACCGTCCAACGGACAGACACTCAACCAGCATGCGCCAGCCCTGGCCGGCCATGTCGACGCCGCCAATGATGTAATCCAGTGGTATGAATACGTCTTTGCCCTTGATGGGCCCGTTCAGGAACGGACTGCCGATCGGGCAGTGGCGACGGCCGATGTCCATACCCTTGGTATCCCGCGGGATCAAGGCACAGGTAATACCATAATCTTCGGTCTCGCCCAGCAAGCCGTCCGGATCGAACATCCGGAATGCCAGGCCGACCACGGTCGCGATCGGGGCAAGGGTAATCCAGCGCTTCTCGAAGTTGAGCCGGAGACCGACCACTTCCTTGCCGTCCACTTCCTGTTTGCAGACGATACCGGTGTCCGGCAGAGAGGTTGCGTCCGATCCGGCCCTGGGACCGGTCAGTCCGAAACAGGGGATCTCCCGACCATCGGCCAGGCGTGGCAGATAGTGATTCTTCTGCTCTTCCGTGCCGTACTTGACCAGCAACTCACCCGGGCCGAGGGAATTGGGTACTCCGACCGACACCATCAGTGATTCGTTCGACGCCAGTTTCTGCAACACCGCCGTCTGGGCCTTGGCGGAAAACGCCAGGCCACCGTATTCCTTCGGAATGATCATGCCGAAGAACTTTTCTTTCTTGAGGAAGTCCCAAAGCTCCTGAGGCAGGTCTGCGCGCTCAACAGCTACATCCCAGGCGTTGCACATGGAGATGGCCTGGGTGCACTGATTATCGACAAACGCCTGCTCTTCCTCGCTCAGGCCGGTGTTGCGGTTAATCAACAGGTTATGCCAGTCCGGACGACCGGTGAACAGCTCACCATCCCAGCCCACGGTGCCGGCTTCCAGCGCCACCTTTTCGGTGTCGGATACCTTCGGGGCGACTTTCTTGAACATGGCAAAAATGCGGGGCGTCAGCCAGCTCTGCCGGAAGCCCGGCAGGCCTGTGGCTGCCGTTGCGACAGCGCCGATGAACAACACCAGTGCCAGCCAGCCGGAAGCAAAGATCAGTGAGAGCAAACCGGTCACCGCCAACACGCCGATGGCGGACCCTGCTCCAGACTCGCGCCGCATCACAATCAACAGCCCAGCCAGTGCCACTATAAACAGAATGAAAGTCATCATAGGTTTTCTCAGTCATCCATGGTTCAGAAATGTTGAAGACTACAATTCGTTACGTTCACGGTACCGCATCAGATGAAGGCTGACCAGCAAATGCCGCACAGTCAGCCAGTTACAGCCGTCACACCGTGCTTACGCGGTCACGATTACCCGAATGCCTTCCAGTGCCAGGCTGGCATGGCCAATGGCATCCCGGGCCGCCGCGAGCTGGTTCCGGAAATAGTCGATTTCTTCCTCGCGAATCGCCGGGTTCACCTTCTGAAGCGCCTCGAGCCGCCGGATTTCCGGCTCGAACGTGGCCGCGAGCTGGTCCAGAGCCTGGGCCTTCAGGGGCTCCAGATGCGGCTCGGACAGCCGCTCGACATGATCCACCATGGTTTCAACCTGGGGCCTAATCTGGGGCACGATCGCCTGGGCCGTGCGGCGCCGGATGTTCGAGCACAGATCGTTCAAGCGGTCATGGGGCAGTGCGCTGGACAACTCCTTGCCGTTCACGTCCACCAGAAGCCGCAGCGGCGAGACCGGCAGGTAACGGGTCAGTTGCAGGGCTTCCGGAGCCGGACAGTGCACCGTAAACAGCGCTTCCATCAGCAGCGTCCCTGCCGGCAGCGCTTTCACGGACAGACTCGCCAGGGCCGCCTTGCCCAAACCGGAACTGGTGACCGAATCCATCACACCGGTCACCATCGGGTGCTCCCAGCTCATGAACTGCAGATCTTCCCGCTCCAGGGCATTCTGGCGGTCCCAGGTTACCGTTATGCCGTCCTCCGGCAGTTCCGCCACATGGCCGGCCTGATATTGCTCTCCCGGACGAAGGATATCCGAATGCTCGGCGTGATCTTCCACTTCCACCCCGAGAATATCGAAGGCCTCCATCATGTAATCCCGAACCCGGGCTTCGCCTTCTTCTTCCTCGATAGCGCTGATCAGCTTTTCAGCCACATCCCGACGACAGGAGTTGAGCTCAATCAGGGCATCACGACCATTCTGGAGCAGGGTCTTCAGACTCTGTGCTTCGCGGGCAGTGGCCTCGACCAGCTCATCGGTGACCGTGACATCGCCGTCAATGGCCTTTTGCCACTGCACCTGAACCGCGTCCTGCACCGCGACACCTACCGCACAGCTTTCGGCAAAGGCGCTCAGGCCCTCGTGGAACCAACAGTGCTGAACTTCCTGGCTGGTACCCTGCAGGTACGGAATATGGATATCAATGGCGTCGGTCTGGCCAATCCGGTCCAGGCGCCCGATGCGCTGCTCCAGCAGGTCCGGGTTGGCAGGCAGATCAAACAGCACCAGATGATGGGCAAACTGGAAGTTCCGGCCTTCGCTGCCGATCTCGGAGCAGATCAGTGCCTGGGCACCCTGTTCACTGTCAGCGAAGTAAGCAGCAGCCCGATCCCGCTCCAGCAGACTCAGATGTTCATGGAAGGCGGCACTGCGGATACCGGCACGCAGCTGCAGATAGTGTTCAAGCGCCATGGCCGTCTCTGCACGGGCACAGATGACCACCACCTTGGCCGGGCGCAGGCTGGCCAGTTTTTTCTCCAGCCACGCCACTCGGGGATCCTCTGCCAGCCATTGTTCCTCCGGCACCAGATGTTCCGGCGCCAGCCCCTGGATTCCCCAGGCCTGGCCCTGGTAACTGTCGGGGCAAGGCAAGGGTTCGGGGACCGGCCGGCGCTCGGGGAAGCCCTGGATCGCGGCCCGGGTGTTGCGGAACAGCACCCGCCCGGTACCGTGGCGATCCAGCAGAGCGTCAATCACCGATTGGCGGGGCGCATCGCCGGCCAGTAACTGGTCCAGCTCTTCCCCTAAGCAGCTCTCCAGCAGCTTTCGGTCGTCCGGGCCGATATCCCTGTCGTCGTCCTGCAGCCGGCGTACCACGTTATTGATCGCTTCGTACTGCTGCTCTTCCTGCCGGAATGCCTCAAGATCATGGAACCGGGCAGGATCCAGCAGCCGCAGCCGGGCAAAGTGACTGGCCACGCCCACCTGTTCGGGGGTCGCCGTCAGCAGTAACAGCCCCTGGCTGACCGCTGACAGCTCTTCGACAACCTGGTACTCGGGGCTGGCCTGCTCGGGGCTCCAGGCCAGGTGATGGGCTTCATCGACAACCATCAGGTCCCAGTCGGCCCGGAGCGCATCCTCGCGAGCCTGCTGGCTGTTGACCAGAAAATCGAGGCTGCAGAGTACCAGCTGATCGGTTTCGAAGGGGTTGATGGCGTCCTCGTCACCAAAAATGTGGTTGACCAGCGCGTCGACGTCGCTTTGCTCATCCTTCAGCGCGTCATAACGGCTCTGGTCAACGATCGAGAATCGCAGGTTGAAACGCCGGAGCATTTCCACCAGCCACTGGTGCGTCAGGGAATCCGGCACAATAACAAGTGCCCGTTTCGCCCGGCCGGTATGCAGCTGGTAATGCAGAATCAGGCCTGCCTCGATGGTCTTGCCAAGACCCACCTCGTCCGCCAGCATGACCCTCGGGGCGTGGCGCCTTGCCACCTCATGGGCGATGTAGATCTGGTGCGGCAGATGCTGGGTGCGGGCGCCAATCAGACCCTGGGCAGGCGACGCGCGCAGACGGTTCATGTGCTGCAGTGTCGCGAACCTCAGGCGGAAGGCACCGTTGCGGTCAAACTGGCCCGCGAACAGCCGCTGATGGGGCGCCGAGAAATTCACCGAACCGGCCAGTTTTACTTCAGAAATCTCATGCAGATCAGTGCCATCATCGGCGTGATACATCAGCACGCCGCCGAGATCCTCCACCGCGCGGACGATGTAACGCTCCCCCTGAAAGGTCTGAATCTCCTCCCCGATCTGATAGATGATGCGGGAGAGCGGCGCGTTATCAATCGCGTAGGTACGCTCCTCATCGGCAGCGGGGAATCCAAGGGTGACCCGCCGGCCCGAGATATCCGTGACAATACCCAGGCCAAGGCCGGTATCACTGTGGCTGACTCAACGCTGGCCAATGACAAATTCCGATGTATCCAAGAAACCTCCAGACCGATTAATTTCTGGTTGCGCCCTTCTCGCGCACCCAGTAAGCCGTTGCCCCACACACTGCGGCCGGCACCACGAACAGGTTCAGAACCGGCACCATGGCGGCCAGCGCCACCGGCAGGCCAAAGCCGAATGCCGACAACCGGGTGTCGCCCAGCAAACGTCGCAACGCCGGGAAACTGACCTTGTGGTTATCCGCGGGATAGTCCACATACTGCAGGGCCATCATCCAGCTGTTGAAAAGAAACCACAGAACCGCGGCAACCAGATTGACCACCGGAATCAGGCCGATAATGAGCAGGCCGATGGCCCTAGGCAGGTAGTAGAGAATCTTCTGAACTTCGCGCCAGAGCGCCCGGGGGATGTCCCTGATGATCGACGCCCAGCTGTCCTCGGTGTTGACCTCCTGACCGGTCAGGTGTTTTTCAGTCAACTCGGCCAGATAGCCATAAAACGGGGAGCCGATCAGGTTGGCGACGATCACGAAGCCATAGGCCAGCATCAGCAGAATAACGGCGCCATAAAGTATCCAGAACAGCCAGTCCAGCGCCTGAAGCCAGGCCCAGTCCGGCAGCCAGGCCATGGCGGCAGCGATCAGACCGGCAAAGAGCTCTCCCAGAAAGAAAAACAGCACACCGAACAGCAGGATATTGATGACAAGGGGGATAACGACAAATAACCGGAGCCCGGGCTGACGAATCAGGCGGAAACCTTCACCCAGATAGCCCAGTCCACGAAAAAAATTACCTTTGAGCATCGCTGGCAGGACCTCTGCTTCCATGACAATGACGGGCCGCAAAGCATATCATGTTGGCAACATTCCCACAGCCCGAGAACTCTCAGGGACTTCCCCGATGCCATCGATCAAGCAACAACTGGCCAGCCTGCTCAACTATCGCCCTCTTTGGCGCGTCGCATTTGTGGTTTCGGTGCTGGCGATCGTATTCCTGGCGACAACCAATAATCCCTACCCTGTGCCTTCCTCTTCCAGTGACAAGGTGAACCATCTGATCGCCTTCATTGAGCTTACCATTCTCAGCCGCCTCGCCTGGCCGGAGCTCCGGGCCGCCTGGCTGGCGCCCGCACTGCTGGCCTTTGGCCTGGGCATTGAGGTCATTCAGGCGAACCTGCCCTACCGCGAATTTTCCCTGGCCGACCTGGCTGTAGACGGCGCCGGCATTGCCCTCGGGCTCCTGCTCTGGCCCGGCATTCGGAGAGCCGGCAAAGCAGATCTGAGACATTCGCCCAAATCATTGTGAGAGATTTCCTACAGCAACGTAGGATCTTGCAGTGTTATCACGTACGCGGCGACATGATTGCTGCCTCAGGAAACAGCTAACCCACTGATATGATCTGCTATTTTTCTGAATGAGCTTTGAGTGACCAATAAGACATGCACAGTTCACACGATTGTCAGAATTCAATTGGTATAGTGTTTACATCAAGGATGAAAGGGAAACGGACGACGCACTGGATGCACCCCGGCACGGATTGCAGGGAGAGGCAAGGACACAGGGACGCCTCGCTTAAGGGAAACTATTCGGATAGCTGGCTCGGATGCCGGCACCATGGAGTGGCTCAGGGATCTCGCAACAGGGCTGTTGCCCAATGCGCACGGACGCGCCGACCTATTCCGACAAAGGGTAACCTAAGGGTTGCCCTTTATTTTTATGGGCCCAGCTGTCATTTTCGTGGGACAGCGGCCCTTCAAGCAGAAAATTCACGTTTCCGCTATACTGCCGCCTTCATCTGACAACCGGTTAGACGTTGAAATGGCAAGCAGATCCGACACCGACGACTATCTTTCCCTGTTCCTGAACGATGTACCCCTGATGGACGTCCGGGCGCCGGTGGAGTTCGCCCGGGGCAGCTTTCCGAACACCGAAAATGCCCCGCTGATGAACGACGACGAGCGCCATCGGGTTGGCATCTGTTACAAGGAGAAAGGCCAGGACAAGGCCATTGAGCTGGGTCATCAACTGGTAGCGGGCGACATCAAAGCCGAGCGCATCGAGGCCTGGAAACGCTTCACTGCCCGCCATCCCGAGGGTTACCTGTTCTGTTTCCGGGGAGGCCTGCGCTCCCGGCTCACCCAGGAATGGATTCGCGAAGCCGGCATTGACTACCCCCTGGTAAAAGGCGGCTACAAGGCCCTGCGCCGCTTTCTCATTGACAGCCTGGAAGCCCGGATCCAATCCGGCGACTTCCGCATCCTGAGCGGGCGCACGGGAACCGGCAAAACGCGGGTTCTGAAGCAACTCCCGAACCCGGTGGACCTCGAGGGACTGGCCAATCACCGGGGTTCCAGCTTTGGCCGCCAGGTCACGCCCCAACCGTCCCAGATCGATTTCGAGAACCGGCTCGCCGTAGCCATGCTCAAGGCCCATCATCTGGTTGGCGGCCCCGTTTACCTGGAGGACGAAAGCCGCCTGGTGGGGCGCTGCGCCCTGCCCGAATCGCTCAGGGAGCGCATGGCCGGCTCACCCTTGCTGGTCCTGGAACAACCAATGGAAGAGCGCATTGCCATCATCCGGGAAGACTATGTTGAGGGTATGTTCGCGGATTACGTGCGCCGGGACGGCGCTGAAGCGGGCTGGCTGAATTTCCGGGACTACCTGTTAAGCGCCATTGACCGCATCCGCAAACGCCTCGGCGGTGAGCGGCACAAACAGCTTCGCGCCCTGATGGAAGAAGCGCTCGAACAGCAGCAAAGCCGCGGAAAGACTGACGCCCACCATGCCTGGATCGAGACCCTGCTGACGGACTATTACGATCCGATGTACGACTACCAGCTGAGCCGGAAAGAAGGCCGGATTCTTGTCCGCGGAGACCCCGAAACCATTCTTGACTGGGCCAGAACCGGTTCGCCTACGTAAACAACATTCTGGGGAATCCGGTTGCGATATACCCTGGTCCTGTTTCTCTGCTATATACAAGTGTAGTCGGGTCGGACGGTTCCCGGGTTTTATCCGCTAACCCAACACTTATGAAAAATACCAATGAACAAGGAGTCCAGTATGGAAGACCTACTCGGAGCTGATGGACGCGCTTCGGAGCTGATAGACCAGGCAATGGCGCTGGTCATGACCTACGCGCCGAAAGTCGTTCTGGCCATTGTCACACTGATTGTTGGCCTCTGGCTGATTAACCGGTTTGTAGGCGTGCTCGATGCCAAACTGGGCAAGAAGGATCCGACCCTCAACAAATTCCTGTGTGGGCTGATTGGCGCACTCCTCAAGATTCTGCTGTTCATCTCGGTGGCCTCGATGGTCGGCATCGCCACCACCTCGTTCATCGCCATCATCGGTGCCGCGGGCCTGGCTGTGGGCCTGGCGCTTCAGGGCAGCCTCGGCAATTTCGCCGGCGGCGTACTGATCCTGATTTTCAAACCGTTCAAGGTCGGCGACACGATTGAAGCCCAGGGTTATCTGGGTTCCGTGCGGGAAATTTCCATTCTCTATACCATCCTTGACACCTTCGACAACCGCCGCGTTGTTGTTCCCAACGGCAGTCTGTCCAACGCCACACTGGTCAATGTTAACTTCTACGATACCCGCCGCTGCGACATGACCTTCGGCATTGCCTACGGCGATGACATCGACAAGGCCCGGTCCGTCATCAAGCAACTGCTGGACGAGGATGAGCGGGTTCTGCCCGAGCCGGAACCGAGAATTTCCGTAGGTTCGCTGGGGGACAACTCCGTCAATATCATTGTCAGACCCTGGACCAAAACCGACGATCTCTGGCCGGTTTACTGGGACATGCACGAGCGTGTGAAGAAAGCCTTTGACAAGGAGGGCCTCACGATTCCGTTCCCCCAGCGTGATGTTCATCTCTACAAGAACGAGTGATCCGTTTCTCATTGATACATCCGGTTACTCGCAAACTGCGCAACCTCAACTAAGCTGACCAATAATGGTGGGGTTAAACGACCCCGCCAGGCCATCGGGTCCTGGCACATCTGCCACCAAAGGCCCCGGAACGCTGTCATTGCTGGTAGGAGGTTGTCACTATGCCGGTACAGCAGTTGAAGGAATTCCTCGATGAGGCAGGTGTCGAGTACATGTGCCTCTCCCACCCCCCTGCGTTCACCGCCCAGGAACTGGCCCATCACGTAAAGATTGCCGGCGACCGGGTTGTCAAGACCGTGATCATCGAGCTGGATGGCAAAATGGCCATGCTGGTGATGCCCGCAACCTGGCGCATACGCTGGGACAGGCTGTCCCGGATTCTCGACACCGACTTTGTTGATCTTGCCAATGAACAGGAATTCCAGGACCGCTTTCCGGACTGTGAAGTGGGCGCCATGCCACCGTTTGGCAATCTGTTCGGCATGACTGTCTACTGCGCCGAAGCCCTGACCGAACAGGCCGAACTGGCGTTTTCCGCCGGCAGCCATACCGAATCGGTTCATATGAAAACGTCGGATTTCCTGGCTCTGGTTCAGCCCATGGTGCTGAACCAGGGCTTCACCAAACCGGGGGGCCGGAAGCCCGCCTGGCTGATCAGAAGTCGCCGGCGTCCTGAAGACACCGCCAAACCACGGGTATCCGGTATGGCAGGGTACTGACACTTTTCAGGCCGGCTTATATCCCGGTCTCTTGCCTGGCCGCCGTCATCGCGTAAACTGAGGGCATCAGACAGGAAACCGATATGACTCAAGCCTTTGATATTGTGGTTGTTGGCGCCGGCATGGTCGGTGCCGCCCTGGCCACTGGCCTCGGCCAGAGTGGCTTCCGTGTTGCCGTGGTTGACCGGGCCCCACCGCCGCTGTTCGACCCTGCGGCATCCCCCGATATCCGGGTCTCTGCCCTGAGCGCCGGAAGTGAACGCTATCTCCGCACACTCGGGGCCTGGAATAACGTCCTTGCCATGCGGGCAACCCCCTACCAGCGACTCGCGGTATGGGACGAAACCCGACATCCACTCCAGAACCTGGTGCCCCGGAAACTGAGCAAGGTTGAATTCGACGCCGCCGAGCTCGGCGCACAGCATCTGGGCCATATCGTCGAGAACTCGGTCACCCAGCAGGCGCTCTGGCAGAGCGCCGAGGCAGAACCACGGGTGACACTCATCCATGGCCACGGCGTCTCCTCGCTGACCCAGTCCGATGAGACAGCAACCGTAACCCTGGATGATGGCCGCGAACTCACCGCAGGGCTGGTAATCGGTGCCGACGGTGCCCAGTCCCGGGTCCGGGAGCTGGCCGGAATCGGCACCAGCCGCGATCAGTACGACCAGCAGGCCATGGTCGTCTCGGTTCGCTACCAGGGGCCGGTTGAAGACATCACCTGGCAGGGCTTCCATCCCTCCGGCCCCAGAGCCTTCCTGCCTCTGCACAGTGCCGGAGCGGACCACCCCGGTGAAAGCTGGGCTTCACTGGTCTGGTACGATGCCCCCGACGAGCTGGCCCGGCTGCAAGCACTGGCAGACGATGAACTGATGGCTGAAATCCAGTCCGCGTTCCCGTCGAACCTGCCGCTGCTGACCCACATCGATGCCCGGGCCTCATTCCCCATTGCCCGACAGCATGCCAGGCACTATTTTTCAGGCCGGGTTGTGCTGGCCGGTGACTCGGCGCACACCATCAACCCGTTGGCGGGCCAGGGCGTGAACCTCGGCTTCAAGGACGCCCAGGCCCTTCAGGGGGTACTCAGGGAAGCCAGGCGCGCCGGCAACGATCTCGCTGACCGAATCTGGCTGAACCGGTATGAACAGCAACGCCGCCCGGCGAACCGGCGGATGATGCTGACCATGGATGTGTTCTACCATCTGTTCAGCAACCGGATTCCGCCCGTCCATCTGCTCCGGAATCTGGGCCTCGGCGCCGCCCGCACCCTGCCCTTTGCCCGCAACCGGGTGGCCCGCTACGCCATGGGCATCGACGAGGAGCTGCCGGCAGTGGTGCGGCAAATAACCGCCAGGATTCCGGGTCTGAAGCAGCTTTAACGCCGACCAACAACCTCAGGGACAACCAAATAGGAGCCACCATGTCAGAGACGATTTTCACCAAGATCATCAACCGGGAAATCCCCGCAGACATTATCTACGAGGACGATATTGCCCTTGCGTTCAATGACATAAACCCCCAGGCGCCGGTGCATTTCCTGGTCATCCCGAAGAAGGCCATTGCCACCATCAACGACATCACCGAAGAAGATCGCGAGTTGGTGGGGCATCTGTATCTGGTGGCCGCGAAGATTGCCCAGGAGCAAGGGTTTGCAGACGAGGGCTATCGGACTGTCATGAACTGCGGGGAGAACTCCGGGCAGACGGTGTTCCACATTCACCTGCACGTGCTTGCCGGCAAGCCGCTGGGGTGGCCGCCTTATACCGACAAAATGAAGCAGGCCTGAGGGGTGAACACGGGGTCAGAAGAAAGCTTTCTTCTGACCCCAGGGTAGCGAAAGCCGCACCACACGGCGGCCCGCCCCCAAGGTTTGCTTTATCAGCGGCCTACGACTTTCTCAGCTTCTTCCACCGGCGTATGACGAACGTCTTCGCCCTTGACCATGAAAATCACGTTCTCGGCAATGTTGCAGGCGTGGTCGCCCACCCGCTCCAGGGCACGGAGCACCCACATTACCGACATGCACCGCGAAATGTTGCGGGTGTCTTCCATCATGAACGTCAGAAGAGTGCGGGCCGCTGCCTGATATTCTTCATCCACCCGCTTGTCTTCCTTCATGATCCTCAGGGCCTGCTCGGAGTCCAGGCGGGCGAAGGCATCCAGGGCGTCGTGAAGCATGCTGAGCACGTGGGTGCCGATGTGGCGCACTTCCACGTAACCGCGCGGCGCCTGACCCTCTTCCTGCAGTTTGATGGCCAGTTTGGCAATCTTCTTGGCTTCGTCACCGACCCGCTCCAGATCAGCAACCATCTTGATAACCGAAATCACCAGCCGCAGATCCCGGGCCGTCGGCTGGCGGCGGGCGATAATCAGGGTCGCCTCCTCATCGATTTCCACTTCCATCCGGTCGACTTTCTTGTCGTTGGCGCGGATTTCATCGGCCATGTGGCCGTCGCCGTCGACCAACGCCTGGATGGCATTCTCAACCTGGGCTTCAACCATGCCGCCCATTTTCAGGAACTCGGTCTTGAGCTCCATCAGTTCGTCATTGAACTTGTGGGAAATATGATCCCCGTAAACGTCGTCCTTCTTTGTAGGCATACTCTGTTCTCCAATATTCCCCGGTTCCGGAATCAGCCGAAGCGTCCGGTAATGTAGGACTCGGTCAGTTCATGTTCCGGCGAGGTAAATACCTTGTTGGTCTCGTTCACTTCCACCAGATGGCCCAGGTGGAAATACGCCGTACGATGGGATACCCGGGCCGCCTGCTGCATCGAATGGGTCACGATAACGATTGTGTAGCTCTCGGACATTTCGGCAATCAGCTCTTCCACCTTGGCGGTGGCGATGGGATCCAGTGCCGAGCACGGCTCGTCCATCAGAATCACTTCCGGGCTGACGGCGATCGCGCGGGCGATACACAGGCGCTGCTGCTGGCCACCGGACATACCCGTTGCCGTGGCGTCCAGGCGGTCTTTGACTTCTTCCCACAGGCCCGCCTTGCGCAGGCTGTTTTCTACCATCTCGTCCAGGTCCGCCTTGCGGTTTGCCAGGCCGTGAATACGCGGGCCGTAGGCCACGTTGTCGTATATCGACTTCGGGAACGGGTTGGGCTTCTGGAACACCATGCCCACCCGGGCCCGGAGCTCCACCACATCCCGCTTCGGATCATAGATGTTCTGATCGTCCAGCTGCAGCGACCCTTTCACACGACAGATATCAATGCTGTCGTTCATACGGTTCAGGCAGCGCAAAAAGGTCGACTTACCGCAGCCCGAAGGCCCGATAAAGGCAATCACTTCATTGCGGCCAATATCCAGGCTGACCTTCTTGATCGCACGGGTGTCGCCATAAAAAACGTCCACGTCCCGAAGCTTGAATTTGGCATTATCGGTGTAGGGCTTACCGACAGTCTTGCCCTCTTCAATCACCGTTTCAGCAGGTCTTTCCTCCTGAACCGGTACCCTCTCCTCATTCAGCTGGGATGCCTCACTGGCAATTGTCGGATTTATGCTGTTCATCGGAATTCTCCTTACCACCGGCGCTCAAGACGCTTGCGCATCCAGATCGCCAGTGCATTCATACTGATCAGGAAGGTCAACAGCACCATAATGGCGGCTGACGCACGTTCAATAAAGGCCAGCTCCGGGCTGCCCGCCCAGAGGAATACCTGAACCGGCAACACGGTGGCTGAGTCAAAGAAGCCGTCCGGTATATCAACGATAAACGCCACCATGCCAATCAACAGCAACGGCGCGGTCTCGCCGAGGGCCTGGGCCATGCCGATAATCGAGCCGGTCAGCATGCCCGGCATGGCCAGGGGCAATACGTGGTGCAGGACCACCTGCATCTTGGAAGCGCCAATACCCTCTGCTGCCTCGCGGATCGACGGCGGCACACTCTTGATGGCGGCGCGGCTGGAGATGATGATGGTAGGCAGGGTCATCAGGGTCAGTACCAGACCACCAACGAACGGCACCGAGCGTGGCAACCCGAACAGGTTGATAAACACCGCCAGACCCAACAGACCAAAAATGATCGACGGTACCGCTGCCAGATTGTTGATGTTCACTTCGATAAAATCCGTGAACCTGTTCTGGGGCGCAAACTCTTCCAGATAGATGGCGGCAGCCACACCAATCGGAAATGACAGGATCAGGGTCACAAACATGGTCAGCAAGGAACCCACAATCGCTCCCAGAACGCCTGCCTTGGAAGGGTCCCGGGAATCACCATTGCTGAAGAACACATCATTGAATGAGGTGTCTATCACGCCTCGCGCCAGTAACTGGTCTACCCAGGCCTGTTGTCGTTCCGTGAGCTTGATCGAATAGGCATCATCGTCACCATGTTTGACGTACACATCGACATCGGTGTGGGTCAGAAAGGTCATGGTCTGGGTGGTGCCCAACCAGTCCGGATTGGCCTTCAGAGCATCCCGCAGAGTGATCGAGGCGTAGGGGTTGATGAGATCCCGGACGGCATCCCGGTCGTCTTCGGTGGCGCCCGGGATTTCTTTGATCAGCGCCTGAATCAGGGGCTCGACAAAATCAGCCATCTTGAGCTGGCGCTCATCGGTGGCATCATCCAGGTACATCATCTCACCATCCAACTCCACATCCAGGGTGACGGTGGTCTTGATAAATCCCGTGTAGCCCTTGCCAATGATATCGGCAAACAGAACCACCAGCGCCGACAGGGCGATGGCAATAGCCACGATTCCATAGGCACGGAAACGGCGTTCCTTGCGATAGCGGTGCTTGAGTGACTGGCGGACAATCTCCGCCTGCGAACGTTGATCAGTCATACTGTTCCCGATATTTGCGGACGATTTTCAGGGCAATGACGTTGAGCAGCAGGGTTGCCAGGAAGAGCATGGCACCGAGCGCAAACGCCGCCAGTGTCTTGGCACTGTCGAACTCCTGGTCACCGGTGAGCAGGGTTACGATCTGAACGGTTACCGTAGTGACAGTCTCCAGGGGATTGGCTGTAAGATTCGCGGCCAGGCCCGCGGCCATGACCACAATCATGGTCTCGCCGATAGCGCGGGAGACCGCCAGCAATATGCCCCCCATAATGCCTGGCAGGGCGGCAGGGAAAATGACCTTCTTCATGGTCTCCGACTGGGTGGCGCCCAATGCCAGGGAGCCATCCCTGAGGGTTTGCGGCACCGCATTGATGACATCATCAGAGAGCGAAGACACAAACGGGATGATCATGATCCCCATCACTGCGCCGGCCGCCAGAGCGCTCTGGGAAGAGGCATCAATACCCAGTGAGGCAGCAAAGTCGCTGATAAAAGGCGCGACTGTCAGAGCGGCGAAGAAACCGTAAACCACGGTTGGGATGCCGGCCAGCAACTCGAGCAAAGGCTTCACCGTACTGCGGACATGCTTATTGGCGTATTCCGATAGATAGATCGCCGACAACAGGCCTACCGGAACGGCAACAACCATGGCGATGGCGGAAATCAACAAGGTACCTGTGAACAGGGGGATCATGCCAAAGGCCCCTTCAGCAGCTACCTGGTCGGCCCTCAGGGCCGTCTGCGGGCTCCAGTTGGTGCCAAAAAAGAATTCAACAAACGAGACCTTGTCAAAAAAACGGAAAGTCTCGAACGCCACCGAAAAAATGATGCCCATGGTGGTCAGAATTGCCACAGCGGCACAGGCAAAGAACAGCCATTTCAGGATCGATTCCACCTGGGCACGGGCGTTAAGCCGCGGCCGAATCCGTAACCAGCCAAGAAAACCCGCCAGTACCGACACGGAAATAACCAGTGCACTCATCAGCATCTGGCTCTGTTGGCGCAGTGCTTTCAGCCGCTCGGCGGCCTCAACAATGGGGGCCTCGACAAAACCGGGCGGCAAGGCGCCACTGGCGACGTTACTGATCTTGCTGAGCAGCAGGCTCGCCTGGCCCTGACCGGCCTGCAGGGTTTCCGGTGGCAAAGAGCCGATGACAAGGGTCTGAATGACTTTGTCCTGAAACGCCGCCCACAGCCCCAGAATCAGCAGGCCGGGAATGATGCACCAGAGCGCTGCCCGGGCACCATAGTAAAATGGCAGTGATTTGAGATGACGTATCCCGCCCAATGGCATCGCCAGTGCCCGGGATCGGGAATAGCCCAATCCGTAAGCCACCAGGGCCAGGACGAAGGTCAGTAAAAGGAGCGTGGATGCTTGCATGAATTTTCCCGTCTGCCACTTCAATTGGGCTACAAGTGTAAAGATTTAGAACCAGTTTCGCACTTAGCGCTTTTCTCACGTACGAAAGGGTGCGGGCCCTCCCAGGCCCGCACCCTTGTCAGTTACACCTTGCCAGGGTAACCGGTTTACATCAGCTCTTCTTTCTTCAGGTTCGGCATCTTCTCTGCCTTCTCCTGCAGATCCATCAGGGCATCGCGAGTCGGAACGATCAGGCCAACGCTCTTCAGGTAGCCGTTCGGCCCCATCGCGGCCGGGCTGACGAATTCCTCAACATACTCCTTGATACCGGGGATCACACCAATGTGAGCCTTCTTCACATAGAAGAACAGTGAGCGGGCAACCGGATACTCGTCGTTCGCGATGGCCTCGTTAGTCGGCTCCACACCGTTCAGGGTGGCAGCCTGCAAACGGTCCGCGTTCTCTTCCAGGAAGCTGTAACCAAACACACCGTAGAGACTGGTGTCGTCGATCAGCTTCTGAACGATCAGGTTGTCGTTCTCGCCGGCTTCGATGAAGGCCCCGTCTTCGCGGATGCTCTGACAGACCGCTTCCATGTCGTCCTCGCTCATGTCGGCAACCGCCGGCAGATCTTCACAGCCACCCTGCAGGGCGAGCTCGTTGAAGGAGTCCCGGGTACCGGAAGTCGGGGGCGGGCCCATTACGCGGATAGCCACGTTCGGCAGGTCAGAATCGATCTCGCTCCATTTCTCGTAAGGGTTCGGGATCAGTTCTTTTTCGTTTTCCGGGTTCGGCACTTCCGCACCCAGGGCCAGGAACAGTTGCTCCAGGGTCAGCTCAAGGTTTTCAGCCTTGTCGGAGCTGGCAATCACGATGCCGTCCGAACCGATGCGGAACTCGGTGATGTCCTTGACGCCGTTATTCGTGCACAGATCGTATTCGGAGATCTTCATGCGGCGTGAAGCGTTGGTGATGTCCGGGTGCTGGGTACCGATACCCTGACAGAACAGCTTCATGCCGCCACCGGAACCGGTGGATTCCAGCTTCGGAGTCGGGAAGTCGGTCTTGGTGCCGAAACGCTCGGCAACCACGGTCGCGAACGGATAAACCGTTGAGGAACCCACGATGCTGACGGTGTCACGGGCCATGGCTGGCGCTGACATGGCAGCTACAGAGCCGGCCAGTGCAACAGTCGTGAGTGCTTTATTCAGTTTCATCACGTCAAGTCTCCATTTCTTGGTTTGGACGTTATGTCGGATGTGCTTTACCGATGACTGCAGGCTAAAGGCACTCTGTGACAACTTTGTTACAGCCCCCTGAAATATAGTCAGGAATGTTCAATTTTGCTTGCAGCGCCGCTTCAGCCCGCTACCATGCCAGTTACAACAATTCCAGGCTCGATTAAGGCAGTACTATGACCGCGTATGATGATGACAAACCCACGCCCCGTGGTGAACTGACCCTTCAGGTAATCCCCCTACCCGTTGATACCAACGCCAATGGCGACGTTTTCGCTGGCTGGCTGGTCAAGCAGATGGATATCGCCGCTGGCACCATGGCCGGGCGGATTTCCGAGGGCCGCAATGCCACCGTGGCCATGGACCGGATGGAATTTCTGTCGCCGTTGCGAGTGGGTTCCCAGGTAGGCTGCTATTGCGAGCTGGTCGATATCGGCCGCAGCTCGATGAAAATCAACGTGGAAGTCTGGACCCTCGACCGCACTTCGAAACATCCGCGCAAGGTGACGGAGGGCCTGTTTGTCTATGTCGCCATTGACGAGCATGGTCGGATCAGGGAAGTGCCCGAGCAAAGCCTCTGAGCGTCAGTTCCAGCCGTGTAGCAGGCGAGCGTAATTCAACCGTTCCCAGGTCCGGGCACCTGGAGCGTTTGCCATGGACAGAGCGCCCCGGGCTTCGGCCAACGACCTGTACCCCATGCCGGAGAGCCGGTCGTTCAGCTCCCGGGTAATCCGTGCCAGGGCAGCCGGGCCTTCGGCCAGCAGCGCGGAAACTACCTGCACAGCCGAAGCGCCAGACAGGATCGCCTTGGCCGCATCATCACCACTGTGAACCCCACCTGACAGCGCTATCTCCAGTGATGTCTGGCCGAACAGCATGGCAGCGGCATGCAACCGCAGCGGCAGCTCGGCACTGGAAGACAACACGACCTCCCGGCTTAACTCCAGCTCGTCCAGGTCCATTTCCGGCTGGTAAAACCGGTTGAACAGCACCAGCCCACGGGCGCCAGCCGCTTCAACTCCTGCCACAAACGCCGGCAACGCGGAGTAGAAGGGCGACAGCTTGACGCTGACCGGAATACTCACCTGCTCCACCACCGACCGGACCACGGCTAACTGGCGCTGCTCAAGGCTGTCCGCTGTGTCGGCAGGATCCGTGGACAGATCATAGAGATTCAGCTCGATGGCCCGGGCGCCTGCCGCCTCCAGCTCCCGGGCGTGCCCGGTCCAGCCGCCGGGGGAGATGCCGTTAAGCGAGGCAATCACGGGAACGTCGAGGGCATTACGCAGCAGCTCCAGGCGCCGACAATAACTGCCGGAGCCCATCTCGAAGACCTCGGATTCCGGAAAGAACGAGCGCGCCTCGGCGTCCATATTGGTTCTGGAATCGATAAACCGGTGGGCGGCCATCTGCTCCTCCACCAGCTGCTCCTCGAACAGCGAATGCATCACCACGGCGCCGGCCCCCGCCTCAACGCAGGCCTTCAGGGCGTCCAGGTCATCGGTCAGCGGGCTGGCGCCCACCACCAGCGGTGAGCGAAGCTCCAGTCCCAGCCAACGGGTTGCCAGCTCAGTCATGACGATCACCCTTTTCATTATCCGCGTCGGAAGATTCGTGGGGTTCAAAGTGGATTCCGGCCAGTTGCTTGTAGAGTTCACGCTGTTCGGTCGCCGCCTCCGAAGCTGCGGCCACCAGCTGTTCGTAGCGTTCGGGGTCTCTTAACTCCAGCATCCGGAACCGGGCCTCTTCCTGCATATAGGCTTTCATGGTGACTTTCTGGCGCAGGGAGTCCAACTGCAGGGGCGGCAGTCCTTCGTGGATGCGGCGGGGATCAAACCGGTACAGCGGCCAGGCCCAGCTGTCCACCGCCCGCTTCTGTTGGGCCGGTGAGTGCACCAGATCATAGCCATGGGCAATGCAGGGACTGTGGGCAATGATCAGCGCCGGGCCATCATAGCTCTCGGCTTCCTGCAGGGCCTTGGTGGTGTGGTTGCTGTGGGACTGCAGGGCGATCTGGGCGACATAGACATGGCCGTAGCTCATGGCGAGCAGGCCCAGATCCTTCTTGCGAGTGGCCTTGCCGGCGGCGGCGAACTTGGCGACGGCGCCCATGGGGGTGGCCTTGGATTGCTGGCCGCCGGTGTTGGAATAGACTTCGGTATCCAGCACCAGCAGCTTCAGGTTCTGGCCCGAGGCCAGGGCGTGGTCGAGGCCGCCATAGCCGATATCGTAGGCCCAGCCATCCCCCCCAATCACCCAGACACTCTTCGGGCAGAGCTCGTCGGCCAGGCTGTCGAGCTCCCGGGCCTCTGTCCCCTGCTGGTCCGCCAGCCAGCTGCGAAGCTGCTCAATCGCAGTGCGCCGTGATGCCATTGCCGATTCATCAACGGTGGTGCAGGCGCTGGACAGCTCAGAGTAGAGCGCGTCAGGCAGTTGTCCCTGGAACCCGTCCAGCAACTGCCGGGCCCGACCCACAAGCTTGTCCAGACCCAGACGCATGCCCATTCCCAGTTCAGCCGCATCTTCAAACAGCGAATTGTTCCAGGTGGGCCCCCGGCCGTCGGCATTGACCGTGTAGGGCGTTGTCGGCAGATTGCCACCATAGATCGAGGAACATCCGGTGGCATTGGCAATCAACAGCCGATCGCCCACCAACTGGGTCAGCAGCCGGATGTAGGGCGTTTCACCGCAACCGGAACAGGCACCGGAATATTCGAACAGGGGAATCAGCAGCGGCAGGGATTTGAAATCACGGGGAATACGATCCCTGGGCACATCCGGCAACTGCCGGAAGAACGCCAGGTTGTCCGCCTCCACCTCGCGGTGCTGCTCGATTGGCTGCATATTGATGGCTTTGCGTTTGGGCTGGGTCCGGTCCTTTGCCGGGCAGACCTCGACACACAGACCGCAGCCGGTGCAGTCGTCGGGCGCCACCTGAATGCGGTAATCCAGGCCTTCCAGCTCCGAGGTGTGGGTTTCCGGCACCACCTCGAACGCCTCTGGCGCCCCTTTGACCGTCTCGGGCTCAAACACCTTGCTGGTGATCGCGGTGTGCGGGCAGATCATCGCGCAGAAGTTGCATTGCACACACAGATCCGATTCCCAGATCGGAATCTCCTGGGCGATGCTGCGCTTCTCGTACTGGCTGGTGCCGGTGGGCCAGGTGCCATCCGGCGGGAAGGCGCTCACGGGCAACTTGTCGCCCTGCCCCTCCAGTAACAGGCGAGTGACTTTCTGGACAAAGTCCGGCGCATTCTCCGGCACTCTCGGCGGTCGGGTGCGAGTTGCCGTTACCCTGTCCGGGAC
>Ga0247720_100264_pt1 | contig 23035 bp, 20 predicted proteins | sample MSEWel2015_12_15_FD_189078 | JGI IMG/M metagenome (GOLD analysis project Ga0247720, IMG submission 189078) | Subsurface sediment microbial communities from gas well in West Virginia, United States - MSEEL Well Study Marcellus 3H_2015_12_15 | ecosystem: Environmental > Terrestrial > Deep...
ATGTTACTGGCTCAGGGCAGCTGACCGAAGACAATATTAAAGATACCTTACGTGAAGTACGTATGGCACTTCTTGAAGCCGATGTGGCGTTACCTGTAACTCGTGAATTTATCGCGAAGGTGAAGGAAGAAGCACTTGGTCAAGAAGTAATGACTCAGCTTTCTCCAGGTCAGGCATTTGTAAAAATTGTCTATGATGAACTCACCAAAATGATGGGTGAGGCAAATGAGACTCTTGATTTAAGCGCAAAACCACCGGTTGTGGTCCTTCTTGCTGGTTTGCAAGGTGCTGGTAAAACCACGACAGCTGCAAAATTAGCGCGTTTCCTCAAAGAGCGCCAAAAGAAAAAAGTAATGACTGTTTCTGCCGACGTGTATCGTCCAGCAGCGATTAAGCAGTTAGAAACAGTATCAAATGAAGTTGGTGTTGGTTTTATTCCATCACAAGCGTCAGAAAAACCAATTGATATTGTCAATCGTGCGATTGAGCAAGCAAAAATTCAATTTGCTGACGTTTTGATTGTCGATACGGCAGGTCGTCTACATGTCGATGAAGACATGATGGATGAGATCAAAGAATTACATGCTGCTGTGAAGCCGACCGAGACTTTGTTCGTCGTTGACGCGATGACAGGTCAAGATGCTGCCAATACAGCAAAAGCTTTTAATGATGCTTTGGCTTTAACTGGTGTGATTCTCACTAAAACTGATGGTGATGCACGCGGTGGTGCTGCACTTTCTGTTCGTGCCATCACGGGTAAGCCGATCAAGTTCTTGGGTATTGGTGAGAAACTAGATGCGCTTGAGCCATTCCACCCAGATCGTGTTGCACAACGTATCTTGGGCATGGGTGATGTCCTTTCTTTAGTCGAAGAAGTTGAACGTAAGATCGACAAAGAAAAAGCCGAAAAAATGGCGAAAAAATTGCAAAAAGGCGGTACCTTCAACTTTGAAGATATGCTGATGCAATTTGAGCAAATGAGTAAAATGGGCGGCATGATGGGCTTCTTGGATAAGTTGCCTGGTATGAGTAATGCGGGCATTCAGGATGCAATTGAAAAAGCTAATCCTGAAAAGCAAGTTAAGCGTATGGAAGCGATTATTCAGTCGATGACGATTAAAGAACGTCGTAATCCTGATTTAATTAATCCAAGTCGTAAAAAACGTATTGCTGCTGGTTGTGGTATGGATGTTGCTGAAGTAAATAAACTGATCAAGCAACAAGCACAAATGGCGAAGATGATGAAGAAATTTGCGAATCCATCAGGCATGAGCAAAATGTTGAAATCATTGGGCAATATGCAGAAACAATTCGGTGGTGGTGGCGGTATGGGGCCGTTATTTGGTAACAACGATACCAAAAAATAATAAATAAAAGCCCATACTTTCATTAGAAGGCGCATTAGCGCCTTTTTTATTTTCTGAAAGTTGGTGTATAAAAATAGTACAAAATTAAACACTAAACGTTTAGTAAAAATTAGATAATAAAAATTAAATGTATGATTTTATTGATAAATGTAAATTATGTCACAAGATATGAAAAATAAGATTTTTATTTTGCATTGTGAAAATGCAAATCCAGAACAGCATTGGTATATCTGGTTAGAGCAACAACTAAAAAGCATTGGTATCGCTGCTGAAAGAGTTGTTCTGGCTGATTCAAGTCATCCTGATGCGGAGGTTTGGCAAACTTGCTTAGAGGCTCAATTAAATACTATTAATCAACAAAGTATTTTGGTTGCACATGGATTATCTTGTCTAGCGGCAGCGAGATATTTAGCTGATAATCTCAAAGGGACATCTATTAAGGCAGCATTATTTTTAGCAGGTTTTAACGAAACAATTCCGCAACATCCAGAATGGAATCAATTTATTCAAGCAAATCGTTTCGAAAGCAAATACCTTCGAACGAATATCCTTCGACGTATCGTGTTTTTTTCAAGCAATGATCCTGTCGTGCCTGTGCCATACACATTCAAATTTGCACATTATATTAATGCGCAATTGATTGAAGTAAGCCAAGCAGGACATTTTTGTGAGGATGATGGCTATCGTGAATTTGAACATTTATTTAAGGTAATTCAAACATTAGTAGCAGCAGAGTTGACCTGAACATAATGTTTTAAGCCTTTTAAAAGTAAATCCGATTCGATTTGTGGTTGATAATGCTTTAAAAATTTTTCAAACAAATTGGCATCACCACCTGTGAGTACGAGCTTTCTTGGCGATTGCTGCATGATTTGATGAATCGTGCTAATCAAGCCCAAGAGAATGCCATGATGAACAGCATCAACGGTGTTATGTCCTGGATCTAGATTATCAAAGGCAGAATCTGGAATTTTGATACCCTTAGTGTTTTGAATCAGGGAGTCACGCTGTAAGTACAGATTAGGTAAAATATATCCACCTAGATGTTGGAAACCATCAATAAGATCAATAGTTAAAGCCGTTCCACATCCAATCACACAATAGCTCTCATTCGGTTTAGCGGTTGCTAATACTTGCAACCATCGGTCTATTCCTAACTGACTTGGAACATCGTAGCCACATCGTAATCCAGCATATTCAGTATGTACTTTGGCAAAAATGACGGGTATTTCTAAAATATCTAGGATTGTTTTAATACGATGATTATTTTCACTGTCGAGAACAGAAGATACCCCAACGTGAGTAATGTTCTGATAACGAAAATGTTGAATAAGTCCTAACAACAAGTCGGCAGGCGATTGGAGATGTAATTCAGCAGCATGCTCAATAATTTGATCTTGCTGTGTAATCCAATATTTTAAACGAGTATTACCAATATCAAGCCATAAACTTTTCATCGCATTGTGATCCCTTAGTTAGATGCAAGACGTAAACGACCTTGATAGAACTGTTGTATTTGATCTGATTTGATTATAACGGCACCATCATTCGAAATGCCTTGGAACTGACCATAGGTTTTACCTAGTGCATGTTCAAACTCTACAAACTCATTGATCCAAATCGCATGATGATTAAATCGTTCAGCTAGATTATAGCTACCATGTTCGAACCATTGAGCTGCTTGTTGAATCGCAACATATAATTCAGCAATAAGCTGAAATCGTTCAAGTTGCTGTAGTCCTAAATGATGTAGTGATGTAATGGATTGATCTGCATCTTCCACATTAGGGGTATTGATATTAATACCTACACCGACAATCGCTTGATTTGCAGAAAGTGGTTCAACTAAGATCCCCCCCCATTTCCCTTGTGTACTGTATAAATCATTTGGCCATTTGACGTTTAATGATAAGTTACGTAAGCATGGGATCTGTAAAATATTCAATGCAACTTCAAGTGCAAGTCGCCCATCAAGTGCTGTATTGGTTTGAATCAGTGTGCTTAAATAAACATTTCCATCAGGGGAAACCCATTCACGTTGGTGTTGACCACGCCCTTTAGTTTGTTGCGCGCTACACACAAGGCCTGTTGTTATGCCTTTTTGAGCAAGCTCACGCATATCATCATTAGTAGATGTCGTTGTGGTTTTGAATAACACCACTTCTGGATATTGATTTTTTGCATTTAAGAGTTGCTGTAACTGGCGTGTTGCGAAATCATCCATCATTTTTTACAAGTAGAGTGGTCATGTATTCATGGAGTTAATCATATATTTGCTCATTGGTGCAATTGCTGGATTCACCGCAGGATTGTTTGGTGTTGGTGGTGGATTAATAATTGTTCCAATTTTATTTATTGTATTCACTCAGCTGAATTATGATCCTAATGTCATTATGCACATAGCTGTAGGTACATCACTTGCAACCATAGTTGTTACCTCAATCAGCTCAGTCATGGCGCATCATAAAAAAGGCGCAGTGCTATGGTCGGTATTTAAGAATCTAGCTCCAGGATTGATATTAGGCTCTTTTTTTGGGGCGGGAATTGCTGATCTCATGTCAGGACAACATTTACAGTTAGTGATTGGCATTTTTGCAGTGTGGATGGCTTATAAAATGTTTAGAGGAGCGCATGCACAGATTGATCCTAATAAGCATTTACCTTCAGCACCTCTACAATTTGCAGCAGGGGGCGGAATTGGTATCGCATCCGCGATTTTTGGTATTGGGGGCGGGAGTTTAACGGTTCCTTATCTCAATCGACATGGTGTAGTGATGCAACAAGCTGTAGCAACATCTGCAGCCTGTGGTTTACCAATCGCTTTAGCAGGTGCGATTGGATTTATGTGGTTTGGTGCAAAAGAACAGATTGATGTTCCCAATACGATTGGCTATGTACATGTATATGCTTTTCTGGGGATCAGTGTGATGAGTTTTATTACTGCCAAAGTTGGTGCTAGGGTAGCACATCGACTATCAGCAGCGATGCTGAAGAAGTGTTTTGCAGGATTATTGGTTTTTGTTGGAAGCTACTTTATTTACAAAGGTTTAATTTAGCTCTTAATTGCATGCAATCATTACTATTAAGTTGATTTAATAGGCTGTTTTGTTCTAAAAGTGCACGTCATGTTGTTGACGTGTAATGACTGAAAAGGAAGGACTTTATAGCTTAAAGATGGTGATCTTCGTTTGGAAATTAAGTTATGAACAATAAGGTTGTTTGCTTGTAACTACTTTTTTATTGGATAAACGAACTAGGATGCTAGAATTTTAAATGAGACTTATTTTGCGTAAATAAAAATTTATGAGAATGATATCAATAAAAAATCAATTAGAAAAAATGTTTCAGATATTCGGTTGATGCTGAGTAGAGTATCTAAATAATTGATCTTTAAATTATAAAAATAGATTATTAAGTCAAATTTAAAGATGAAATAGTGTCTAAAAGTAGTGATTGGCTTAAAAAGCAATGAAATTGTCAGACAATGATATAGAATTTATAAGGTCAGATCAGTTAAAACAAAAAAGCGCAAACAGCATTGGAAAATGCGTATAACAAAGATAGCGAGGGGCTCATGAATCTCGAAGAGGCGGATAGTCTTTCTGAACAGATTGCAAAATATATTAGTGAACAAATAATTAGTGGTGAGCTTGTCGAGGGTGAACGCATTCAAGAATTGCGCATTGCTAAAGAATTAAATGTCAGTCGTGGCTCTGTCCGTGAAGCATTGTTATTACTAGAACGTACATATTTGATCGAAATTTTTCCACGTCGTGGGGCGATTGTTTCTGAAATGTCTGCTCAGCAAGTCAAAGCTTTGTTTGATACCAATGTGATGGTTCTTGGGCATATTGTGCAGCGTATTAGTGAAACTTGGCGAGTAAATGAAGCTGAGCAACTACAAGAGTTATTGGATCAACTTGTCGAGTTTGTTCGTGCTGGTGATATAGAGAAATTTTATGATGCTATTTTTAAATATCTAGCAGAACAACATGAGATGGTGGCTAATCCTTACATGATGCAATTTTATAAGGAATTGTTGCCATCACTACGTCGTAGCTATTTTTTAACCTTAAATACATCGCGCCGAGAACTACAAGAATCATTTACCTTGTTTAAGTTAGTGATTGATGCAATTTTGATCCGAAAATCACAACAAGCTGCTTTATTTATGGAAGATTTTTGTCGACACTTGCGCAACCTTGTGTTGGAATCTCTAACACGAATGAAACAGATTGAATTGGCTTGGGCGAGACGCTCACGCCGTTAGTTAGGGCAGTATGCGTTTAAGCAGTTTAAAACTTTCAGGCTTTAAATCTTTTGCCGATAGTACCACTTTACATTTTAAGGCGAACCGCACTGCGGTAGTTGGGCCGAACGGTTGCGGAAAATCGAATGTGATTGATGCGATCCGTTGGGTTATGGGCGAATCGAATGCACGTCAGTTGCGTGGCGGTAGTATGCAGGATGTTATTTTTACAGGGACATCTAAACGTAAACCTGTCGGTGTTGCCAGTGTAGAGCTTCGTTTCGATAATACATATGGAAAATTAGGCGGCGCATACAATGCATATAATGAGCTTGCTGTTCGTCGTCAGGTCACACGTGAAGGAAAATCAGAATACTTCTTGAATGGCACACGATGCCGCCGTCGTGATATTACCGATATTTTTTTAGGAACTGGTCTAGGACCACGTTCTTATGCAGTCATTGAACAGGGTATGATCAATCGTTTGGTTGATGCTAAACCTGAAGAAATGCGAGTGTTTATTGAAGAAGCTGCTGGCGTATCTCGCTATCAAGCACGTCGTCGTGAGACTTTGCAGCATTTAGAACATACTGAGCAAAACTTAGCGCGTTTGGAAGATATAGCGGCTGAATTAAAATCACAGCTGAGAACGCTAAAACGCCAGTCCGAAGCCGCCATCCAATATAAAACCTTAGAAAATCAGATTCGTACTTTAAAAATCGAAATACTGTCTTTCCAAGCGAATCAAAGTCAGAAGTTACAACAAGAATATACTGTTGAAATGAACGAGCTTGGCGAACGCTTTAAATTAGTTCGGTCAGAGTCGCATACAATTGAGCATGATTTAGAAGCGACAAGTGCTTTATTTCAACATTTGATTCAGCAATCGTCACCTTTGCAGCATGAATGGCAACAGGCAGAGAAGAAACTGGCTGAATTGAAAATGACTTTGGAGCAAAAGCAAAGCTTATTTCAACAAAATAGTAGTAGTCTGATTCAGCTTGAACAACAAAAACTTCAAACTAAAGAACGACTACAGCTTTCTGAACTTCAGGTAGAAACTTTAACTGCACAATATGATGAGCAGAGTGAAGCCTTAGTCGAATTGGAGCAGCAAACACAATCGACCGAACATCACTTTAGTGATCTTCAGGCGCAACAAAAACAAGCACAACAACAATTTGATCAAATTAAAACCCAAGTTGATCAGCAGCAACAAAAAAAGTTGCAAATGGCGGCACAAATTGAACAGCTTGCTAAAAATGTGCAACGAATCGAACAACAAAAGCAGACTTTGCAGAACCAAAGTAATCAGATTCGTGCTCAGGTTCAGGATGATGAGCAAGCGCAACTAGAACAATTACAGCAGCAATTACAACAAGAAATCATTATTTTAGAAACCGAAATAGAGCAATTTCAACAAAATACAAAGATTTTGCAGGATCAACAACAGCAAGATAAAACCAATCTACAGAGTTTAAAAACAGAAATTCAAGTTCTATTGGCTGAACAGAAAAATTTGAATCAATTGCTGGCGAAGCAGAGTCCAAAACAAAATCAAAATGCTGTTCGATTGATGCAAAGCTTGCGCTTAACAACTCAAGGCAAATCTCATGCTGTGATCATTGAGAAATTTTTAGCTAAATGGTTACAAGCACAGTTGATCGAAAGTGGACAAACATTCCAAGAAGATGTGGCACGTCAGTTAAAATCATCCACGCAGCAAAAGATTCAAATACAACAACTGCGTCGTTTAAATGATTTTATTGAAGCTCCACAATCTTCGCTCTGGGCAAATGTTGCCGTTGCAGATGATTTAACAATAGCATTGAGTTATCAGTCTGATCTTATTCATGCACAATCAATTTTGACGCTTGATGGTTATCATGTCGGGGCTGATTGGGTGATCGCTCTGCACTATGATGAAGATAGCCAAAGTGCACAGGGCATGCTAAGCCATCAAGTGCGTTTAGAGGAAATCGAACAACAACTTGCAGAAATGCAGCCACAATTACTTGAGTTAGAAAACCAATTTTCTGTTCAACAACAAACTTTGCAGCAACAGCAACAACATTTACAGCAACAGCAACAAAGCCAAAAACAAAAGCAAAAAGAATTACAACAACTCGATGTGCAAATTGCTAAATTACAAAGTACTGCACAGGCTTTTGTATTGCAGCAACAGCAATTGGCAGATCAACTAAAACAATTGGATTTGCAGCTTGAAGAAGATGCGATGCAGAGAGATGATCTAGAAATTGATCTGCATGCTCTCGCAATTAAATTAGAAGCGGTTTTACCGAACTATAAAACTTTGCAGTTTCAGGTTGAAAGTTTAAATGAGCAGTTAGATGAGCAACAACAACAGTTGACTCAACAACAACAACAACGTGAAGTATTACGCCAGCAGACTTCACAAGCCAATCAACAGATTGAGTTGTTGGAAAAAGATATTTCTTTTTTAAAGACACAATATCGACAAATTATTGAGCAAATAGAACAGGCAAAGAAATTTGTTGATCCAATTCAACTCGAGTTACCAAACCTCGAATCACAATTCCAAGAACAGTTCCAGCAAACTGAAAAATTGCAAAAAAATTGGAATGAATGGCAGCTTGAATTGAATCAAGTACAAGAAAAGCAGCAACAACTGACAGAGCAACGCCATCAAGCCCAACAAAAAGATGAACTGGTGCGTGAACAGTTGGAACAAAAACGCTTGGCATGGCAGGCAGCTAAGTCAGATCGTGAACATTATTTAGAACAACTCAAAGAACTTAATTCCGAACCTGTATCTGATCTGTCGATTGAAATTAAAGAGCATCAGCAAAAACTGGAAAAAGCACAACAACAGTTTGAGAAAATTGGCGCAGTTAATTTAGCAGCTTCTCAAGAATACGAAGAGGTGTCACAGCGTTTTGATGAGCTTAGCCATCAGATGCAAGATTTGCAAAATACTGTTGACCAACTAAAAGATGCAATGAAAAGCATTGATCAAGAAACACGAAAGCTATTTATGACCACTTTTGATCAGGTCAACCAAGAGCTACAAGTATTGTTCCCTAAAGTTTTTAACGGTGGTGAAGCTACTTTGAGTCTTGAGGATGACTGGCAGTCAGGTGTCAAATTAATGGCTCGTCCACCAGGCAAACGTAATAGCTCGCTCGCATTGCTGTCAGGTGGAGAAAAAGCACTCACTGCTTTAGCTTTGGTGTTTGCGATCTTTAGATTGAATCCAGCGCCTTTCTGCGTTCTAGATGAAGTAGATGCGCCATTGGATGATGCGAATGTACAACGGTATTGTAATTTGGTAAAAGAGCTTTCTGAACAGGTACAATTCATTTACATTACACATAATAAATTGGCGATGACAATGGCAACTGATTTATTGGGAGTGACCATGCCAGAGCCAGGTACATCAAAATTAGTGACTGTCGATTTAGAACAGGCAAAAGAATACGGGTTAGTTGCGGAGTCCTAATATGGAAATGAATACAATAATAGGCATTGTTATTGCCGTTGTGATTATGCTCGTTGGTTTGATAATGATTTTAAGAAAACCAAAACCAGTTGAGCCTTCACTAGAAGCAGATTTGCACATTAATCCTGAAAGTAATCAGCCTGTGATTCCACGTCATGTGAGAGATCAGATTCTGAAGGTGGAAACTCCTGAGCTAGCTGTTGAACGTGTTGAGCCTAGTTTTAAAACCAATCCAATCGAAGCTGCTCCCGTTATTGCTTCTCAACCAGTCACTGTAGTTGAAAAAGCATCTGAACCTGAAAAAGTTCAAGAGATTGCTGAATCAGTTGAAGTTAAAACATCTGTAGCAACTGAAGCTGAACTTTCCACTCCAACTCAGACAGAGGGGGAGGCTTTAGAGGATCAAGTAAATCCTTCCGATAAACTTGATGAAGTGAAAGTTGAGCCTGAACTCACGTTAAACCCAAGTATTGAGACTGTTGAGATTGCTGAGTTTGATGGTGAAAGTAATATTTTAGATGTCCATTTGCATGAGCAACAACGTTACGATGATGAAAGTGCGTTAGCAACTGCTGAAGAAATTATTGCCTTAAATGTCTATCCAAACCCGCGCCGTGCACTTTCTGGTGACAAAGCATTAAAAGTATTACTTAAATACGGTTTGCGTTTTGGCGAAATGTCATGTTTCCATCGCTATGAAAATACTGATGAACCAAGTGCTTTGATGTTTTCAGTATTGCGCATTACAGATAATGGTCCAGCAGGTTTTGACTTGGAGACGTTATCAGGTGAACAAGTACAGGGCTTGGCTTTCTTCCTTGCTCTACCAAACAGCAAAGCGGTTACTGGCTACGATATGATGACTAGTATTGCAGGATTAATTGCGCGTGAAATTGATGGTAAAGTTTATGATGAGAATAACCTCGAGTTTTCTCCGCAGTTGAAAGAGCATTGGCGTCATCATGTGATTGACTATCGACCAAGTCAAACAACTGTTTAAAATCAAATTTTTGTAATAAATGCAATGAAAGACATAGGGCGGTTTTCCGCCCTTTTATATGGTGAAATTTAAATGGAACAAAACTCAGTTATTGAGCAAATGCGTCAATTGATTCAATTGATCGCTAAACATAATCATGCTTACTACGTGATGGATCAACCTACGATCACCGACAGTGAATATGACCATTTATTTCATCAACTTAAAGCTTTAGAACAACAGTATCCAGAGTTTATGCAAGCTGATACACCCACGAATAAAGTCGGTGGACAAGCATTATCAAAATTTGAAAGTGTGACTCATGCAGTGCCGATGCTGTCATTAGGTAATGTTTTCAATCAGGATGATTTATTTGCCTTTGCACGTCGTATTGATGAGCGCCTACCGAATCAAAAGGTTCAATACGAGGTTGAACTTAAACTTGATGGTTTAGCGATTTCACTTTGGTATGAAAATGGTGTGTTGATTCGAGGCGTAACTCGTGGTGATGGAGAAACAGGAGAGGATATTACTCAAAATGTCAAAACCATCCGTAATTTGCCTAAGATTTTATCTTCTCAGCACCAAGCTATTCCACAACTCTTAGAGGTGCGTGGAGAAGTATTGATGCCAAAATCAGGTTTTGAAAAGCTCAATGCAGATCAAGAGGCTAAAGGTGAAAAGACCTTTGCTAATCCACGAAATGCTGCTGCGGGGAGTTTAAGACAGCTTGATCCCAATATCGCAGCATCCCGTCCATTAGCTTTTTATGCTTATGGTATTGCTCAATGCGAGCCTCATCATGGCTTAACGACGATGCATGACAGTTTGCACTGGTTGACCAAATTTGGCTTTGAGATCGCAGAGCGTCAATATCTTTGTGAGTCGATTGAAGAAGTCCAACAACGCTATGAGCAAATTCAGCTTGAACGTCCGAATCTCAAAGTTGAAATTGATGGGATGGTGGTCAAAGTCGATGACCTTAAACAGCAGCAACAACTGGGCTTTTTAAGTCGAGAGCCACGTTGGGCGACAGCCTATAAATTCCCAGCGCAAGCGGCTTTGACCAAGGTTGAAAATATTGACTGGCAAGTAGGACGTACTGGCACGCTAACACCTGTTGCTCGTTTAGCTCCTGTTTTCGTTGGTGGTGTTACTGTCTCGAATGTAACTTTACATAATATTGGTGAAATTCATCGTTTAGATGTACGTGTTGGCGATACCGTCAGCGTGTATCGCACGGGTGATGTGATTCCAAAAGTTGAAAAGGTATGGGCTGAATTTAGACCTGCCGATGCTGAGCTTGTTTATTTACCAACGAATTGTCCAGTATGTGATTCTCCTGTCGTCATGCCAGAAGGTGAGGCCTTAGCTCGTTGTTCTGGTGGTTTATATTGTGCAGCACAGCGTATTGAGGCGATTCGTCACTTTGTTTCACGCAAGGCTATGGATATTGAGGGCTTAGGTGATCGTTGGGTAGAGTCATTATTACATCTAGATCTACTCAGAGATGTAGCCGATATCTATCACTTACATGAACATCGAGAAAAATTACTCAGCATTGAAAAAATGGGTGAAAAGTCAGTTCAAAACCTTATTGATGCAATTGATGCAAGTAAGAAAACCACATTGGCACGCTTCATTTATGCTTTAGGTATTCGTGGTGTAGGTGAAACTACGGCACGTATGCTCGCCAATACTTTCCAGACCTTCGATGCTTTGAAAGCTGCAGATATTGATGCTTTGAAGAAAACACCTGATGTAGGTGATATTACGGCAGAATGGATTGTGGATTTTTTCCAAGCCGAGCATAACTTAGAGGTCTTGGAGCGTTTACTTGCTGCAGGGATTTATTGGGATGCACCAACTGCACCAACTCGCCAGCCTTTGAATGGTGAAAGTTGGGTTGTGACTGGCACATTGGAAAGTATGGGGCGTGATGAAGCAACCCAGCGGCTTCAAGCTTTAGGTGCGCGTGTGAGTGGTAGTGTTTCAAGTAAAACCAAATGTGTCGTTGCTGGTGAGAAAGCAGGCAGCAAACTTGATAAGGCACAAAAGTTAGACATTCGTGTAATGAACGAGCAAGAGTTTTTAGAGTTCCTTGCACAGTACGAAGCCTAATAAATCCATAAAAAAGCCCGTTCAGTGAGTCACATTGAACGGGCTTTTTGTTTATGCACGTTTTTTTACAATGCCATCATCAAGTAATTGTTGGAAATGTTCGCAAACACTTTCTCGAATGTCTCTATATTCGATACCCAATTCATCTACGCTACGTTGAGCATTAAAATAAATTGGATATCCCATATTGAGTTTTACGAATTGACGAGAGTGCCCAAATATTGGTGCGACCAATAAGAATACTGCTTTAGGTACAGTAAAGTGTGGAAAAGGATATTTATAACCAAATTTCTGCGTTAAAGCCTTGCCCATTTCTAATAAGCTTAGAGTACCGCCACAAATAATATAACGACCTTTTGCTTGAGTATTTAAGGCAGCTGCGACGTGAGCATCCGCAACATCTCGAACATCTACGATTCCATTCCACATTGGTGGAACACCAAATAAGGTTGTGCCATTACCAAACTGTTGTAATACTTCAATACTACCTGATTGACTCGCATCAGTGAGTGATGGACCCATAACAAGTGCAGGATTGATACAAACAAGGCTCCAGCGATCCTGTTGTTCAGCCATTTCCCAAGCTTTACGTTCAGCAACCACTTTTGAATATGGATAAGGTTGGTGAGTTTCGCTACTGCTATTATTCCAGTGGCTCTCATCAAATTCATTATGAGCAGTATTTTGAATCTCAATTGCATCACCGTAGGTTGATGCAATACTTGAGGTCACAACAACTCGTTTTACTGAATCAGTGCGGTTCACACTGTCTAGTACATTCTCTGTCCCTTTCACAGCAGGTTCAATAATGTCTTTAACGGCATCTTTGTAATTGGTCACTACGAAAGGGGACGCAGTGTGAATGACAACCTCACAGCCTTTCATAGCTTCATCAAATGAATGTGCTTCAAGTAAGTCTGCTTTAAAAAAGTGAATTTCCCCTGATGATTTTTCAGCGAGGTCATAGAGATGTTGAATCTTATCTTTTTTTGAGGGGTCTCGAACGGTTGCGTGAACTTTATAACCTTGGTTGAGTAAGCGTTCTATAATCCAGCCTGCAATATAACCCGTCGCACCCGTGACTAGAATTGCTTTACTTTTATCCATTTTTTTTCCTAATGATTTTTGTGATTGAAGTTGTTTAACGGATTTTGCTCAAACAAACAACAGCTGACCAGTCATTTTTAATGTTTTTTTGATCAATTCCACGTTCAAATAAGAAGTATTGTTAATCGTTACAAAAATCAAATAATACAAAATGATGTAACTTTACCGCTTCGAATGGGGTAATAAATCTGCAAGAGCTTATTTTATCTAAACAAATTATGCGAATTAGAACTGTAAATGCGTATGTTTCTCATTTTAATTTTATAAAAATCATAAACTTACACAATTAATTTTTTGCAAATGTCTTATAAGTTGCTCATAATACTTGTATTCGAAAGGAGTAAATATTATGCGTGGCAATCCAGAAGTCATCGACTATTTAAATATGCTCATTGGCGGTGAGTTGGCTGCTCGTGATCAATATTTAATTCATTCAAGAATGTATGAAGATTGGGGCTTGAGCAAAATTTATGAACGCATTGATCATGAAATGCAAGAAGAAGCCTCACATGCAGATGCCATTATTCGCCGTGTTCTGTTTTTAGGTGCACAACCAAACATGAACCGTGAAGACATTAATGTAGGTACTGATGTCGTAAGTTGTTTAAAAGCCGATTTAGCACTGGAATATCATGTACGTGAAAAACTGGCGACAGGAATCAAACTCTGCGAAGAAAAAGGCGATTTTATTAGTCGTGATATGTTGCGTCAGCAGCTTTCTGACACAGAAGAAGATCATACTTATTGGTTAGAAAAACAATTACGTTTGATCGAATTGATTGGTTTACAAAATTATATTCAATCGCAGATCTAAGATTTGTGAATTAAAAAAACTCAGCATATGCTGAGTTTTTTATTTGATATTCTATTTTTTCTGTAAGTTTTTTAAATCTTTCAATACTTGATCGGCATGTGTCTGTGTATTCACACTCGTATAATGATACATGACGGCACCTTGTGGATTAATTAAAAAACTCTCTCGCTTGGCAATTTTGGTAATACCTAGGTTTCGAACAATGCCAAATTTTCCAGCAAGGTCGCCTTTATCATCAGCCAAAATTGGGAAAGGAAGTCCTAGTTTTTTTGAGAATTTCTGATGTGACGCGACATCGTCTAAGCTCACACCGAGTACCACAGCATTAGATTTTAAAAACTGAGGATAGAGCGATTTAAATTGATTAGCTTCTTGGGTACAACCAGCTGTATCGTCTTTTGGATAGAAATAAAGCACAATCCATTTGCCTTTGTATTGGCTTAACGTATGCCATTTTCCACTTTGATCTTGCAGTTTGAAATCTGGTGCAGACTGTCCAACCCATTCTTTTTGAGCGGTATTTTGTTTAGAGAAAATAGAGGTTTGAGCAAAGCTTGAACTCGCTGATCCGAGCAACATAAGTGTGCTACAAACGATAAGAACTTTGGACTTTATCGTATTCATCATTTTGATCTCAAAGTGTGATAGGCCATATTTTAGCAAATCGAGTTGACCTCGCTAGGAAAAATAACCAATTTATGCGATGTTTTATACAAAATGATTATGCAATCGACAGGTATCTCATTGTCTAAAAAGATCTTACTTATCACTGGCTGGGGTGGTGGTGCCGAATTATTAAAACCTTTACATGATGCTTTAGAACAAAAGGGGTATCTCGTTGAGCGGATTAATATTTTTAATGCTCTCGATAGTGAAGTTTTGCAGCAGCACGTCGAACTTGCAGTGAAATTTGATGTCATTGTGGGATGGTCACTGGGAGGTCAACTAGCAACACTATTAGTCAACCAAATTCAACAGCAATATGATGAACAGAAGCTCTTAATCACTCTAGCATCGAATCCATGTTTTGTTGCTCAAACTAATTGGACGACAGCCATGCCAGTTGAAACTTTTATTCAGTTTAAACAGTCTTTCGAACAGGATGCGATTACCACATTAAAACGTTTTGGCTTATTGGTCTGTCAAGGTACAAGTTCGGCTAAAAAAGATTTCTTAGCTATGCAAAAATTGATACGGCCACAAGCGATTGCATTGCTTAGGGATGGGTTGCAGTTGTTGGAGCAATTAAATTTGGTTGGTTTGTATGAAAATTATCAAGGCAGACAGTTGCATGTATTTGCTGAGCATGATGCTTTGGTTCCTTACCAAGTTGTTCAAAATATCCAGAATTTAGCTGCAAAAAATCTAACTGTTGTTTCTATTGATGATGCTTCTCATGCTTTTCCATGTTTTATGGTGGAGCAGACTGTGCAAGTAATTGAAGATTTTATTTACTCAACGTTCAATCTTGCTTGAAATGAAAGTTCTCGCAATATATTTTAGATTTTGACAAGTTTAAGATGTTTGCAAATTCTTTTATAAGAGTTTTCCCACAAATTGATACTCGATAGCGTCATCCACAACCTGCGTGGTGATAGTAAAAGTGATGAATATGGATGAGTTGATACTCTTGGATGGGCACCAGAAGTGAACAGGTTTTGTGGATGACAAATGGTTTTGCCTACTTTTCCCGAAAGAAAAGTAGGTCCAGCCGAAGGCTAATACCAGAATAAATGAGCACAAGGCAGCTCTCCCCTAAAAGCAATATTTATCTAACCAATGAGGAAGTATGGATGACCGATTTATTTGATTTACAACATATATGGCATCCCTATACCTCGATGTTAAATCCACTGCCAACTTTTAAAGTGAAACGTGCTTATGGTGCAACCATCGAACTAGAGGATGGTCGAACTCTGGTTGATGGCATGTCGTCATGGTGGTGTGCGATTCATGGTTATAACCATCCTGAACTGAACAAGGCGGTTACAGACCAATTGCAAAACATGGCGCATATCATGTTTGGTGGTTTGACGCATGAACCTGCAATTGAATTGGGTAAACTCTTATTAAAAATTACGCCTCCGAGTTTAGATAAAATTTTCTATGCTGACTCAGGTTCAGTTTCAGTTGAAGTGGCTTTAAAAATGGCAGTTCAATATTGGGCTGCATTGAATCAACCTGAGAAAACCAATTTTATTACTACACGTTCTGGCTATCATGGTGATACTTGGAATGCGATGTCTGTATGTGATCCTGTTACGGGAATGCATCAGATTTTTGGCTCAAGTTTACCGAATCGAATCTTTGTACCCGCGCCTCAAAGTCGCTTTGATGAAGAGTGGAATCCACAAGATATTCAAGAACTCAAACAACAGATCGAACTGCATCATCACAGTATTGCTGCACTCATTATTGAGCCAATTGTGCAAGGTGCGGGAGGGATGCGTTTTTATCATCCTGAGTATTTGCGCCAAGCCAAAGAATTATGTCAGCAATACAATTTGTTGTTGATCTTTGATGAGATTGCAACAGGTTTTGGGCGTACAGGTAAAATGTTTGCTTGGGAGCATGCACAAGTTGAACCCGATATCATGTGTATCGGTAAAGGTTTGACTGGAGGCTATATGACATTATCTGCAACATTAACGACTAAACAAGTGGCTGAAACCATTAGTCGTGGCGAAGCGGGCGTGTTCATGCATGGTCCAACCTTTATGGCGAATCCTCTGGCTTGTGCTGTTGCTCTAAGAAGTACTCAATTATTAGTTGAACAAGATTGGCAGAGCAATATTCAACGTATTGAAAAGATCCTTGTTCAGCAATTAAGTGATTTAGCAGAACTTGATCATGTTGCAGATGTACGTGTATTAGGTGCGATTGGAGTGGTTGAATTAACCTCTAGTGTTGACATGAAAAGCTTACAGCAGCAGTTTGTTGAACATGGTATTTGGGTGCGACCATTTGGAAAATTGGTCTACGTGATGCCGCCGTATGTGATCACAGATGACGAACTCCATTATTTATTAGCACAGATGAGTGAAGTGGTAAAAAATATGCAGGGAGTAAATAGCAATGTCCTTGCTTGATCATTATGCTGAGCAGCTTGACCTACTTAAGCAACAGGGTAATTTCCGTCAATTTACTACAAATCAACAGCAGGGACGATGGATTACCATTCAAGATCGAACCATGTTGAATTTGGCATCCAATGATTATTTAGGTTTAGCCGCTGATTTAAGTTTAAGAGAAGAATTTCTCGATACGCTTAAAATAGAACGGGCGTTATTTAGTTCTTCTTCTTCGCGGTTGTTGACTGGTAATTTTGCAGAGTACGAGCAATTTGAAAATAGCCTAAGCAAAGCTTTTGGTCGTGCTGCCTTACTTTTCAATAGTGGCTATCACATGAATATCGGTATTTTGCCTGCATTAGCTGATAGTAAAACCGTGATTTTGGCGGATAAACTGGTTCATGCCAGTATGATTGATGGTATTCGTCTATCGAATGCTCAATATGTGCGTTATCGTCATAATGATTTGCAGCATTTGGAACAGTTATTGCAAAAGTATCAACAAGATGAGCAAGTTGAACGTATTATTGTGGTGACTGAAAGTATTTTTAGTATGGATGGTGATGAAACGGATTTAGCGGCACTGGCGCAGTTAAAGCAACGTTTTTCCAAAGCCATGTTGTATGTTGATGAAGCTCACGCCATAGGTGTGAGAGGTGGGCAAGGACTAGGTTGTGCTGAGCAATATGGTGTATTGCATCAGATTGATTTCCTTGTTGGGACTTTTGGCAAAGCGATTGCTTCGATTGGCGGTTATATTATTTGTGATCCTATCATCCGTGATTATCTTATTAATAAAATGCGTCCTTTGATTTTCAGCACAGCGTTACCACCAATCTCGATGGCATGGTCTGACTTTATCTTTAATAAAGTTTTAAATATGCAGCAGCAGCGTCAGCACTTGGCTGAGATCAGTCATTTTTTACAGCAGGCGGTGATTGCAAAAGGTTTTTCAAGTCCATCGAGTAGCCATATTATTCCAATTATTGTCGGCGAAAGTAATGCAGCGATTGAAAAAGCACGTTATGTTCAGCAACAAGGTTTTTATGCCATGCCTGTGCGACCGCCAACAGTACCGCAAAATAGTTCACGTTTACGTATTTCATTAACGTCTATGGTTCAAAAAGCAGAATTAGAAAAATTGGTGGAATGTTTGTGAGTGTCGATAAAGCTTTAGTCGCTCAACGTTTTGCCAAAGCAGGGCAAAGTTACATTGAGCATGCTGTAGTGCAAAAGCAGATCAGTGCACAGTTATTTGAATATCTGAAAGTGTATTGTCCTAATACTTTTGATTCTGTACTTGAGATCGGTTGTGGGTCGGGTAATTTAACGCATTTATTTCAGACTCATTTTCAGTTTGATCAATTATTTTTAAATGATCTTTATGAGGATGTTGAACAGCATTTTTCAACGATTCAAAATATAGCTTGGTTGATCGGAGATATTGAACAGCTTGAATTACCATCAGAATTGGATGCGATAATTTCAAGTTCAGCTTTGCAATGGATGGCTGATCTACCTGCGTTATTACAACGAATTCATGATGCTTTAAAACCGAAAAGCTATTTGGGTTTCTCTACATTTGGTGAAAATAATTTAATTGAAATCAAAAAGCTGACTGGGCAAGGTTTAAATTATTATTCCAGTGACGTATTGAAACAGAAACTTGAAGAAAATGGCTTTGAGATTGTGTTTATACAAGAAGAACAAAAACATCTAAATTTTTATGATCCTAAATTAGTGCTGCATCATCTAAAAGCGACGGGGGTGACTGCAACAGCAAAGTCACATCGTTGGACCAAGCAATCTTTACAGCAGTTTTATTCTGATTATCAACAGTTTCATGATGAGCTAGGTTTTCGCCTAACATATCATCCGATTTACGTGATTGCGCGGAGAAAAGCATGAGTGCAGCAATTTATTTTGTCAGCGGTATTGATACAGAAATTGGGAAAACTTATGCCACAGGTTATCTCGCCAAACTTTGGACCGAACAAGGGCAGCGTGTTATCACCCAGAAGTTGGTGCAAACTGGCAATGTCGATGTGTCTGAAGACATCGAAAAACACCGTGAAATCATGGAGAGTGGCTGGTTTCAGGAAGATCATGAAAAATTGACCATGCCTGAAATTTTCACTTATCCAGCTTCACCACATTTGGCGACGCGTTTAGATGGGCGTGAGTTAGATTTTGCCAAGATCGAAGCTGCAACTAAAGAGCTTGCTCAGCGTTTTGAGGTGGTGCTGTTAGAGGGTGCGGGCGGTTTAATGGTGCCTTTAACCACAGAGTTATTGACCATTGATTATATTGTTCAACATCAATTTCCTGTGATTTTGGTGACTTCTGGACGTTTGGGCAGTATTAACCACACATTGTTGAGTTTAGAAGCTTTAAAACATCGTGGTTTGAGTTTGCATGCTTTGGTGTATAACTTAAAAGATGAATCGAAAGATCCCCTCATTTCTAAAGATACAGCGGATTATTTAAAGGCTTATTTGGCAAAGCATTTTCCTGATGCTCAATGGATTGATTTGGAAAAGTTTAATTAACTTAAATTTTAATGAGAATCAAAATAGTTGCTCTTAACGGAGTCTCGCCGAGTTCAATCTAAAGTTAGGGATAAACTTGCAGTTCGCCCTACTTTGGTTTCGCCCAAAGTAGGCAAAGGCATTGTCATCCACAAAACCTGTTCTCTTTCTGTTCTTGTTTTTATTATTTCGCAGAAACAATATATTGCAAAATTCACGCAGGTTGTGGATGACATTTCCGAGTATCATATTTCATGTGAGATTTTTGATTGTAAAAAGTAAGGTTTAAAATGAACAAGAAAAATAAATTAGTTCTATCCATTTTATTTGGATTTTTGATTCCAGTCTCAGCATCCTATGCTGCTGTACCAACAGATAAAACCATCATTAATTGGATTACTAATTTACAAGATTCAAATGCGAATCCTCAGCAAGCCATTCAGATTGATCATACGGAAAAATTAAAATTAATTTCAGGCGAAGAAGCTTATTTGTCTGCTGTTAGTTTTGAAAATGCTGGGCGTAACTTTTGGGCGGGTTATGTATTGACTCGACCAAAGCTCAAACAAGCAAAAATTTTAAAAGAGTTTGGTGGTCAATCGAATACATTTAAAGTTCATCCAACGATGTATAAAGGTAAATCGATCGAACTGGTTGAAATCGAAAGTGCTGGTTCGGGACAAGGAACTGTTGAAGCTACTAAAAGTTTAGTTTATTTGAGTCAATGGAATGCCAAGTTGATTACTGAAGTTCAGGAGTCCTCTAATGCTGGTCGCTATGACGAAAAACTTGATGCAGAAGATTGTCGTACTGGATTAGATAATACGGGTTATTTAAACGTGATGCCGTATTCGCCTTATGTTGTGAAAACTACGGTGACAGGAAATGCCTGCAATGACAAACCGAAAGGATATAAAGTAAATAGTTTGGTTCTCCCAATCGTCATTAGTGAAATTAAATAAAAAAAGCTAACAAGCGGACTTGTTAGCACAGGAGGAACTTAGAATTGTGAAGCTTAATAGTTAGTGTTTATTTTTCTAGTTATTACTCACGATTCCTATTTTAGTGACTTTGCTTTGCTGAGCTAATGCCATCACCATAGCAATATTTTTATATTCAGCTTGAGGATCAGGTTTAAACTTGATCTGATCCTGATCAGCTTTTTGCGCAACAGATTCAAACAAAACCTTCAAGGCTTGGCGATCAGCAACAGCTTGATCGTTCCAGAAAATACGACCTTGTGCATCGACTCTTAAGTTGATTGTTTCAGGTGGTTTCTGATCGGTTGGTGGCGGTGGTGCGCCATTAGGTAAATTGATATTAATGGCATTGTTTGGGATTGGAATTGTGATGATGAACATAATCAATAACACCAGCATGACATCAATTAAAGGTGTCATGTTGACATCGAGCATCACATCATCTTCGCCACTTTTTGGTCCGACATTCATACCCATGACTAACTCCTTATCGTCTGATTAATGTGAACTAGGTGGAGTAGTGACAAATGCGATTTTGCCAATACCCACTTGTTGGGTGGTGCTAATTACCTGATCAATTGCAGCGTAGTGCGTCAATTGATCACCACGAATATGAACTTCAGGTTGCGGGCGCTTTTGCGCCTCAACTTGTAAACGAGCAAGTAAAGTTTCTTTATTTGCAACGTATTGTTCATTCCAAAAAATATCGCCAGTTTTGTTGACTGAAAGTTGAATATTTTGAGGGGTGGTGGCGTAAGGCGTATTCTTTTCTTCAGGTAACTTTACAGGAACTGTATGTGTGACCACTGGAACAGTGATTAAAAAGATAATCAAAAGCACCAGCATGATGTCCACAAGCGGAGTGGTGTTGATGGTGCCGATCACATCATCATCACTTTGATCTGAATTTATCATCATGCCCATAATCGTATTCCTTATTTAGAATCACGATTGACAGGATTGCTGCGTAATTCGCCACTGAGTAAAACTGCATGTAAGTCAGAACCAAATGAACGGACATTGTCCATGACAGCTTTATTGCGACGTGTCAGCCAGTTATAACCAAGTACTGCAGGTACAGCGACAGCTAAGCCAATTGCGGTCATGATTAATGCTTCACCCACAGGCCCAGCAACTTTATCAATAGATGCTTGTCCTGAAATGCCGATCGCAGTCAATGCGTGATAAATTCCCCAAACTGTTCCAAATAAGCCAACGAAAGGAGCAGTTGAACCCACTGTTGCAAGGAATGCCAAGCCGTTACCTAAATGGCTTTGTACTTTATCAATCGCGCGTTGAATCGAAATCGTTACCCATGTGTTGAAATCAATGCGTTCTAATAAGGTGCCATCATGATGTTTGGTGGAGTGAATACCTTTTTCAGCTATATAGCGGTACGTGCTGCTAGGGTCTAAGCTTTCTTTTGCGCTATTTAACGTATCTGCTTCCCAAAAGTTACGTTCAGCTTCAGTACCATGGCGTTTGATTTTGCTTTGCTGAAATAGTTTTGAAAGGATGATGTACCACGTACCAATTGACATTAAAACAAGGATGAATAAGGTCGTTTTTGCAACGAGATCACCCTCACGCCATAAAGCTTCTAAGCCATAAGGGTTATGCACTTTTTCTTCAGTCGCAGGAAGAGGTGGTGGTGTTGGTGATGATTGTGTTGTTGCATCAGTCGCGACCGTAGTTATAGCTGTGGGTTGCGTGGTTTCTTCAGCCCAAACAGAACTAATTGGAAGCAGAGTGCTGGTTGAGATAAGACCAATCGCAGCAAATCGAGAGATTTTTTTTACAGTTTTATTCATCTTTAATTCTCCAAAAATTTGTTTCATATATTTAATTAAGAAATCGTGAATGGGTATTCGATCTCATACCATTCTTGTTGAGGTACGCCATCTTTCATCGCGGGAGTGAAGGTACATAGACTAAAAGCCTTTGATGCTGCTTTATCTAAGATCTTGCTACCACTCGATTTTTTAATTTTTGAATCAATTACTTTGCCTGTTCCGTCAACTAATACGCCTATACGTACCGTACCTTCTTCCTCATTCATTAATGCTTCACGAGGGTAGTCAGGTTTTTTACAACCTGCTTCACCTTCTGAAACGCCTCGTGAAATTCCAGCTGGTTTCGCAGGTGCTGGGGGAGCAGCAGCTGCAACTGGCGCAGCAACAGGGCTAGGACTTGGAGAAGCCGCTGTGACAGGCGCAGGTGTTGCAACTGAGGTTTTGGTTGGTTGTGTAGGTGTTGGTTTTGCAACAGGCGTTACTTTCTCTACCTGCTTAGGCGGATCAGGCATTTTTGCCACTTTCTCAACCATCTTGGGTAGTTC
>Ga0247720_100265_pt1 | contig 22991 bp, 18 predicted proteins | sample MSEWel2015_12_15_FD_189078 | JGI IMG/M metagenome (GOLD analysis project Ga0247720, IMG submission 189078) | Subsurface sediment microbial communities from gas well in West Virginia, United States - MSEEL Well Study Marcellus 3H_2015_12_15 | ecosystem: Environmental > Terrestrial > Deep...
AAAATGTTTGCAAAGGCACCATTTCTAAAACCGCAGTCAAAATATCAAAGGCCGGAAAGCTTAATTTTCCGGCCTTTGCTGGTACACCCGGAGGGATTTGAACCCCCGACACCCGGTTTAGGAAACCGGTGCTCTATCCTCCTGAGCTACGGGTGCGCATATTTCCCACTCTTTCTGCAACGCTTATATTATAAAATAAATAACTCAAAAAGTCAAACAATATTTTTAAATCTCAGACACTATTTTGAACAAAAGCCTGGCTTTTTATACTACCCAATGATTTTTATGGTATAACCCCGCTATAGAAATTGCCGATCTATTGAAAATTCCACACCGAAGAAAGCACCTGGAAAACACCTGTTTTATTCGTCCTTCACAGCTTTACCAACCGCACTTTTCCCCATGCACCCATCTTGTCATCTACAACAATTACCACACCCAAAACCCCTTGAATCCGCCTGGCAAGATGAACACCCTTTTCAATATCATCCGGAGTCTTCACAACATTCCCCACAGCGGTAGCGGCTGCATCGGCCAGCGCAGTATCATGGGACAATATGACCACTGCATCGGCCCTGCCAAAGCTCAACGAATGCCCTATCTTGCCCGATGAGGTGCAAACCCCTATTGGCGTGTCTTCCGCAGAGATTTTAAGCCCAATCTTTTGACTCAAAGGAGAAGCGCCCGCAAATATGGCTATGACCCTTTCGCGGAAGCTCTTGAGAAAGATATCCCCACCGTTTTCCACAATCACCTCGGGCGAGTATTGCAATAGTTCCATCCCGACAAATTCGCTTATGGCACCCGCAACCGCTGCCATAGGCCCTACGCCGGCCCTTTGCGCAGCATCGCACATCCGTCGCACTATCGCCGGTGCATCCGGCAAACATTTAATTGGCACCAGCGAGGTTAAAAACCTGCTATCTTTCCTGATGTAATCTTCAATATCCTTTCTGTATTTTTTGACCAGCTGTAGGGCCTCCTGACGCAGCATTGAATGTGCACCGATATCCAGATCGGTCTGTTCCACCTTTACATTGAAATACACCAAATCCTTTGCCCTGTATAACTCTCTATAAAACCTTTTTTCCGCCATAACACCACTTCTATTTAAAAAACATACGAAACAAATATTTTACAGAAAAATATTCACATCCATGGCATTTAGAGGACAGGCTTTGACGCACAGCTCGCATATCAGGCATTTGCTGTGGTCAAAGGTCAGCTTCCACTCATTTCTATCCATGCTCAAAGCCCTGGACGGGCAGACAGCGGTGCAGGCACCACAGTGAACGCATTTCTCCTCATGCCAAATTATATTCTTGTTGAATATCCTGTACTGTACCCCCTGCTCCTTTAAATACTGCAATCCCTTTTCTATGTTTTCCGCAGTACCTTCAAGCTCAGCCATCAGCCTTCCTTTTTTGTTGGGCTGGATCTGAGCCTGCAGAATATTGAACATGAGGTCATAATCCTTGACCAGGCGATAGGTTATGGGCTTGTCGGTCTTCTCAGGAGGAAAATACATAAACAGCTTTATCTTCTGCAACTGCACTTACTTCACCTCCCTTTCCTTCAAAGGGTTAAAGCGCCGGTCTTCAGGCAGTTTCTGTATAGGTTCCTGCAGTAAAAACTCGCCTTTTAATATCATTTCCTTGAGTACCTGTGCAATCTCCCGCGCCTTTCTCAGGCTGGACAGCGGTGCTGTAGGTACTTTCTTACCGTTGAGCTCAATTGTACCACTTCGCAGCTCTTCATAGCTAACTTTGCGCAGTACAGGTCTCGAACGGCTGGGCACGCTGTAGTCTACAACCTGCGTATAAATGTCACGATTGCGTACCGCTAAAAATTTAGCCATATCCTCATCCAAAACCGGAATGGGAATGCCGATCCCCACAAACAGGGTAGTACCGTATTTTTCATAGCTGGCCGCCCTTATGAACCGACTGCTCATCTGCTTCATATCCCCTACAACCGCGAGGGTGGCTCCTGAATACTGAATAACTCCATCCCTAATTACTTCTTTATTTCTCACAAACTGCGTACCTTCCCACGCAACATAACCCTGAGCACCGCCGATGAATATCCTGGTCCCAATACCTATACTCCTGAGCTCGGGATCGTTGAGCAACGGGCTCAGCTCCCCCGATGTACAATAGGTCACATTCCCATATTGAGGCAGAAGGGTACCCATATAGGTGTAAAGTATTCTATCCGATGAGTTGGTAGCAGCATTGTAATTTTGATACGCATTCCTGGGATTGAATAAATACGCCTGGTTCAAGTCATCTAAGGTAATGTACGTGGTTATCTCTTTCCTTGGATAACAGTCCGTTCCATACGACTCTGCGCGCAGCTTGATCTTCTTTCCATCTATTAAATCCTGAATCACATGCGCTCCGCCGTATTCAAAACCTTGCGTCTCAGACAGCTCGGTAGCGCCTATATATGTGTCTACTGCAGCCAATCCCCCATAGGCTGGCACATCATTGAGCCATATCCTATTCATACGGATAGGGGGGTCTGAATGGCCAAAATTGATGAAAGCTCCGCTGGAGCACATAGGGCTGAAAGTCCCTGTCGTAACCACGTCCACCTCTTTTGCCGCCTGAGCAACTCCCTTTTCTTCGACCAGGTCTTTGAACTCTTCGGCAGTCAGCACAACCACTTTACCATCTTTTATTTTCTCGTTAATCTCGTCAAAAGTCTTAGCCATTCCTTCTCCCTCCCCTTACATCTTACAACACATATATTTTTTAAGTACACTTGTGCTGGATAAAAAATCAACCTGATAAATATTACATACTATTGTACAATATCTTTAACTTTTGTACCATACTTTTTAACAGAAATTTTTATAATTTTTGATGGCGCAAAAAATGGGTATAACCTTTTTAAAAATAATAACAAAAACTGGGGAACCTGTATAGATTATACAAGCTCCCCTAGTTTATCAAGCTCATCTAATATTTCCTGAAATATGCCAAATATAAGTTGATTTTCTTGTGTATAAGGCTTCCTAGCTTTAAAATAAGACATAAATGGATTGACCAGGCCAGCTGTAGCTATGCCTCCTAAAAAGCCGTAACGTTCTATCAATAATACTTTTTCAACCCCCAAGCGTTTAGCAGCCACAACAGCAGCCACACCGGTTAATCCCCCACCACCTACTACAACATCATAATTATACATAAGTCAATTCCTCTCCTATGAAAAATACAGAACTCCTAATGTAAAAATTCAAAATAAAACTTCATTCTACCTGCTTCATCCACCAGCACACCAAACAAAAAATTTGTCATCCTGGTGTCTGCAGGCACAATGCTTAATAAAATCAAGTATATGATCAGTTTAATACTCCAGCTCCATAGGTTCTCCCCTAACCTCAAATTCGCCTACAAGAATGGGGGTCTTTGCAAGGGCTTCGCTTCTTTTATCCGGTTGCCTGCCTCCCACCATGACCCTAAACCTGCCCGGCTCCAAGATGCATCTGCCGTCGTTGTCTATAAGCGCCATCTGCCTAGGAGTCAACGTGAATGTGACAGTTGTGGTCTCACCCGGCTGAAGCTTAATTCGTGAAAAACCTTTGAGCTCATGAATGGGCACATCCACCGATGCCTCCAAGTCTTTTAAATACAGCTGTACCACTTCATCTCCAGCCATGTTGCCGGTATTCTTTACATCCACCGAAATAGTAATGGACTGCCCAGCTTCTATAACTTCTGCACTCAACTTCAAGTTGCTGTATTCAAAAGTTGTGTAGCTCAATCCATACCCAAAGGGATACAATGGCTCATCCTCCATGTATCTATAGGTCCTGCCCTTCATGCTGTAATCGGTAAATGGCGGCACCTGATCCAGGGATTTAACAAAAGTAACCGGAAGCCTCCCACCAGGATTGTAATCACCAAAAAGCACATCTGCAATTGCCGTTCCACCCTCTTCTCCCGGATACCAGGCCTGCAATATAGCCGGCACATTCTCCTGTGCCCAGTTTATGGACACTGGGCTACCGCTGAAAAGCACCAGTACAACTGGTTTGCCGGTAGCACATACAGCCTTCAATAGCTCTTCCTGCATACCAGGAAGATCAAGGCTGGTTTTATCTCCTCCAGCTGTGGACCTCGCCGCATCCCCTTCCTCGCCTTCCAACTCGGGCGACAGCCCCAAGCACATTATGACCACGTCTGCCCTCTGAGCGGCAGCCAAGGCTTCCGCAAAACCTGCAGTAGCCTCCTGTCCCCAGTAACTAGACTGCGTACTGGTAAGATCACATCCTTCAGCGTAATATACTTTCGTTTGAGGCGAAACCTTCGCACGTATACCCTCCAGAGCGGTCACATATTTAGAAGGCGTACCGTTGTAATTGCCCAGCAACACCTTCTTGTTGTCAGCATTGGGACCAATTACCGCAATCGCTTTCAAATCCTTCCTAAGCGGGAGCAGTCCGCCCTCATTCTTGAGCAATACCATCGACTCTCTTGCCATTTCTAGAGCCAGCCTGCGGTGTTCCTCACAATCATTCACTTCATAGGATATCTGGGCATAGGGAACCCTCTCCGGCGGATCAAACATCCCAAGCTTAAATCTGGCTTTAAAGAGTCGCTTCACAGCTCTATCGATTGTCTCTTCGGATACAAGTCCCTGCTTTACCGCATTGACCAAGCTTTCAAATACCCTGCCGCAGTTGAGGTCACAGCCGGCATTAACAGCCAGTGCCGCCGATTCCTCTGGAGTATTGGTCACCTTGTGGTGAGCATGAATATCGTAGATGGCTCCGCAGTCAGACACAACGTAGCCGTCAAACCCCCACTCATCCCTTAAAATCTTTTGAAGCAGCGTCGGGCTGGCACAACACGGCTCTCCATTGGTACGATTATACGCGCCCATTATGGATGCTGCCTTGCCTTCCTTTACGCATTCCTTAAACGCCGGCAAATATGTCTCCCTCAAATCTTTCTGACTGACTCTGGCATCAAAGGAGTGGCGTAGAGGTTCAGGACCACTATGTACCGCATAATGCTTGGGTGTGGCTATCGCCTTCAAATATTTAGGATGATCACCCTGTATACCCTTTACAAATGCCACGCCCATTCGGCCGGTCAAATAAGGATCCTCGCCGTAGGTTTCCTGACCCCTTCCCCACCTGGGGTCGCGAAATATGTTTATATTAGGAGACCAAAATGTCAGCCCTTTGTAAATCCCCCTGTCGCCCTGGCGCACGAACTCGTGGTGCTTGGCCCTAGCCTCATCAGATATGGCACACGCAACCCTGTACAGAAGCTTATCGTTAAACGAAGCTGCCATCCCTATAGCCTGTGGAAATACGGTGGCAATTCCTGCTCTGGCCACGCCATGAAGACATTCATTCCACCAGTTATATTCGGGGATGCCCAGGCGCGGTATGGCGGATGAAGCATATATCATCTGCGAGACTTTTTCCTCAAGCGTGAGGTGCGAAACCAGGTCATCCACCCTTTTTTCTAAAGGCTGGTCCGGGTCAAGGTAGGTTGGAATACCGCCATTTTCGTGTTGTTTTGAATTATCGTTCATTTTCAAACCCTCCTCATCACAAGACGTAATACGAATCGGTTACAATGTTTTAATATTGTTATTCCTGATATTCGAGATCACAGATAATGTAGAAAAAGCTTAGTTTAAAGCTCAAAAATATTTTACCACACTTTTAGTATTTGTTCTGCTTAATTTTATTTCTTTTTTGAAAATTATGCATCTTAGGTAAAACAATAAAAAGCGCCCTGCTGTATAATCATAACACCTTAAACCGGTTATTTAAAGCAGGGCACCTATAATAGAACGATCAAATACCACACCGTTTCCCATAACAACCAATGAGCCCATCGCTGATCTTATAAACATAAATCTTACATGACGCTTTATTTCTCATACACCGGGTCAACGATGACACCCATGAACAGCAAGCTCCCCGTCTCATTGTCGCGTATTACAAAGAAGAATGGACGATTTACTATCATGCTAAAGTTATCGACGGGCAAAGACGTTATCCCCACCTCTACCGAAGTTGCTCCTGATGCTTCGGTGCCTTGCTCATTGGTCTCTACAAAAGTCTTGTGCTTTACGCTGCTTATATATACATTGGCTCCTGGAGCAATGGGATGCATCTTGCTGAAGTTGGCTTTCTCAGCATCAAATGCCACTTCCATACCCAAAGCCTTTAATGCCTCGCTCAGATCCACCTCATACTCCAGTTTAAATTTCGGCAGTCCAACTTCGCCCTGGGCGTTAGAGAATGAACTCATCCACTCCTCCCATTTTTCAAAGGTTATGCCGCCGCAAAACTCATTTAGGTCAACGCCCTCATCGGGCAAAAATACCACCATACTTACCCGTCCATTGCCGTACGGGAGGCTTACAGCCTGGAAGTTTTCCTCCTTGTAATAGGGATATTCTTTCCCTGTTTGGAACATTATTGGGTGAGCCTTTTGAGTGCCATCGTCCAGGGAAAACGGCTCTTCTCGCGTAAGACCGGGGTCAAACTTATTTGTCCAGCTCCCTTTGAAATACAATGCGTTTATGAGAAACATGATGGTATCGGGAGATATGGCATCTCCAACGATCTTCTCGATCTTGTCTCTCGTCTGCTTCTTCACCCAGTTGTTTATAGTTTTGGAAGCATCGGGTGAATCAAAGTCCAGTTCCTGTACCTCGGCACCGTAGAACTTCCTGTTTATGTCTAGAAACTCATCATAGAAAGACATTCCCTTGCGTGCCCATAGCGAATTGGCTATAACCACTTGAATGTCAGGATCCGGGTTTTGAAGAATGGTTTTAAGGTCTGCATAAGCCTTATTGAAATCCTCTATATCGATTCCCTGTACTTCCAAAACCTCTGCCATGGCATTCTTTGTTTCTCCATCCGCTCCGTTGTATGTCATTGCCAGCGCCATAGCAATGCTTGCAGGGGAAATGAACACGTTTTCACCAGGCTGCTGCTCAATGAGCTGCTTGAATAGTTTAAATGCAAACCTGGTGTTGGCTTCCACCAACCTGCTATCCACCTCTTTGGCAGGAGGCGGCAATTGTGAACTCCCAATGGAAGCTCCGCCAAACAGCCCGGAATCGCCAAAATATCTTCCAATTGAACTGCAGGAAACCGCCATGAGCATCACTGTAACCAATAATATATACATAAAGAATTTGGTAAAACCCTTCATTGCCTTCCCTCCCTATATTGTTTCGTGTTCACTGTAATAGACGGAACATAAATTAAAAAGTTGCATTATTTTTCCCTTTTTTGAATGACGAATAATTAACTATTGAGTTGAAGATACTATGACTAGCAAATTCATGAAAGGAGTGTTGTGTGTGGCACAGCTTAATCAACTAGAGCTTCAAAACTTGAGGCATCTAATAGGTGCCCATGAAACGGCATACCAGAAGTTACAGATGTATGCTCAGCAGGCTGATGACCCACAAATCAGACAAATGTTCCAAAAATCGGCTCAGGATGCCCAAAAAGCCAAACAACAGTTAATGTCATTACTAAGCTAAAGGAGGTTTACCTATGAGAGAAAAAGATATGGTCAATGACGTGCTTTCTATGCTCAAAAGCAGCATAACCACCTATGCCAATGTAATTGCCGAAGCCGAAAATCCTCAGTTCAGGCAAATGGTTCAGCAACTTAGAAACAACTGCGAAACCTTCCAGTACGACCTTTTTAATGTAGCCAAACAAAAAGGATATTATCAGCCGGCAAAACATGCCAACCCTGCTGACATACAAGAAATACGCTCTCAATTTATGATGAGCTAACCAGGCATATAAAAATTAGCCGGGGAGGGCTGAAGCCCTCCCCAAATTTAATGTATCAAGTTAAAAACCTAAATTCTTAAGCCAACGAGCACAAAGCTCTGTCCAGCTGCTTACAGATGGTTCTCCCAACGCCAACCCCAAGCCATGTCGACCGTGAGGATATATGTGCAATTCAAATGGTACACCACACCGCCTCAACGCTTCAGCAAACAGTAAGCTGTTTTGCACCGGAACCGCTTGATCATCAGCGGTATGCCACAAAAATGTAGGAGGTGTATCCGGCGTTACATGAAGCTCATTGGATAAAAGTTTTATCAGCTCATCGGATGGATTTTCCCCTATCAGGTTTATCATAGAACCATGATGGCGGTATTCCCCAAAAGTTATAACAGGGTAGCACAATATCATAGCATCAGGCCGGCAGCTCATTCTATCAATTGGATCTTCAGCATCAGCACGTCCATCATCAAAATGAGTCCCTACAGTAGATGCCAAATGCCCTCCTGCTGAAAAACCCATTACGCCAATATGATTGGGCTCAATATTCCAATCGGCCGCATGATAACGTACATAACGTATTGCCCGCTGCATGTCCATGAAAGGATACGGATATCTATAGGAAGGAGCAACACGATAATTGAGCACAAAAGCCGAAATCCCAATACTATTTAACCATAATGCTACAGGTTCACCTTCATGGCAAGCTCTCCTAACGTATCCCCCACCAGGGCAAATAATAACTGCACCATGGGCATCACCGCTGTTAACGATGTAAGGTACAATACTCGGCGTGTCTTCTTTTGTGTCACCTTTTGCCCCCGACGCACCGTTAGGCCAAAGCAATATTTCTTCCATAAACCAATCCTCTCACTTAATCTATATTTGATAAATTAGATTATAACACAAATTGCTTATGATCATGATTTCGGAGCGTTCATTTTAAATATATAACAAGCTCACAACAAAAATTTGAGATTTATGGTTGACATCTAAAGACAAATAGTTTAAAATGAATTACGCTAAGATGTGCCCGTAGCTCAGCTGGATAGAGTGTCTGACTACGAATCAGAAGGTCGGGGGTTCAAGTCCCTCCGGGCACGCCAGAAACCCTGTAACATCAAGTGTTACAGGGTTTTAATTTTTCCCGCGTATAGGGTTTTCCCACACTTTTCCCACAGTCAAAAATATAATCAAAACATAACACACAAACTCTACTAAAACCATTCCACCGCGCAAAACAAAAAAGAGCGGCTAAAACTTCTTTATAAAGACTGACAAGCCTCCGTACAGTTTTTCTTACATCTTCTCTTGGCGCTTTGACACGATAAATCCTGATTGCAGCTGCAACTATACCATTTACATTTAGCATCCCATCCGGTTCTCCCACTAGTAGCTTGCATTGTTCCTTGCTCGTCGGTGGCCCGTCGTGAATGTAAATTAGACAAGACCTGTGTCATTACTCAAAGTCATAGTCGTGCCATTGCTCAAGGTCATAGTCGGACTCTTTTATATCCCCCCAAGGCTTGTTGCTGACCTTCTCTGCCATTTGATGCTCACCCCCTTACAAGAAGGCATAAAAATGCCACCTCAACCGCTTTGGTTGGGTGGTTAGCGATACTAATGAACTGAAAAAGAAGGCAGAAAATTATATCAAAACAGGTGTCATAAGCGGTACCGATGAGCTAGACCTGCTTATTGCCGAATTGATTTAGTGTGCAAATACTTTTATTTTTGTCGCTAATTCTTTAATCGGTATACCATCAATTTTGTAACCGTTTAAAAATTCCTCAATTGTATTATATTCTTTTTCGGTTTCTGGTTTGTTGTACTCGCAAATGTAAATTTTGTCATAATACAAAAGCGAATAGTCTTTGCCATTATACTCAAACCGATCTCTCCAACAGCTTTCAAGTCGTCAATAAACTCTTGTAGAGAAGAATAAGTATCATACATCTTTCTCATCACTCCAAATATCTCTAATTTTTTCTTTTCCTGTTTCCGTTAACTGCCTAAACTTTCGTTGTCTTTCACCATTTAACCAATCGTGTGCATGAGGGACAATTGGATGAGCCTTCGGGTACCCATGGTCTGTTAAATCAATATCTACTTTTGCATTTCCTTTGGCATCATAAAATCTTCTGCTAATGACCTTTTTAAGTTTAGGATGTAATGCATCTATCATAGCATTACTAAAAGCTTTAACTGGTAATTTATTCCCTACAATAGTAATTATACCACTTCCCTCATCAACTTTCACTATGTTGTTTATGTTAAAGTTTGCAAGATATTTATCCAACTCTTTTAAATAGTGCTTATCGATATTATGTTTTAATCCCTTATAGGTAGACTAAAAACCGAGATTATTGAAAAGGCATTGGCAGCATGGAAAGAGGTTTCAATCCCTTATAGGTAGACTAAAAACCAGGGGACGGATGTGGATGCTGTTATTTTGCACGAGAGTTTCAATCCCTTATAGGTAGACTAAAAACCCCTGCGTTATAGCTCCCCACCAGGTTGGAGCCGTCGGTTTCAATCCCTTATAGGTAGACTAAAAACTTGATGTCATCAACATACCCAGTAGTACCATACATTGTTTCAATCCCTTATAGGTAGACTAAAAACCAGCTTCGAGACTGTCAAGTTTTTCGACAGTCTCGAGTTTCAATCCCTTATAGGTAGACTAAAAACTTATATAAAGCTTGAATTAGAAGCATTAAAGAAACGTGTTTCAATCCCTTATAGGTAGACTAAAAACTCTTGCAAGAACTATTACAAGAACAAGAACAAGCAGGAGTTTCAATCCCTTATAGGTAGACTAAAAACGTTCCTCCCGCATAAGGCCCATTTGCTCATATCCATAGTTTCAATCCCTTATAGGTAGACTAAAAACTCAAACTATGCCATAGAGAGCGACCAGCCTCTTGCTGTGTTTCAATCCCTTATAGGTAGACTAAAAACGTGTACAAGCCCATATTGGCGCTATGTATTCAGCAAAGTTTCAATCCCTTATAGGTAGACTAAAAACCTGCATTGAAACATTGCGAAAAACAAAATACGCAAGTTTCAATCCCTTATAGGTAGACTAAAAACTACATCCGATGACCGAAGCGGTCAGGGATTTTTCTTTGTTTCAATCCCTTATAGGTAGACTAAAAACTTGCCCTTTCGGTATGGGAACTGGGAAGTGATCTGTTGTTTCAATCCCTTATAGGTAGACTAAAAACCAGAGATACGAGACCAGCTGTTCCCGCAGACAGCGACGGTTTCAATCCCTTATAGGTAGACTAAAAACTTGCTCCGCTGCAGGTATATCAGGTTGTCATATGCCGGTTTCAATCCCTTATAGGTAGACTAAAAACACAACGCGCGGCTCTCCGTGGTGGGCACTGGAACAAGTTTCAATCCCTTATAGGTAGACTAAAAACGTAACATAAAAGGCATGCTTAAAAGAAACAATACCGTTTCAATCCCTTATAGGTAGACTAAAAACCGTGGGACAATTGAAAACCAGCTAGAATTTGCAACGTTTCAATCCCTTATAGGTAGACTAAAAACTCACCAGGTTACACAGCGGAACATGGGGGTGTATACATGTTTCAATCCCTTATAGGTAGACTAAAAACCAGTATTGCGAAGCTTGGATTGATGAGGCCGAGATTAGTTTCAATCCCTTATAGGTAGACTAAAAACCCTATCGCGTATCCTATCGCGTACGGTATTTGTTCAAGTTTCAATCCCTTATAGGTAGACTAAAAACCTTCTTTTGCCCTGGCCCGTTCCACCACTCGGCAAAGTTTCAATCCCTTATAGGTAGACTAAAAACAATTATCTTGCCAAGTACAAGAAGCCCATTTATTCGGGGTTTCAATCCCTTATAGGTAGACTAAAAACTCGTCCGTACGGCCAATAAGATAGTCGACAGATACATGTTTCAATCCCTTATAGGTAGACTAAAAACCCAGTACGCGAAACACGAGCTGCGGCTGCATTATTACAGTTTCAATCCCTTATAGGTAGACTAAAAACGAGAAAAAGGCGGCAGGAGCGCATTCTGCGGGACTTGTTTCAATCCCTTATAGGTAGACTAAAAACGCAGGATGGCCCCGTTGAAACGATAAATACTACAACGTTTCAATCCCTTATAGGTAGACTAAAAACAATGTCGATTTTTGTCTGAGAGTTAAGGGCGATTCAAGTTTCAATCCCTTATAGGTAGACTAAAAACCAGCAGAGCAACCTGAGATGCCGGAGTTCTTCAAGATGTTTCAATCCCTTATAGGTAGACTAAAAACATTATCTTGCCAAGTACAAGAAGCCCATTTATTCGGGGTTTCAATCCCTTATAGGTAGACTAAAAACGCGGTATTAGCTATTCACAAGCTCAATTCTCGTTGGGTTTCAATCCCTTATAGGTAGACTAAAAACTCATAATAATCCCTCCCCGCAATAGAATGTACCGGCGTTTCAATCCCTTATAGGTAGACTAAAAACCAGAACCTCATTAGCTTGTGCCATGAATGTCATAAGTTTCAATCCCTTATAGGTAGACTAAAAACTGCACCCCGGACCTTGCTTGTCCCAATCGAGAGCATAGTTTCAATCCCTTATAGGTAGACTAAAAACTGTAATCAGCCTATTAAATATGTTGTCTATATGGAGTTTCAATCCCTTATAGGTAGACTAAAAACTATTTAATGTTGTAATCGATCCATTTTTTATAACTGTTTCAATCCCTTATAGGTAGACTAAAAACTTTATTTTTGCTAGTGAATCTAGTTTGCCTTCTTTAATGTTTCAATCCCTTATAGGTAGACTAAAAACCGCAGACACAGCTAGAAAATTATTACATCGAGGACGGTTTCAATCCCTTATAGGTAGACTAAAAACCTTTTTCGCCCGTAACGGCAAATACATTCCAGGATTGTTTCAATCCCTTATAGGTAGACTAAAAACCAGTAGCAATCAATATTTGGAACGGCCTATCATCTGTTTCAATCCCTTATAGGTAGACTAAAAACGCAGAGAAAAGTTATGAAGCGATAAAGAAAATGGAGGCGAGTTTCAATCCCTTATAGGTAGACTAAAAACCGTAAAGTTTGTAGCGTTTTGTACAATCCAATCAGGTTTCAATCCCTTATAGGTAGACTAAAAACCTGACAAGGGGCGCCTCCGCATCTATATTACGGAGGTTTCAATCCCTTATAGGTAGACTAAAAACTTTTCAGGCTGTATCCGGTGCTACGTCTGAACAAAGTTTCAATCCCTTATAGGTAGACTAAAAACCTGGAAAGGATGATGTACATGGATTTAGAAGAGAAGGGTTTCAATCCCTTATAGGTAGACTAAAAACCATAGTTATCCAAATCTCCAAAGCGCTTGTCTGAAAAAGTTTCAATCCCTTATAGGTAGACTAAAAACCTGAACACGGCGGCGGAGTTTTATATGCGATGCTATGTTTCAATCCCTTATAGGTAGACTAAAAACCTACAGAGCTATTTAAAATACCTTCAGGTTGTTTATGTTTCAATCCCTTATAGGTAGACTAAAAACGCTATTTACATGTTTCTGCGGCACTTTTCCCAATCGCTGTTTCAATCCCTTATAGGTAGACTAAAAACGTTAAAATGAGCAAAAAGATTTATATTGTCGTAGGATAGTTTCAATCCCTTATAGGTAGACTAAAAACCGAATAAGGATGTGGTAATATGCCTACCTTTAAAAGTAGTTTCAATCCCTTATAGGTAGACTAAAAACTACTAAGGAGAAGGCATTAGCCTTTATAGAGAGCCGTTTCAATCCCTTATAGGTAGACTAAAAACTGCCCAGATCTTAACAAAATAGGCGAAGCACGAAAAAGTTTCAATCCCTTATAGGTAGACTAAAAACTGCTTTGTCGGGCCTCGCAATCGTAAGTCTAACTGTGTTTCAATCCCTTATAGGTAGACTAAAAACTTGTTAGGGCATTGGCAAAACTGAGCCAGTAGGGTGTGTTTCAATCCCTTATAGGTAGACTAAAAACTGCTAAACTCCGCAAAGCTGTAAAAGAGCAGGTCGGGTTTCAATCCCTTATAGGTAGACTAAAAACATTCCTGCCGACCAATACCGGCAGGAGAGGGAGGAAGGGTTTCAATCCCTTATAGGTAGACTAAAAACTGGAGGCTCGGGAGAACCAGCAGTATTGCCTTATAGGTTTCAATCCCTTATAGGTAGACTAAAAACCTGCTGCCCGTTCTTGCATCTGCAATATTTCAAGTTTGTTTCAATCCCTTATAGGTAGACTAAAAACAATACATATTCCTTATCCTCCTCCCTGATAATGAAGTTTCAATCCCTTATAGGTAGACTAAAAACCAATAGGAAGCTTATAACTGCCAAAGTTTTCTGGTTCGTCGTTTCAATCCCTTATAGGTAGACTAAAAACGTGCTTCTCCTTCTCTCGCCTCATAGAGATGTGCTACGTTTCAATCCCTTATAGGTAGACTAAAAACTGTGAATGCAGGTCAAACAGGAGCTATTACAGCAGAGTTTCAATCCCTTATAGGTAGACTAAAAACCGGTGTTGCCGATTTGGACAACACCGTTTTGACGACTGTTTCAATCCCTTATAGGTAGACTAAAAACTTTCTGCTGTTACATCAAATCCACCCATTTTTCCCTGTTTCAATCCCTTATAGGTAGACTAAAAACATAAAAATATAAAATAACAGTTGTATTTTGATAATTTGTTTCAATCCCTTATAGGTAGACTAAAAACATGATATGGTAGCGACAATAATCCCTAATCCTTTCTCGTTTCAATCCCTTATAGGTAGACTAAAAACGGCAAAGAAGAATGGATATGATTTAGCATTCATTGGACGTTTCAATCCCTTATAGGTAGACTAAAAACCGCTCCCCTCGCTCCCAGTGAGAGCCTTCATAGATGGTTTCAATCCCTTATAGGTAGACTAAAAACCGATACTGCTACAGATACCTGCAACAGTACGGTTTGGTTTCAATCCCTTATAGGTAGACTAAAAACCTATAAGGATAGGCTGGTAAAGGATCCAGGGGATAGTTTCAATCCCTTATAGGTAGACTAAAAACGAATTCCCAAACGATGCAGTTGGCTGGTTTGTAGAAAGTTTCAATCCCTTATAGGTAGACTAAAAACTGTGTCGGATTTTGTCGTAAAAGTTACTAAAATAGCGAGTTTCAATCCCTTATAGGTAGACTAAAAACTCTCTGGCGATGCCACTACATTGGGATTATATTCATGTTTCAATCCCTTATAGGTAGACTAAAAACAAATAGCAAAAGCTCTCGATATTGACGAGCATCAGTAGTTTCAATCCCTTATAGGTAGACTAAAAACCCTGGGCCACTTTTATTTTTATGGTTGCCTGCTTGGGTTTCAATCCCTTATAGGTAGACTAAAAACAGTGGAGGATGAGAGAAGATATATGCCCATATATCTGTTTCAATCCCTTATAGGTAGACTAAAAACTTATAAACTAAGAGAAAAATATAAGGGATATTTGAGTTTCAATCCCTTATAGGTAGACTAAAAACGATACTCATGATGATGGGATTAAGAAGCGAATTTGAGAGTTTCAATCCCTTATAGGTAGACTAAAAACTAATCCCTCCATGTTTTTGATTGAACCATTCCGCAAAAGTTTCAATCCCTTATAGGTAGACTAAAAACCCTAACCTTTCTAGGTAATCTCTCATTGCTATTCGCCGTTTCAATCCCTTATAGGTAGACTAAAAACAAGATTGAACTGATATTCCTAAACACTTTGCTAAATCGTTTCAATCCCTTATAGGTAGACTAAAAACGCGGAATGGCCTTGTTTTAAACAATCCTTGCAACAATGGTTTCAATCCCTTATAGGTAGACTAAAAACGCAAAAATGAAAATACGGGGTCGAACGAGATACTCATCAGTTTCAATCCCTTATAGGTAGACTAAAAACAAACACCGTCACCCCCTTATCATAGTCTCTTGGCGGTTTCAATCCCTTATAGGTAGACTAAAAACGAGACGGGACTGGGCATAGTCGAGACCGGATTTTATGTTTCAATCCCTTATAGGTAGACTAAAAACAATAAGGAGGGGTTTATAATGAAAGCTATTGTAGTTTGTTTCAATCCCTTATAGGTAGACTAAAAACTTTACAAACTGGAAAACGGGAAATACGAGATAGTAGAGTTTCAATCCCTTATAGGTAGACTAAAAACCTGGATGGTCTTTTTTACTAAAGCCTGCGAAGCTTTAGTTTCAATCCCTTATAGGTAGACTAAAAACCTTACATACACCTACAAGATTATGGACTCATACTTGTTTCAATCCCTTATAGGTAGACTAAAAACGAATAATTGTTATTGATGGGGACAAGTACTTCGTTTCCCAGTTTCAATCCCTTATAGGTAGACTAAAAACCAGTATCCCTCAACCATATATATGGATTTGCTGCATCGTTTCAATCCCTTATAGGTAGACTAAAAACATGACAGCGCCGGAGGTATTTATGCGACTGTGCTGGAGTTTCAATCCCTTATAGGTAGACTAAAAACTTATTTCTTACTTCGCTGTTTAACATGTATAGAAGGTTTCAATCCCTTATAGGTAGACTAAAAACCGTACAAATCAGCTGGCTTTGCTCTGACATCATATCAAGGTTTCAATCCCTTATAGGTAGACTAAAAACAAGCAAGGCTGGAGCGAAGAAGAGATATGCGAGAAATGTTTCAATCCCTTATAGGTAGACTAAAAACTAGACGAAGATTGGAGTATATGGAAAGATGGAAAGTGTTTCAATCCCTTATAGGTAGACTAAAAACCATGGAGACATAATTTTAACAAAGGATTATAATAATCCGTTTCAATCCCTTATAGGTAGACTAAAAACTGTACAACGTTGCCGTGCTCCCGCAAAACGGGCAAGGGTTTCAATCCCTTATAGGTAGACTAAAAACCTGTTGGTCCTTCAAGAGTTTTTAATTTTGTAGTGCGTTTCAATCCCTTATAGGTAGACTAAAAACATAAATTTTGGGCATAACTCTTCACTCCCTTATACAGTTTCAATCCCTTATAGGTAGACTAAAAACTGAAAACAATTGGCGCTGTCCTTGGGTCCTTGGCCAGTTTCAATCCCTTATAGGTAGACTAAAAACCTGTATTCGGTTGATAGTGTCAGGTGATGCTTAAGGCGTTTCAATCCCTTATAGGTAGACTAAAAACCTTTGCTAAGTTTCTTTGCTGTTAGTGCACACTCAGTTTCAATCCCTTATAGGTAGACTAAAAACCTAATTTGGTCGCGATTTGGCCCGTCAATTGCACGAGTTTCAATCCCTTATAGGTAGACTAAAAACTTATCGGTTCAGAACAATGGTGGTGTCGCTGCATTAGAGTTTCAATCCCTTATAGGTAGACTAAAAACATATTCGGGAAACGGCAGCAGATGCTTGGCTGCCATTGTTTCAATCCCTTATAGGTAGACTAAAAACCAAAGTATGGAGAAATGGTTGCACTCAGAGAAAAGGTGTTTCAATCCCTTATAGGTAGACTAAAAACGAATATACCTGCTAAGCGATTGGGCCCACCGGTTCCAAGTTTCAATCCCTTATAGGTAGACTAAAAACATAATTAACGATAAGAAGATTACTTACAAAAACTATAGAGTTTCAATCCCTTATAGGTAGACTAAAAACCCTATGGAGGATTTGGGTGCAGCCACCGCAGGAACCGGGTTTCAATCCCTTATAGGTAGACTAAAAACCTGCCCACACGTGGTAGGTGAGCTAATTTTAAACAGTTTCAATCCCTTATAGGTAGACTAAAAACTTACTTTAACGCCTGGGAATAAAGTCGATTATCACATGGGTTTCAATCCCTTATAGGTAGACTAAAAACGTAACCATCTTGTATAAGAAATCATAAGCATTCATATGTTTCAATCCCTTATAGGTAGACTAAAAACCCACGCACATACCCGAAAAAGCGCTTATTCCTTTCGAGTTTCAATCCCTTATAGGTAGACTAAAAACTTTCAGCTTATCAGATTGTAGCAGAGAGTTAGCGGCGTTTCAATCCCTTATAGGTAGACTAAAAACATATTTGACCGTTTTGTCAAAAACCAATGCCACAATGTTTCAATCCCTTATAGGTAGACTAAAAACCAGGAGCTGGAATAGCAATTAGAAGTGATGAAAGTCGTTTCAATCCCTTATAGGTAGACTAAAAACTTGGGAACAAAATTACAAATAGGCACAGTCGACCCGGGTTTCAATCCCTTATAGGTAGACTAAAAACCTCCATGCTTTCGCACTACTCTACCCGAATATGTACTGTTTCAATCCCTTATAGGTAGACTAAAAACGCAACTGAACGGTAAAGGCTTATATTCGCCCCAAGATTGTTTCAATCCCTTATAGGTAGACTAAAAACGTTAGAATGGCACAGGAATGGGCAAGAGTATTTTACAAGTTTCAATCCCTTATAGGTAGACTAAAAACCTTTGATGGCATGGAGCTCATCTATAATCACGCAATGGTTTCAATCCCTTATAGGTAGACTAAAAACCACAGATTTTGGCGATTGTATCTGCATCGGGACGGTGTTTCAATCCCTTATAGGTAGACTAAAAACTTTGGTCATCGGATAATCTTGTCGCCCCCTCTACTCGTTTCAATCCCTTATAGGTAGACTAAAAACTCATCGGGTATCTGAAACCTGCCCTTGAGCAACCAGGTTTCAATCCCTTATAGGTAGACTAAAAACCCATCGAACGCATTGCCAAAGCGGTTGGGGTATCAAAGGTTTCAATCCCTTATAGGTAGACTAAAAACACCAAATGTGGGGGGTGGGGGTCTTCATGGAGACAAGTTTCAATCCCTTATAGGTAGACTAAAAACTTTACCACAAAAACAATAACATTATAACAGCAAAAAAAGTTTCAATCCCTTATAGGTAGACTAAAAACAAAACAAATCCGAGGATTGCACAATCCTCGGAAACCTGTTTCAATCCCTTATAGGTAGACTAAAAACATACTGGACGGCAAGACAGTACATTATAGTACATCCGTTTCAATCCCTTATAGGTAGACTAAAAACATCATACCCACCGAGTTACTGTGCCAAACCATACACAGTTTCAATCCCTTATAGGTAGACTAAAAACCGTTTAATGGGCAGAGGAGAATATCCTGCCCCTTATTAGTTTCAATCCCTTATAGGTAGACTAAAAACGCATTACTTCGGCATCATAAGCAGCCGCAGGCAGCTTTGTTTCAATCCCTTATAGGTAGACTAAAAACGGGATTACGATAGAGGTGTTACAATATTTCCATGTGAGTTTCAATCCCTTATAGGTAGACTAAAAACTCTTGATAGCGCAATGGGAGGCCTACACAAAGGAGAAAGTTTCAATCCCTTATAGGTAGACTAAAAACTAAATCAAGCCAAGCGAAAAGTAGTCTTAGAGACGCTGTTTCAATCCCTTATAGGTAGACTAAAAACTCCAAGCTAAAATACATAAGAAAGGGGCGAATGGGGGTGTTTCAATCCCTTATAGGTAGACTAAAAACTTTACCTCATTTCGTTGGGACTAATAAAACGATATACGTTTCAATCCCTTATAGGTAGACTAAAAACCCTTTGTGCTTATATAGAACGTTGTACCTGCCCTGTGTTTCAATCCCTTATAGGTAGACTAAAAACTATTCAGTTGATGGGGGTGCGCTGGGATGAGCGAGGTGTTTCAATCCCTTATAGGTAGACTAAAAACTATCCAGCGTGGCGGTGGTGGTACTAGCTGATCAACGTTTCAATCCCTTATAGGTAGACTAAAAACCTCCTGTACCTATTTCATCTTTGGCAAGAAAATTGCGTTTCAATCCCTTATAGGTAGACTAAAAACAAACTAATATACACATTCCAAGCCAGGCAACAGTTATAAGTTTCAATCCCTTATAGGTAGACTAAAAACAAAGGGATACTTATCAGCGAAATTGCAAACACCCAATGTTTCAATCCCTTATAGGTAGACTAAAAACGTGCGCCCATATTGGCCACCGAAGAGCAAGGCAAAACAAGTTTCAATCCCTTATAGGTAGACTAAAAACAAAATATTAAGCTCTGGCAAAAGCGAATACTGCAGCAGGTTTCAATCCCTTATAGGTAGACTAAAAACTGGTGAGTTGGGGCACGATTTGCGTCCGTAATTTTGTTTCAATCCCTTATAGGTAGACTAAAAACCTTTTTTGAAAGCGCAAAACAAATTAAGGATTTTATGTTTCAATCCCTTATAGGTAGACTAAAAACTTCCTCACCCAAGTCTATATTCAATTCCTTTGCCAGCTGTTTCAATCCCTTATAGGTAGACTAAAAACCCGTTGTTGCTCGCTTTTGCAAAGCTTGTCTAAATTGGTTTCAATCCCTTATAGGTAGACTAAAAACCATAAACTAACTCTATCCTTGGTAACAAATGAGTAAGTTTCAATCCCTTATAGGTAGACTAAAAACAACTATCTTTGCTCGCTTTTTGCTCTCAAAATCAAGTTTCAATCCCTTATAGGTAGACTAAAAACCGTTGGCGGAGGCTGAACGCCGAGCAGCGGAGGCTGCGTTTCAATCCCTTATAGGTAGACTAAAAACGTACGAACGCCAGCTTCACTTTTGGGCCCTTTTTCTATGTTTCAATCCCTTATAGGTAGACTAAAAACAGACAGTACTTTTTATCACTACCGGGTTTCATTATCAAGTTTCAATCCCTTATAGGTAGACTAAAAACCCGTTACAAGCCGCTTTTAATAAGGCTTGTTATTTTTTGTAAAAGTTATTATACCTACTGCTTTCAAGGTCTATTATAGCATTTATTTCCCAAAAAATAAAGATTCTATTGCAAAAGCAAAAACAAAAAATTGTCGTCGATCTCCAGGGATTTTTGCACTATTGAAGGTCGACGACAATTTCAAAGTAACAAGCTATCCTATTTATTCCTCTCAAAAGTAAACACCACAAACAAACATAAATCTAAATTGCAATATTAAATGCAACACTTTTTAAGAAAAAGTATGATATAGATATCCAAATTTTTACTCTTACAAATTGCAGAACTTTACGTTGTCAAGGGAAGGGTGGAGATTTTCGAGCGTAAGCGAGAAAATACTACCCGACCTTGACAACGTACACAAATGATATAATTGTCCCTAGGCCTTTTGGCATACCTGGCCAAAAGGCCTTAACTATACACTATCATTTACATTCTTCTTTTTAAGTATCTGCTGTGTTAGCCTGTCTGTGCATACTCTCCCTCTAGCACTTTGCCTTTCCCCTCGCATATTTTCAATAGCTCCCTGTAAAAACATTCCTCTGCTGTACTATAGTTCAGTATATTCCTGGGATATTGGTTCATCCATCTTTCTATCTCCTTGACCTCTGATAACGGTACATCTTTTATCACTTTGACTTTGGGAATAAAACGCCTTATAATCCCATTTTGCCTTTCATTGCTTGCCCTTTCCCACGATGAGTAAGGATGGGGCAAAATATGCTTCACTCCTGTAGCTTTCTAAAATACTTGATACTCTGAACCATTATCAGCTGTTACACTCCGGAATACATCCATAAACAATTTACCATACCTGCTTTTAAGTTTCATAAACACTCTCTTTACTGATTCACCATCCTTAGAATCTAGAAGAAATATGAGTTCATACCTGGTTTTCTTCTCCGTCAATGTCAAAAGAACTGCATCATTAGAACGTTTGCCTACTACAGTATCTATTTCCCAGTGCCCAAACTCTTCCCTGGTTTCTACTTCCTTGGTCCTTAAATCTATGCTTTTACCCATAATCCGTTTAGGCTCCCTTTTCTTCGTCTTATCCCTGGGTTTTAGCCTCGGTTTAAGCAACAAATCAATATTGCGTACTTTAAGTAGTTCCCTGTCTATATAGTTATACAGAGTTTTGGTACAAACCATGGGCTTATCTTTCCAATTGGGATCCCTTTTACAATAACCCGCTATACTGTCTGGAGACCACTTTTTCTTTCTCTAGCATCTTCTTCTCCGCAAATCTAATGGAGTCCTTAACATGTGGGAGTTTGAGTTTAGCACCACAGTTTTTACGTCTCTTTTCATATACTGCCTGCCCTGCTTCGGGAAAGTACGCTTCATAAGTAGATAAATCAGATTTAAGCTGAATAACAGTACCACGTTTAATTTCCCTGCTGATAGTACTTGGAGCTCGACCTAACTATTTTGCGATGTACCGCATGCTTTTGCCTTCTTTGCGCAAGGCAGCAATTTGTCCTCTTTCGTAAGCATTTAGGTGTTTAAAAGAGCGATGTTTCGTGGTACAATTGTGTTGAGCCATAGTGAGACCTCCCTGTATGGTTGGTGATTTTTTGGATATCTATATCATACAGGATTCCTCACTATGGTTCTATAATTTTTTTGGGTGTTGCATTTAATTTTACAATGAACCTTTACAGTAAGGAGGTCCTTTTCAACAGTTCAATACTCTTCTTTTGCCTTGTTAAAACAATTCTGGCAGTAACCATCATAAAGGTCTGCGCATTCATCGCATACATAGCTGTTGCAACCGGGACACTGTGCCACCAGATCTTCATCCGTCGGATAACCACATACCACACACTTTACTTTGCCAGGCATATGTTTTACCTCCTGTTTACCAATTTTTTATATATTCTTTCAAATTAAACTCAAAATATTCACGCAACAAGAAAAACGGGGCTAATAAAATAAAAGGGTGCAGCTTTTAAGCTACACCCTTTTTCTATGGCGGAGAAGGAGGGATTTGAACCCTCGCGCCGGTTTTACCCGACCTACGCCCTTAGCAGGGGCGCCCCTTCGGCCTACTTGGGTACTTCTCCTCATTGCCGTCTGGCGGAGAGAGTGGGATTCGAACCCACGGTGCCTTTCGGCATCACTGGTTTTCAAGACCAGCTCCTTAAGCCACTCGGACATCTCTCCGCGTTTTCTTATTTGCGTTATATAGTATAACAAAATAGCCCTTCTGTGTCAACAACGTTTTCCCGCTTTTAATCAGCTTTTCCCGCAATAGTAAATTGAAAATTTAACTTCCACCCCCATGGTTATGAAATGTGGAACTTAATCTTGCAAATCAATATGTGGATTTTAATCCTGCAAGATGATATACTACTTCTAAGTATTACCCTTTACAGC